>ENA-OBIT01000840-OBIT01000840.1-metagenomes-genome-assembly--contig:-NODE-840-length-12500-cov-4.31523_pt1 | contig 12500 bp, 12 predicted proteins | sample MGYA00153386_OBIT01 | MGnify analysis MGYA00153386
GCGTGTCAAACCCACCCAGGGGCCGGCGGCGGGCAAAGCGCGCGTGCTGGATGCCGCCGCCTACTGCGCCGAGCTGCAGCGACCGGCAGAACGTTTTTTTGCGATGACGGGTGAACGCATGGGCTCGGTGTTTCGAGCGCCAGGCGGCAAGACCTCGCCAGCGCTGCTGGAGGCCGCAGCCCACTGCGGATGGGCACATGTGGGCTGGTCTCCCGCCGGGTTTTCAGGCGACGAATTGCCCAGCGACAAATACCCTACACCGGTGCTGCTGCAACGGATGCTGCGCGACGTGCGCCAGGGCGACGTGCTGCTGGTGCACCTGGGTATCTGGTCGCGCCGCGACGCGTGGGCGCCGCAGGCGCTGGAGCCGCTGATCGTCGGCCTGAAAAAGCGCGGCCTGTGCTTCGCCACGCTGCGCGACAACCCGCAGTTCGCGGCGGCCGCGGGCCGGGCGCGCTGACCCTCATGACCGAACTTTTCGACATCGCGCAGCAATGGCTGTTTGAACAAGCCGTGCAGCCATTGCTGTTTGCTGCGGGGCTGGGCCAGTTGCTGGAAGACGGCTTCGGTGCCACTGGCTGGCTGCTGGTGGGGGTGATGCAAATCGCCGTCATGCTGACCCTGTTCGCGGCGCTGGAGCGCTGGAAGCCGGTGGAACCGGTCACCAACCGCGCTGCGGTGCGCGTCGATGTGATCTACACCCTGGTCCACCGCCTGGGCCTGTTCCGCGTCGCGTTGTTCTTTCTGCTCGACCCGCTGTGGGCCGGCCTGGCCGGTGAACTGCGCATGGCGGGCGTGTCGGCGTGGTCGCTGGACCAGATCTGGCCCGGCGTCACCGACTTGGCGTTGGCGAGCTTCGTGCTGTACCTGGTGCTGTTCGACTTTGTGGATTACGTGTTGCATCGTGCCCAGCACCGCTTCGGCTGGTGGTGGCACCTGCACGCGCTGCACCACAGCCAGCGCCAGATGACGATGTGGTCGGACAACCGAAACCACCTGCTTGACGATCTGTTGCGCGACAGCGCCTTCGTGCTGGTGGCGCTGGCCGTGGGCATTGCGCCGGCGCAGTTTGTCGCCGTGGTGGCCGTCATGCAGCTGTTGGAAAGCCTGTCGCACGCCAACGTGCGTTTGTCGTTTGGCCCAGTGCTCGGGCGCGTGTTCGTCAGCCCGCGCTTTCACCGCCTGCACCACGCCATCGGCCTCGGCCACGAGTCGGCCGGGCCGGGCAGCCTGGGCGGGCACAACTTTGCGGTGCTGTTCCCGTTGTGGGACATGCTTTTTCGCACCGCGCGCTTTGACGACATCTACCCGCCCACCGGCGTGCGTGACCAGCTTGACGGGCGCGACTATGGCCGCGGCTTCTGGGCCCAGCAGTGGCTGGGGCTGCGGCGCATGGTGGGGCGATGAGCCGGCGGGGTCAGCAAGCAAGCCATGCGTGACGTGCTCGACGCCTTCTGGCGCGCCGCCGGCTACTGCATGCACCCACGGGTGATGTTGTGGTCGCTGCTGCCGGTGTTGCTGGCCGGCGGTGTGATGGCCCTGCTGGGTTGGGCTTACTGGGAACCGGCCGTGGCGGCGGTGCGCGCGGGGTTGGAGCATTGGGCACTGGTGGCGGCCCTGCTGCAGTGGCTGGAATCGATCGGCGCGGCACAGTTGCGCACGCTGCTGGCGCCGCTGATCGTGGTGGCGCTGATGCTGCCGCTGGTGGTCATCGGGTCGCTGCTGCTGGTGGCGCTGGCCATGACGCCGGCCGTGGTGAAGCTGGTGGCCGCGCGGCGTTTCCCGCATTTGCAGCGCCGCCGGGGTGCTGCCTGGTGGCAAGGCCTGTTGTGGTCGCTGGCCTGCGCTGCCGGCGCACTGCTGGCGCTGGTGGGCAGTCTGCCGCTCTGGTTCGTGCCGCCCCTGGTGCTGGTGCTGCCGCCGCTCATCTGGGGCTGGTTGACATACCGCGTGTTGAGCTTCGACGTGCTGGCCCTGCACGCCACAGCGCCGGAGCGGCGCATCGTCCTGCGACGCCGCCGCTGGCCGTTGCTGGCCATGGGTCTGCTGTGCGGGTTCCTGGGCGCGGCACCGTCGCTGTTGTGGGCGCTGAGTGCCGCCACCCTGATCTTCGCGCCGTTGCTGGCGGTGCTGTCGGTGTGGCTGTACACGCTGGTGTTCACCTTTGCGGCCTGCTGGTTTGCGCACTATGCGCTGGCCGACCTGCACCGCTTGCGCGCCGAACCGCTGACGGCTGAAGCTCGCGTGCAGCCCATACTTTCACCCCTGCCCCTGCCCCTGCCCCTGGCACCACCCGCATGAACATCGGTCTGATCATCGTCGGCGATGAAATCCTGTCGGGCAAACGCCAAGACAAGCACTTGAGCAAGGTGGTCGAGTTGCTGTCAGCGCGGGGCTTGCAACTGGCCTGGGCGCGCGTGGTCGGCGACGACCGGGTCCTCATCACCGCCGCCCTGCGCGACGCCTTCGCCAGCGGCAGCCTGGTGTTCAGCTGTGGCGGCATCGGCGCCACGCCTGACGACCACACGCGGCAGTGCGCCGCCGCCGCACTGGGCGTTGACTTGGCCTTGCACCCCGGCGCACGCGACCTGATCATGGAACGCATGCGCGACGTGGCGGCCGAGCAGGGCTTGTCTTTCGAGCCCGACCGCGCCGACAACCGGCACCGGCTGAACATGGGGGTGTTTCCGCTGGGCGCCACGCTGATCCCCAACCCCTTCAACAAGATCGCCGGCTTCAGCCTGGGCCACGTGCACTTTGTGCCCGGTTTTCCGGTGATGGCCTGGCCGATGATCGAATGGGTGCTCGACCAGCACTACGCCAGCCTGCGGGGCGGCACACGCCAGGTCGAGCGATCGGTGATCGTCTTCGGCGCCATGGAAGCCAGCCTGACACCGCTGATGGAAGACATCGAAGCCCGCTTTGCCGGCGTGAAGGTCTTCAGCCTGCCCAGCGTGGACCACCCACAGTGGGGCAAACACATCGAACTGGGCGTGAAGGCAGCAGGCGACCCGCAAGAAGCCTATGCCGCGCTGCGTGCCGGCCTTGAACAATTTGGTGCGCGACTGGGCCCTGAATTGGTGCGTTGAACGGTGATTGGCAGCCCGGCTTTGGTGCGAGCCTGAAGCGCAAGCCGCGCACATCACGATCGGCGCGTAACGGCTGCGAAAACACTTGTTCAGCCTGCCAGTCCATCGGCATCGCCGGCTGTTGGCCTGGGCACGCTTTCTGCTAGATTTGTGCGATTGTGGTGTGGCGAACCTGTTTTTTGGGCACCCCCCGCAGCCGCGCACCCGGACCGACCAACCCATCAAACCCAGCCCTGCCAGGAGAGACCCGAATGTCCAAGACTGTTGCCGACGTGATGAAGCTGGTGAAGGACAACGAGATCAAGTTCGTTGACATGCGCTTCACCGACACCCGCGGCAAGGAACAACATGTCACTGTGCCTGTGTCGGCTTTCGAAGACGACAAATTCATATCTGGCCACGCCTTCGACGGCTCGTCGATTGCCGGCTGGAAGGGCATCGAAGCGTCGGACATGCTGCTCATGCCCGACCCCAACACCGCCAACATCGACCCGTTCTTCGAAGAGCCCACCGTCATTTTGACCTGCGACGTGCTGGACCCCGCCGACGGCAAGCCCTACGAGCGCGACCCGCGCAGCCTTGCCAAGCGCGCCGAGGCCTACATGAAGAGCACCGGCCTGGGCGACACTGCCTACTTCGGCCCCGAGCCCGAGTTCTTCGTGTTCGACGGCGTGCGCTGGAGCAGCGACATGTCCGGCTGCTTCGTAAAGATCGAATCCGAGGAAGCCGCCTGGAATACCGGCAAGGAGTTCGAAGGCGGGAACATGGGCCATCGCCCGTCGGTCAAGGGCGGCTACTTTCCCGTGCCGCCGGTGGACAGCTTCCAGGACATGCGCAGCGAGATGTGCCTGATCCTCGAATCGCTGGGCATCCCGGTCGAGGTGCACCACCATGAAGTGGGCAACGCCGGGCAGATGGAAATCGGCACCAAGTTCAGCACGCTGGTGCAGCGCGCCGACTGGATCCAACTGCAAAAGTACGTCATTCACAACGTGGCGCACGCTTACGGCAAGACGGCCACCTTCATGCCCAAGCCCATCGTGGGCGACAACGGCAGCGGCATGCACGTGCACCAAAGCGTGTGGAAAGACGGCAAGAACCTGTTTGCCGGCGACGGCTACGCGGGCTTGAGCGACTTTGCGCTGCACTACATCGGCGGCATCATCAAACACGCCCGTGCGCTCAACGCCATCACCAACCCCGGCACCAACAGCTACAAGCGCCTGGTGCCTGGATTCGAGGCGCCGGTGAAGCTGGCGTATTCGGCTAAAAATCGCTCAGCGTCCATTCGCATTCCGTATGTGGCCAACCCAAAGGGCCGGCGCGTCGAGGCGCGTTTCCCCGACCCGCTGATGAACCCCTACCTGGGTTTCAGCGCACTGCTGATGGCCGGGCTGGATGGTGTGGAAAACAAGATCCACCCCGGCGAGGCGGCATCCAAAGACCTGTACCACTTGCCGCCTGAAGAAGACGCCAAGATCCCCACCGTGTGCGCAAGCCTTGAACAGGCGCTTGATTACCTGGACAAGGGCCGCGCGTTCCTGACCAAAGGGGGCGTGTTCACCGACGCGTATCTGGACGCGTACATCGACTTGAAGATGCAGGAAGTGACGCGCTTTCGCATGGCCACGCACCCGGTCGAGTTCGACATGTATTACTCGCTGTAAGGACGCGTTGAAACGTCGCGCTGCAACGCGATGCTGTAACTGAGCGATGTAACTGAGCGCTGTAAATAAGCGCTGTTACCGAGCACAGCAACTTTGCGCTGCAACTGCGTGCTGCCAGCGGCCAGCGGCATTCGACGCCACCATGGCGGGCCGCAAGGCCCGCCTTTTTCGTGGCTTCATCGCTGGCGGAGTGGGGGCACAATTCGGGTATGTACGCATCTTATCGGCCTGTTTCCGCCCCGCCAGCGGTCCTTCTCCTGTGGTGGTTGGTCTTCGGTTTGACGGCGCCGCTGCACGGGGCGGCGCAAGAGGCGCGGCAGGTGTACCGCTGCCCCGGCCCGCCGGTGTTGTACACCGACACGCTGAGCGTGGCCGAGGCCCGCGAACGCGGCTGCCGCATCATCGAGGGCACGCCCGTCACGGTTATCCAGGCGCCGCGCCCCCGGGCAGCGGCCATTGCAGCGCCTGCGGTGGCGTCGGCATCGGTGCCGCGTGCCGGCGACACCCGCGTCGACCCCACTGCACAGCGCGCGCGTGACAGCGACGCGCGCCGAATTTTGAATGACGAACTTCGCCGAGAAGAGGAACGCCTGGCCGGTTCGCGCCTGGAATTCAACAACGGCGAACCCGAGCGGCGCGGCGACGAGCGCAACTTCCAGCGCTACCAGGACCGCGTGGCCGAGATGCGTGCGGGCATCTCGCGCAAGGAAGCCGACATCGCCGCCATTCGTCGCGAACTGGTTAAGTTGCCGCCGTGAAGGCGCCGCGGCGCCAACTCGGCCCGGGTGCCACATGACCACGCCCGAGGTGCCCGCCGGCAGCGAATTCGATCTGCTCGTCACCATGGTGGCGCTGGTGGACCGCGACGGTCACTGCTCGCTGGCCAATTCGGCGCTTGAAAATGCGGTGGGCCAGTCGCGCCGGGCATTGCAGCGCAGCAGCGTTTACGACTGGCTGGCCGACCCCGAGCCGCTGCGCGAGGCTTTGTTGCTGGTAGCCGCCAATGAAGTGGCGAGCAGCCGTTTTGCGGCCCTGCTGCGCCGCCAGCCCGCGGGCGCCATCGAGCTGCCGGTGCAGGTGGTGGTCAGCCAGCCCGAGCCGGCCGGGCCGCTGCTGCTGGAAATGCTGGAGGTAGAACAGCAAACCCGGCTGGACCGCGAAGAACGTGCCCACGGCCTGGCCCATGCCCACAATGAACTGCTGCGCAATCTGGCGCACGAGATCAAGAACCCACTGGGCGGCATCCGCGGCGCGGCGCAATTGTTGGCAATGGAGGTCGGTCGCCTGCCTGGCCGCTCCAAAGGTGACGACTCCCCTGGAGAGGCGTACGCCGTCCCCGGCGGCCAGGGGGCACTGACTTCGCGCGAGTTGACCGAGTACACGCAGGTCATCATTTCCGAGGCCGACCGTCTGCATGCGCTGGTCGACCGTTGGCTGGCGCCGCACCGTCGCCCGCAGCTGCTGGTGGACGTGAACATTCATGAAGTGTGTGAACGCGTGCGCGCGCTGGTGCTGGCCGAACACCCGCGCGGGCTGCGCGTGGAACGCGATTACGACACGTCGATCCCCGAATTTCGCGGCGACCGCGAACAGCTGATCCAAGCGGTACTGAACATCGCCCACAACGCCACGCAGGCGCTCACCGAACGCATCGCCGGGGGCAGCGCGCAGCTGGTTCTGCGCACGCGGGTGGCGCGACAGGCCACCTTCAGCCGCCAGCGCTTTCGCCTGGCATTGGAATTGCATATCCAGGACAACGGGCCGGGTGTGCCCGAGGCCATACGTGACCGCATGTTTCAACCCCTGGTGTCGGGGCGCGACGGTGGCTCGGGCCTTGGGCTGACCCTGGCGCAGACCTTTGTTGAGCAGCATCAAGGCACGATCAACTGTGAAAGCGTGCCCGGCCGCACCGTTTTCAAGCTGCTCATTCCGTTGCCATGAATGCGCTGCCTTGACCACCCATTGCACGAACCGCGTGAGCACCCCTGCCGTATGAAACCGATCTGGGTTGTAGACGACGATCACTCCATCCGCTTCGTGCTCGACAAAGCACTCACGCGCGAACAATTCAGCGTGCGCACCTTTGCCAACGCGCGCGAGGTGCTGAAGGCGCTGGAATCGGACTCGCCGCAGGTACTGGTCAGCGACATCCGCATGCCCGGTGGCAGCGGCATCGAACTGCTGGCGCAGGTCAAACAGCAGCAGCCCGGCCTGCCCGTGATCATCATGACTGCTTATTCCGATCTGGACAGCGCCGTGCAGGCCTTTCAGGGTGGTGCTTTCGAATACCTGCCCAAGCCCTTCGACGTGACCAAGGCGGTGGACCTGATCCGCCGCGCCGTGGAAGAAAGCCAGCGCGAGCAGGTCGGCGTCAGTGCGCAGGTGGACATGCCCGAAATGCTGGGCCAGGCGCCGGCCATGCAGGACGTGTTCCGCGCCATTGGGCGGCTGAGCCAGAGCAGTGTCACCGTGATGATCACCGGCGAAAGCGGCTCGGGCAAGGAACTGGTGGCGCGCGCCCTGCACAAGCACAGTCCGCGTGGCGACCTGGGCAACCAGGGCCCATTCGTCGCCATCAACACCGCGGCCATACCGAAGGACCTGCTGGAAAGCGAACTCTTCGGCCACGAGCGCGGCGCCTTCACCGGCGCGCAAACGATGCGCCGCGGCCGCTTCGAACAAGCCGACGGCGGCACGCTATTCCTGGACGAAATCGGCGACATGCCTTTTGACCTGCAAACCCGGCTGCTGCGCGTGCTGAGCGATGGCCAGTTCTATCGCGTGGGTGGCCACCAGCCGCTGAAGGCGAACGTGCGCGTCATCGCCGCCACGCACCAGAACCTGGAAGAAAGGGTTCGCCAGGGCGGCTTTCGCGAAGACCTGTACCACCGGCTCAACGTCATCCGCCTGCGCCTGCCCGCGCTGCGCGAGCGGCGCGAAGACATCCCCATGCTGACGCGCTTTTTCCTGCAAAAAAGCGCCAGGGAACTGGGCGTGGAGTCCAAGCGCATCATCGACAGCGCACTGACCCAGGTGGCCGAATTCGAATTCCCCGGCAATGTGCGCCAGCTTGAAAACCTGTGCCACTGGCTGACCGTGATGGCGCCGGCCCAGGTCATTGAAGCCAAGGACCTGCCGCCGGAACTGCTGAGGCTGGGGTTGCCACCCGCTGCATCGGCCGTGCACCACCAGGCTGCGCCGGCCGGCGCCACGGCCACAAGCACCGAAAGCGCGTTTGTGCCCGCCGCGGCCGGCGGGCCCGATGCTCCACCCGCCTGGCTGGCCGACCTGGAACGCGACGCCCGCCGCCAGCTCGACGCCGGCCAGCCCAACGTGTGGGAGGCGCTGATGCGGCAGTTCGAGGCCTGCCTGATCCTGGCCGCGCTGGACATCACCCGCGGCCGGCGCATCGAAGCCGCGCAGAAGCTGGGCATCGGCCGCAACACCATCACGCGCAAGATCCAGGAACTGGGCCTGGACGATTGAATTGGCGGGCTCATAAATGGCCGGCTTGCGCCCCGCTCAAACCAGCGTCACCACCACCGGCGCATGGTCGCTGGGCCGTTCGTTCTTGCGCGGCAGCCGGTCGATGGTGCAGCCTGTGACTCTGGAGCGCAGTGCCTGGCTGACCAGGATGTGGTCGATGCGCATGCCTTGGTTTCTGCGGAACGCCAGCATCCGGTAGTCCCACCACGAGTACAACTTCGCGGGCTGATCGAACAACCTGAATGCATCGACCAGGCCGAGTTCGACCAGGCCCTGGAAGTGCGCGCGTTCCTGGTGCGTGAGGTGGATCGTGCCGGCCAGCAACACCGGGTCATAGACGTCGCGGTCTTCGGGCGCGATGTTGAAGTCGCCCATCAGCACCAGTTGCGGGTGGCTCGCCAATTCGTCAGCGACCCAGGCGCACAGCGCGTCAAGCCAACGCATTTTGTAGATGAACTTGTCGCTGTCGGGCGCCTGGCCGTTGGGGAAGTAGGCCCCGATGATGCGCACACCAGCCACTGTGCCGGAAATCACGCGCGCCTGGGCGTCATCGAAACCGGGGATATTCATCGACACATCCAACGCCGGCCTGCGCGACAGCAGCGCCACGCCGTTGTAGGTTTTCTGCCCGAACCACTGCACGGCATAGCCGGCGGCTTCGATGTCGGCATGCGGAAACTTGTCGTCCGTGAGCTTGGTTTCCTGCAACACCAGCACGTCGACCGGCAACGTTGTGGCCTGTGCAGCCAGCCAGTCCAGCACCTGCGGCAGGCGTACGGCCAGAGAGTTGATGTTCCAGGTGGCGAGTCTCACGGCGTTCCCAAGGTGATGGCGTTCCAGGACTCTATCAACGCACGACCGGGACCACGACCTCAGACTGTGACCACGAGGCGCCAGCGACTATCATTTGCAGTGTCGAACCGAAGTTCCAGACCATGGCAAGCACTTCCAAAAAAGCCCCGACCGCGTCGAAGCGCACGAACAAATTGGCGTCCGGTACCGGTGGCGGTCGCGCCAAGGCGGCCGCCATCAAGGGGGCGAAACGATCCGCGACCAACGTGGCCATTGCCACGGAACTCGCGCCCGCAATCGCCATCGCGTTGCTCGACAAGATCGAGCAGCCTGCGGGCGCCTCCGCACCTTCGCTGGAATGTTTGGCGGCGGGGGCCACGCCTTCCGAAACCGAGGGAAAAGTCCGCCTCCAACTGATGTTCGAGAACGGCGCGGTGCTCCCGGTCGAAATGAGCAACGCCGCAGGCGCCGCACTGTCCAAGGGGCTGGCAGCAGAACTGCCCAAAAAATAGTCGCGTGGCGGCCCCGCTCGCTGATTGGAACCGCACAAACCAATGAATAACACCACCGCCTTGCCCCGGGTCGAAGTCGACGCATCATCGTCACCGGCCCCTGTCGCGCTGAAGCAGGCGCTCGAGCAAAGTCACGAGGTCAAAGCCAAAGTCGAGGCCTGCGTCGAAGATCTGGCGCTGGCGAACGACAACGCGAAGAAGAGCATCGCAGGGGGTTCGACGACGCTCCCCGCCAAGCAGACCCTGCACCACAACGAGGCGGTGGAGACCAAGGTGCAGGAATGCGCCGAAGATCTGGACAGCGTGACGAAAACGCTGGCGCAGGGGATCGACGAAATCAAACTTGTTGAAGTGGCGCTGGCAAAAGCCAGAACCGCATTGGCCGAGACAACCGTGTCCCTTGCGTCCGCGCAGGAAGGCGAGGAACGAGCCATTCGCAGGGCCTTGCACGACCACATCACCGGGCTGCCCAACCGGGTGCTGTTCGACGATCGCCTTACCCACGCCCTCGCTCTTGCCGAGCGGCACGACTGGACTTTGGTCGTGATGTTTATAGACCTTGACAAGTTCAAGAGCGTGAACGATGTCCACGGACATGCCGCCGGCGACTTGGTGCTGAAAGAGATTGCGAAACGGCTGGAGCAGGACGCGCGAGACGAAGACACGGTGTGCCGAAACGGCGGCGACGAGTTTCTGTACCTGTTGATGAATCCGCAGGGGCGACGCAACATTGAAAGTATTGCTGCTTCGGTCATCCACAGCCTCGCGCGCAGCATTCGGGTGGGGCAGATGAATGTGACGGTCAGGCCGAGCATCGGGATTGCCATCTACCCGGATGGTGGTGTCACCGGGGACGCGTTGATCCAGAACGCGGATGCCGCGATGTACCGGGCGAAGAAGATAGAGTGCGGCTTCGCAGTCCACGAAGCGCAAAACTAGGCACCCTCAGCCGGCCAGCGACGGTGCTGGTTGAGCCAGTCCTGAATCCGTAAGGCCAGCCTGCCCGGGGCACAACTTGAATGCAGACAGCGTCACCGCGGGCCGCCACCAAGCGACGATGTTAGTCAGATGACTCTGTGGGGCCGCGGCGGTAGGTGACGAACGCATAGTTGACGCCGGCGGCTGTCACGCCGGGCTTGCGGGAGACCTCGACAAACCGGGCGCGGTCCCAGACCGGAAAAAACACGTGGCCGGGCAGGTCGGCGTCGACTTCCGTCAGCACCAGTTCGTCGGCCAGCGGCAGCGCCAACGCGTAAAGCTGCGCGCCGCCGATCACGAATACCTGCGGCCAATCGGCCAGCAGCGCCAGGGCGTCGCGCAGGTTGGGCAGCACGTCGGCGCCGGGGGCTTGAAACAAGGCGTCGCTGCTGATCACCACATTGCGCCTTCCCGGCAGGGGCCGAAAACGTGCCGGCAGTGACTGCCAGGTCTTGCGGCCCATGACAACTGGGAAGCCGATGGTGACGGCTCGAAAGTGGCGCTGGTCGGCGGGCTCGTTGAACAGCAGGGCGTTGTCGCGGCCGATGGCGCCGTTGCGCGCCACGGCGGCAATGAGAGTCAGACGCGAAGTCATGGTGTCGTCGTGACAGTGCTGTGCGCTGCGGTGCGCTGGGGCAACAAGGCGCTGGCGATGGCCAGCATGATGAAGCCGGCGGCCACGAAGTCCAGCGTGCGCGGCTGCTCGCCGACGATGAAGGTGGCCGACAGCGTGCCCACCAGCGGCACGGCCATGATGGCGAAGGTGCTGGCCTGCGGTGGCAGCGACCGTGCCATGCCGAACCAGATGACCTGCGCCACGCCGTAATTGATGACCGCACCCCAGGCCAGCGATGCCCACATCAGTGCGCTGAATGGCCTGGCGTGCGACGGTGGCCAGGGTTCCAGCAGCCCGGCCAGGGCCCAAAAACCCAGGCTGGACAACAACATCATCCACACCGTGATGGTTTCGGTGGGCAGTTTCAACGTGGTGCGTCGCATCAACACTGTGCCCAGGGCCCAGCACACAGCCGCGATCTGCATCCACAAGATGCCCAGCGGCCGCCCGGCCAGTGAGCTGATCTCGTGCGCCACCAGCAACGCCACCGCCACGCCGGCGCAGGCCACGCTGATGACGGCGCGGCGCGTGAGCCGTTCGCCAAAGAAGGCCACTGCCAGCAGCACGGTCCAGATCGGCATGGTGAAGCCCAGGATGGCCGCGCGCCCCGAGGCCAGTTCCTGCACGCCCAAGATGGAAAACAAATGCCAACCGAAGATGTTGGGCAGCGCCAGCACCAGCACCGGCAGCCAGGTGTCTCGCGGCAGGCGCATCGATGTGCCGCGCAGCCGGTAAAGCCCATACAACATGAGCGCCCCGCCAGTCATGGTGACGGCGCGAAAGTACAGCGGGCTGAGTTCACGCAGCGAGAACTTCATCATCGGCCAGTTCACGCCCCACATCAGCGTCAGCGCCACCAGGGCGACGAGGTGCGCGCGGGTAATGTTCAAAGCCCCGTTCAAGGCCCCGTTCAAACCGCCACCGGGGCCTTGATGGCCGGGTGCGGGTTGTAGTTCTGCACCTCGAAGTCGTCGAAATCGAAGTCGAAGATGGACGGCGGCCGGCGCTTCAGCACCAGCGTTGGCCACGCCCGCGGCGCGCGACCGAGTTGCAAGCTGACCTGCTCTTGGTGGTTGTCGTAGATGTGACAGTCGCCGCCGGTCCAGATGAAGTCGCCCACGCCCAGGTCGCATTGCTGGGCCAACATGTGCGTCAGCAGTGCGTAGCTGGCGATGTTGAAGGGCACGCCCAGGAACAGGTCGGCGCTGCGCTGGTACAGCTGGCAGCTCAGGCGCCCCCGGGCTGCGGGGGTGTCACCTGGCGTCACGTAGAACTGGAAGAGGGCGTGGCAGGGCATCAGCGCCATGCTGGACAGGTCGGCCACGTTCCAGGCGCTGACGATGATGCGGCGGCTGTCTGG
>ENA-OBIT01000842-OBIT01000842.1-metagenomes-genome-assembly--contig:-NODE-842-length-12477-cov-2.61472_pt1 | contig 12477 bp, 11 predicted proteins | sample MGYA00153386_OBIT01 | MGnify analysis MGYA00153386
GGTAACTACCTGATCGGCGGCTCCGGCGATTATGCTGCGAAAGTAAATGGTCAGACGATCGAACGCGCTCAGCTGGAACAGGCTTTCCAAAGCGAGCGTAGCCGCATGCAGCAGCAACTGGGTGACCAGTTCTCCGCGCTGGCCGGCAACGAAGGCTACATGCAGCAGATGCGCCGTCAGGTGTTGTCCCAGTTGATCGACAACATGCTGCTCGACCAGTACGCCAAGAAACTGGGCCTGACGGTCAGCGACGATCAGATCAAGGACGCCATCCGCAAGGCGCCTTACTTCCAGACCAACGGCCAGTTTGATAACGCCAAATACCTCGACCTGATCGGCCGCATGGGCTACACCGCCGACAATTTCGCGCAGTCGATGCGTCAGCAATTGGTCAATCAGCAGGTGATCCAGGCCTTCGGCGATTCCGGCTTTGTGCTGCCGTCCGAATCGCAAGCCATGGCGGCGTTGGTGCTGCAGGAGCGCGACGTGCGCCTGGCGACCATCGATTTGAAAGCGCTGCAGGCGAAACAGAGCGCCGGCGACGACGAACTGAAGGCGTATTACGATCAGAATAAAAACAGCTTCATCGCTCCGGAGCAGGTGAAGGTGAGCTATATCCCGCTGGACGCCGCGTCCATGCAGGACAAGGTGAAAGTGAGCGAAGAGGACATCAGCGCTTACTATGACCAGCACAAGAGCAGCTATGGCCAGCCGGAGCGTAAAAACTACAGCGTGATCCAGCTGAAAACCGAGGCGGAAGCCAACGCGGCGCTGGACGAGCTGAAGAAGGGTGCCGATTTCGCCACCCTGGCGAAAGAGAAATCCACCGACATCATCTCACGCCGTACCGGTGGTGAGCTGGGTTGGCTGGAGCCGGAAACCACCGCCGACGAGCTGAAACAGGCTAACCTGACCGAGAAAGGGCAGCTGTCCGGCGTGGTGAAATCCTCTGTCGGCTTCCTGATCGTGCGTTTGAACGACATCGAACCTGAGAAACTGAAACCGCTGAGCGAAGTGCATGACGCTATCGCCAAGCAGGTGCAGCAGGAGAAAGCGGTAGACGCGTATTACGCGCTGCAGCAGAAGGTGAGCGAAGCGGCGACCAGCGACAACGAATCACTGGCCTCGGCTGAAGAAGCGGCCGGCGTGAAAGCGGCGCAAAGCGACTGGTTCACCCGCGACAACATTCCCGCCGCGCTGAACTTCAAGCCGGTCGTGCAGGCGATCTTCGACGGCTCGCTGATCGGCGAGAACGGCGCGCCGGGCAGCAACTCTGACGTTATCACCGTAGACGGCGACCGCGCCTTCGTGGTGCGCGTGAGTGGCCACAAGCCGGAAGGCATCGAGCCGTTCGACCAGGTCAAAGACCGCGTGGCAGATCTGGTGAAGCGCAACAAGGCGCTGCAGGCAGCGAAGCTGCAGGGCGAGAAGCTGCTGGTTGAGCTGAAGCAGGGCAAGGGCGACGAGGCGATGAAAGCCGCCGGCCTGAGCTTTGGCGCCGTGCAGAAGATGGCGCGCGCGCCGGAAGACAGCCAGCTGGTGGAGAGCGTGTTCGCGCTGCCGCACCCGCAGGACGGCAAACCGGTGTACGGCATGTCGCAGGATCGCCAGGACAACGTGGTGCTGATCGCACTCGATGCGGTGAAGCCAGGCACGCTGCCGGAAGACGAAATGAAAACCTTCGTCGGCAAGATGGAAGAGGGCGCGACCGGCGTTTCCTTCGATTCGCTGCTGGCGAGCCTGCGTAAAGAAGCCAAAATCAAAATGGGCGCCGCTGAGCAACAGCCGCAGTAATCGCCGCATTTTTCTGCAACGCAGTGCAACAAACAAAGGCCGCTTTCGCGGCCTTTTCCACATCTGATATCCGCCGATTGCTGAATATCCGCCGCCGCGGCAAGGTAGCCGTGCTGTCACACACAAGGAGGATACAGCATGCAACATACAGAGAAAAAAGCGTTATCAGGTTACCGTCATCACGTCAAAGCGGCGCTGACCGCGCTGTTGTTATGCCTCGCGGGGCCAGCCGCCGCGGTAGATAAAGCCGATGCGCCGGCGCCGATGCTCTCAACACCGGCGGGCAATGGCGGGCAATCGGTGATGACCAAGGCAACCGAAGAGACGGCGGTCAGCATCAATCAGGCCACCGCCGAACAGCTGGCTGCCGCCCTGAGCGGCGTCGGTCTGAAGAAGGCGGAAGGCATCGTGCGTTACCGCGAACAGAACGGGCCGTTCACCCAGGTTGAGCAGTTGCAGGAGGTGCCGGGCATCGGTCCGGCGCTGTTCGAGAAGAACCGCACTCGGCTGAAAATGTGATCCCGGTCGCGGCTGCGTGGCAAAATGCCGCTGAGGCCGTGACTCCTCTGCTACATTTTACAGGTCTTACCAGTTTGGCGCGTTGACCAAACGGGCGAGGGAGCCTCTGCGGCTCCCTCTTTCTGTAATCACCAGGCAGGAGCGATCGTTCCCTATGCAAACCTTTATCAAAGTTCGCGGTTATCACCTTGATGTTTACCAGCACGTTAACAACGCCCGCTATCTGGAGTTTCTGGAAGAGGCTCGCTGGGAGTGGCTGGAAAACGAGGCCGGGTTCCGCTGGATGACGGAAAACAACATCGCTTTCATCGTGGTGAACATCAATATCAATTACCGCAGCCCGGCAGTATTGGGGGATAAGCTGCGTATCGACAGCCAGATGGTGCAGCTCAACGGCAAGAGCGGGGTGCTGAGCCAAAAGGTGACGCAGGATCCGGCGGGGACGCTGGTGGCCGACGCGCTGCTGACTTTCGTGTGCGTCGATCTGAAAACGCAGCGGGCTCTGCCGATTGAAGGCGAATTGCGCGAGCACCTGGAGGCGCTCACGCTGAAGGAAAACCCGCAGTAAACTCACGGGCGGCAGAGGTTGCCGCCGTCACTGCCTCAGGCCAGAGCGGCCTTCTGTTTCAACGCCGCCATCACTTCCGCCTGGTTGGCCCGGTACTGCATCAGGCCATTGGCGCGCAGGTTGCAGGCAGCGCATTCACCACAGCCGTCACCCTTGATGCCGTTGTAGCAGGTCAGCGTATCCTGCCGCACGCGATCCAACTGGTGGTAATAATCCGCCAGCGCCCAGGTCTCGGCCTTGTTCAGCCACATCAGCGGCGTTTCGAAGCGGATATCGCGAGCGATGCCCAGCACCACCGCTTTGTTCAGCGCTTTAACGAACTCGTCGCGGCAATCCGGGTAGCCGGAGAAATCGGTTTCACATACGCCGGTGATCACCGCTTCCGCTTCCACCTGGTAGGCGTAGATCGCCGCCAGCGTCAGGAACAGGATATTGCGGCCCGGCACGAAGGTGCTCGGCAGCGCGTTTTTCTGGTTGGGATCGTAGGCGGGAACCGGAATATTGTCGCGCGTCAGGCTGCTGACGGCCAGCTCATTGAGCAGCGTTACGTCCAGCACCTTGTGCGCTTTGGCGCCGAGGGCCACCGACAGCTCTTGAGCCACTTCAATCTCGGCGCGATGGCGCTGGCCATAATCGAACGTGACGCAGTGAACTTCGTCATACTGTTGCAATGCCTGGATCAAGCAGGTCGTGGAGTCTTGTCCACCGCTGAAAACGACAACCGCGCGCTTCATAAAATCACCTTTTTGGACTTTGGCCATTCCCGATACACATTCGGGCGGCAGGATAAAAATTGCGTTGCGGCGACAATAGTAGCAGAAAGGGCCGCCAGGCGCAGGGCGGTTCGGCTCAGGTCGGTGCGTCGTCCACCGGCGGCGGCAGCCACGCCTGGCAAAAATCGAACCAGCCGTGTGCGGTCAGCGTCACGCCATGCATGCGCGGCGGCGCGCTGATCTGATACTGGTAGTGGAACAGCGGCGTGATGATGGCGGCGGCCATCAGCCGTTGGTAATAGGCCTGCAGCCGCTCGAAGCGCGGTTGCTGCGCCTGCAACTGCTGGATCTGCTGCAGCATCTCCTGTTGCTGCTGCCAGCGGCTTTCCGTCAGGATGCCGCGCCACAGCGTATCCTGCCGCAGCCAGCTCTCCAGCGTCGCCTCAGGCGCTTCGCCGATCAGGTTGTCCGCCAACAGCAGGTCGGCCTGGGCGATCTGTTCCTCGCTTTGCCAGCGCTTGCCGGCGTAGTAGCGCACCTCCAGCTCGCAGCCGTGCTGCGCCAACAGCTGTTGCAGCGCGACCGTCACCGTTTCCAGCTCGACCGGCGGCCGATACAGCAGCGTCAGCCGGGCAGGCAGGGGGACATCTTCTTCAATCTGTTGGCTGGGAATGCGCCAGCCGGGCAGCATTTCATGGCTGGGGGTGATCACGCTGTTGGGGATCGGCAGATGGTTCAGCAGGCCTGACTGCTGGATCAGCATCAGCAGCTTTTGCCCCTGGGCTTCGCTCAGCACGCCGTGGCGCAGGTTCAGCGCCAAATAACACCAGCCCAGGCTCATGCTGCGCTGTACCGGCCGGGCCTGCGCCAAATCGTCTTGCTGACCGATGGTGATGCGCACCGGATGCTGGCAGCTGGCGTCGGCGCCGGCGGTGGGCAGATCGGGGGTGATCCAGTATTCGATGGTGTCCAGATACGGATGCTGCAGATGGTAACCGGCGTGCTGTTCTAGCCGCACCAGCTGCGGTTCATTCAACGTCAGTTTGAACGGGCCGGCGCCGATGGCCGGCAGCTCCGGATGGGTCATCAGACAAGGCAGCTCCGCCAGCCGGTGGGCCAGCCAATAGTCCGGCAACTGCAGATCAAACTGAATGCACAGCGGATGCGGCAGGCTGATGTTCGCGACGTTGGCCAAGCTGGGTTGGCTACGCGGGTGGCGCTGCAGTTTTTCCAGCGTTTGCAGCAGCTGGTGGCCGGTCAGCGGTTCACCGTTGTGCCAGCGCAGCTGGCTGCGCAGAAAGAAGCGCCAGCGCAGGCCGCGATCGTCAATCTGCCAGTGGTGCGCCAGATCGGGCTGCGGTTCCGGGTTACCGGTCACCAGGCGCGTCAGCCCGGCGTGCAGGGTCGACACCAGATGTTGTTCGGCGCGGCCGGTCAGCGTGAGCGGGTCGAGCGCTTCCAGCGTGCGGTAATAGGGAATGCGCAGCGTCGGGCTGCCGGCCTGCCATTGCCCGCCGAGGTGCGGGCTGAGCAGATCCTGCAGGTGTTGCGGATCGAGTTGCGCCATCTCCAGCGCCCCCTGATGGTTGCCCTGTTGCAGTAGCTGTTGCAGTAGCTGCGCGCGCAGTTCATCCGGGGTTTTCAGGCAGTGCAGGCGAGCGCGTTTGCCGCGGCCGGGCTGCGAATGCCAGCTCAACCAGCCTTGATCCTGCAGTTGCTGCACCAGCGTGCGGGCGTGCCGCTCGCTGCAGTAGAACATCGCCGCCAGTTCGCCGATGGTCACGGCGACCGGTGCGCTGCCGAGTTGATGGTACAGGCGTTGATATTGGCTGAGACGGTGAACCAGGCGCATGAGTAGAAATCCGGAACAGTTTTCTCAAATTGTTCACTATTACTTCCGCAAATGCCATCCCATACTGCAGTGATTGTAATCGCGTTCACATTCAGAGGTCTCTATGTATCGCCTGGCAGCTTTCGATATGGACGGCACGCTGTTGATGCCGGATCACCGGGTTGGCCCGGAAACGCTGGCGGTGCTGAACCAGCTGGTGGAACGGGAGATGGTGGTGACGTTCGCCACCGGACGGCACTACCTCGATGCGCAACCGATCATGGCGCAGCTGGGGCTGCAGGGCTACTTGATCACCGGCAATGGCACGCGGGTGTATGACAACCGCGGCCAGCAGCTGCATGCCACCGATCTGCCGGCGGCGGTCGCCGAAGAGGTGCTGCATCATCATTGGCGCACCTGCGCCAGCATGCATGTGTTCCGCGACGAAGGTTGGCTGACCGAATTCCCCGTGCCGGAAGAGATGCTGCGGGCGCATCACCTGAGCGGCTTTCGTTTTCAGTTGGCCGACGTGCGCCGTCTGCCGGCGTTCGGCAACAGCAAGGTGTGTTTTGTCGCGCCGCATGAGGAATTGCTGGCCTTGCAGGTGCAGCTGCGGGCACAGCTGGGTGGTGAGGCCGATCTGTGCTTTTCCGCCTACGACTGCCTGGAGGTGTTGCCGCTCGGTTGCAACAAGGGTACGGCGCTGGACCGGCTGAGCCGCCATCTGGGGCTGAAGATGGCCGACTGCATGGCGTTCGGCGACGCAATGAACGACAAAGAGATGCTGGGGGCGGTGGGGCACGGCGTGGTGATGGGCAACGCCCTGCCGCAGCTGAAATCCCTGCTGCCGCAGCTACCGGTTATCGGCCATTGCCAGCAACAGGCGGTGGCCCACTATTTACAACATTGGCTGCGTTCACCTTGCCTCACCTATTCCCCCGAAGAATGAGGTTCTCCTTACAGCCGGCCGGGTATGACTACCCGGCTTTTTTTTACCTAACGCCTGGCGTTACAAATCCGCCAGCTGCGCCAGATACGGCTGCAGATCGCCGATGTTGTTGCTGACCCATTCCGGGTTGTAATAGGTATCCAGGTAACGCTCGCCGCTGTCGCACAGCAGGGTGACGATCGATCCTTGCTCGCCGTTTTCCCGCATCTGCTTCGCCAACTGCAGCGCACCCCAAACGTTGGTGCCGGTAGAGGCGCCAACCTTGCGGCCCAGCACGCCTTCCAGCCAGTGAATGGTGGCGACGCTGGCAGCATCCGGCACGCGCAGCATGTTGTCGACCACCGACGGGATGAACGATGGCTCGGCGCGTGGGCGGCCGATGCCTTCGATACGGCTGCCGCAGCTGCCGATCAGGGTGCGATCGCCGTGGTGGAAGCAGTCATAGAACACCGAGTTTTCCGGATCGACCACCGTCAACCGGGTGTCGTGCCCCTGATAGCGGATGTAGCGCCCCAGCGTGGCGGAGGTGCCGCCGGTGCCGGCGCTCATTACGATGTGTTTCGGCACCGGGAAGGGTTCGCGCGCCATCTGGCGGAAGATGCTGTCGGCGATGTTGTTGTTGCCGCGCCAGTCAGCTCTTTCGCCAGCTGTTCGGAGGCGGCGTAGATCTGGGCGGCGTGATCGACGAAGTGACAGCGGCCGCCGTAAAAGGCGATCTGTTCCACCTTGCGGCGCGCGGTGCAGGACGGCATCACCGCGATGAACGGCAGGCCGATCAGGCGAGCGAAGTAGGCTTCGGACACCGCGGTGCTGCCGGAGGAGGCCTCGATAATGGTGGTGTTCTCGGTGATCCAGCCGTTGCACAGGCCGTAAAGGAACAGCGAGCGCGCCAGGCGGTGTTTCAGGCTGCCGGTCGGGTGGGTGCTCTCATCTTTCAGGTACAGGCAGATGCCAGGAAACGCCGGCAGGTTCAGGCGAATCAGGTGCGTATCGGCGGAGCGTTGAAAATCCGCTTCTATTTCACCGATAGCATATTTTACCCAAGAGTTTGTCATGATTTGGCCTCAGAATAGGGGGCTGATTTATGGCGTAGCATAGCCTGTCGGCGGGAAAAAAGGATTGCCATTTTCCCTGTTTAATCGCCTAATGAGAGAAAATTTTTCTCCTGGTGGCCGCTATGTTAGATAAAACAGACCGTAAGCTGCTGTGCATGCTGCAGCAAGATTGCACCCAGTCGCTGCAGGCGCTGGCGGATGCGGTCAATTTGACCTCGACGCCGTGCTGGAAACGCCTGAAGCGTCTGGAAGACGAGGGCTATATCCGCGGTCGGGTGGCCTTGCTGGATAATGAAAAGCTCGGCCTGGGGCTGACGGCGTTCGTGCTGATCAAAACCCAGCAGCACAGCAGCGAGTGGTATCAGGCTTTTGTGCAGCTGACCAGCCAGATGCCCGAGGTGCTGGCGTTTTACCGCATGGCGGGAGAGTACGACTACCTGATGCAGGTCGAAGTGGCGGACATGAAAAGCTACGACGGCTTTTATAAGCGTCTGGTGAACGGCGTACCGGGCCTCATCGACGTCACCTCGAGCTTTGCCATGGAAAAAATCAAATACACCACCGCGCTGCCGGTGCCGGAGTGAAAAGTTCACCGGACGGGCGGCTCAACGGTGGTATCCTGCTCTGCTGAAGCAGAAAAAGAGACAAATCCCATAAAACCCTGGAATCAAACTGCGTGAGATTATTTGCTCAAATCGGCTGGTACTTCCGCCGGGAGTGGCGCCGCTACCTCGGGGCGGTGGTGCTGCTGATCGTCATCGCCATCCTGCAACTGCTGCCGCCTAAGCTGGTCGGCATCATCGTGGACGGCGTCACCGAAAAACAGATGTCCACCGGCGTGCTGATGGCCTGGCTCGGGTTGATGATCGGTACCGCGATCGTCGTTTACCTGCTGCGCTATGTGTGGCGGGTGTTGCTGTTCGGCGCGTCCTACCAGCTCGCGGTCGAGCTGCGCGAAAACTTTTACCGTCAGCTCAGCCGGCAAAACCCCGCGTTTTACCTGCGTCACCGCACTGGCGATCTGATGGCGCGCGCCACCAACGACGTGGATCGCGTGGTATTCGCCGCCGGTGAAGGCGTGCTGACGCTGGTGGATTCGCTGGTGATGGGGTTGGTGGTGTTGGTGGTGATGAGCACCCAAATCAGCTGGCAACTGACAGTGCTGGCGTTGATCCCGATGCCGTTGATGGCGATCGCCATCAAATATTACGGCGATCAGCTGCACCAGCGCTTTAAATCGGCACAGGCGGCGTTTTCCAGCCTGAACGATCAGGCGCAGGAAAGCATGACCAGCATCCGCATGATCAAGGCCTTCGGGCTGGAAGATCACCAATCCAACCGCTTCGCCGAGGTGGCGGCGCAGACCGGGGCCAAGAACATGCACGTGGCGCGGGTGGATGCGCGCTTCGATCCGACCATTTATATCGCCATCGGCGCGTCTAACCTGCTGGCCATTGGCGGCGGCAGCTGGATGGTGGTGAACGGTTCGCTGACGCTCGGGCAACTGACCAGCTTTGTGATGTATCTCGGCCTGATGATCTGGCCGATGCTGGCACTGGCCTGGATGTTCAACATCGTCGAACGCGGCAGCGCGGCCTACAGCCGCATCCGCAGCCTGCTTGATGAGGCGCCGGCGGTGCAGGATGGCCCACAGGCGCTGCCGGCCGGGCGCGGCGTGCTGGACGTGGATATCCGCGCGTTCCACTACCCGGAAAACCCACATCCGGCGCTGCACGATGTGGCGGTGACGCTGAAACCAGGGCAAATGCTGGGGCTGTGCGGGCCGACCGGGGCCGGTAAATCGACGCTGTTGTCGCTGATCCAGCGTCAGTTCGACGTCGACCAAGGGCAGATCCGCTATCACGGCCTGCCGTTGCCGCAGGTCAAACTTGACGACTGGCGTTCGCGACTGTCGGTGGTGAGCCAAACGCCGTTCCTGTTCTCCGATACCGTGGCGAACAACATCGCGCTGGGCCATCCGGGCGCGACGCAGGCGCAGATCGAACAGGCAGCGCGGCTGGCCAGCGTCCATGAGGACATTCTGCGGTTGCCGCAGGGCTATGACACCGAGGTGGGCGAACGCGGCGTGATGTTGTCGGGCGGGCAGAAACAGCGCATCTCCATTGCGCGTGCGCTGCTGCTGGATGCAGAGATCTTGATCCTCGATGACGCGCTGTCGGCGGTGGACGGCCGTACCGAACACCAAATCCTGCACAACCTGCGCAGCTGGGGGCAAGATCGCACGGTGATCATCAGCGCGCACCGGCTGTCGGCATTGACCGAAGCCAGCGAAATCCTGGTGATGCAGCACGGTGGCGTTGCACAGCGCGGCGATCCGGCGGCGCTGGCGGCGCAGCCGGGCTGGTATCGCGATATGTACCGTTATCAGCAGCTGGAAGCGGCGCTGGACGAAGCGCCGGAAAACGGCGAGGAGGCGTTGGCCAATGAATAAAGTGCAAAAGCTGTGGCCGACGCTGAAGCGGCTGCTGGCCTACGGCTCGCCGTACCGCAAACCGCTGGGGCTGGCGGTGCTGATGCTGTGGATAGCGGCGGCGGCGGAAGTCGCCGGGCCGATCCTGGTCAGCTATTTTATCGATAATTACGTCGCCAAAGGGCAACTGCCGCTGACGATCGTCGGCGGGCTGGCGGCGGCCTACATTCTGCTGGAGTTGCTGGCGGCGGCGCTGCACTACTTCCAGGCGCTGTTGTTCAACCAGGCGGCGGTGGGCGTGGTGCAGCGGTTGCGTACCGACGTGATGGACGCCGCGCTGCGCCAACCGCTCAGCGCCTTTGACACACAACCGGTCGGGCAATTGATCTCGCGCGTTACCAACGACACCGAAGTGATCAAGGATCTGTACGTGATGGTGGTCTCCACGGTGCTGAAAAGCGCCGCGCTGATCGGCGCCATGCTGGTGGCGATGTTCAGCCTCGACTGGCGCATGGCGCTGGTGGCTATCTGCATCTTCCCGGCGGTGTTCGTGGTGATGGGCATCTATCAATACTACAGCACGCCGATTGTGCGCCGGGTGCGCAGTTATCTGGCGGACATCAACGACGGTTTCAACGAAGTGATCAACGGCATGGGCGTGATTCAGCAGTTCCGCCAGCAGGTGCGCTTCGGCGAGCGCATGAGCGCCGCCAGCCAGTCGCATTATCTTGCGCGCATGCAGACCCTGCGGCTCGACGGTTTTCTGCTGCGGCCGCTGCTCAGCCTGTTTTCGGCGCTGGTGCTGTGCGGCCTGTTGATGCTGTTCGGCTTCAGCGGCGAGGGCGTGATTGGCGTCGGCGTCCTCTACGCCTTCATCAACTACCTGGGGCGCCTGAATGAACCGCTGATCGAGCTGACGTCACAGCAGTCGATCCTGCAGCAGGCGGTGGTGGCCGGCGAACGCATTTTCGAGCTGATGGATCGCAGCCAGCAGAGTTACGGTGCCGACGATCGTCCTCTGGCCGGTGGCCGCATCGACATCACCGATCTGAGCTTCGCTTACCGTGCGGACAAAAAGGTGCTGCAGCATATTTCGCTGGCGGTGCCCTCACGCGGCTTCGTGGCGCTGGTCGGGCATACCGGCAGCGGCAAGAGCACCTTGGCCAACTTGCTGATGGGCTATTACCCGGTCAGCGAGGGGGAAGTGCGTCTCGATGGACGCCCGATATCCAGCCTGTCGCACCGCACGCTGCGTCAGGGTGTAGCGATGGTGCAGCAGGATCCGGTGGTGATCGCCGATTCGGTACTGGCCAACGTCACGTTGGGGCGTAACATCGAGGAAGACGCCGTTTGGCGGGCGCTGGAAACGGTGCAGTTGGCGAGTCTGGTGCGCGGCTTCCCGCAGGGTATCCACACCCGCCTGGGGGAGCAGGGCAATAACCTGTCGGTCGGGCAGAAACAGCTGCTGGCGATGGCGCGGGTCTTGGTGCAGGCGCCGCAGATTTTGATTCTCGACGAGGCGACTGCCAATATCGACTCGGGCACCGAACAGGCTATCCAGCGGGCGCTGCGTGCGATCCGCGAGCACACCACGCTGGTGGTGATCGCCCACCGCCTCTCAACCATCGTCGATGCCGATTCCATTCTGGTGCTGCATCGTGGCCACGCGGTGGAGCAGGGCAACCATCAACAGCTGCTGGCGCAGCAGGGGCGCTACTACCAGATGTATCAACTGCAGCTGGCGGGCGAGCAGTTGGCGGAAGCGGTGCGCGAGGAGAGCCAACTCGTCTGATCCCACGGGCCGCATTCGCGGCCCTTATTTTTCCCAACGCACCACAAGCAGGCAACTCGCCCAAGCTACGCCCCCTTTCTGCACTTTTTCGACGCGATGCGCACCAAATTAGTGCGCATTATTTAACCCATTCAAGGTATCGGCGCTGCGCTGCGTCGCGGCGGCGCCCGCGTGTGCGCTAATCCGCTGAATCGTCATGCAAAATTAAATTTGGCACAGCCCTTGCTACATATGACGCGTACCAGGGGTGAGTTTGGGCTTAATTCGTGGAGGGGCAATATGAAGCTGGTGACCGTGGTAATCAAACCGTTCAAGCTGGAGGATGTGCGCGAGGCTCTGTCCTCCGTGGGCATTCAGGGGTTGACCGTAACCGAAGTGAAGGGCTTTGGCCGCCAGAAGGGGCATGCCGAGCTGTATCGCGGCGCCGAATATAACGTCAACTTCCTGCCCAAGGTCAAAATCGATATCGCTATCGCCGACGATCAGTTGGATGAAGTGGTTGATGTGATTAGCAAAGCCGCCTATACCGGCAAAATCGGCGACGGCAAAATTTTCGTTGCCGAATTGCAACGCGTGATCCGCATTCGCACCGGCGAAACCGACGAATCGGCACTGTAACCACGAACTCAGTTAAGCAATGGGGATGGATTGATAATGAAAAGACTGTTATCCATGTTGGGCCTGAGTTCGGTAACCCTGGTTCCTTCTTTGGCCCTGGCCGCCCCGGCGGTCGCCGATAAGGCCGACAACGCCTTTATGATGATCTGCACCGCGTTGGTGCTGTTCATGACGCTGCCGGGCATCGCGCTGTTTTACGGCGGCCTG
>ENA-OBIT01000844-OBIT01000844.1-metagenomes-genome-assembly--contig:-NODE-844-length-12455-cov-3.71911_pt1 | contig 12455 bp, 9 predicted proteins | sample MGYA00153386_OBIT01 | MGnify analysis MGYA00153386
ATTCAGCCAACTCCTAGAGGGTTTATGGTTGTTGGTAGCACTACCAGCTCTAATTTTCCTGTCCAACAAAATCCTTCTAATTCCTTTTATTACGGAACAAGAAATGGGCCTAAGGATGGATTTTTATCCGATTTTAATAATGATAACTCCCTTTCGTTTTGTTCTTATATAGGCGGTAGTAACTTAGAGAACATTCATAGTTTGGGTATGGGAATTAATAATGGAAATTACAATGTAACATTAGGAGGTGGAACAGGAGGTGGAACAGGTATTTTAGGTTTTCCAGTAAAAGATATTACTCCAGGAACAATTGATTATTTTGATGGATCATATAACGGTGGTACGTATGACGGTTTTATTATGAATCTGCAATTTTGCGTTGGTTTACAAGTGTGTGCAAGAGTTGGTCAAGTATTGGAAAAATATAACAAAGCTACTATTTACCCTAATCCAACATCGAATAGTTTTTCTGTGGAAATAGATGAACAACTAGTAATAAAACAAATTTCAATATATGATAATTTAGGTAGATTAATTGAACACCAAAATTTAACTAACCTAACCAATTATTCTTCGTTTAATATAGAAAATTATAAAAGTGGTATGTATTCTGTAAGAATTACAACAGATAAAGGAGTTGAAACACATAAGATAATTGTTCAATAAAAATTTAACTTGAGATAGTACAATCTATGTACTATCTCATTTTTAACAATAAAATTTATGAAAAAGTTAATCATTCTCTTCATTTGCATTATAACTTTTAAAGCCCAAGCTCAGTTAATAGAAACATTAGGTATTGGTATAAGCAGTGCATCAGGAACAGTAAAAGTTTTATATACTGACACGATCAATAATATTCTTTATGCCGGTGGACGTTTTAGTAAAATAGGCAACAAACAATGTTGGGGCATTGCTAAATGGAATGGTTTAGTATGGGACTCTTTAGGTACTGGCGTTTCTGAAGGAGGTTTTGTTCAATATGTTTCTGATATTGTTTTGTATAATAATAACCTAGTAATATGTGGTGGTTTTCAAGTAAGTGGTGGAAAAGTAATTCGAGGAATTGCACTTTGGGATGGTATTGATTGGTTCTCAATTGGTGGTAGCGTGGATAGTGCTTGGGAATCCGTAGAAAAATTAGAAGTATATAATAATGAATTGTACGCAATTGGATATTTTACTCGAATTGGTGGTGTGCCTACAAACGGAATTGCAAAGTGGAATGGTCAAAATTGGATAGACTTAAGTCAAGGGTTTAATTTAGACTGCGGTAGTGCTATTCAATCTCGAGCAATACGCCATTTTAATAATGAATTATATTTAGTTGGTAATTACAATTGTCCAAATGATGAACGTATAATGAAGCGAGTAAATAATCAATGGGTGCAGGTAGGTTCAGATATTACTGGAGATTTTTGGCTAAATAATTTAACTATTTTCAAAAACAAACTATATGTAAGCGGATACTTTTTTGCTCCTTATGCAACCGATAATGGTATTTTTAGTTTCGATGGTACAAACTTTGAAAATACCAATGGTGGTGCTTTACCTTCCAATGTTTGGAATACCTTTGAATATAAAGACGAATTATACGTGAGCGGGCAAATTGATTTTGCTGGTGGGCAGCCAATTGGAAGGTTAGCTAAATGGGATGGAGATCAATGGTTGAATACAAATATAAATACCGCAGGCACCATATATGCGATGGCTGAATATAATGGTAAATTAATTGTAGGAGGTTTTATAAATGATATAAATGGAACAGGAGTTACCAATTTAGCAAGTATAGATTTTGATGCAGTAGGAATTAATAACGTTAATTCAACCTCATATTTCAAACTCTATCCCAACCCTACCAACTCAACTTTCTCCATCGAGCTTTCCAATTTTTCCAACTCAAAAGGTATTTCTATTTATAATGCTGTAGGTCAATTAATGCTACCGCAAAAAACAGCAGAAAAGACTTTTGATGTTTCCAGCTATGCAAAAGGAATGTATGTAGTGGAAGTACAAACCGATAAAGGAATTTCGAGACAGAAGTTAATAGTCGAGTAAAATTGCAATGCTGAGGCACGAAGCATCTAATAAGTTTAATCTAAAAAAAGGCATCCAATATTGGATGCCTTTTTTATTTCTATCGCATTATCTTTGCCCAATGTTCAAAAATAAAACCCTGGCAATTCTGGCTTTAGTGATGGTGATAAATGCTTTGGGTTTTGGTATCATCATTCCCTTACTGTATCCTTTTGCCAAGCAATTTGGCATTGGTCCTCAAGGTATAGGATTTCTGATTGCCAGCTTTTCTATTGCGCAATTTATTGCCACGCCTATTTTAGGAAGCCTTTCTGATCGTTATGGTCGCAGACCAGTTTTAGTGCTTTGCCTAATGGGCACAGCGGTTTCATTTGTCATTTTTGCTTCTGCGGTGAGTGCAGCAATGCTTTTCGCTGCTCGTATTTTAGATGGTATTACTGGCGGGAGTATTTCAGTAGCTCAGGCTGTAATTGCTGACAGCACTAGCAAAGCAGAACGGGCAAAAGCTTTTGGGCTTTTAGGTGCATCATTTAGCTTTGGTTTTTTAGTTGGGCCGGCTGCTGGCGGTTTACTTAGCACCATTAGTATTGCTGCGCCATTCTATTTTGCAGGGGGACTCGCTGCTTTAGGGGCAATTATTACTTGGTTCTTTTTAGGCGAATCGAATAAAAATGCTGATAAAGATGTAAAAATTCCTTTTAAAATTGTTCGCATATCCGAATTAATTAATACCCTTAAACAAACAGTTGTAGGAATTTTAATGGCTGCTGGTTTTTTATTGGCATGTGCTCAATTTTGTATGATTGTTGGCTTTCAAACCTATAATTTTGATGTATTAAAATTAAATCCAAAGGAAATTGGGCTGTTTTTTGCTGGTTTTGCCCTTACAGGAATTATTATGCAAGTTGGTGGTATTCGATTGGTTACTAGACTTTTTCCATCTAAAATTAATGTTTTATTTGTGGCTTTACCTATTGCTGCTATCGCTTTATTTGCAGTTGCTTTTACTCATACCTTTATTCCATTTTTATGCTGTATTATAATTTATGGGTTGTTTATTGCATTACGTGATCCTATGATTAATTCTCTACTAACTGAAACATCGAACGATGATGAACAAGGCAAGTTGTTGGGAATTAATCAATCATTTTTATCCATTGGCCAAATTGTAGGTCCTTTAGTTGCTGGGCTTATTGCTTCCCGCTCAGTTCATGCAATTTTTGTAGCATCGGCCATTTTTATTGTTGCAGCAATTATTGTTTTAAGCCGATTATCAATTTCCAAAAGATTAAATTCACCATTCATTACAGAAAACATTAATTAGTATGAACTTCTCTTTCAAAGAAATTCTGTCGGTATCCATGATCCTTTTTGCGATTATTGATATTCTGGGAGCAATCCCGGTTATTATTCAACTTCGACAGAAAGCAGGAAGAATAGAATCTGAACAAGCTTCATTAACTTCCTTGGTTTTAATGGTTGTATTTTTATTTATAGGTGAGCAAATACTGGCAGTAATTGGTATTGATGTCTCATCATTTGCCATTGCTGGTTCATTTGTAATTTTTATTATCGCTATGGAAATGGTATTGGGCATTAATTTTTTTAAAGATGAAATGCCTGAGTCTGTCTCTATTGTGCCTTTGGCTTTTCCTTTAATTGCCGGAGCCGGAACCATGACTACCCTACTCTCATTAAAATCTCAATACGCAACTGAGAATATTATAGTGGGGATTGTAATCAATACCATAATTGTTTATGCTGTATTAAAGAATGTTCAAAGGTTAGAGGCTCTTTTTGGAAGAACAGGATTAAATATTTTACGAAAAACTTTTGGGGTAATTTTGCTGGCAATTGCGATTAAACTTTTCCGAAATAATACCGGCCTTTAATTTTTAATTAAACGAGCTGCAAACATACTATCTGCTCGCTTATCGTACCCTTTAATTAATTCAGAGCGCTCGATGGTGTAATTAAAATCTCGAGCAATTTTTTCAACCATATCCTCATTTTCTTGTTTAAAAACCGAACAGGTAATGTAAATAAGGGGTTTTCCTTTTAATAAATATTTGCTTACATTTTTTGCAAAAGTATATTGCAAACTGGTATAAAGTTTCAGTTTCTCTTCATCAAAATAAGTAAGCAATTCAGGTGTACGCCCCCATGTTCCTGAACCAGAACAAGGAGCATCTAAAATAATTCCATCAAATTCATAACCTGGTAATTGTGCATCGAAATTCTTAGCTAAATCAATTTCTTTTAATTGATATTTTGTAATTCCTGCCAATAAAAACCGCTCTTTCAGATTTTCTAATATCGTTGCCCGCATGTCTGAAACGAGTAGTTTCAATAATGGTTCCATACTATTAATTAATAAAGTTTTACCACCAGATCCCGCACAACAGTCCCACCAGCGTTCATTTGGCTTTGGCTCAAAAAAAGTAGAAACATATTGAGACGATAGATCCTGAATTTCAAAATGAATTCCTTCTGCAGAAAATTGTTGAAGTTGCGTTGCTGGCTCTACTGAAATCGTTGTTTTAGAAATGGATTGGTAGGAAATGTTTTCTTCATCAAATCGTTTTAATAGTCGTTTCGAATTTTTTTCATTAACCCGTAAAAAAACTAAAGGCTTTATTAAATGTGAAATAGAAAAAATTTTGGCATTTACTCCTTCCGAAAATTTTGCCTTAAAAGAATAGATTTTTTCAACATTAAATTCTGGATATCTCAAATTTACGATTTCAATTTTTTCTTCAATTGATTTTTCTATTTGAGAATTTAGCTCAGCAGCAATGGCTTCAAAAAATAAACTGGGAACTGTATTAATTAAAAAGTAACCAATGCAAATTTTCTCTCTTATTGATGAGCTTGGAATTGCTTTTCCAGTTCTAAAAGCAGCATAACATAACTCAGCATACAAACGCCGATCACTACTACCCATTTGTTTGTTTTTTCTGAAAAACTGATTTAAGTAAGATGCAAAAGGCTGATCTGGAGCGTAGTTATTTATAATATCAATAGCAACATCTAATTGTTTTGTTTCCCTCACTCTGCTTCGAATTTATAATTTTTAAATTTTACAATCTGCAACCAGGTATTTTGAACACCCCAGCCTTCAACTTGCTGAAAATCAATTACTCCACTCAAACCATTAAACGGATTTGGATTGATAATTTTACTAATATCTTTTCCATTTTTACTTATAGATTTCCCAATAAGCATTCCTAAATCAAAACCATTCATTGCAAATTCTGATGGTTCTGTTTTATATTTTTTTCTATATTCACTATAAAACAAGCTTTCAATTAATTTATCATCTTCAATATAATCTGCTGAAGTGGTATGTACATTTAATGGTAATAAAAGTTCGAAATTTAATGACTCCATTTTTGGAACTAAGGGATGTGCAAAAACTACAATTTCGTATTTATTGGTTAAATATTTTAATTTTTGAAAAACTCTGGTTAAAGTAGATGGAGATGATGAAGCAATAAAAATTATATTTTTTTCATCTTTTTTTAATTGTAAATCAATTGTTTGCAGATCTGCATTGGAGGAGCCAACCTTACCAACACTGATTTTTTTTGAGGAATTTTTCAACGTACTTTCAAAGGCAGAAATATATCGCTGTTCTGCAATTGATTTTCCGGTAATTACAATAACATTTTTTGCATCAAAAGTATTTTGAATATATTCTGCTTGTTTTTTTCCATGCAGTTCAATGGGTGCATTGGCGGAAATAAAATATGGATTATTAAAAGCAGAAGAAGTAGAAGGTGCTAACGGCGATAAAACAAATTTTTGCTTACTCTTTGCAAATTGTATGGCAGGCAAAAGTTCATCATTAAATATTGGACCAATAATTAAATCAGAATTAAGCACTTCTGACTTAACTAATATTTTTTTTACTTCATTAGAATCATTTTTAGTATCAAATACTGTCAAATTTAAACGTAGCTCATCTTTGGCTAAAGAATCAAAGGCAAATAGTAACCCCTGATAAAAATCCAATGAAATATTAGTTTCTCTCGATCTTTTTAAATCATACATTTCATCAGCCGAAACACTATCAAGATGCAAGGCTAACAATAAAGAAATGGCAAAAGGAACATCCGTCTTTGCATTAATTTTCGGAATATTATCTGTTGGAACTCTAGTAGTATCAGATCTACCCGATTTATTAAGCATCTGTGGTTTATTTGGTTCCAAAGTAGTTTGTTTTTTCCCATCTCGCACCTTTGGACTGCATGAAACTAAAACAATTACCATTAAAATTAACAGATGAGCAATTGCTCTACTCCCACTCAATCGTTGCAGGTGGCTTCGAACTAATATCATACACAACCCGGTTTATACCTTTTACATTATTAATTATTTCATTACTCACTCTTGCTAAAAACTCATAAGGCAAATGACTCCAATCTGCTGTCATACCATCAACAGACTCAACTGCTCGTAAACAAATTACTTGTTCGTACGTTCGCTCATCTCCCATTACTCCAACTGATTGAATAGGTAACAAAATTGCTCCGGCTTGCCATACATGCGGATACAGTTGTTCAGCTTTTAAATTATTAATAAAGATCGCATCAGCTTCCTGCAATAATCTTACCCTTTCTGCTGTAATGTCGCCTAAAATTCGGATTGCCAAACCAGGACCAGGAAATGGATGACGACCAATTAAATCTACATGCATCCCTAATGAAGTTCCAATTCTTCTTACCTCATCTTTAAACAACGTTTTAAGCGGTTCTATAATTTTCAATTTCATATAATCGGGCAAGCCACCCACATTATGATGTGATTTTATAGTTGCCGACGGACCTTTAACTGAAACTGATTCAATTACATCTGGATAAATGGTTCCTTGAGCAAGCCATTTTACTTCCTCAACTTCATGTGCAGCATCATCAAATACTTCAATAAATACTCTTCCAATAATTTTTCTTTTAGTTTCTGGATCATTTTCCCCTTTTAAGGCATCCAAAAATCGACTTCCAGCATCTACTCCTCTTATATTTAAACCCATGCTTTTGTATGAATCCAAAACCGATTCGTATTCATTTTTGCGCAACAAACCATTGTCTACAAAAATACAATGAAGCTGATTTCCAATTGCCTGGTGAAGTAAAACTGCTGTTACCGATGAATCTACACCTCCAGAAAGCCCAAGTAATACTTTATCATTTCCTACAGTTTTCCTTATGTCTTCAATCGTAGTTTCGATAAAAGAAAGAGAAGTCCAATCACCAGAACAATGGCAAATATCGTGGATAAAATTATGCAGTAAGGTTTTACCATCAATGCTATGTGTTACCTCAGGATGAAATTGAATTCCATAATGCATGCTTTCAGCATCTTCAAATGCAGCAACTTTAACGGTTTCTGTACTTGCAGTTATAGTATAATTTGATGGGATTTGTTGAATGGTATCTCCATGCGACATCCAAACCTGGGAATTCGTATTAATATGTTTGAGAAGTTTACATTCATTTTCAACAAAATTCAGATTTGCTCTTCCATATTCTCGAGTCAATGATTTAGAAACTTCGCCACCTCCCTGATGCGCCATTAATTGGGCTCCATAACAAACACCCAAAACAGGTATTTTTCTAAATAATTCAAAATTAATTCTTGGAGAATCTTCCTGTCGAACGGAATATGGACTACCAGAAAGTATAATTCCTTTTACATTATTATCTAATTCTGGAATTTTATGGAATGGATGAATTTCGCAAAAGACATTAAATTCGCGTACTCTTCGGGCAATTAATTGGGTGTATTGCGATCCGAAGTCGAGAATGATGATTTTTTCAGCCATGCGCAAATATAGTAAAAGTAAACAGGGCTGAAAATCAACTTTTAATCAACTTTATGAACAGTTTCTACGCCGAATTTAGTTAAAAAATCAACCCCTTCATCATAGGGTAAACCTTTATACCTGGCATACGAACTTTTATAAATTACTTTTTTTATTCCAGAGGTAAAAATAATTCTGGCGCATGATAAACAAGGAGATAAAGTAAGGTAAAGCGTAGCACCTTCTAATGCTGCTCCATTTTTTACCGCATACAAAATGGCATTTTCTTCTGCGTGCAAGGCCAATGAACAAGAATTTTTTGAATCTCGCGGACAACCAGTTTCCGGCCATTCCTGATCGCAGTTATAGGTTCCAGCGGGTGGTCCATTATATCCAATAGAAATAATGCGGGTATCTTTTGTAAGCACAGCGCCCACATGAGCTTTTACACAATGCGATCTTTTAGAAAGATCAACTGCCAGATTCATAAAAATATCGTCGAAAGAGGTTCTTTGCATTTTGCTATTTTAAACAAAAAATAGAAATTTTGATTCGATTGTTCAAAATTTTATGCTTTCATGTTTCCTTAATTGGTATAATGCTAACTTAGCGAGCAATTGAAACCGTAATTATCGCATGATTGAAGCTATTGTAAAAGGAATGGGTGTTGGGCTTATTCTTTCGCTACTAACAGGACCTGTATTTTTTGCTCTTATACAAACCAGTATAGAAAAAGGATTTAAAGCAGGCGCATCACTCGCATCAGGCGTATTTCTAAGCGATCTTTTTTACATCCTTATTATATATTATGGTGCTAAAAATGTGGTTATTGAAGAAAAATATTCCATCATTCTTGGTTGGGTTGGTGGTGGATTTCTAATCGGAATTGGCATATATTATTTGTTAAAAAAAGCTATAGAACCGAAGCTTGAAATTGAAAAGATAAGACATAGCGGGTATTTATTAAAAGGATTTTTGATGAATACGCTTAATCCTTTTGTCATACTTTATTGGATTGGGATTATAAGTTACCTTTCTATTTCGGATAAGGAAACTAATAGTCAGTTTGGTTTTTTTGCAGCAACATTACTTACTATTTTATCATCCGATGTTTTGAAATCATATATTGCTAGTAAACTAAGGCATGTTATTAGTTCAAGAGTAATAAAATGGTTAAACAGAATTGCTGGTGTTGCTCTTATAATTTTTGGTTTGCGAATGATTATTAAAGTAATATTCGAACTGTGATTTATCTATTTTACATTTTTGGTTTGTTCTCCTCGTTGGTTACATCTGTATCATTTATTAAAAATGATTATTGGCTTATCCGTATTTGCGACTTCCCCAGATTGCAGGTTTTAATTTTAGTGATAATAAGTATAGTTGCAGGTATTTTAAAATTTTAAGATTTAACTAAAACTATTTTATTTTTTGTCTTTGTTTCAGTAGCTGTTTTTCAAGGTTATAAAGTTGCACTTTACACCAGAATATGGAAAAAACAAGTTTTGAATGCCGATCCGGATCGAATTGAAAATTCTAACATTAGTATTTTTACCGCGAATATTTATATGGAAAATAAAGAATTTGACCTTTGCTTATCTGCAATAAAAGAAAACAATCCGGATATAGTTTTTATTCTTGAACCTAACATGCAATGACAAAAAGAGTTAGCTATACTTATTGACGATTATCCTTTTACCAAACTTTATCCATTTGAAAGCACCTATGGTTTATTATTCTATTCAAAACTTGAACTTATAGACGCAGAACTTCGCTTTTTATTAACCAAAGAAATTCCATCTATAAAAACAAAAATTAAATTAAAAAATGGTGGATTAATTAAGTTTTACGGAATTCATCCTAAACCTCCGGCTCCACAAGAAGCTGAAACTACCACTAAAAGAGATGCAGAATTAATTATAGTAGCAAAAGAAATTGAGCAGAATAACATAGCATCAATTGTAGCTGGCGATTTGAATGATATTGCTTAGTCCAGAACTTCATATTTGTTTCAAAAAATAAGTATACAGCTGGATCCTCGTGTCGGAAGACTTTTATATTCAACTTTTAATGCAAAATTTTGGACGTTCAGATGGCCGCTAGACCATGTTTTTCATTCTTCCGAATTCAAATTAATTTCTTTAAAAAAACTAAAAAGTGTGGGATCAGATCATTTTCCAATATTAATTAAATTAACATTTATACCTGCTGAAAAAATCGTCATGACGAACCACAAGCAGACGCCGAAGATAAGGCAGAAGAAAATGAAAAAATAGCCGAAGCTAGATCAATTTAATACGCCCGTTCGTTTCTTCCTTCTATATAATTGATAAAAGCTTTGTTTACTACACGGTTTCCACCTGGAGTAGGATAATCGCCAGAAAAATACCAATCGCCTAAATTTTGAGGACATGCAAGATGCAAATTTTCAATAGTTTGGTAAATTACTTCAACCTCTGCATGTATGTTTTCCGGAGTTACGATTCTAGCAATTCGCTGAGAAATTTCTTCTGATGTAAATTGATTGTAAATATTTTTTACATGATTGGTAATTTCATTTAATGGCAAATATTGTTCTTCCTTACACAATCGATACGTTTCATCAATTACCTGTTGTTTTCCATTTTCTTGTAATAATAAAATTGCAGCCTGAAATGCAACAAACTCACCCATTCTGCTCATATCAATTCCATAACAATCCGGATATCTAATTTGTGGAGCTGATGAAACTACAATAATTTTTTTAGGACCCAACCGATCCAGAATTTTAAGAATACTTTGTTTCAACGTTGTACCACGAACAATACTGTCGTCCATGACCACCAAATTGTCAACACCTTGTTTTACAACTCCATACGTTACATCGTAAATATGAGCAACTAAATCGTTCCGATCTGAATCTTGGGTAATAAAAGTGCGAAGTTTAGCATCTTTAATGGCAATTTTTTCAATCCTTGGTGCCATCATCAGCAAATCAGTTAATTGCTCATCATTCAATTTATGAATATTGGCAACCAATGTTTTTTTCTGAATATTTTTTATGTACTTATGAACACCTTCTACCATTCCGTAAAAAGCAACTTCTGCCGTGTTTGGAATGTAAGAAAATACCGTGTTTTTTAAATCATGATCAACAGATTTTAGAATATCTTCGCATAGCAATCTCCCTAATTGCTTTCGCTCTCGGTAAATAGTCGCATCGCTCCCTCTTGAAAAATAAATACGCTCAAAAGAACAAGCTTTTCGTTCTTGTGGAGTTTTAAATTCTGTTTCACTTATTCTGCCATCTTTTTTTATAATAATGGCATGCCCAGGTTTTATTTCTCTAATAGAATCTATTGGCACATTAAAAGCAGTTTGAATAGCTGGTCGCTCTGATGTAATTACCACAACTTCTTCATCCTGATAAAAATACGCAGGTCGAATACCATGTGGATCGCGCATCACAAATGCATCGCCATGACCCAATAAACCAGCAATCGTATATCCTCCATCCCAGTTTTTTGCCGAACGCTTCAATATTTTTGCAACATCCAATTCTTCAGCAATTTTATGGGTAATGCTTACATTATTTAAACCTTCATCTTTATATTTATTAAATAAAATTTGATTTTCTTCATCCAGAAAATGTCCGATTTTTTCTAAAACGGTCACAGTATCCGATTGCTCCTTAGGATGTTGACCGAGTTCAAAAAGTTGATTTACCAGTTCGTCCACATTAGTCATGTTGAAATTTCCGGCAATAACCAGATTTCTTGTCATCCAATTATTCTGACGTAAAAATGGGTGACAATTTTCAATACTATTGATCCCATGTGTTCCATATCGTAAATGACCTAATAAAAGTTCGCCAGTGAAACTTATATTTTCTTTCAACCATTCTGGATTGTCCATCAAAGCGGGATCTTTTTTTTGCACATCTACAAACTTTTGCTGGATGTATTCAAATATTTCCTGAACTGCTTTTGGAGAAGTACTTCTATGTCGGCTTATGTAGCGATGCCCTGGCTGAACATCTAATTTTATTGTAGTTACTCCAGCCCCATCCTGCCCTCGATTATGCTGTTTTTCCATCAGCAAGTACAGTTTGTTGATTCCGTAAAGTGCTGTACCGTATTTTTTATGGTAATAGGAAAGTGGTTTTAATAAGCGGATAACAGCTATACCACACTCATGCTTAATTTGATCGCTCATAATTAAAGAAAGTGCAAAGGTAAGTTTTTTTGAGGTAAAAGTTTTTGAATGTTATAGGTTTTTGAACCACGAAGACTCAAAATTAAAAGAAGGAACACGAAGATTGATTCATAATGGTTTTTAACCAAAAAGGCACCAGGACACAAACAAGAATAGTGATTAACGTAATAATAAGATCACAAACTTTATAGGTTGCTTGCAGGGTTTCTGATTTTTTATAGAGAAAAAGGTAGATGCCTTTGCAAAAAATACGCTAAAAACATACAAATCGTAAAAAATATTTGCGTGTTTTTTTGTACGAATTATCAGTACAAGCCTATTTGTAACTCATTGGCTTACAATGGCTAAAAACGTTTTTGTATTTTGCTTAACAATTTCTTAACAAAAAGATAATTTGGAAATGCGAAAACTATTTTGTTAA
>ENA-OBIT01000846-OBIT01000846.1-metagenomes-genome-assembly--contig:-NODE-846-length-12438-cov-5.30009_pt1 | contig 12438 bp, 10 predicted proteins | sample MGYA00153386_OBIT01 | MGnify analysis MGYA00153386
AAGCCGGTGGGTAGCACGGTCCGGCAGAGCCGGGACGGGGCATCGCTCGAACAGGCGCAGCATGATCTGCCGACAGCACTGTGAATTTTCTAATTGTAGCGCCGGGTCGTACTGGCCTGCCGGCTTGATCCTAGCCGGCCTGGACCTGTGCCCAGGCGGCCTGGAAATCGGCGGGCGGTGTGCAGACGAATACCAGGGGCGCATGCGACACGGGATGGGCCACGTGCAGCTCGGTGGCGTGCAGGGCCTGGCGCTGCATGCCCAGGCTAGGCCGGCCGCCGTAGACCGTGTCGGCCACCAGCGGCAGCCCGCGGGACGCCAGATGCACGCGGATCTGGTGCGTGCGGCCGGTGTGCAGCGTGCAGCTCAGGGCGCTGAAGCCGTCGCTGCGTGCCACACAGCGCACGTCGGTGCGCGAAGGGCGCCCGCCAGGCACCACCGCCATGCGGACACGCACATGCGGATCGCGGCCGATGGGCGCGTCGACCGTGAACTCGTCTGCCTCGGCCCGACCGTGGGCCAGCGCCAGGTAGCGACGGTGCACGCTGCGTGCGGCGATGTCCCGGGCCAGCGCGGTCACCGCGGGCAGCGACTTGCCCACCATCATCACCCCCGAGGTGTCCTTGTCCAGGCGGTGCACGATGCCGGCCCGCGGCAAGGTGGAAGCCGCCGCATGGTGGGCCAGCAGGCCGTTGAGCAAGGTGCCCGTCCAGTTGCCCGGCGCAGGGTGCACGACCAGGCCGGAGGGCTTGTCCAGCACCAGCAGATGTTCGTCCTCGAACAACACCACCAGCGGCATGGCCTGGGGCACGAAGGCCCGGCTCTCTTCGGTGGGCACCAGTTCCAGACGCAGGCGCTGGCCGAAACGCACCTTGCGCGACGAACTGGCCGACACCGCGCCGTCCAGCAGCAGGTGGCCTTGCTCGATCAGATGCTGCAGGTGGCTGCGCGAGAACTCGGGCGCCATCGCCACCACGGCCTTGTCCAGGCGCCCGCCGTGCAGTGCGGCGTCGACCGTGCTTGCGCGCCACTCGGAGACCGCAGCCGCGGGTTCGTCGGCGAGCTCGTCACCGACCTCTACCAGGGCCTCCTCACGAGCAACGACACCGGCGACAACACCGGCGATAACAGGGGGCGGCTCCCTATAATCGATTGCTCCTGGATCCCCCGGCAGCTTTCGCAATGACCGTTTCACTGATTTGGCGCCCTGCGCTGCTGGTCCTGGTCCTGGTGGCCGCCTCGATGCAATTGGCGGGCTGTGGTTCGTCGCCCAAGGACGAACTGGCCGGCACCACCGCGGAGCGATTGTATAAAGACGCCAAGGAGGACGCGGACTCGGGCAGCTACGAGCGGGCCATCAAGGGGCTCGAACGTGTCGAGGGCCTGGCCGCCGGCAGCGTGCTGGCGCAGCAGGCGCAACTGGAGCTGGCCTACCTGAACTGGAAGAGCGGCGAACGCGAGACAGCGCTCACCGCCATCGAGCGCTTCATCAAGCTGAACCCCTCCAGCCCGGCACTGGATTACGCGCTGTACCTGCGCGGCGTGATCAACTTCAACGACAACATGGGGCTGTTGAGCACGCTGGCGCGGCAGGACCTGTCGGAGCGCGACCAGCGCGCTTCGCGCGACTCATACCAGGCCTTCAAGCAGCTCGTCGACCGCTTCCCGACTTCGCGCTACAGCGCCGATGCACGGCTGCGCATGGACTACATCGTCAACACGCTGGCGGCCTACGAAGTGCACGTGGCGCGCTACTACCTGAATCGCGGCGCCTATCTGGCCGCTGCCAACCGCGCCCAGCAGGCCGTGACCGACTTTCAGCAGTCGCCCTCCACCGAGGAAGCCCTGCACATCCTGGTGCGCAGCTACGACAAGCTGGAACTCCCGACCCTGCGCGATGCAGCCGACCGCGTCCTGCGCGCCAACTTCCCGAACAGCAAGTACGTGGCCGGCAACAGCGCAGCGGGGGATCGGCCCTGGTGGCGCTTCTGGTGATTCACCAAGGGTGCAACTGTTGATCACCAAGGGTGATCGGCCGCCAGTTCGGCCAGCCAGGCCATGGCCTGGGCTTCGTCGGCCAGCACCCCCATCTCGGGCAAGGCCGCGATCAAGCGCCGGCCGTACGCCATCTGACGCATGCGCGGGTCGCACACCACGAGCAGGCCGCGGTCGGTCTCGGTGCGGATCAGCCGCCCCGCCCCCTGCTTCAGTGACACCGCGGCCTCGGCCACGAAGTAGTCCTCGAACGGGTTGCGGCCCTGCTCGCGCAGTTGCTTGACGCGTGCCTCGACCAGCGGGTCGTTCGGCGGCGGAAAGGGCAGCTTGTCGATCAGCACGCATTGCAGCGCGTCGCCGGGCATGTCGATGCCTTCCCAGAAGCTCTGCGACCCCAGCAACACGCAGCCGCGGCCCTCGCCGAAGCGTTGCAACAGGCTGCGGCGCGGCTCGCTGCCTTGCACCAGCAGGGTGAGCGTGTGGCCCAGGCGATCGGCCTCGTCGCGCAGGGCACTGGCAATCAAGGGCAGCGCCCGCAGCGTGGTCGTGAGCACGAAGGTGCGCCCGCCCAGCGCGCCGGCGCAGCGCGCCGCCAGCTGCCCGACCGCTTCGGCGTGCCCGGGCTCATTGGGCTTGGGGCAGCGGGCAGGCACCCACAGCCGCGCATTAGCCGGGTAGTCGAACGGGCTGCCCACGCGCAGCACGGAAGCATCTTCCAGCCCGGTGGCCGCGGTAAACCAGGAAAGCGCCGGGTCGTCGCCGAGGGTGGCCGAGGTGAATATCCAGGCCTTGGGCGACAGTCGCCGCTGTTCGCTGAGCATCTCGCGAATGTCCAGCGGCGACTCCACCAGCCGCGCCTGCTGGGGCGACAGGTCGATCCAGCGCACGTGGCCGATGGGCGCGGGGTCGTCGAAGCGCAGGGTCAGCGACGCCAGCGCACGTGCACGCTGCTCGAGCTTGGGAAAGTCGGGCGCCGCTTCGGCCACGCCGGCAACCGCCTCGGCCGCCGCCCGTGCTGCGTCGCCTAGGGCCTGCAGCGGGTCGCGCAGGGCGTCGTCCGCGGCGCGCTCTTCCCAGCGCAGCTTGAGCATGCCGCGCACCTCGCGGATCTCGCCGCTGCACGCCAACCGCAGCTCGCGCGCCGCGCGGTCGATGCCGGCCTGCAGTTCGCTCCACGGCTGGAGGCCGCGGGCGTGCATCAGGCCCTGGGCCAGGATGTCGCGCCCGAGATCAATGGCCTGGCCGGTGGACAAGGTGGTGCCCAGGAACTGCACGCCTGCCTCGACGAGTTGGTGCGCCTCGTCGAAGACGGCCGCATCCACCGTGGGTAGCAGTTCGGCCACGCCGCTGTCTCGCAAGGCCATGTCGGCGAAGAACAGGTGGTGGTTGACGACCACCAGGTCGGCCGCCATCGCGTCGCGCCGGGCTTGCATGACATGGCAGGCGCGGTACTCGGGGCATTCGCTGCCCAGGCAGTTGTCGCGCGTGGACGTCACCAGCGGAATGACGGGCGAGCGATCGTCCAGCCCCTCGATCTCGGCCAGGTCGCCGCTGCGGGTGCCCTGGGCCCACAGCTCGACCCGAGCCAGCGCGCGCGCGACGAATCGGTCGGCCATGCTGCCTTCGTTCACGGCCTCGGCCAGGCGGTGGCGGCACAAGTAGCTGGCGCGGCCCTTGAGCAGAGCCATGCGCACGGGCACGCCCAGCACATCGCGCAGACGCGGCAGGTCGCGCAGAAAAAGCTGGTCCTGCAGGCTCTTGGTGGCGGTGCTGACCAGCGCGCGCTTGCCGGACAGCAGCAGGGGCACCAGATACGCGAACGTCTTGCCCACGCCAGTGCCGGCTTCGGCCACAAGCGCCTCGCGGCTGTCGATGGCCTGCGCCACCCGGGCCGCCATCTCGTCTTGCGCCGCCCGAGGGCTGTGCCGCGAATCGCTGCGGGCCAGGGGGCCATCGGCAGCGAAGGCCTGGGCCACGGCCTCGGCCAGGCCAGAAGCCGTCACGCGGGCTCGGGGGGGTCGACTTGCACTTCCAGCCGGGCGATCTGGTCGCGCAGCAGCAGCCGGCGCTTCTTGAGTCGCCGCAGGCTGAGTTCGTCGGTCGGCGGGGCCACGGTATTGCGGTCGATGAGGTTGTCGAGATCAGCGTGTTCCATGCGCAACTCGATGAGCTGGCGCTGAGGGGAATGCAGGTTCTCGTTCATTGCTTCTCATCTCGGCCACAGGGTGCGAGTTTATATTCCGTCGCATGGCCATGCCCGCGCAGACTTTCCGTTTCACCGCCTCCACCGGGCTGCACCGCGGCGACCGCGCCTACCAGCAGGACCAGGTCGAACTGGTCAACCACCCGCGCGTCCCCGGCACGATGATGGCCGTGCTGGCCGACGGCATGGGCGGCAAGAGCGGTGGCCGCAAGGCCGCCGACCAGGTGCTGCTGACGGCGCGCCAGATCTTCGAGCGTTACTCGCCGTCGCAGGACGACCCGGCCGAGTTGCTGCGCCAGCTGGTGGTGGAAGCGCACCTGATGATCAAGCTGACCGCGATCACTTCCGAGGAAGAGCCACACAGCACGGTGGCCAGCTACATCATCGGGGCGGGGCTGGAATGCGACGTCGTGCACGCCGGCGATTCGCGCGTGTACCACTTCCGCGGTGCCGAGATGATGAGGCGCACCGTCGACCATTCCTTCGTGCAGCGCCTGGTCGACGAAGGCAAGATCACCGACGACCAGGCCAACACGCACCCGCAGTCCAACCTGCTCACCGGCTGTCTGGGCACGCAAACCGATCCGCCGGTGGCGCTGTGGCACATCGCCAAGCTCGAATTCGGTGACAGCGTGCTGGCCTGCAGCGACGGCCTGTGGCATTACTTCACGCCCAAGGAGATCGGCGCCATCCTGCACGCGCTGCCCCCGCGCGAAGCCAGCGAGATGCTGATCAGCAAGGCGCGCCAGCGCGCACGCGGCGGGGGCGACAACCTGTCGCTGGCCTTGGCGCGGATCGACCCGCTGCGCTAAAACTAGCGTCGGGGCTGGCTGGCGCGTGACGAGGGCACCGCCGGCAGCAGCGGCAGCGGTTGCACCGGCTTGCCCTCCGAGGCCCTGGCCGCCACCCGATCGGCCACGCGCTTTTGGCCTGCATCGATGTCGGCCTGCGTGCGGGCATTGGCCTGTGCCCGCAGCGCGGCTTCGGCGACGCGGGCCGCCCGGTCGTCGACCGTTGGCGCGGTTGCCGCGGTCGCCGCGGAGGCCGACAGCGCGGGCGGTGGGGTTCGACGCAGTTTCAACACAGGCTCGGGCAACTCGGGGGGGCGGTCTGCAGCGGCCTGCTGCTTGACAGCCAGGGTGCGCCGTCTTTCCTGGGCCCGGTGCTGGCGGTCCTGGTCGGCCAGGCTCAGCTCGCGTTCGCGCAGCGGGGCCAGGGCCTCGCGGCGGCGGGCGCGCACATCGGCCAGGCATCCGGTGGTCGCGAACTTCAGTCTGCAGGCCTGCTCTTCCTGGTCGAGGCGCTGCGTGACGGCCATGCGTTCGGCGGCCAAACGCGCCCGTTCATCGGCAGGCTCTGCGTGCGCCAGGCCGCTGGCCAGACACAGGGCTGCGACCAGCAGCTGCATCATGTCAGCGCCGTGTCCACGTCGCGCCGCGCCAGCGCCAGGAACTCTGCAGACTGCATCTCGCGCAGCCTGGACACGGTGCGCGGAAACTCGTGAGCCATTGGGCCGTCGGTGTACAGCAGGTCGGGCTGCACCTCGGCCGACAGGATCAGCTTGACGCGGCGGTCGTACAGAACGTCCACCAGCCAGGTGAAGCGCCGCGCCGCGCTGGCCAGGCGCGGCGACATCTGCGGCACGCCGGACAGCAGCACGGTGTGGAAGCGCGCAGCGATCTCCAGGTAGTCGTTCTGCGAACGCGGCCCGCCGCACAGCGTGCGGAAATCGAACCACACGACACCGCCGGCGCGCCGAAGTGCGTGCAGCGTGCGGTGCTCGATCTGCATCGCCGCATCGTCGTCGCGCGCCTCGGCCAGCCGATCGAAGGCTTGCTGCATGGCCCGGTCGGCCTCCGTCCCCAAGGGGCATTGGTACAGGGCCAGCTGCTGCAGCGTGATCTGCCGGTAGTCGGTGCCGCCGTCGACATCGATGACCTCCAGATGCTGCTTCAACAGTTCGATGGCGGGCAGGATGCGGTCGCGGTGCAGCCCGTTGGGGTACAGCGCGTCGGGGTGGAAATTGCTGGTGGTGACGATGCTCACGCGGTTGGCGAACAGCGCTGCCAGCAGCCGGTGCAGGATCATCGCGTCAGTCACGTCGGCGACATGGAACTCGTCGAAGCAGATCAAGCGAAAGCGCCGCGCGATGCGCCGGCCGAGCTCGTCCAGCGGGTCGACCACACCTTTCAGTGCCTGCAGTTCGCGGTGCACCTCGCGCATGAACTCGTGAAAGTGCAGTCGCGTCTTGCGCTTCAGCGGCACGGCCCGAAAGAAGCAATCCATCAGGAAGCTTTTTCCGCGCCCCACGCCGCCATGCATGTAGACACCGCGCGGGATCGGCGCCCGGTTCAGCAGCTTGGTCAGCGCGTTGCTGCGGCGTGCCTTGTACTCGGCCCATTCGTTCTCGCAGCGCTCCAGCGAATCGATCGCACGCAGTTGCGCTGCATCGCTTTGGTAGCCGCGCTCGGCCAAGCTGTGCAGATACAGGGCACGCACCGAGTTCACGGCGAATCCTTCGCGCGCGCGCTTTCGCTGCCTGAGCATTCGATGCGGTTGCGCCCGCCTTGTTTGGCCCGGTAGAGATGCCGATCGGCATCGCTCAGCGCATCCTGCATGGCTTGGCCCGATGCGACCTCGCTCAGCCCGACGCTGACAGTCACCTGCAGACCCGCCGCGATGGCTTGCCAGTCGTGTGTCTGCACCACGACGCGGAGCCGTTCAGCAACTGCCCGGGCCTCTGGCAGCTGTGTGTTCACCAACAGTGCGGTGAACTCTTCGCCGCCAAACCGCGCCAGAAGATCGGCCTCACGCAAGGCTTGGCGCATTAACAAAGCGATCTGCTCGAGCACCTTGTCGCCAACAACATGCGAGTGCTGGTCGTTCACGCTCTTGAAGTGGTCCAGATCGATCATCGCCAACACCAGCGGTCCGACCGCGACCTGCACCGCGTCGAACGCATCTTGCAAGCCGCGGCGGTTGGCCACCCCGGTCAAGGTATCGGTCAGGGCCTGTTCGCTGAGCTGCTGGAAGGTGCTGACCAGCCTGGCGTTGCGCCGTTGCAGGTTGGACACCGCCAGCTGCAACGATTGGTCTTCCACGGTGGCTGCCAGCTCGTCGAGCCGTGCCTCGAAAGCTGCATGTTCGTTGCCGATGACGCGAGCATGGAAACGTCGATACCAAGCCAGCGCCAACACCGCGTCTCCCGTTGAATCAGCCAGCTGACTGGCCCACAGCGGTTCGCGGGCCAGACGCAGTTGCGCGTCGGCCGGCAACAACGGAGCCGCTTGGCGGGCCAGGGCCGCAGCGCGGTCCCCATGACCCAAAGCCTGCGCGGTCAATGCGCGTTCGAGCAGCTCTTCCACGCTCGCCTCTGGCGGGGGCTCGGCGGGTTGGAGGGTCACCAGCTGATCGAAGGCGTCATGCACTGTGTCGATCAGGTTTTCGCGGCTGCGCAGACGCCGTTCGATCAACGGACCGTCGCAAAAATACGCATGCGCCTGGCGCAGCGGCACCAAGGCTTGCACCGGCAGGCCGAGCGCGCGGTAGGTCAACCCGATCGACGTGAGCAACACAGGGCGCTCCTCGCTTAACACGTGCAGGCGCAGTATGGCCAAGCCTTTGTGCATCGACGCGACGGCCTGCACCGCCTCTTCCTGCCGTGCCAGCGGCCATGCTCTGTAAACCCACACCGCCGCTTGGATGTGCGGTGCCTGACCGGCCGTGGCTTCGTGCATGGCGATATCGGCCCATTGCAGCGCCGACTTGGTTTCAGCGGCCATGGTCATGCTGAGCAGTGGAGTCGAGCTGGGGTGGCTGCGCAGGCGCTTCGGTGCTGGGCATGGTGGATGTCTCCTCAGGCTGCGGCGGCCGGATCGGCCATGACACGGTTGCGGCCCAGGCGCTTGGCTTGGTACAACAGACGGTCGGCACGCACCACGGCCTCTTCAAAACTTTCATCATGGCCTACGCCAACCAACCCGGCACTGATGGTCACCACCAGACCCACTGCCAGCGTGGACCAATCGATTGCCGCCACGCGCTGGCGCAATCGCTCCACAACCATCGCACCCGCCGCCAGGTCGGCCTCGGCCAGCAGCAGGGTGAACTCCTCACCGCCGTAGCGCCCAAGCTGATCAGGCGCGCGCATGCCGTCTTGCAGCGCAGAGGTGACGCGTCGCAGCACGGCGTCGCCTACCGCATGCGAATGACTGTCGTTGACGGCCTTGAAATGATCCAGGTCGATCATCACCATCAACATGCGCCGGCCTTGGCGTTGCGATTCCGCAAAGGCAAGCTCGATCGCCCGTCGATTGAGTGCGCCCGTCAGCGCGTCGGTATGCGCCACCCGGCTGATGTCCACCACGCTGCGCGCCAGACCGGCGTTGAGTTCGCGCAGATCGGCGTTTTGCAAAGACAGCGTTTGCGCTGACAGCTGTCGCGTCAGCCCCGCCACCTCGGCGTCGAGCAGTGCCTGCATGTTGCGAACCAAACGCTGGTGCTGTTCCACGAGCAGCAAAAGGGCGGAATCGTGCCTCCCGCCCAAGCGCTCGGCACGCCACAAGTCGTGCAAGCCCGGCAACGGCCGCAGCCCGCCGGGGCCGCGCGCGTCGGCTTCCAAGAGAGTGCACGCGCGGTCGGCGCTGGCCTGCGCTGCAGCGTGGTCGCCCAGGCCGGCTTGAGCCCGCCCCAATTCCAGCCAGACGGCGCCGCGGGCCGCCACCGAATGATCGGCCTCCTGGCTCACGGCGGCTTGCAGCACGGGCAACGCCTGCTGGAACTCCTGTCGTCGCAAAATCAGCGCGCCCCACATATGGTGGCTGCGGAACCGATACCAGCCCGCAGGCAGCGTCGTCACGGCATGGCTTAATTCGTCTTCGAAGGCCAGCATCTCATGCAGCAACGGCTCGGCCGAAGTCGCATCGACGCTCAGCAATTCGTCGTACGCTCGCAAGGCGCATTCGATCAGGTTCAACCGTGAGATCAACGACCCACCGTTGCCGCCACCCGCTCGGTCGGTCTCAACCGCTGCGCGCCACGCGCCCACGGCGTGGGTCCACAGCCCCAACCCTCGGTAGGTGATGGCCACGCCGAAATACACCGTGCGACGCGTTGCGGCAGGCATGCTGTCATCGAGCAACTCAAGGGCATGATTCACAGCGGCGATGGCTGCGACGGTGCGGTCCTGCCGCGCGCGCACGGCCGCCGACACGACCCACCCTGAAGCGCGCAGTGCCGTCAGCTGGCCCGCAAGCGCAGCATCGCGCATGCGATCGCACCAGTGTTCGGCCGATTCCAACCGGTCAAGGTTGAAGAACGCCTTGGCCACAGCCAATGCAGCCTCGGCTGCGACGTCGATGACGCCGCCGGCGCAGGCGCTGTGGTACAGCGCCTGACCGGCGGTTGCGGCCTGGTTCCACTGAGCGTTGGACAACAACTCATGAACGGCCACCACCTGCATGCGCAACGCCTGCCCATCGGCTCCGAGCCCGAGTTCGGCAGGGTGGGCTGCGTCCATCGGCGCTGCGTTCGGCGATTCAGAAGTTCAGCGTGCGCTTGTCCACCGCGAGCGCAGCTTCCTTGGTCGCTTCGCTCAGCGAGGGGTGGGCGTGGCAGATGCGCGCCAGGTCCTCTGCGCTGGCGCGGAACTCCATCGCCACCACGCACTCGGCGATCAACTCGCTGGCCATGGGGCCCACGATGTGCACACCCAGGATCTCGTCGGTGGCGGCGTCGGCCAGCATCTTCACCATGCCGGTGGTGTCGCCCAGCGCCCGCGCACGGCCGTTGGCCATGAAGGGGAAGGTGCCGGCCTTGTAGGCCCGACCTGCCGCCTTCAATTGCTGCTCGTTCTGGCCTACCCACGCAATCTCCGGGCTCGTGTAGATGACCCAGGGGATGGTGTTGAAGTTGACATGCCCATGCTGGCCCGCGATGCGTTCGGCCACCGCCACGCCTTCTTCCTCGGCCTTGTGCGCAAGCATCGGCCCGCGTACCACGTCGCCCACGGCCCACACGCCGGGCAGGTTGGTGCGGCAGTCATCGTCGACCACGATGGCGCCGCGCTCGTCGAGCTTGAGTCCCACGCCCTCGGCATTCAGCCCCGCGGTGTTGGCGACGCGACCGATGGAAACGATGAGCTTGTCTACGACCAGGGCCTGCGCCGCGCCCTTGGCGTCGGCGTACGAAATCGTCACTTGCACATGAGCGCCTTTCTTGCCGACCCTGATCTCGCCGACTTTCACACCGAGTTCGATCTTCAGGCCTTGCTTCGTGAAAGCCTTGTGCGCTTCCTTGGCGATCTGTTCGTCCACCACGCCCAGGAAGGTGGGCAAGCCTTCGAGCACGGTGACGTCTGCGCCCAGCCGGCGCCACACCGATCCCATCTCCAGGCCGATGACACCCGCGCCGATCAGCCCCAGCTTCTTCGGCACGGCCGGAATTCGCAGCGCACCGTCGTTGCTGAGGATCGTCTCTTCGTCGAAGGGCGTGCCGGGCAGCGTGCGGGGAATGGAACCGGTGGCGACGATGACGTTCTTCGCCGTCAGCACCTCGTCGCCCACGGCCACCTCGAAGCCGCCGTCCACGGCCTTCACGAACGAACCCCGCCCGTGAAAGAAGCTGACCTTGTTTTTCTTGAACAGATACAGGATGCCGTCATTGTTCTGCTTGACCACGGTGTCCTTGCGGCCGAGCATCTTGCCCACGTCGATGCTCAGGTCCTTCAAGCCGATGCCATGGTCGGCGAATGTATGGCCGGCATGCTCGAAGTGTTCACTGCTCTGCAGCAGCGCCTTGCTCGGGATGCAGCCGACGTTGGTGCAGGTGCCGCCCGGTGCAGGGCCGCCCTTGGCGTTTTTCCACTCGTCGATGCAGGCGGTGTTGAAGCCCAGCTGCGCCGCGCGGATGGCGGCGATGTAGCCGCCGGGGCCGCCGCCGATGACGACAACGTCGAAGTTCTTTGCCATGGTTCGCGCCGCCTCAGATGTCGAACAGGAGGCGGGCAGGGTCTTCCAGCGCGTCCTTCATGGCCACCAGGCCCAGCACGGCTTCGCGGCCGTCGATGATGCGGTGGTCGTAGCTCATGGCCAGGTAATTGATGGGGCGCACCACGACCACGCCGTTCTCGACCACGGCCCGGTCCTTGGTGGCGTGCACGCCCAGGATGGCGCTTTGCGGCGGGTTAATGATCGGTGTGCTGAGCATGCTGCCGAAAACGCCGCCATTGCTGATGGAGAAGGTGCCGCCCGACAGCTCGTCCATGCTGAGCTTGCCGTCGCGCGCCTTGGCGCCGTATTCGGCGATCTTCTTCTCGATGTCGGCAAAGCTCATCTGGTCGGCGTTGCGCAGGATGGGCACGACCAGGCCGCGCGGCGAGCCCACCGCAATGCCGATGTCGAAGTAGCCGTGGTAGACGATGTCGTTGCCGTCGATCGAGGCATTCAGCACCGGGTACTTCTTCAGCGCGGCCACGGCGGCCTTCACGAAGAAGCTCATGAAGCCGACCTTGACGCCGTGTTCCTTCTCGAACTTTTCCTGGAAGCGCTTGCGCATGTCCATCACCGGGGCCATGTTGACCTCGTTGAAAGTCGTCAGGATGGCGTTGGTTGATTGCGACTGCAGCAGCCGCTCGGCGACGCGCGCGCGCAGCCGGGACATCGGCACGCGTTGCTCGGGGCGGTCGCCCAGGTTGGCAGCGGGCGGCGCGGCAACGGCCGGCAGCGGGCGGGCGACGGCCGGAGCCGCAGCCACGACCACCGACGCGGCGGGGGCAGGTGCGGCCTTGGGCGCGGACATCGCAGCCAGCACATCGCCCTTGAGCACGCGCCCGTCCTTGCCCGTGCCCGGCACCGAGCCCGATGCGAGCTGGTTGTCGGCCATCAGTTTCGCCGCGGCGGGCATGGCCACGGCGGCGTTGCTGACCGCAGCGGCTGAGACGGGCGTCGCCGCCGCAGCAGCAGCAGCAGCAGCAGTAGCAACAGCAACGGCCGGGGCCCCCAGGGCGGCCGCCATGGGCGCGGCGGTGCCGGCAGTGGCTGCGGTGTCGATGCGCGCGATCAGCTGGTCGGCCATCACCGTGGCGCCATCGGCCACCACCAATTCCACCAGCACGCCTGCAGCGGGTGCCGGCACTTCGAGCACGACCTTGTCGGTCTCGACCTCGATGAGGATCTCGTCGATGGCCACGGCATCGCCGGGCTTCTTCTTCCACTGCAGCAAGGTGGCCTCGGCCACGGATT
>ENA-OBIT01000848-OBIT01000848.1-metagenomes-genome-assembly--contig:-NODE-848-length-12430-cov-3.65196_pt1 | contig 12430 bp, 13 predicted proteins | sample MGYA00153386_OBIT01 | MGnify analysis MGYA00153386
GCGACGTGCAGACCTTGACGCTCTTCGTGGGCAACAACCGGCTGCAGCTGCAGCAGTTCGGCGCAGAGCCGGCGGACACCCTGGCCGGCACGCCCGGCGATGGCAGCATGGCCGCGCTGATGCTGCGACCCATCGGCACGATGTCGATGATCGGCCTGATGTTTCATGGAGCGATGGGCAGGCTGGGTGAAGCCGCCGGCGTGGAAAGCTTCGAGTTTCAGCACCTGGTGGTGCGGCCCACGCTTGCTCCCGGCCGCAGCGAGGTCGTGGTGGCGTTCGACGGTGAGGTGGGACGCATGCGCACGCCCATCGACATTCGTGTGCTGAAAAAGCCTTTGTACTTGCTGATGCGGGGAACGTGAAAAAGCCTTCATCGGCACCGGGTCCCGCACCGAGTCGACCGACGGATGAGCGACCCTTTGGTGCGCAACAACAATCCATAAAGTTTCTTGGTCTTGCGCGAACGTTGCGAGTGCGAGCCCGAGCACCTGAAGCAGGGCACAGGCTTCGTGCTTTATGCGCTGACGGATGCGGTGGTCGACCGCTACTTTCCGATGTTGGACGCGCTGGAGATTGACGTCGAAAAAATCGAGTGCCAGATCTTTGAACGCGTCGCCGCTTGCTGGAACATCGAGCGCCTGTACGACCTGAAGCCACGCGCGTCGGTGCTGCGTCACACCGTCGCGCCATTGCTGAAAGTGGTCGGCAAGCCACACGGTCAGCGTGTGCCGGCCGGGTGTGCGCGCAGCCAGGAGCGCTGCTTAAGACTTATTTCGGCGCCTAGGCCGGTTTCGGAAATACCTGCGCGATGCTGGCCGCTGCGAGCGCCGCGCGCAACCAAGGCACGGCGCTGATCGTCGGGCTGATGGAGAGTCACGGCCGCGCCGAGACCGAGTCCAAGGCGCGAGATCTGCCGCGCATGCCGGCGCATGCCGCTGAGGGCGGTGCCTTACCGCGACCGCCTGCTGCAAAGATCTCGATCGCGACGCAGCGCTCGCCTGGGCGCACGCGCAGCCCGACCCGCTTCTCAGGCTAGACGAATTCACACACGGCAACGCCTCTGCTGAACCTGGCAAGGAGAGTCGCCTCTTCGAGCGCTGGCAGGATGTGGAGGAACTGCTCTGCGCCGGTGGCGATGTCTGGTGGACGATGGACGTCGAGCAGCTTGAAAGCCTGAACGGCATCGTCGGTGGCATCACCGGCGACCGTGTCCGTGAGACCGTGCCCGCCCAGCGGTTCGACAAGGCCGACGAAGTCGGCGTGGTCGATCTGCCACCGAACCGTTCGGCAGCACGAACAGCAGGTTCGCCACGATGATGGCCAGGTAGGGGGCCGTGGGATACGGTGAATCTTTCATGAGACGGTCGTGGCGGGCACGCGCAACGCCTTGGTGTGCCCACGCGGGCTTCGGTGGTGAAGGCTGCTCGCTGCGGGAGCGCGCAAGGCGCCAGGCCAGGACGGATAGGGTGCGGCTCGGGTGTGCGCGAAGGCGCGACTTCACGGGCGGCTCGGTGGCCAAAAGTTGATTTCGGACGATTCGGATTCTCCTGAGTTGTCGTCTTGAAAGTGCTGCTTCTTCCGAAGTCAAGCCGGATGCACATTCCGGCATGCAAACAGTTTTTGCCACTTCAACCATGAAACTCTGGTCGCGGTTCGTGTTCCTCATGCTTGCCCGGCTCGGGCAAAGCAAGCAGTCGCTGCTGGAAGCACTTAAGGAGGGGGTCTCGCAGCGGGCGCCGATGCTCGTGGCCATCCCGATCAGGACCGCTCCCCGCACACACGGGCCGATCAGCCGGCATCGATGCCCTTGACGCCAAGCCCGGCACCCTTTTCTCACCCCTGTCAGACTGACCTCATCGGAGATTTATCGTGCGCAGCTACCCTCGCAACAGCCCAGAAGCCGCCGCGCGCATCGTCGCGTTGGTGCTCATCTCCGACGGTCATGTGTGCAGCTCCGAGTTCGACATCCTCAAGCAGCTGGGCGCGGAGCGCGAACTCGGTCTGGAGCCCCAGCTCCTGCCGCACATCGTTCACACGTTGTGCGAGGAACTGCTGGCGAGCGGGTACGAAACCGGTTCCCTCATGAGCAACGTCGATGACAGCGCCTTGGCGTCGTTGATGGCCGAGATTTCGGATCCGGCATTGCAAAGGTTGGTCCTGCGGTTGTGCTTGGCCGCCGCGCGGGCCGATGGTCACTTGGCCGACGGTGAAACCTTGGTGGTGGACGCCGCAAGGCACCATTGGAAGCTCGTCGATGGAGAGGAGCCGAGCGCCACGAAGATGTCCCGTCGTCACGTCGCCTGAGCGGAGTTGATCGAGACGCGATCAATCCCGTGCTGCAACCACCATGTGCGTCACGATGGGGTGGTGTGAAGCGTGGCGCGAGTGGAGGGTGGGGATATCTATTCATGCGCCCTCGCTGCAGCTGGTGACGCAGCGGCTTCTACAGCTCGCGACCTGCTCGCCGATCGTTTGCACCGCCATGTCCAGCCGCTCGGCGGCGCGCGCGACGCCGCCTGCCTCGGTGACGATGCAAAGGTCGTGCAAATGCTACGCACTCAACATTTACCCTCAAGTGCGAGAAAACTTAACTTTGAGTAGGAAGGAACATGATTTGTTCGAATCGTTCTCATCCTCACACTCTCGGCAGCACAGCGTCAAAGAAGACCTGATCATCTTGTGTGGCCTGGGTTGGTTTGTCGCCGTCGCGCTTCTGGCGCTTTTGGCACTCTATTACTTGGCCGCCTGGGCGCTGAATGCCGCTGCGGTCTGGACCGTCTCAAATGCCGGCGCGCTCTCCGACGCCGCGTCCGGCGCCGTCACCGTGCTGGCGCTCTGGGTACCGCTGAAGATTGCTCAGCGGGTGAGTCAGATGCTGGTGAGCCCGGGACCGGCGGTCGATAGCCTGCTGCCGGCCGCACCTGCTTCGGTTGGCGGCGTGGCGGTGGCGGCCTGGGTGATCTGGCCCACCGGAAGCGCGTTGCTCTTGATGGTGGGCGCCGGAATGCATCTGCTCATCGCTTTGTGGCGCCACCGCGGTAGCGGCGATTTCGCACCCAACGCCGGTCGGTCGCTGGCGGCCGGCTGAGTTCGCCTGACGATTGTCACTTTCAATTTACCCCTCATCTATCCATCACGGACGACACCATGGACACCAGCACGACGATGTTTGCCATCCTGACCGCCACCCTGATCGGCGTCACCTTCCATGCCTGGCGTCTGGGCAACGAGAAGCGCGACGTTGTGCTGCTCGGTGTGTTCAGCGGTCTGTGCGGCGTGGGGACCACTGTCGCCGCGATTCTTTGATGATGAAGGATTGTCCAGTCCTGGCTGTTTTTCAATGGCATTGATGAACAGTTGAGGCTGGTTGCCGTTGTCGTCGATGGCTGCCTTGTTTGGCGCTGCGCGCCGAACTATGCTGGGCCCCCAGTTCCGCCAGGCCCTGCTGCAGCGGTAAGCTGGCCAACAGTTCGGTCAGCGAGACCTGCGTGCGCTGTTGCGGGCTGCGCCGCACATGCTGTGCCAGAGCGGCCTTCTCGGCGATGAATTGCGTATTCAGGGCAGCGGCGTTCATGTCCCCAATGCCGACGGCGATGCGCGCAATGGCGATGGCCAGCTTGACGGCCGGGGCATGCAGCGGGCGCTCCATCTGCAAGTCGATGCCCGGGTGCGAGGTGACACGGGTGGTCAGCGGAACGAGCCGGCCGTGGCGCCGTGTGCTATTCGATAACGGCGTGCCGGGCGAGCAACGCGGCGCGCTCGTCGAGCTTTTCCATGACGATGCCGATTGCCGCATTGTCATGAACACCGACGCCCGCAGCGTGGCTTGAAGCTGCAGCATGCCGCCACGCTGGTGGTCAACATGGACCTACCCCGGAACCCGGCGATGCTGGAGCAGCCCATCGGCCGCGCGCACCGCAGGAATCAGTCATGCGGCGTGCAGGTGGTCAATGCGATCGGCCAGGGCAGCATCGAAGAGGGCATTCTGAGCCTGCGGGCCTTTGAGAAGAGCCTGATCACCAGCGTGCTGAGGGGCGGTGCGTGCGAGGTCGTCCTGCAGAAGACGCGGCGGTCCAGCTTCATCAAGAGCGTTGAGCAGGTGGCCGGGGCGATGGGGGTGAACGAAGGGGCCGACGAGGGCGGGCAGGGCGGCGATAACCGTTCTGCGTCGGTCGCGACGGGCGCACAGGATTCGTTCAGCCCACAGGACGCCTCGCAGTCGGAAGCGAACCTCATACCGGCAACGACGCCGGCGACATGATTGGAAGCGTCACATGTGCAGACGTTCGGGGCCACAGTTTCTAGCGGCAGCGACGGAGGTAGGCGGCTTGACGAACCCGGGGCTGATGACGCCGGGGCCGAATTGCTTCAGGTCGGCGCTGACATGCTGCAGGGCTTGCCTGCGCAGGATCAATCTGGCGCCGCATCGCTCATCCGCATCGAGCGTGATTCCGAGTCGGGCCGACCCAGAGTGCGTTCCTTCATGCCGGATCCGGCCTTGTTGCGGCAGCTGGCAACGGCCCTGGCGCCTTGGTTAAAAAGCTGATTGAAGCGTGCACGTCGAGCGCTCGGGCCCGTTGACACCCCCCAACAAGCACGGATGGACTGCAGATGGCCCACCGCGTGGCTGGCGCGGTTGCGCACGAAGTGCGAGGCCCGGCGGAACTTCGTTCGAGTCCGGCCCGATCGTTGAGATCCGACCGCGACGGTGTCCATCGACGACTACTCGAGGCAGACGACGTCGACTGCCGCCATCCCGATCCCGAAGCTGCGCTGGGCCAGGCGCTGCATGGTTGACGGATCTCCGGTGCTCATGAGACGGGGCGGCGGTGCTGGCGTCACAGCCGCCGCTGCCAGGCACAGTTCGGCCCGGCGCGACGCCACCTGCCGTGCCACGGCTTGTGCTGTGTCCACCAAAGCGATGCCAGGTCCGAGCAGCGAATCGATGGTCTGCGCGACAAACGCGTAATGGGTGCAGCCCAGCACGACGGTGTCCGCCCCGAACTCGGCAATCTGCGCACACCACGGCTGCAGCATCTGTCGAAGAACCGGGCCGCTGAGCACTCCGTGTTCGATCGCCGATGCGAGTTCGGGGCATGCTTGCAGATGCACGGACGTGCCTTGCGCATGCAACTCGATCAGGCGCCGCAGGCGGGCGCTGGCGATCGTGGCCGGGGTTGCCATGACAGCGATGCGGTGGTTGTGTGATTGCAGCACGGCGGGTTTGATACCCGGCTCGATTCCGACGAAGGGCAGCCCGGGCCAGATGTCGCGCAGGTGGTCGATCGCACAGGCCGTGGCCGTGTTGCAGGCCACAACGATCAAGCCGGCGCCCTGATCCACCAGGTGGCGGACGATGCGTTCGCAACGCTCGATGATCTGCGCAGGCGGCCGCAGACCGTACGGTGCGTGGCTGCTGTCGCCGAGGTACAGCAGCGGTGCGTCCGGCATCCGACGGTGCAGCGCGTGCAGGACGGTCAAGCCACCCACGCCCGAGTCGAACACCCCGATGCTCGCCGAGGCGACCTCGGTCAAGGCCCACCTCGTCGCATCAGGCAGGCGGTGCCGAAAAATGACGAATCGTCACCCGGCAACCGATGCCGTGGGGGGCGATCTCGCGCCATTCGACTTCGCCGCTTAACTGCTTGACGCGTTTGCGCACACCGCCCAGCCCGAGCCCATGGGCCCACACGCGCGGATTGCGGCCGACGCCGTTGTCGCAGACAGTCAGGTCGAGCCGGTCTCGCTCGAGCGCGAAGGCAATCTCGACGCGCGAGGCCTGCGCGTGTGCGATCGCGTTGCTGACCAGTTCGCGCAACACGCGCGTCAGCGCCGACCACTGAACGACGCTCAGCAAGATGTCTTCGTCGTATTCACATTCCCAACCCAGATCGACGTGTGCGGCGAGCAGACGCTGGGTCAGGTCAGCCTTCCATTCTGCCGACGCATGCGACAGCGGGTGGTTGGGCGCTGCCAGACCGCGGGTCAAAGTTTTCAAGTCCTGCAGCGTGTGTCGAACGTACTCTTCCATTTCCGGCGTGGGCGATTTGTACATCAGGGTCAGCAGTCGCGCGCCGATGTCGTCGTGCAGGTCCTGGGCCAGCCGCAGGCGTTCTTCGGTGCGGCCGTGCTCCACGGCCTTGTCGAACGCCACCGCGCGCTGCAACTGTTCGACGATGCGATCGGCCAGGCGCGCATCGTCCATCGCAAACAGTCGCGTGCCACGGTGCGCGAAGCGGATCACCAATGACACCGTGCCGTTGCCGCGGGCGCTCGGCAGCAGCGGCACGGGTACCAGCATGGTCGAGCCGTCTCCCGTGATCCGCGCACGCGGCGTCGACTTGTCGATCTGCGTGACTTCGATCGGTTCGAACAGCTCACGCAGCAGTTGCGAGAGCAGCAGCGCGGTGCGTTCTGGATGGGCCTCGACCTCTCGCGCAATGCGGTAAAGCTGCTCGAACATGCGTTCGGTGGTCAATATGCTGGCGCCGCGCAACTGCACCAGAATCCATTGCCGGGCACCTGAATACAGGCCCAGAGCAATGAACAGTGACAAGGTCAACGAGGCGAACGGGCTGAGCGAGAAGGCGGCCACGAACAACAGGTCCAGCGACGTGGCCACCGTGCTGACAACCGCCAGCAACGAAAATTCACGCACCACCTGGTGTGACTTGGACTGGAATGGCAGCAGCAGCAGCAGCGAGGCGAAGAACACGAACCAGACCATCGGACCGGTCAGTGCGACGATGCTCGGTGTCGCAGGCTCGTTCTCGGCAGCAGCCATCGCCACGCTCAGCAAGAGCCAGGTGAGCACCGCCGCGATGCCGAACCGGCGCAGCACCATCGCGTAAGGGTGCGGTTCGATGCGGTATGACCAGCTGAACAGCGCCAGCGCCGCCAGGCTGAGGGCTGCCACGCCGCCTTGTGTCCACCACCATAAATGGACCAGGGTGCCGATCTGGGTCTGCACGACCAAGACCAGCGCGAACAGCCAAGCGGCAGCCGCGATCCAGCGCGAAGCGGGCAGCCGACGCGGATGCAGCGTTGCCGCGTTCACTACCGCCGCGGCCGTGATCAAATCGAAGCTCATGCGCATCGACATGTCCAGGCGCATAAACGCCGCAGTCATCGCGAATTCGACGGTCGCCTCGGCGGCCATGAACAACAGATTTCCGGCTTGGCAAACCGTCATCACAGCGTACAGCAGGTTCTTGACGGACGGCCGTGCCAGCAGCACCACCATGCCCACCAGGTACAGCATCAGAGCGCCGGCCGACAACAGCCAGTACAGCACTGGCAGGCTGGCGTAGCCGCGGGGCGGGGCGCTCGACGCGACGCGCTGGCCGTCGGCGAACACCAGTTCGAATTTGTCCTGCGCAAGCACCTTCGAGATGCGTTCGTTGAGTTGGCGCAGCCGCTCGCGGGCGGCATCGTCGACGAGCCATCGCGCTGAGTGCTGCAACATGGACAGTTCAGGCAACTGCAACGTTGTGTTGCCGATCGCGAGCGCGATCACTGCCTTGCCACGTTGTGCGTCCAGTGCGGGATCGGAGGCTTTGACCAGTTCGAGCTGCCCGAGCCCGGTGGCGCGCCAACTGGCCGCCAGCCGAGGCGCTTCAGCCAGCTTGCTGGCCAGCATGAACACGCCCAGGCAACCCAGCAGCGCCAGCGCGACCACGAGCCTCAACCGCCAGCCCATCCAACGCGACAGCCGTTGCGTGCTGCGCTGGTGCGGTGCGCTCAGCGCGGGGTTGAGCGCCGAGTCGTAAGCGGCTGAAGGTTCCGACGCCGTGCCGCCATCGGCCACAGTGCGGGCACCGGTCAGATCGATCGAGCGGCTGGACGATTCCAAGCCCAGCGCCCGGTTTTAGACCAGGCCCTGCTTGCTGGCCACCACGGCCGCTTCGGCACGACTCGAGACGTTGAGCTTCTTGTAGATCGACTTGATGTGGTCGTTCACGGTGAACCACTTGATGCCCATCAGGCTGGCTATTTCCTTGATGGTGAAGCCCTTGCTCAGGTAGGTCAGCACTTCAGTTTCGCGCGGCGTCAAGCGCTCGTGGTCAAGCGGCGCGCCGCGGCCGATGAGCATCGGCCGGCTGCTCAGGAATCCCGAAGCAACCGGTGCCGCAGAGGCTGCCGGGGCGAGCCGGAAATGATTCAGCAATCGCCGTGCGATCGCCGGCGACAGGGGCGGCTGGCCGCGCACTATCTTTTGCAGTTCCTCGACCAGCACCTCGAAGCGGTCTTCCTTCAGCAGGTAGCCGTCGGTGCCACACTGCAGCGCAGGGAACAGGTGGTCATCGTCGGAATAGAGTGTCGTGACGATCTTGGTGGCTGGGTAGAGCGCCAATTCGGTCAGCAACTCCATGCCGTTGCCGTCGGGCAATTCCAGGTCGACCAGGATCAGCTTGAAAGGATCGTCGGGGGCGACGTCGGGCTGCAGCGGGCCGACTTGGCGGCGGGCCGTTTCCAGGTCGCCGGCCTCTGTGATCGCGATCGAATCGCTGAAGCTTTCCCGAACCACGCGACTCAAGAAGCTGCGCGCGACCGGATTGTCTTCAACGATCAGGACCTTCACTGACATGCTGCGCTCCTTGGTTTTTGAGCCCGCGTTATGGTAGCTCACTGGCCGGGGTCGCTCACTTCAATCGTTCGCGAGCACCAGCTTGTCTCGCACGTGTCGGGCGGACTTGCGTGCAAGGGCCAGCGGCAGTTCGTGCATCGGCCTGCGCTCATCGCTCACCGGCTCGACACGACCTTGCTGCTGCCAACGCAACAAGTCAAAATTGAGCGCGCGCTGGCTTGAGGCTCGTGCTTGGTGTTTCTCGTCAAAACACGCCGATGTCGGAAGCGCCCGGAAGCGCCCGTAGCAGGACGAGGTTGAAGGGCAGGGCGGGAATCTGGCCCTACGCAAAACCCACCTCCAGCGGCCGCGCCAGGCAATCGACCTCAGCACCCTTCCGCGACTTCGCCTCCGACCGGATCGACCACCACGTCGGGCCCCTGGCCCGCGGTCAACGTCTTCGATTGTTCGGGCACGCTCTCGTTGCCTTGGACGATGGTGGCATCGGCACCGATGCGCACAACGACTCGCACTTGTCGGCGCTCGAAGCCGCGGCATTGGCCGCGCGCACCGACCGCCTTGGCGATCTGAATCGCCGAGCTGCCCACCCCGCCGGCCGCGGCGAGCACCAGCAACGTCTCGGCAGGCATCGAGGCTGCGCGACCCAGCAGGGCGTGGTGGGTGATCCCGCAGGTCAGCATGAAAACTGCCGCTGCGTCCAGAGCCGTGCCCTCAAGCAACGGCAGCACAGCGACGCGTCGACACAGGCGCGCGTGGCAAAACCACCGGTGCCAGCGAAAGCCGCCGTCGATTGCACGAAACGCCGGTTCTTCACCTCGCTGCCCAGGGCGTCAATCACGGCGGCGTGTTCGGCCTTTCACATGAATGGCAAAGGCGGCTTGAGCTGGTGCTTGTTTTGCCCGCTCAGCAAATCGAAGAAGTCTGGCTCGCCGCTTTGATCGCGATGCGGACCTCCACCGGCCCGGGCTCCGGCGTCGGCAATTGCGTCCATGACAGGGCTTTCGGCCCACGCGAACTCTCGCGCGAGCATGCCTGCATGGCGTTGCCTCCCGTGCCGAAAGGCAAGATCCGCAACGCGGCGGAGCGGTTACTTGCGGCAAGCGAGTCCATACAATCAGTCGATGCGCATTCTCATCGCCAACGACGACGGCTACCTTGCTCCCGGACTGGCCGCACTGGTAAAAGCCTGTGAGGGGTTGGGCGAACTCGATGTCGTTGCTCCGGAGCAAAACGCCAGCGGCACTTCGAACTCGCTCACGTTGAGCCGTCCGCTGTCGGTCTACACGGCAGCGAATGGATTCCGGTACGTGAGTGGCACACCGTCTGATTGCGTGCACGTGGCGCTGACCGGCTTGCTGCTGCAACGACCGGACCTGGTGGTTTCGGGGATCAACAATGGCGCCAACATGGGCGACGACACGCTTTATTCGGGCACGGTGGCGGCCGCGATGGAGGGTTTCCTGTTCGGCATTCCAGCGATTGCTTTTTCGCAGGTGAACAAGGGTTGGGGTGAACTCGACGCCGCTGCGCGCGTGGCGCGCAGCATCATCGAGCACGTGTTGAGCAACCCGCCGGCCCGCGGTCCGTGGCTGCTCAACGTGAACATTCCAAACCGCGCCGATGCCGACCTGCTGCCGCGCCAGGTCACGCGTCTGGGACGTCGCCATGCCAGCGAGCCGGTAATCTGCCAGACCAGCCCGCGCGGCGACACCTTGTACTGGATCGGCCCGGCCGGCGATGCGCGCGAAGCCGGCGCCGGCACGGACTTCCACGCGACCGCCAACGGGCAGGTGTCGATCACGCCGTTGCAGGTGGACCTGACCGACCACGCTACTTTGCCCGACTGGCGCGCCTGGGCCGGCAAGGCCGGCTGATGAGCGAGCCCCGCGCGCGCGCTCCGAAGTTTCCGCTGAGCCTGGGACAGCTGACGCCCACGCTCAAGACTTACGTGCAACATGGCGGCGTCCGGTCCGCCACGGACGCTCAACCCGCCGCTTCTGCCACCAGCACGACTGCACCGCATCGGCCGGTATTGCGCCCTCAGCATCCGCTGGCGCATGCGCACGCACCTCAAGCGCCACAGGGCAGGCCCGCCGGCTTGGGCATGGACTCGGACGATGTGCGCAAGCGCATGCTGTCGCGTTTGCGAACCGCCGGCGTGCGCCACCCGGGCGTGCTCGACGCCATGGCTCGCGTGCAGAGGCATCGCTTCGTCGACGCGGCGCTGGTGACGCAGGCCTACGAGGACACGAGCCTGCCGATCGGCCACGGCCAGACCATCTCGAAGCCCTCGGTCGTCGCGCGAATGATTGAACTGCTGTTCGCTGGCGAGGTGGCGAACGGCAGCGGTTCGCTGGGTCGCGTGCTGGAGATCGGCACGGGCTGCGGCTACCAGGCGGCGTTGCTCGCCTTGCTGGGGCGGCAGGTCTATTCCATCGAACGGCTGCAAGCGTTGCATGAACGCGCCCGGCTTTGCATCGACCGCACGGCCACGCCGAATTTGCGCTTGATCTACGGCGACGGGATGCTCGGCCACCCGCCCAACGCGCCTTACGATTCGATCATCGCGGCGGCCGGCGGCGACGCGTTGCCGGCTGCATGGCTCGAGCAACTCGCGATCGGTGGCCGGCTGGTCTCGCCGCTGCGGCAAGCCGGCACCCAGCGCCAGGTGCTGATGGTGGTCGATCGCACCGAGAGAGGTTACGTGCATGTCGCTCACGAGGCGGTGCATTTCGTCCCCTTAAAATCGGGAACAGGCGGATGAGTCTCGAGACGAATTTATGGTGAATTCCAGAATGCAGGTGTGCCGCATAGGGCTGGGCGCAGTGCTCTCGATCGCTATGCTGCTGACGGGCTGTGGTTCGACCCGAAACCGCGCTCCGGTGGAGGATCGTCCCGCGGCTCTTCAGCCTGCGGCGCCGGACGCTGCGGTCGTGGCAGAGACCGATGTGGCCGGATCGACTGCTTACACCGCGATCGAGCCTGTGAAGTTGCTGCCAGGCGCCGAAAACGCCGGAAAGCCCGGCTACTACTCGATCAAACCCGGCGACACGATGATCCGGATCGGCCTGGAAAGCGGTCAGAACTGGAAAGACCTGGTCAAGTGGAACAACTTGGACAATCCCAACCTGATCGAGGTGGGTCAGGTGTTGCGTATCGTCGCGCCGGGGCAGGACCCTGCGCTGGCCACGCCTCGCCCCGTGGCTGCTGCCAAGGTGGAAACCAAAGCCCTCGATGTGAAGCCAGTTGCGATCGCTGCTGGCCCGAGCACGGCGTCCGCCGCGGCAGCGTCAGCGACAGTGGCGAACCCGATGCCGTCGGCGTCGCCCGCTTTGCCTGCTGCGACATCCGCTGCGGCGGTCGCGCCGGCGCCACCGCGCGAAGGCGATGACGATGTCAACTGGCAGTGGCCGTCTGCAGGCTCGCTCGCCGGCGGCTTCGAGGATGGCAAGTCCAAGGGCCTGCTGTTTGCGGGCAAAGCCGGTGACCCGGTGCTGGCTGCAGCCGACGGCCGGGTCGTGTACGCCGGCTCGGGGTTGCGCGGCTATGGCAACCTGGTGATCCTCAAGCACAACAACACGTACCTGACGGCTTACGCCCACAACCAATCGCTGTTGGTCAAGGAGGACCAGGCTGTACGACGCGGACAGCGCATCGCGGAGATGGGCGCGACCGACGCGGAACGGGTGCAGTTGCACTTCGAAATCCGCCGACAAGGCAAGCCGGTCGATCCATCCAAATTGCTGCCGCCGCGCTGAGACGCGTCCGACCAGAACGCACATGCGCAGAAAGCGCATTCCGCTGGAAGAATCGTGGCTGCAACAGGGGCCCCATGGGGTGCGG
>ENA-OBIT01000854-OBIT01000854.1-metagenomes-genome-assembly--contig:-NODE-854-length-12382-cov-4.69806_pt1 | contig 12382 bp, 8 predicted proteins | sample MGYA00153386_OBIT01 | MGnify analysis MGYA00153386
TGCGCGCCGCGGCGGATTCCGCGTCGCGCCGCCGGCACCGGCTGCCGACACGCCGGCCCGTGTGCCGCTGCGCAGGCGCAGCGCGGCGGCGCCGGGCTGGCTGTCGGTGCCCGAGGCCAGCGTCGCCTGGCGCGCGTCGGGCGCCACCAACTGGCGCACGATGCGCGGGGTGATGAGCATCACGATCTCGGTCTTGTTGCGCGAGTCGCTGCGGTAGCCGAACAGCCGCCCGAGCAAAGGTGCCTGGCTCAGGCCGGGCAGGCCGGTGCTGCGCCTGCGGTCTTCGTCGTTGATGAGTCCGGCCAGCACCTGGGTCTGGCCGTCCTGAAGGCGCAGCGTGGTGCTCGTCATGCGCGTGCCTACCTGGTAGGCGATGGAGCCTGCCGGCCCCACGACTTCACGCAACAGGTTGCTGACTTCGAGCGCCAGCTTGATGGTGACGTCGCCGTCGAGCTGCACCGTGGGTTCGACATCGAGCTTGAGGCCGACGTCGATGTAGCTCACGCTGGCCGAGGTGCCGACGTTGACGGCCGAGGTGGTGGTGAACACCGGCAGTCTCTCGCCGATCTGCACCCGGGCCTTCTCGCGGTTGCGCGCCCGCAGCGTCGGGTTGGCCAGCAGGTTGGTGCTGCCCACGCTGGCGCGCAGCCGCGCCACCAGTGCCGGGTTGGCCACCAGGCCGCGGAAGCCGCTGCTGGACAAGGGGACCAGGTCGGCCGCGCCCGGCACGGCGAAGCTGATGCTCTCGGGCCACTGCAAGCCCACCGACTCGACCTCGTCGGACGAGATCTCCATCACCTCCACGGCCAGCATGACCTCGGGCTCGGGCAGGTCCAGCGTGGCCACGAGTTGCTCGACCATGCGCACGACCTCCGGCGTGTCGCGCACGACCACCGAGTTGAGCCTTTCGTCGACATGCAGGTCGCGCGTCTTGGCCATCGTGCGCACCAGCGTGACCACCTGGCGCGCGTCGGCGTTGGTCAGGAACAGGCTGCGCGTGACCAGCTCCTGGTGTTCACGCTGCTTGGCCGGGGTGTTCGGATAGACGAGCACCGTGCTGTCGTTGAGCAGCTTGCGGTCGAGCTGCTGCGTGGCCAGGATCACCCGCATGGCCTCGTCCAGCGTCACGCCACGCAGGAACACGGTGACACGGCCGTCGGTGCGCACGTCCTTGTCGAAGACGAAGTTCACGCCGCTGCTGCGCGCCAGCGCCTCGAAGACCTGGCGCAGCGGTGCCTCGCGAAACTCCAGCGCCACGGGCTTCTGGAACGCCGGGCCCAAAGTCACGCCGGAGGCCGGCGGTGTCTCGGATGTCGGGGCCGTCGCGGCCGGGGCCGGGGCCGGGGCCGGGGCCGGGGCCGGACCTGCCGCAGCGGCGCCTTCTGCGCGCTGGCGCGCACGCTGCACCTGCTGCTGCAGTTGCGCCACGCGGGCGGGGGCCAGTCCCAGCGCGGCGGCGCGTTCGAGCAGGCGCTCGGCCGCGGCCGTGTGGCCGCCGGCCAGGGCCATGTCGGCCTGCAGCAGCAACTGCAATTGCACGCGTTCACGCTGGCGGCTGTGCGCGGTGCGCAGCGCAGGGTCTTGCGGGCGATCCTGCAGGGCCGTGTCCAGGCGCTGCAGCGCGGCCTCGTACTGGCCGGCCCGCGACAGGCGCTCGGCCTCGTCGATGGCCGTGCTAGCGCAGCCGGCCAGCGCCAGCAGCAAGGCGGCCGCCCCCGCCAGTCGGCCCGAAGCGGCCACTCGCTGTCTGCCGTGTAGTGATTTCAGGTTCAAGTTTTCGCTCATGGTCTTCGTCTCATCGCGCAGCCACGGCCACGGGGGTGTCGGTGGGCAGCCAGGTGATTTGCAGTCGCCCGGGCATGACGGCGTCGACGCGCCAGTTCGCGTCGAGCACGTCGCCCTCGTGGGCCACGACCAGGCGCTGCGGCGAGCTCAGGTAGATCTGCACCCGGCCCTCGACCTCCATCTGGCCGATCCACGCGTAGGGGAACGGCGGCGTGGCCGCCGGGGCAGAAGCGGAAGCGGAAGCGGCAGCAGCAGCAGCAGCAGCTTGTGCCGCGCTTGCAGCGGCATGCTGTGACAGTGGCAGTGACAGTGACGCGGGCGCCCACGCACGGCCTGCCATGGCGTCGATCTCGGGCCAGGGCGTGCGCGCCGTCGGTGCCGCGGTGGCTGCGCGTGGCGACCCGGGCGGCACCGCGCCTGGCAAGCGGCCGGCCGCGCCGCGCGGCACATCGCGCGACACCGCAGCCACCGTGTCGGTCGTCGGGTCGGGCAGCACCGACACGGCCATCGCCGCAGCGCCGCTGCTCCACAGCGCGATCCACAGCGCGCGGTTCATGGTGCTGCCCCGGGCTGCGCCGGTGCACCGCCGTCCTGCAGCAGCACCCACCGCATCTCGACGCGCAGGGGTGCCGCGTCGTCGTCATCGCGCTGCAGTCGCAACTGCTGCAGCACCAGGGCCGGGTCGGCGGTCAGCGCGCGCGACAGGTACGAGCGCAGCGCGCCGTAGGACCCGACGGCACCCAGGCTCAGCTGCAGGTGGCCGGCCGCAGCAGCCTGCTCGCTGCTGCGGACCACGCGCAGCCCGGCCGGCGTGGCCAGCCGCATCAGGGCGGCCACGCGCTCGGGCGTCTGCTCGGCCGACGGCCAGGCTTGGCCGGAAACGGGCGCCGCCGCCGCCGTGGCGTGCTGCCTGTCCGCACGTGAGGCCGTCTGCTCGAAAGTCGCCAACAGCGCCTGCGCCTGCGCCGACCAGCGCGGCGCCAGGCCGAGTGCCAGCAGCGCCGCCGCAGCCAGCGCCAGCAGCGACAGCGCACCGGGCCAACCCCAACGCTCGCGCACCAGTGCCCGGGCCGGTGCGTCGAAGATGGGCGGCAGCTTCACGGCCGCTGCCCCGCGCTGCGCGCGACGATCTCGAACTGCTCGCCGCCTTTGATGTTGCCTTCGTCGGGCGCTTCCTGCCGCACCACCCAGACTTCGCTCCAGGGCCCCTGCCGCCGCAATGCAGCGGCCACTGCGCGCGCCTGTCCCGGCTGGGCGCTGCGGCCACGCAAGCGCAGCTCGCCGCCTGCCTCGTGCTCCAGCGACTGCCAGGTCACGCCGGGCAGTGATGCGCGCTCGCTGGCCAGCATCACCTGTGCCCAGGGGTGGGCGGCTTGAGCCACCCACACCGCCGACTCGGCTTGGCGGCCCGGCGCCACGCGCGTGCCGCCTGCGGGGGGCTGCGGCTTCGCCCCCGGCGGCGCCAACGCCTGGGCCGCCGCGCGCAGGTTGAAGGCGGCCCGGGCCTCGATGGCTGCCGTGGCCAGCAGGGCGAGCGAAGCGGCGCAGGCCATCCAGGCCAAAGCGCCGGGTCGCGGCAGTGGCCGCATGAAGTCGATCTGCGGCGAAACCTGCCGCGTCGGCCATTGCAGGGCAGGACCAGCCCGCAACGCAGCCAGCTCCGACAGCGGCAAGACCCCGGCCAGGTCCAGCCCGGCCGCTTGCGCGACTGTCGGTGCGCCCGTGCCCACCCACAGCATGGCCACCGGCCAGCCTGCCCCCTGGCGTGTCTCATCGACCAGGCGCTGCAGGGTCGCCACTGCATCGTCGGTGCCCGCTGGGGTGGCATGCCCGGCGGTGGGGTTGGCCGGGTCGGCCCCGGCGGCCTGCGCCACGGGCAGCCGCCGCCTTTGCAAGCCGACCAACCGGCCGCGCTGCAGCGTCGCAATGCCGGCGCAGCCGCCCTCTATCCACAGCGCAATCGAATCGGGGGCCGTTGCCAGCGCGGGCCGTACTTTCAGCAGCCGCTGCAGCAGCGCCGGCCACAGCGGCGCGACCGCGTCCAGCATCACCCCGTGGCGGCGGACGCTGTCCTGCAGCGCCGCCAGATCCGCACCGCGCCAGGCGCTGACGCCCGGCGCACCGCCGCCCGCTGCCGGCCAGGCCACCAGCGGCCAGGTCGCCGATTCCGGGCCGTGGTAGTGCGCCACCACCCGCTGCGCCCACTGCAGCCTGGCCCGGCCGGCCTGAAGCGGGGTGCCGGGCTCGGGCAGCAGGTCGATCAGCAACCCGTCCGACACCCTGACGTGGCAGGCCCGGCCGTTGTGGGCCGCGCACCAGTCCTCGAAGCGGGCGTGGTGCCGGCCATCGGCCAGGTCGTGCACCCCGTCGGCTGCCCACAGCAGCGCGTGCGTGCGCCGCCCACGGCGCCGGGCCGCACGCCACAGCCGGTCAAGCGGCGACAACACGGTCGACCTCCTCGAGCGTGCTCAGTCCCTGCCGCACCTTGTCCAGCGCCACGTCGGCGAGCGGGCGCAGGCCCTGGTCGCGCGCTGCTTGCTTGATTTGCGAGATCGGTGCGCGCGCCACGATCAGGTCGCGCAGCGTGTCGTCCAGCACCAGCAGTTCGGCCACGGCCAAGCGGCCGCGGTAGCCGGTGCCGCGGCAAGCCGTACAACCGACGGCACGGCGCGGGCTCAGGGCTTGGTCCGGGGCGCCGGCCAGACGCTGCCGCTGCCGTGCGTCGGGCAGCAGTGGCACGGCGCACACGTTGCACAGGCGGCGCAGCAGGCGCTGTGCCAGCACCGCATTCAACGCTGACACCAGGTTGTACGGGTCCAGGCCCAGGTGCATGAAGCGACCGATCACGTCCAGCGCGTGGTTGGCGTGCACGGTGCTGAAGACGAGGTGGCCGGTCAGCGCGGCCTGCACCGCGATCTGCGCCGTCTCCGTGTCGCGGATCTCACCGACCAGCACCCGATCGGGGTCGTGCCGCAGCATCGAGCGCAGGCCGCGCGCGAAGCTCAGGCCCTTGCGTTCGTTCACCGGCACCTGCACCACGCCGGTCAGCTCGTACTCCACCGGATCTTCGATGGTGATGATCTTTTCGTGTCCGTGGTTGATCTCGCCGATGGCGGCGTACAGCGTCGTCGTCTTGCCGCTGCCGGTCGGCCCGGTGACCAGCAGCATGCCGTGCGGCCGCTGCGCCTGGGCCAGGATGGCGCTGCGCTGGCGGGCGTCGAAGCCCAGGCTGGCCAGAGTCAGCGGGCCGGCATCGCCGTGCAGCGCGGCGCGGTCGAGCACCCGCACCACGGCGTCCTCGCCCTGTGCGCTGGGCAGGATGGACAGCCGGAAATCGATGTCCCGGCCGCGGCTGCGCAGCCTGAAGCGGCCGTCCTGCGGCAGGCGGCGCTCGCCGATGTCCAGCTCGGCCATGACCTTCAAGCGCGACACCATCTGCTCGGCCAGCGCGGCGCCCTGCACGCGCTGCAGCGGCTGCATCACGCCGTCCAGCCGCACCCGCACCTCGGCGCCCAGCGCGTCGCGTTCGATGTGGATGTCGCTGGCGCCGTCCTTCAAGGCGTCGTAGATGACGGCGTCGAGCAGTCGCACGGCGGGGCTGCTGCCGTCGGCCAGGCCGGCCAGCGACAGCTCGGGCTGTCCGCCACCGTCCTCCGCGGCCTCGGCAACGGCAGAAGTACCCGGCAGGCCGCTGAGCGCACGGCCCTGGCCTTCGGCCTCGGCAAGCCAGGCGTCGAGTGCGGCCGTCTCGCAGCGCCGCCAGGTCAGTGGCTGCGCCAGCCGTGCCTCCGCGGCTTCGAGCAGCAGAGTGTCGGCGTCGCGGTCGGCGCACAGCGCGGCCGGGCCGCTGCCGTCGCGCACAAGCACGGCGCGGTGGCGCAGCGCATCGCGCAGCGGCCAGCGTTCGAAGTCGGGCAGGGCGGTCACTGCACCTGTTCCATCAGCGTGAAGATGGGCAGGTACATCAACACCACGACGCCGCCGATCAACACCCCCATCACCAGCATCAGCACCGGGTTGACGGCACGGGTGACCCACTCGGCCAGGCGCGCGATCTCCTCGTCGTGAAAGCTGGCCGCCCGTTCGAGCATCGTGGGCAGCTCACCGGTGCCCTCGCCGACACGCACCATGCGCAGGGCCACGGGCGTGGCCAAACCGGCGTCGGCCAGTGCCTGCGACAGACGGCGTCCCCCTTCCACCGCCACCACGGCGCCCGTCAACGCCGGGCGTAGCGGCGCAGGCAGCACTGCGCCGGCCAGGCGCAGCGCTGCGGGCACCGGAACGCCGGACTGCATCAGCACGGCCAGGCAGCGGTACAGCCGGGCCAGGGCCACCGTGCGCCAGCGTGCGCCCACAGCTGGCCAGCGCCAGGCCCAGGTGGCCAGCATGGCGCGCAGACCCGGACGGCGCCAGGCCACCACGGGCAGCAGCAGCAGGGCGGCCAGCACGCCACCGGTGACCCAAGGCTGCTGCGCTGCCCAGGCGCCGACGGCGATGAGCGCCCGCGAGGCCGCCGGCACCTCGTCGCCCAGGCCCTCGAAAATGCCGGCGAAACGCGGCAGCACGTACAACAGCAGGAAGAGCAGCACGGCAGTGCCTGCGCCGAGCAGCAGCAGCGGGTAGATCGCTGCGGCCACCAGCCGGCTGCGCAAGGCCTGCGCCCAATTCAGATACGCCGCATGGTCGCGCAGCGATCGAGCCAGCGTGCCGCTGCGCTCGCTGGCCGCCACGATGGCGACAAACAACTCGTCGAAGTCGCGCGGCGCCGTCTGCAGCGCGGCCGACAGCGGTTGGCCCTGGCGCAGGGCGTTCATTACCCGGTCCAGGGCGGTGTCGCCCGCGGTCGTGGTCCCCGGCTGATCGAGCCCGGGCGCGGCGTCGCGTTCGCGCAGCGTCTGCAGTGACTCGAGCAAGGGAATGCCTGACTGCAGCAGCAGGGCCAGCTCCTGACTGAAGAGCCGCAACTCGATGCGCTGCGCTGCGCGCACACGCGCGGCTGCAACGGGTTCGACCGACAGCACGGCCGTCGGCGGCAGCCCCAGCGCCTGGGCCACCGCCGCCGGTGACTCGGCATGCACCCGCACGCGGCGCGTTGCGGCAGCGCCGGGCGCCCGCGGGCCCGGCGGGCTGCACACCCAAGCCTGGTACTGCGGCATCGGGTCTACCAGCTGTTCAGGTCGGCTTTGTCGCCATCGCCGCCGGGGGCGCCGTCGCGACCCAGGCTTTGCAGGTCGTATTCACCGTGCTGGCCGGGCGCGCGGTACAGGTAGGCGCGGCCCCAGGGGTCGGGCGGCACTGCCTTGGCCAGGTAGGGGCCCAGCCACCGCGCTTCGTCCATCGGCTTGACCACCAGCGCCTGCAGGCCCTGCTGCGTGCCCGGGTAGCTGCCGATGTCGATGCGGTACTGGTCCAGCGCCTTCTGCAGCGCGTCGATCTGCGCCCGCGCCACTTTCGATTCCGACTTGCCGATCTGCCCGAACAGCTTGGGGCCGACATAGCCGGCCAGCAGGCCGATGATGACCATCACCACCAGCAGTTCGAGCAGGGTGAAGCCGCGGCGGCCACGGGACAGGACGGCGAATGAAGGGCGGCGCATGTTCGGCAAGGCAGGGCAGGGCGGTCTGGGGGAGAGGCACCCTTGGCTGGGCGGTGTCGTGGGTCGTCATGGGTAGATCGGCTCAGGCTAAGGCCGGCCGGTGACCGCACAGTGAAGAAGCCAAGAGCATTCGAGGACAGATATGGTCCGATCGGCTCATGCCCCGCTTGCACTGTCATCGGCTCACAAGGCGCGGCGCCTAGAGTGCAAGGCATGAAATGCAAACTCTCCGATGGTGCACAGCGCACACAGGCACTGTTGTTCCGATGCCTTGCCGGAATGGCGGCGGCGCTCACCCTGACGGTTCAAGGCGCTGCTGCAGCGCCGGGCAGCCTCCTGATCCAGTGGAACGACCACGCGGCGGCGGAGGCGCCAGCCACGCGCCAGCAGCGCATGTCTGCCACGCTGGCGGACGCACCGCGTGCCGCTAGGCTGGGCGACGCCCTCAGCGGCCTGGGCGGCCGGTGGCAACGTGTGCACATGGCCGACGACACCAGCGCCGAAGACCGTGCGGCGCTTCTGGCGCGTCTGCGTGCGGACCCGCGCATCCGCGCCGCCGTGGCGGATGTGCGCGAGCAGCGCCAGGATGTGCGCCCCAACGACGTCCGCTACGCCGAACAGTGGTGGTTGCAGGCCGTGGCCGCCGGCAGCACTGGGGTGGCCGGGTTTACCCGCGCCTGGGACCGCAGCACCGGCGCGCCGGCCGTTGGCGCCGGGGCCGTGGTGGCAGTGCTCGACTCGGGCATCACGTCGCACCCGGAGCTGAATGCACGCTTGCTGCCAGGCTGGGATTTCGTCAGCGACGCCACCTATTCACGCGACGGCAATGGCCGCGACAACGACCCCAGCGACCCGGGCGACGCCATCACCGCGGCCGAACGCACGGCCAACCCGGCGGCCTACAGCGGCTGTCCGGCCGCACCTGTGTCGAGCTGGCATGGCACGACCATCGCGGGGCAGCTGGGCGCGGTGTCGAACAACGTCGAAGGCGTGGCGGCCGGCAACTGGTTCGGCCGCGTGGTGCCGGTGCGTGTGGCCGGCCAATGCGGCGCGGCGCTGAGCGACATCATCGACGGCATGCGCTGGGCTGCCGGCCTGCCCGTGGCGGGTGTGCCGGCCAACCCCAACCCGGCGCGCGTGGTTGTGCTCAGCTACGGCGGCATCGACGCTTGCGACGCCAACAGCACCAACCCGCAGGTCGCCGACACGGCGCGGCTGTACCAGGCCGCCATCGCCGAGTTGCGCCAGGCCGGCGTGCTGTTCGTGGTCGCGGCGGGCAACCAGCGCAGCAGCGTCGGCCGGCCGGCCTCATGCCCAGGCGCCTTCGGCGTGACGGCACTGAACCGCGAGGGCTACAAGGCGTCGTACGCAAACTTCGGCACCGGCCTGTCGCTGGCCACGCCAGGCGGCGATGCCGGTGTCGGCGGTACCTGCGATGCGCAGCTGGCCGACACCGGCATCGTCTCCACCGGCAACCTGGGCAGCATCAACCCAGGACAGGCGGGCTATGCCGCTGCCACGGGGACCAGTTTCGCGGCACCGGCGGTGGCTGCAGTGGCCACGCTGATGCTGGCGGTGGCCCCATCGCTGACGCTGGCGCAACTGGAAGACGGCCTCAAGCGAAGCGCACGCCCCTTCGTGCGTGTGCCGCTGCTGGGCGACTGTGCGTTGGCCGACAACCGCGGCCGCTGCGCCTGCACCACGGCCACCTGCGGCGCAGGCATGCTGGACGCCGATGAGGCCCTGCGCTTTGCCGCTGCACCTGCGAGCTACACGCCCACGTTGGCCGCGGCACCCGTGCTTGCCGACAGCCGGCTCGAGACCTGTGCCGCGTTGCTGGGCCGCGTGCCACCCGAGCCGCCTGTGACGCCACCTGTGACGCCACCCACCACGCCACCCGTCGAGGCTACGGGCGGCGGCGGGGGCGGCAGTTCGTCGCTCGCCTTCATGCTGGGCCTGTCGCTGGCGGTGCTGCTGTTGTCGTGCGACACGCGTCGCCGGCCGTCGGGCGGCGATCACCGCGAGAAGATCAAAAAGCCCAGAACGGGCTGAGGCGCGCTGCCCCAGCGCGTCGCCCGGGGGACGCGCTCAGCGCGACGCGGCCGAGGCCGGTTCTGCCGCCACGCCCGCAGCACCCGGCGTCGATGCGACCGCCGGCATCGCAGCCACCGCAGCCGGTGCCGGTGCCGGTGCCGTAAAGGCCGCCGCCGCCGCATGGGGCGCAGCGGCCTGCCCCGTGCTGGGCATGGGCAGCAGCGGCACGATCAGCAGGGCCACGATGTTGATGATCTTGATTAACGGGTTCACGGCGGGGCCGGCGGTGTCCTTGTAGGGGTCGCCCACGGTGTCGCCGGTGACCGCGCTCTTGTGCGCCTCGCCGCCCTTCTTGTGCAGCACGCCGTTGCTGTCGGTGAAGCCTTCCTCGATCAACTTCTTGGCGTTGTCCCAGGCGCCGCCGCCGGTGCACATGCTGATGGCCACGAACAGGCCCGTGACGATGGTGCCCATCAGCAAGCCGCCCAGGGCGGCCGGGCCGAGCAGCATGCCGACCAGGATGGGGGCCACCACCGGCAGCAGCGACGGCACGATCATTTCCTTGATCGCTGCCGTGGTCAGCATGTCCACCGCCGCGCTGTAATCGGGCTTGCGCATGCCCGCCATGATCTGGCCGTCGGCGAACTGCTTGCGCACCTCGACCACCACGGCGCCTGCGGCGCGGCCCACCGCTTCCATCGCCATGGCGCCAAACAGGAATGGGATCAGGCCGCCGATAAACAGGCCGACGATGACTTCGTGGTTGCTCAAGTCAAAGGTCACCAGCATGCCGCGCGCTTCCAGGGCGTGGGTGTAGTCGGCAAACAGCACCAGCGCAGCCAGGCCGGCCGAGCCGATGGCGTAGCCCTTGGTGACGGCCTTGGTGGTGTTGCCGACGGCGTCCAGCGGGTCGGTGACGGCGCGCACGCTGCTGGGCAATTCGGCCATCTCGGCAATGCCGCCAGCGTTGTCGGTGATCGGGCCGTAAGCGTCCAGCGCGACCACGATGCCGGCCATGCTGAGCATCGCCGTGGCCGCGATGGCGATGCCGTACAGCCCGGCCAGCGCGAAGGCGGCGTAGATGGCTGCGCAGATCAGCAGCACCGGGAAGGCGGTGGAGCGCATGCTCACGCCCAGGCCGGCGATGATGTTGGTGCCGTGCCCGGTGGTCGAGGCCTGCGCGATGTGCTTGACCGGGCTGTACTGGGTGCCGGTGTAGAACTCGGTGATCCAGACCAGCGTGGCCGTCAACACCAGGCCCACGAAGCAGGCGCCGAAGAGCGCCATGGCGCTGGCCGTCCTGCCGCCGGTCAGCGTGATCGGCTCGGGAAACATCGCCGTGGTCACGAAGTAGAAGGCGACCAGGCTCAGCAGGCCGGCCACCGCCAGGCCGCGATACAGCGCGGGCATGACGTTGACCATACCGGGGCTGGCCTTGACGAAGTAGCAACCGATGATCGACGCGATGATCGACACGCCGCCCAGCACCAGCGGGTAGATGACACCCACCATCGGCGCGCTGACCACCATGATGGCGCCGAGCGCCATGGTGGCGATCAGCGTCACGGCGTAGGTCTCGAACAGGTCGGCGGCCATGCCGGCGCAGTCGCCGACGTTGTCGCCGACGTTGTCGGCAATCACGGCCGGGTTGCGCGGGTCGTCCTCGGGGATGCCGGCTTCGACCTTGCCCACCAGGTCGGCGCCGACGTCGGCGCCCTTGGTAAAGATGCCGCCGCCCAGGCGCGCGAAGATCGAGATCAGCGACGATCCGAAGGCGAAGCCCAGCATGGGCTTGAGCATCTGCGACAGCGTGGTCTCGCCGGTCGGCATCACCGCACCGGTCGTCCACCAGAAGAACAACACCACGCCGATGAGACCCAGGCCCACGACCAGCATGCCGGTGATGGCGCCGCCCTTGAAGGCGACATCCAGCGCCGGGCCGATGCCCCGCGTGGCGGCCTGCGCGGTGCGCACGTTGGCACGCACCGAGATATTCATTCCGATGAAGCCACAAGCGCCGGAGAGCACCGCGCCTAGCACGAAGCCGATGGCGGTCTTGGTGTCCAGGAAGACGAAGATCAGCACCGCCAGCACCACGCCCACGATGGCAATGGTGCGGTACTGCCGCGCCAGATAGGCGGCCGCCCCTTGCTGGATGGCGCCGGAGATCTCCTGCATGCGGGCGTTGCCCGCGTCCTGCGCCAGGATCCAGCTGCGTTGCACGAATCCGTAAATCACCGCGGCCAGGCCGCAGGCCAAGGCGGTGTACAGCGCCATGGAGGTCGTCATGGAGGGGCTCCTTCTTCGTTCCGGATCTTTGAATCGGTTGCGCAAGACCGGGGCTGAACGCCCGAGCTTGCAAGGTATGCAGCGCGGGCGGATGCTAACTGACGGCCCTGCGGCGCCGGCTTGGGGTTTGTGATGGGTGCGTGTGATGGGTGCAGACCCGCCACCTAGAATGCCGGAACACGACACAGGGCGCTGCCGCGTCATCTTCCATGAGCTTGCACAACGTGACACCAGGCGCCAAGGCGCCGCATGAATTCAACGTGATCATCGAGATCCCGATGAACGCCGACCCGATCAAGTACGAGGTCGACCACGATACCGGTGCGCTGTTCGTCGACCGCTTCATGAGCACGGCCATGCATTACCCGTGCAATTACGGCTACATCCCCAACACGCTGGCCGACGACGGCGACCCGGTCGACGTGCTGGTCATCACCCCCGTGCCGCTGATCCCCGGCGTGGTCGTCACCTGCCGCGCGCTGGGCATGCTGAAGATGGACGACGAGGCCGGCGGCGACAACAAGCTGATCGCCGTGCCCATCGACAAGATTTTGTCGATCTACAGCCAGTGGCAGAGGATCGAAGACCTCAACCCGATGCGGCTGAAGACCATCCAGCACTTCTTCGAGCACTACAAGGACCTGGAAGAGGGCAAGTGGGTCAAGGTGCTGGGCTGGG
>ENA-OBIT01000855-OBIT01000855.1-metagenomes-genome-assembly--contig:-NODE-855-length-12379-cov-11.4901_pt1 | contig 12379 bp, 9 predicted proteins | sample MGYA00153386_OBIT01 | MGnify analysis MGYA00153386
AGAGTAAACTCTGTCTGGTTGTTTTTCTGCGGACTCGCTTAGTCTAAACTCCAGTTATTAGCAAGAGGATGACATTTAATATGTTAAACGGACAAATAATTAGTTAATGTACAGCGGGACAGAGTAGAGAATCGCTGCGACTTCGATCGTTCGATGCCGCTCTACATCCAGTCCGGTTGTCTCGGTATCGAGGATCAGCAGCTTCATGAATTGATTTGAATGTTCGTTCGTGACATTTGATGTCTTATCATTCCCCGTATGTTTTTGTTTAGTATGAAGTAGTATGCGGTATCGATTGTAATTAATAATTAGAGACTTCATACTCAGTCAAAACCTTAGCCTGTTCTAAGACCAACTCTGTCGCTAGAGCCTCCATATCAGGCGGATAACCATACTGTCTGAGTAACCGTTTAACTGCGACTTTCATCCGAGCGCGGACGCTTTCTTTGAGATTCCAGTCAATCGAAGCATTCTTTCTAATTCTCTCCACCAGGACGATCGCCAGCTCCCGCAATTTATCCACTCCCATGATTTCTTGTGCGCTGTGGTTCTGGGATAGAGCATCATAAAAAGCTAGTTCGTAAGGCTCTAGTTTGAGTTCTTCGCCCCTAGCGTTAGCAGCGTTAGTATCTTTGGCGAGTTCGAGTAATTCCTCTAACACATCAATCACGCTAATTACTTGGTTGCGATAGCGACGGAGAGCATCATCTAACATCTCGGCTAGCTTGCGACTTTGGACGATATTAGTCCGGCTGCGGTGTTTGACTTCATCTTTGAGGAGTTTCTGGAGCAGTTCCACTGCCAGATTTTTATGCTCCATCCCCAAAAGTTCGGCGACGAACTCATCAGAAACGATCGACAGATCTGGAGTCTTGAAACCCGCTTCGTCGAAGATATTCGTCACCGTTGCCGATACTAAAGCTTGGTCTACCACTTGGCGAATCGCGGTTTCGATCTCGCGGTTGGACAGTCCCTCATTGCCACCTTCTAGCTTCCTCAGACTGGCTTGAATCGCTTGAAAGAAAGAAATCAGTTCCGACGCGGCGATCGCGTCTGGATGAGGTACAGCCAGGGAATGGACTTTCGACAGGGCGGTAACTTCCGCTAGGAATCGCTCTTTAATGGCGGGGGCGGCGGCATAGTTAGCAGCTCCGACGAGGATATTCAGCTTTTCGCCCGTAGGAGCTTGGAAGTAATGCCCATAGCTAAAGCCAGACATAATTTGCTCGACGACTTCTAACTTCGCCAGGAGCAACCCGACAGCGACATCGCGATCGAGTGTCAACGCGCCTTGTCCGCCACTTTGAGAGTAGAAGGCTAGAGCCTGTTTGAGTTCGTGGGCGAGTCCGAGATAATCGACGATTAAACCGCCTTGCTTCTCGCAGAAGACGCGGTTAATTCTGGCGATCGCTTGCATCAGATTGTGACTTTTGAGCGGTTTGTCGATGTACATCGTGTGCAGGCAAGGAGCATCAAAGCCCGTCAACCACATATCGCAGACGATAACCAGTTCGAGACTATTTTCGGGATCTTTGAGGCGTTTGGCGAGGTATTGGCGTTGGCTTTTATTGCTGTGGTGAGCGACTAAATTGCCCTCGTCTGAGGCGGTGGCGGTGATGATGACTTTAATTTTACCCGTGGTGAGATCGTCACTATGCCAATCGGGGCGAATTTTGACGATCGCATCATACAGATTGACGGCAACTTGACGGCTGATGGTGACAATCATCGCCTTCCCTTTGTTCACCTGTTGGCGAGTTTCAAAGTGAGTAATGATATCGGCGGCGATTTGGTTAATCCGTTTAGTCGAGCCGATAATCGCTTCAACGCTGGTTTGGTTGGCTTTGGCAGTTTGGGTAGTCGTGAGGTCTTCAAAACTGAGATCTTCATCTAGTTCGTCCAAGAGTTGACGACCAGTTTCGTCTAAATCTACCTGCACTAAGCGGCTCTCGTAATAAATCGGCACGGTTGCCCCATCGCGGACGGCTTGGGCAATGTCGTAAATGTCGATGTAGTCGCCAAAAATGGCGGGAGTGTTGATGTCGGCGCGTTCGACGGGAGTTCCTGTAAAGCCGACGAAGCAAGCTTGGGGGAGGGCATCGCGGATGTATTTAGCAAAGCCGTATTTGGTGCGTTTGCCGATGACATTTCCCGACTCGTCGAGGACGTTGACTTGGGTAGCTTTAAATCCATACTGGCTGCGGTGAGCTTCATCTGCCAGGACGATAATATTGGCACGATCGCTAATTTGAGGATAGAGGGTTTCTCCATCGGCGGGGGCGAATTTCTGGACGGTGGTAAACACGATGCCGCCGGAATTGACGGTTAATAATTCCCGCACTCGATCGCGATGATCTGCCTGTTGAGGGGCTTGGCGGAGCAGTTGTTGACAGCCAGCAAAGGTATCGAATAATTGGTCGTCTAAGTCATTGCGATCGGTCAACATGACAATGGTGGGATTCTTTAGTTGGGGATTAACCACCAGTTTTCCGGCTAGGAACACCATCGATAAGGATTTACCCGAACCTTGGGTATGCCAGAGGACACCACCTTTACCATCGCTCGATGCAGCGGTGACGATCGATTCCACGGCTTTATTGACGGCGTAATATTGATGGTAAGCCGCAACTTTTTTAACGGTGGTAATGCTGATGATGCCCGTGTCTGGAGCTTCAGATTTGGACTTTTCAAACACGGTGAAATGACGGATCAGATCGAGTAAGGTATGGCGGTTTAATAGCCCATTGGTGAGGATTTCGAGTTCGTTGGTATCGTTCAGCTTTGCTGTACCGGAGGTAATATTGCCTGTGGGTGTTTTCCAAGTCGAGAACCGATTGAAGCCAGCGGTGAGGGAACCAGCGCGGGCTAGGAGTCCATCGGAGATGACCAATAGGGCGTTATAGGTAAATAGACTGGGAATTTCGCGTTTGTAGGTTTGGAGTTGATTATAGGCGGCGTTGAGATTGGCTTTCTCATCGGCAGCGTTTTTGAGTTCGACGATGACTAGGGGTAAGCCATTAATAAATAGCACCAAATCGGGGCGGCGATTGTGGTTGTCTTCGATGACGGTAAATTGATTGACTGCTAGAAATTCATTGTTTTCTAAGTTTTTCCAATCGATTAACCAAACTTGTTCGCCCCTGGTGTCACCGTCTTTTTGATATTCAACGGTAATGCCTTCGGTGAGATAGCGATGGAAGATCTCGTTGTTGTTGAGTAGATCTGGACTAGCAATGTTGAAGATTTCCCGTATTGCTTGTTGTCTGGCATCAGGGGGAATGGTGGGATTAATCCGAGAGATCGATCGGGTTAATCGGTCGATTAAAATTACATCACCGAAGCTCTCCCGCTCTTGCTGTTTACCTTCGGGTTGGATGTCATAGCCGTTGCTGTAGGCATAGCCGAGGGTTTGGAGGAGTTGGAGTTGATACTGTTCGATCTCGTCTTCGGTGATTGATTTCATAGTTGCTTAGATATGACGATCTCGCTGCTGACTCTTGTTTAGTTTTCCCTAAATCGGCTGGTAATCTGTCTTTTAGTGGAAATCGAGGTTTTACTCTTTCACGCGAAGTTGCCCGCTCATTAGTTTTGGGAGTAGGGCATCACGGGTTTTAGTTAGAGTTTGAATGTGAAGTGAGTTATCGTGAGTTTTTATCTGCATTGGATCTATCATTAAGTGGAACTCCTCTAGGATTGATTTTGAAGGTAAAGTGATATCTGCAATTTCAAAATGTTCTGCTTTCACCGCTGGATATGCACTGCCTGAAGCATTTAATGTTAAATAATCGACAAACATTGAAGTTGTCACCCACGCATAGAGATAAGAAGAGGGAATTTGCTTGGGTGATAAAACGACAAATCCAGTTGACACAATAAGATTATCGATAGGGTTACAAATAAAAAGATAAGATTTTCTATTTGGTCTTACACCAGACCAAATAACATCTCCATGCTCAACTAATCGTCTAGCACGACTGGGAGCTTCAGATAGTTTATATTGAGTTGTGTTTTCTAAAGTTCCTACGCCAACAGAAGATATATCAACATACTCAATTATATGATGAGGATAATTTTTATCGATGCTTTGAGAATTAACAGTTGCAACATCTCCTAACTTCCCAAGCCGCCAACCTTCGGGAATATTTCCTAAATCCGATCGAACCATTGCACCCCCAGATGACTTATAGGGTTCGCCGTCGGCGTTGGGGAACTCGAAATCTATAAACCAATGCTTGAAGATCGATCGGGCTATCTCTTCTAGGGTTTCATTTTGTCGTCTGAGGTTGTCGATTTTATTAGTTAAAGAATAGATTATTTTCGTCATTCTTATTCTTTCTTCTCGCTGTGGCATGAAGATAGGTATTGAAAGAAGATTTTCTAAGTTCAGCTTGGGTTGTGCTGCCCCCGTGATAAATGGATTAATATTTAAGTTGTGAAAATAATATAGCGATCCTAAATCATTTACAATCTTATAGTATAATTATACTCAACGATCGAGCGAAGGAATACAAGTAATGTATAATTTTTCACTACAGCAGAAATTAAAAGATGAAGAAATAGCGGTTCTAGAATATTTTGTCAAGAGTAATCCAGATGTGAGGGAACTTAAGAGAGGTTTAGCGGTGAAAATGGCAATCGAAGAGTATCCTTATCAAAAGATAACACAACTACTAGGAGTGAGTAGTTTTTGCATAAGTGATTGGAAAAAGAAATTCAAAGCAAATGGAATAGAAGGGATTAGATTAGGACATAAGGGATCGAGGAAATATTTAACTGGCGGACAATTTGCCGAAGTAGTTAAATGGTTAAGCAGTCAAGAATATTGGCACCTGGAAGAACTCGTTAACTACTTAGCCCGACAATATGGGGTTGTATACAAATCTAAGCAGAGTTACTATAATCTGTTTGATTTAGCGAATATTAGCTGGAAAAGAACTCAGAAAACCAACCCAAAATCTGATGAAGACCTAGTAAAAAAAAAGTAGAAGAAATTAATGGCATTCTAGCCGCAAATCAGTCGCAGATAGAATCTGGAGAGACAGTTGTGCTATTCCAAGATGAATGCCATTTGCTCAATATAGACATTTGTGGATATGCTTGGGGAAAGACAAATGAAAGAATTGAGGTACCAATTAAAAACGAGAAAGATCGTCAGACTTACTATGGTGCATTGAACTATCAAACTCAGGAACTTACTGTTCAAGCATATCCTGCGGGAAATGGAGTTTCAACAGTTGAATTTGTTAAGCACTTACAAAAAAAATATGCTGATAAAAAAATTATCTTGATATGGGATGGAGCTAGTTATCATCGGTTTGGTGAATTTCGAGATTATTTAGGAGAGCTAAATCATGGAGTTTCTCCAGAAAAATGGTTGATAACTTGTGTGTTATTCGCTCCAAATGCTCCACAGCAAAATCCGATTGAAGATGTTTGGTTACAAGCTAAGAATTTCTTGCGCAAATATTGGCATTTATGTAGATCTTTCAAGGCAGTAAAAATACTATTTGAGCTATTTACTAACGGTCAAAAATTTGACTTTCCCAAAGTTCACTCGTACTACCCTGCCTAGGAAATGATTTAGGATTGCTATAGACTATATACTCATTAATTAGTTCGTCCTTTCCTCTAATAATATGTGCATGATTATTCACCCAAAACTGTCCTTCTACAATAAAAGCAATAGGAGTTTGTCTACTTCTCAAATTTTCTCCATCTTCAGAAATCAAAACATGTTGGCCCTCAAAAATATAATCATTAAGATTATCAACAACTCCAGACGCTCCATAATAAGGATATTTACCCTGTATTTTTGTTCTTTGGCTAGAATTTAAAGGAATACGTCTTCTATTTTCTATAGTCGCGATATCGGATATCTTGTACTCTTTCCACTCACTCATTACTTAACCTACACCATTACTAATAAACCAAGTCTCGATCGTTAAATCACCAATTCTTCTAATCATTCGAACAACTGACTAGCAATACCTTCAACTGCCTTTTTCAGTGCGGGTAAATAGTTCTCAACAATATCCCAAATCCGATTTAGATCGATACCGTTGAGATAATCATGAACTAAAACATTTCTAAAACCCGACAATGCCCGCCAATCCACATCTGGGGCAGTTTGCTTGAGATCGTCTGATAGTCGTTGAGTCGATTCTGCCATCGTTTGCAAACGGCGTAAAACACCATCCTGGACTAAATCATCACTAATAAATCGTTGCTTATCACTGCCCGTATACCGATTGATTTTGTCGATACATTCTAGAATATGCTCGGCATAAACCTTGTCTTTTTCTAAATTCATAGAGATTTCGCTTCGGCTAATACCCGCTCCTTAATTAAATGACTTAACCCTTGCTCCGTCACAATATCCACCTTGCAATCGAGTAAATCTTGTAAATCCATCAACAATCCACCTGGAAACCACGCGGAAACCTTGTGAAGATCGTAATCTACCAATAGATCGATATCGCTAGTTTCCGTCTCTTCCCCTCTAGCTACCGAACCAAACACTCGCACATTAAATGCTCCATGTTTCGCTGCAACTGCGAGGATATTCTCACGATTTTCTTGTAATAACTGCTGTAATTTCATCATTAATTTTCCTCGTCATTTGCTAACTCATCCGCTAGTGTTGCGTCGAGATCGATATTAACTTCTGCGAATGCTGCTTGAATTAGGTTGACTAAATCGAAGCTAATCGGACTGATAATATCGCCTCATTAGTAATGTCTGGAATTGATAATGTGCTTAGATATCATCGATCTTAAACCCCACCTTCAACAACTGAGTTTTAATCTCTGCATCCAACCTTTGCCCCTCCCGCATCTGCTCGCCTAATGTCATTGTCAGCTCCTGCATTCGCTCCTCAAAACTCACTGTATCCTCTACTTCATCGGGAATCCCCACATATCGCCCTGGAGTCAACACATAGTTATGCTTGGCGATCTCTGGCAGCGTTGCCGACTTACAAAAGCCCTTAATATCTTGATAATTCCCCTCGGCTTTCTTCCACTCATGGTAAGTATGGGAAATCTTGCTGGTTTCATCATCAGTAAACGCCCGACTACTCCGATTCACCATATAGCCCAACTCTGACGCATCGATGAATAACACCTCGCCTTTGCGGTTGCGATTCTTGTTGCCATTCTTATAGCGGCTCAAAAACCACAGACAAGCTGGAATCCCCGTATTGTAGAAAAGTTGGGTGGGGAGCATCACGATACAATCCACCAAATCCTGCTCGACTAAAGCCTTGCGAATCTCACCTTCACCGCTGGTATTCGAGGATAAAGAACCATTCGACAACACGAACCCCGCCGCACCCGTGGGCGATAGATGATAGAGAAAATGCTGCACCCAGGCAAAGTTAGCATTCCCTGCTGGCGGTGTCCCGTATTGCCAGCGTCCATCCGTCCGCAAACTGTCCCCACTCCAATCGCTATCATTGAACGGAGGATTGGCAATCACAAAATCCGCCTTCAAATCCTGGTGAGCATCATTGAGGAAAGAACCTTCGGGATTCCACTTGATATTCGAGCCATCGATCCCCCGTAGCGCAAGATTCATCCGACACAATTTATAGGTGGTTTCGTTGCTCTCCTGTCCATAAATCGAGAGATTATCCAACCGCCCCTGGTGATGGCGGATGAACTTTTCACTCTGAACGAACATTCCGCCCGAACCACAGCAAGGGTCAAATACCCGCCCATTGTAAGGTTCGAGAATTGCCACCAACAGCCGGACGATACTTTCGGGCGTGTAGAACTGTCCGCCTTTCTTGCCTTCAGCTAGGGCAAATTGCCCCAAAAAGTACTCATAGACTTGTCCGAGTAAATCCTGCGCCACCGCTTCAGCACTACCCAATTTAATCGAACCGATTAAGTCAATTAATCCACCGAGGGATTTTTGGTCGAGCTTTTGTTGCCCGTACACCTTGGGCAGAATCCCCTTCAACCGCTTGGCGTTTTCCTTTTCGATCGATTCCATTGCCAAATCGACCGTCTTACCAATATCCGTCTGCTTCGCCTGAGCCTGGAGATACGCCCACCGCGCCTCTACAGGCACGAAAAACACATTTTCGGCGGAATACTCATCGCGATCTTCAGGGTCGGCTCCAGCGTAGTCACCCGCGCCTGAAAGCAGTTGGTCATGCAGGACATCGAAGGCATCAGAGATGTATTTAAGGAAGATTAGCCCTAGAACGATGTGCTTATATTCAGCCGCATCGATATTCTTGCGGAGCTTGTCGGCGGTTTTCCAGAGTTTCTGCTCGAACGAGTCCGAATTATTCTGCTTTGCTGCTACTGCCATCTGGGATTAGTCGATCTAGATACCTGAAGTTATCACTATCGCTTATTTTGGTGCTGATTCGATCGATCTTCAATCTCACCCGAAGAACAGTTCTATGATTCGATTTCTATTTTTCTCTCTAATCGACGGGATACATTCTTCGACCATTGAGACATTTCAGGTATTGGATGCTTAAACCATGTTTCTAATAGTTTTAAATAAGTTTCAAAGTGTGGAATTATAGAACCCGACCACGAGCTTGGAGACAAACGGCGTGCTAAAGCAGTCCGAAATTCTTCGATGGCACCAAATTCGTGCGTAAGTGTTACTAGTGCTGGATGCCACTGATTATTACCTGCTGAGTCTATTTCGGTCGCTGGATAAAACGTGCATAGGAATGGTGAGCGAATTTCTGGCTCGATTTTAGCCCATGCTCTACAGTCATCATCAGAAACACCAAATAATGTTCCTGCTTGATTTTGAGACTCTCCATCGAATGTGTTTTGAGGAGAGCCAACCAGCCTTGTTAAGTAATAAATTTCTAATGAAGTTGCCATTTCAAAGAAACGCGACAATATTTTCCAGATTATAACTGGCTTCTCTTTCACTAGTAATCTAATAATATTTTGACAATAGCTGTCTAATGTATGAAAAATATTAGAATCCTTGACTTGACAGAGTTTTACAATTTGATTGCTGATTCCAATTGCAAATCCATCATCAATACCGTGATGTTCATAAACTAATAAAATAAGCCGATCTAACAAATACCCATCCATCCCAGAACTCCTTGTTTTTTCAAAAAGTTCTGGCGAAGTAGTTAGTTTTTCAATCCATTGGATGAGGAAATCGTTAATATTTTCCCGATCTTGTCGATACATGGAAATAATTTCAAGAGCTGTCCAGATACCTTCTGCTCCATGATTTGATGCCAATTCATCGATTAAAGGAGATATATGTTCAGCACTGAGATTATCTAATCCTTTTCCGTAAGAGAAATATACACATCCTATTGCAGGTATACTTTTCTCTCTTACACTCTGAATAATTTCACTCAATCTCTCTACAGAGATGCTAGCAGCACTATATATATTTATCCTTTGATTTTTGAGAGGATCAGATTCAAGTGCAATTTGAATACACTTACTTGCAGCTCCAGTATCTCTTCGATCGATACCAGTAATTAATCCACGAATAAACTGCAATCCCTTCTGTTCGGTAGATATCTCAAACTCTGTAACCGCAATCTGAAAAGCCTCGATCGGATCTTCTAATCCCTTGGCTAACTCCTCAGTAAATGAGGAGACATCATTTAATTCTTCTTTAACCATCGTCCGAATAGCACGATATGCAATCTCCTTATCGATCGCAATTTCAGCAGCAACCTCCTGGGCTTTTCTGGACGAGTATTCAAAATCCTGGGTAGATTGAATATTCATGTCATAGCTCAGATCGGGATCGTGGATATTGTTCGACCAAAACTTTGTATAGAGAAGTGCTCGTTGGATTGGATCTGTTGGGATGAGATTGTTGTAGAGCTTTTTAACTTTTTGAGAAAACTCTTCTGGTGCTTTTATTTTGTCAAAATAAAGCCAATCACCAACTCCTCTAATAGCTTCAAGCCAAATCCCTTTTTCCTGTCCAATATCTTTGACAATCTTTTCAATTCGATCGAATAAACGAGCGTAGGAAAGCAACGAGCGAATATGAGAAGCAATAATTTTCTCGCACTTATCTGCGAACTCTAGATGTTTAGTGCGAATATCCACAAGTTTTTGAAGACCACTTGTATGAAAATCAAAAAATTCATCCCCGATTGTAGGTTCCCAATCTCTAAACGGAGGTTGACTTCCGATTCGATCCAACACTGCAAATCGGCTAAAACCATCTCGTTTTAGGGTATTTTCTAGTGCTTCAATACAAATAGACATAACCCTTTCATCACCGGATAATAGTCCCCGATCGAGGATTGCAAATCTTTCGTCAGGGCCTGCTTCAGTTCCACTCAGTCTTAAATGAAAAAGTTGAGTAAATCGACTAGCAGCATTGCTATAGGAATGTCTATTTTCAACCGCAGCTAATCGCATAAGTAGTTGTGCAGCTACATAAAACGATCTTTTTCGGAAAACAAGTAGTTTTAATATCTCTATAAGGTTTCGATTTTTTATTTCGGCTGACTTCAAATCATCGATAGATAGGTTTCCATATACATACCTAATAGCATCGGTAACTCTATCAGGATCGATATGCACGATAGCACTCAGACACTGCGAACCAAGCTCTGTACTTAGCCCCTCCAGTGAACCACACCATCCATCTCCTGCCAAAAGCTGTTGAGCAACCATAGAGGCGGTTCTCGAACCATCAAAATGGCACCATTGACTCAGAAAAGATTCCCGTAATGCTGAAGACGAATTTTCTATGAAGTTGAGAATAGTATTTACGCGCAATAAATCTAACCTTCTCGCTCCCAGAAATGCTGCAATGGGAACGGGTTGTGCTATGAAATAACTGCCGCGACGATCTACGAGATGTTGTTTAGTGGCATGAGCTAAATGTTCGTACATCTCATCCCCAGTTTGTCTGGCTAAATTTTCAGCCGCAAAGTCAATTTCGCTACTAAACTTGTCATCTGCACCTAATTGTTTGAATAAAGCAAGACATTCAATCGCTCTAACTTGTTCGACTCGATTGATACCGCAACCTATGAGAATGCGCTCCACGACATCTTCGACCGATTTTAGAATTGGTAATCCCTCTAAATAGTTATCTGTTGCTAATACTGCAATCCGTGGATACCCACCACTTAGATTTTTGATAAAGTCGATATCTGAGTAATTAGCTTTGGGATGACGCTGTTTAATAATGCCTTCAATCAGAGTGTCATCAGCAGGTAAAACAGAGATGTTGAGACAGTTATCTCGATCGATCGATTGGTTATCATTACCAATTGTTATAATTCTAAGGTTACTACCTTCAGTTGCTACAATTTCACCAATTCTAATAGCCGCCTCTCTGGAACATTCATCGACAATAATAAGCGCGGATTTTTAAGCTTCCGAGAAGCTTTGAATTATTTCAAAAATCTGAATGCCAATATCTCTAAAGTCACAATAAATTGCTGACGTTGCTAATGCAACCTTTGCTATAGTAGTTTCATCTCTTAACAACTCATATACAAACCGAGTTTTCCCCACACCTGATGAACCAATAACTCTTATGGTTTTTCTAGGCTCAGACAGGTCATCTACAATGCGTTCTTTTGCTCGATCGAAAGTAATTGAGCTATTTTTTAAAGTAACGTTCTCACTTCCAATTGAAAATCGACTTCCTTTATCTTCTACCTGTAGAATTGATGCAATATCACGTTTTTCACTCAATCTTTTTAGTGTTTGAAAACCTCTCAAAGTAAGCCCAGATTGTTTCTCATTTAACCACACTGCAACTGCTGGATGTTCTGAGACCCATTCTGCAATCTTATTTGCATCATAAATATCAATAGCTTTCAATAGATTAGGGTTAGCCCCAGCTTCTTGAATACCTTCCTTGATACCTTTAATCCGAGCTTCTTTTTTAGATCCAACTAAAATGGCAGTAGTAAATCCAATGTAAGAGCCATTTTCAGCAATGACCTTCTTTACCGCATCATTAAGTTCTCGGATCGCCGCGTCTTTCTTCTGACTAAACTTTGTCCAAACCTCTTTCTTCCATTCTGCTGGTCCCATATTGGCAGCTTTAGTAGCTTTGGACTGAAATATGCAAAATCTCGAAGGCAAGTAATCTGTTTGTTCGAGTCCCCCTTGCCATGAAATTCGAGCATCTTCACCTCCATCAGGAATAGTAATCTGAAGGGGTACCGAAACTCCTCGTAAACTAATACCAGCATTCTGGGCTTCGGCATGTAGCAATTTCTTCAACAGTTCAACAAGCTGATTACTATCTAATTTCTCAATCTGAGATGGATCAACGTTAAAAATCATTTATCAATTTATTAATTTTGAACAGCAATCGGTTCTCTTCTAACCCCTAAACCAAATCCGCCAACACCCCTGAAGCCTTCCCCTGCAACCCCTGACGGTTA
>ENA-OBIT01000857-OBIT01000857.1-metagenomes-genome-assembly--contig:-NODE-857-length-12364-cov-12.3296_pt1 | contig 12364 bp, 7 predicted proteins | sample MGYA00153386_OBIT01 | MGnify analysis MGYA00153386
GAAAAAAGTCTCTTATGTTCTTTTACCACATAATGTTACTATTTTGGAGATGTCTATTCGACCAATCAACTGAATCATAGAGTTCATCAACTAATCCACGACGTGTTCCATTTGAAACGGTACTCTCATGATTTACGGTAAAACCGAAGCTTGAAAAAATACCTTTAATCTGATTGAGATAGAAGTGATTCACACAGAAATCTTTGAACTGAATTTTGAGGGCTTTTAATAGAACATTTGGATTGTCCACCATCTGCAAGTCTTTCTTTTGGGAAATCATAGGAATTTTATCAAGATAAAATTATACGGCTATTGTAGCAATATTTTCGCGATCGCAACAAGCCTATCTACTTAATTTAGTGTATCCGAGCATCTTCGCTTAAAGGCTCAGAACTCTGCTGGATATATTGACGCAACGCTTCATTAATCAAGGTTTGGTAATTCCCTCCATCTGCTAAATGAACTTGTTCGCGAAACCACGCTAAAACCTCATCATCTAACGAGATTGCGATCCGAGTTTTCCCAGGTAATGTTGGATCGATCGCCCCTCGCTTACCCTGACTAAAATCATACTCTGCTTCCATGACTATTCTTCCTCGTACTGCTGTTGTTCTTGCCTAGTTACTTTGCGGAGTTCTACGTTGCCTCCTTCAAAGACTTGAACAATGAGTTGATAGCCTTCCATCAATGACATTCCAACAAGAGGTTCTGAATCGGTTTCATCAATTGGGATAGTCAGATAATCTCCATCCCCAACTACAATTGCTTCGTATATATCAAAAACGCATTCACTACCATCGCCGAGAATGGCGCGTCCTCGCATTTTCCATCTCAAGTTCAACTGAGTAATCAAATCTGGAGGTAATGAAAGACAACCATTAAAACCCGTGTCTACGATCGCCTCATGCGTGTGAATTTTCCCATCCGAGTAACATATTGAAAGCGAGATAATCGCTTCAAAATCAGCATTGATGATTCCTGCGATCATACATATCTCTTGGTTCGTCCACCGAATCGGCGAATGTGACGATACCCAACACGAACAATCCAGATTTGAGCATTTGGGTGACGAGATTCAAGGCGATCGCAAGCAGCTATTTCACGGGCATCAACTTCAAAATCTCCAGTTTCAAGGTCGATCGCTACAATTTTGCCTTAATTACCCGATTCGATTTGTGAGCGTATTTGAGTTTGGTAAATGCGATCGCCACGTTGAGCAAATTCTTCTTTGCTATAGAGGGGTTGACGGACTACCATGACTGCGACTTTTCCTCGATCTTTGCCTTAATACCAATTTTTTATGAGGCTGCATAGAATCCGATCCCCCCTACCCCCGCTTAATAAGCTATGCGAGGGGGATCGAGATATGTGCAACTTCACATTTTAACTGGTTCCTAGGCTCTGCCTGGGAACTGATATCCAGAGGCTCTGCCTCGTCGATTGGGGAGAAAAAGAGGAGGCAGAGCCTCCGGATCTGCGTCCCCAGGCTCTGCCTGGGAACCAGCAATAACGAGCAATATAACTGCGTTAAAGCGATCGATAAACGCGATAGTTGATTTCAGGGAAGATGTTATCAATCTCCTCTACTTTCTCTAACCAACCGGAATCAACTTTCCTTTCTTTCAACTCATCGTACAACTTGTGAAAGCGCATTAAGTGCGATCGAGTTCGCCGCACTGCATAGGGCACCATCGTCCCTGTACGCATGATAAACGCCCAGTCAGAAGATTGAGCCAGCAGCACTTCCCGCGCCGCCTGATTCAGGGCGCGACACTGCAACTCATCTTCCGGTTCCATACTTCCCAACTCAATCATCCGTTCCGCAGCTTTGTGCAAATGCGGGTAAATCCAAGCATTCGTATCGTTCAACCAATACTCGTGGAAACCCCGATATCCCCAGCTAGACTGCGACGGGCGACAAACTTGTTGAGTCGGATTCCCGCGCAAGTAATCGGCTAAATGTGTCATCTCGTAGGTGTTTTGATCGAACCAACTCTTGCGGAATAAGTAATCTAAGAACCAAGGCCCTTCGTACCACCAATGACCGAAAAGTTCGGCGTCGTAGGGGGAAACAATGATCGGCGGGCGCTGCATAATTCCGTTCAAATGCTCGACTTGGCGTTCGCGGTTGAAGGCAAAATTGCTGGCGTGTTCGGCCGCCTTTTCCCTCGCCCAGTAAGGATCGTATAGCTGTTTGTCGCCTAAACCCAATCCCCGACCGGTGATTTTGTGGTATTTAATCCCGGTGTTTTTCCGCTGGCCGTTGGGCATGATGTAGGGTTTGATGTAGTCATAATCAGCTTCCCAACCCAAATCTTTGTAAAATTCTCGGTATTCCGCTGCGCCGGGATAGCCGACTTCCGATGACCAAACTTGCTGCGACGATTCGTGATCTCGACCGAATACTGCGACTCCGCTTTCGGTGAAAATTGGGGCGTAGCTGCCGTAGCGGGGGCGCGGACGGGCGTAGAGGATGCCGTGACCGTCTGTGAGGAAATATCGTAAGCCGGCGTCGGCTAACATCCGTTCTAGGCCTTCGTAGTAGGCGCATTCGGGTAGCCAAATGCCTTTTGGTCGGCGGCCGAAGTTGGCTTCGTAGTTGTCGCAGGCTACTTGAATTTGTGCCCAAACTGCTTCGGGGTACATTTTCATCAGCGGTAGGTAGCCGTGGGTTGCGCCGCAGGTGATGATTTCGAGGTTGTTGGTGTCTTGGTGTTGTTTGAATACTTTGACTAAATCTCGATCGTACCTTTCCCAGAAATTGCGGACTTGAGAGAAATGGGTGGCGTAGTGTTCGGCTAAATAACGGAGGTGTCCGTTGCCGGCATTGTGTTCCATTTCCAGTTCGATTAATTCTTCGAGTTTTGCCAGGTGCTCGTCGAACCGGTCTTGTAACAAGGGGTCGCGCAGCATCGCCACCAAGGGCGGTGTCATGCTCATGGTAATTTTAAAGTCAATGCCGTCGCGAAGCAGCCCCTCAAAGACTTGTAGCAGGGGAATGTAGGTTTCGGCGATCGCCTCAAACAGCCATTCTTCTTCTAAAACGTAGTCGCTTTCGGGGTGGCGGACAAAGGGCAGGTGGGCGTGGAGAACGAGGGCGAGGTAGCCAGTAGTCATAATGATTTGGATGCAGCAGTTTATAGGCTGACACGAGTTAGGAACTGTTTTACAATATTTTAAGATTTTATGGTGAAAGGGGACGCACAAAGTGCAGTGTTTTTTGAATTGCCGTTTCCGAGCTAGCTCAATGTCAGCATATTCTAATTTTGTTGTTGCTCTTGGATCAGGACTGCTGCTGTTTGAGAATCTACTGGTTTTGAGAAAAAGAATCCTTGGGCATACTCGCATTTTAACCCTTTGAGTATAGATAATTGCGAGGCTTCTTCGACACCCTCGGCTACTACATCCATGCCTAAATTGTGCGATAAAGTAACGATCGAGCGCACGATTTCGGTCGGGTCAATTTCTCCTTTGCTGATATCAAACTTCACTCCCATTCTGCTAACAAAAGAGCGATCAATTTTTAAGGTATTGGTGGGGAAGCGGTGCAGGTAGGAGAGGGATGAATAGCCGGTGCCGAAGTCGTCGATACACAGGTGTATGTTGCGGGATCTGAGTTCCACTAACATTGCTGTTACTGATTCGGAATTTTCGATCAGTACGCTTTCGGTAATTTCTAGTTTTAAACTGCTGCCGTGGAGGTGAGTTTCTTCGAGAACTCGATCGATATATTCGATTAAATCTGGCTGAGAAAACTGTTTGACTGAAAGGTTGACGCTAACGCTTAAGGGCGGGTTATTTTGAAATAGTTGCTGCCACTGGCGGATTTGGTGGCAAGCTGTGCGCAGTACCCAGCGACCGAGGGGTACGATCAATCCGGTTTCTTCGGCGATGGGAATAAAGTCGTTGGGCGAAACTAAGCCGCGTTCTGGATGCTGCCAGCGTACTAGAGCCTCAAAACTGGTAATTGTGTTAGTGGCGATGCTGACGATCGGCTGGTAGTGAATGATAAACTGGGGGGCTGCGGATAAGGGAGGTAAGCTCGATCGGGGAGATTGGGGAGAGTCTTCTTCTCTGGCGGGGCCTTTAATTGATTCGATCGCCCGCCGCAGGTCATTTTCTAGCTGCAACAACTGCAAAGCGTGGGCGTGCATGGAACTGTTGAAAACTTCGTGTCGGGCTCGGCCGAGCTCTTTGGCGCGGTACATGGCGGTGTCGGCGTCGCGCAGTAGGTTTGTCGGTTCCAGGTATTCGGCAGAACTCAAAGCAATGCCGATGCTGGCGGTGATAAATACTTCATGTCCGTCTAGAAGGATGGGGGCAATGATTTGCCTTTGCAGGCGGTTGACAATGCTGGTAGCTTCATTTATGCCGTCGATGTCTTCTAGCAAGAGCACGAACTCGTCTCCTCCGAGGCGGGCGACTGTATCTCCGGCCCTCAGACAAGCTTCCAGACGGCGCGCGATCGATACTAGCAGTTGATCGCCGATCGCATGGCCGAGGGAATCGTTTACTACTTTAAATCGATCTAAATCAAGAAACAGCACGGCAAACAAGTAGTCTTTGCGCCGTTTTGCTAGCCTCAGAGCGTGTTCCAGGCGATCGGTAAATAGCGCTCGGTTGGGCAATCCGGTGAGGCCATCGTGAAAAGCGTCGTGCAGCAGTTGTTCCTCCGCGAGTTTGCGCCCAGTGATATCGTGGCAGTTGATCACGATGCCGTTGACTGCCGGATCGTGCAGCAAGTTGGTCGCTACAGCTTCTACATAACACCAGGAACCGTTGCGGTGGCGGACTCTGTACTCCACTGGGGACTCGCTTCTTTTGGGGGTTTCAAGGGCTTTGTGGAGGGTTTGGGCGATCGCGGCGCAGTCGTCGGGGTGAACGGTTCCTAGGGCGCTGCGCCCGATCGCCTGGTGGGGCGCGTAGCCTAAAATTCGCTTGACGGAAGGGCTGATGTAGCGAAAAATGCCCTCAGCGTCGAGAATGATCGTGATGTCTGTGGCGTTTTCAATCAGCGAGCGAAATCGCTGTTCTCTTTGTATAAGAGCTGATTCGGCTTGTTTGCGATCGCTGATGTCGAGTGCTACTCCATCGATGATGATGTCACCGTTTTCGTTTTGGGAAAATCGGGCGTTGTCTTGCACCCACTTGACTTCGCCGGAATTCAACACGATCCGGTACTGGCGATCGCAGGGCAAAAGACTCGTACTGGATGCTGCTACGCTGTTGTCAAAGGAGCTTTTGTCGTCTGGATGAATAATTTCCATCAATATTTCTGGACGTGCCATCACCTCAGACGGGTCGATACCTATCAATTCCCGCGCTCCCGGACTGATGTAACGCATGGATATCTTTCCGTCTGGATGCAGCACAGCGCGGTAGACTGAGCCGGGAATGTTGGCTGCCATTGTGGCTAGCTGCTGCTGAATGCCGAGGACTGCTGCTTCGGCGCGTTTGCGTTCTGCGAGTTCGGTTTGGGCGCGTTGGTAGAGTTCGGCTTGGTGGATCGCGATCGCACATTGATCGGCGATCGCTTCGACTAGCGATAGTTCTTCTGTCGTCCAAGAGCGCGCGCGATCGCACTGGTAGAGGCAAATTCCTCCCAAAAATGACTGCTGGTAGATCAGTGGTGCGATCGTGACAGCGCGAAACCCTACAAACTCTGCTGATGCTTGCAGCGACGGGCACAAAGTTGATAACTCGTCGAGGGCGAGGGTTTCTCCGGCTGTGAGGGAGGATCTGTAGTGTTCGGCCAATTGGCAATTTAGCCCGACAAGTCGTTCTCTGCCGGCGGCTTTGCTGATGTAGCGAACTATGATGCCGCCTTCAGCGTCTGGCTGCAAGATCGCGCAGCCGCTAATGTCAAGAGCTTCATGCAGTTGATCTGCGGTGGTTTGCAGCACTTCCTCCAGCACCAGGGTGAAGCGCATGGCTTGGACGATGCGGTTGACGATCGCTTCACGAGTCGCTTGGCGCTGAATTTGGGCGATCGCTTCAGTCTGCTGGCGACGCATTTTGTATTCTTGGAGCGATCGTTCTAAGACTGTTGGCAACCTAAACAGCCGCCCCTTTAATACATAATCGGTCATTCCGGCTTTGATGCACTCAACTGCTGCTTCTTCTCCCAAACTTCCCGTTACTAAAATAAATGGTATGTCTTGCCCTAATTCCTGCATTAATTTCAACACTTCTAAACCGTTGAAACCTGGGAGGCGATAATCTGATAGCACAGCGTCGTATTTGCAATTTTGGAGTAGTTGTCTGCACTCTGTTGCTGTTTCGGCAGTATCGCAATTAAAGTTGACTCCTCCCGATTCTAAGGCGAGCATGATCAATTCCATATCTTCTGCGATGTCTTCGATAATCAACAATTTTAATGTTGATTCCGCTACCATTTTTAGAAAATAGTTAGTCTGAGTTCTATCTAACATAAGGTATTCTGTAGTTTTTAAGGGGCTGTTCGTGTTGTTGCTAAATGTCATTTTTTAGATTTGGTTTCGTTGATGTTAAGTCAGAATTTTTAGTTGTTTCTAGCACAATTTAATTATATTCTCGAAACATTATTTAGAACTTGCAACCGAGGGTCTCCCGCACCGACTATGAGTTATTAAACTGTATCAATACTTCGGACAGTTTTTTAACGGCCCTGTAAGCCTTACGGAGGAAGCCCTGCCATTTTTTACGCATTTTCTGAAACTTAGCGCTGAACTTAAACCTTTAAAAAATAGTCCAGCATATAGCCAGTAAGGGTTTCGGAGGCTCGACTAGATATAAAACTGTCCGAAGTATTGACTGTATAATAGTTTTAAATTCTGAATTCAAAACTACTATGGCGGTTTTTTTTTTGAAGTGAGGTATGCGCTTAGGAATTCGGAGCAAGAAAAGGAAGCACCAATGCCTATGCTCTATGCCTTAGACCCAGGAACACTTAATTTACCTGATAAAGGGAATAACTTAAGAATCTATATCAGCGTTTTAGATTGTTTATCTTAGTTTAAAGTAAAATGTGGCTCCTTGATTGGGTAAGCTTTCTGCCCAAATCCGGCCGCCGTGGCGGTGAATAATCCGCCAGACGATCGCCAAACCGATGCCGGTACCTTCAAATTCTCTCTGGGAGTGCAGCCTCTGAAAAGCGCCAAACAGTCGATCGGCATATTCCATCGGAAAACCCACGCCATTATCCTTGACAAAAATTGTTCCATCTGGTAGAGCATCAATAACTATTGTAGCCGGAGTTCGATCGCGCGTGAACTTGACGGCGTTGCTAATCAAGTTGCTCAACACCTGTTGGAGCAAGGTTGGATCTCCTGTTACCATCGGCAAATCTCCGATCGTAAATTCTACGCTTTCGGGAGTTTCGCCCGGCTCTGCGACACTTCGGAGTTTAGTTAGTTTAATCGCAGTTTGCACCAAGTGGCTCAGGTCGATCGGAATTTGGATCAACTCGGTGCGACTCACCCGCGACAGGGCGAGCAAACCGTCAATCAACAAACTGATTTTTTGGCTGCTGTCTTCAATGACTTCTATATAGTGAACTATTTTAGGATCGTGAATCGCCTCAGTTGCTTGTAGTCGCTGTTTCAAAGCATTCACAAAACCTGAAATATGGCGCAAAGGTGCGCGCAAGTCGTGGGAAACTGAATAAGAAAAAGATTCTAATTCTTGATTAGCAATTTCTAATTGAGCTGTGCGTTCTGACAAAGCTTGTTTTGTCTCAACCAACTCAGTGATATCGCGAGCAGTGCCAATTAAAGCATAAACCTCGCCGTCGAGATTTCTGAGGGGAATCTTAAAAGTGTCGCAGTAAACATTGCCGCCCGCTCTCACAAATGTTTCCTGGTAGTGCAGAGTTCTGCCTGATTCAAATACTTGCAAATTTTCCCCGCGAAATCGTTCTGCGAGTTCGCTGGGATAGCACTCAAAAATGGTTTTGCCCTGCATCTGCTGCCTGCTGTCGAAGCCGGAAAATTCAGCAAGGGGATGGTTGACAAAAGACAAGCGCATATTGTCCCGTTCTACAACATAAATGCGATCGGGCAAAGTGTCAAAAAAAGTCTCTAATTCGGCGGTACGCTGGGCGACTTGAGCTTCTAAAGTTTCGTTAAGTTCTTTTAGTTCAGCTTCGGCTCGTTTGCGATCGGTGATATCTTGACCGATGCCGATCAACCTGCCGTCGGAAAGGCGAACGTTTGCCCAAGAAGTGTCGATAGTTCGCCCGTCTCTAACTTTTGTTTTGAAGTCGTACCAGTTTTCAGTTTCTGCTTGGATGCACTCCAAAACGTATTGGCGGTATTCTGGTTGCGGATAAAATTCGGCCATGATATCGCGGTCTTTGATTTCTGCAAAACTCCAGCCGAGCACTTGTTCCCAGTGGCGGTTTACCCAGTTTAATTCACCCAGGGAATCGAAGAATGCCAGCATGATCGGCACGTTGTCGAAGATTGTTTGCAGCACTTCGTTTTGCTGTTTTAAGGATGATTCGGCTTGTTTGCGATCGCTGATGTCGAGTACGGAACCGATTACTTGCTTCATTTGTCCGTCTGAGGTTCTTTTAAAGATTGTCGATCGATCGTGTACCCAGCGCCATTCCCCATTTTTGTGTTTGATTCTGTAGTCTATGTCATCCGTTTCATGGGGATTGCTGCTGTGTGTTAGCCGCTCCATACTTGTAATTAGCTTTGACATATCCTCGGGATGAACCAAGTTAGTGATAGCATCTATACCCATAGCTTGCAATTCTTGTACAGTGTAGCCGAGCATGGCTGTGATAGATTCATTTGCATAAATATTTTTGTTTTCTACTGCATCGTAAATGTAAAGAAAGTTAGGGATAGTTGTCAGGATGCTCTCTAAAAGTTCTTGATGTTTTTGCAGTTCGGATTCTGCCTGTTTGCGATCGCTTATGTCAAGCACAAAACTGACGCCAAACTGCTGCGTTCCTTCTAAAAATGTGCTGCCCAGAATCACCGGAACGCGACTACCATCGGAGCGAATATATTCTTTTTCAAAGGGAAAAACTGTATTTCTCGCCATCAGTTCGGCAACTTTTTCAGTGTCTAAACGCACGTATTCTGGCGGTGTCATTTCTTGCCAGTTAATTCTTCCTAAAAGCAGATCGTCCCGCGTATAGTTTACCGTGTTTAAAAAAGCGGCGTTGGCATCTATAATGAGTCCATTAATGTTCCAAAAAATTAGACCAATCATGTTAGAATCAACTATGGTTCTAAATTTGGATTCGCTTTGCCGCAACTGAGCTTCGACTTGTTTTATTTCTGTAATATCGCGGGCGATCGCTAAAACTGTTTCTACTGAATTGTCCTCAGCAAATTCGGGAATGACTCGACAGTGGTAATATATTGTGCCGCTGGGAGTGGGATAGTCAAATTCTATGGTTTCTTGTTTGCCCGTGCTAAAAACTTTGGGAAAAGCTTCGTTTAACTGGTTGCAAAAGTGCGGCGACAGTCCCAATTCTTGAGTGGTTTTGCCGATAAATTGTGCTGGGGTTTTTCCGGTTGCTGGTTCGACTGCTTGGTTGACGTAAATGTGGCGTCGCTCTCGATCGAACCGCGCTATGATGTCGGTAGAATTTTCGGCGAGCGTGCTGAAGGCTTGTTCCCGTCGGTGTAATGCTTCTTGAGTGCGGTGGCGCTCGGTTATGTCTCTGCCAAAAGACAGAATTGAAATTAGTTTTCCTTCTGCATCTATCAGTGCAGAATTGTACCACTCGCAGTAAATGACAGAGCCATCTTTAGTATAGTTGCGATTCTGGCAAATATTGCGGGCTTCGCTGCCGTCTAAGAGTTTATTTGTTACTAATTCGACTTGCTCGAAATCTTCTGAATAAACTATTGGCCATTCGTGCCAGTGTTTACCGATTATTTCTGCTGTTTTCCAGCCAAATATTTGTTCTGCCTGGGGCGACCAGCGGAGGACTCGACCTTCGCTGTCCCATTCTACAACAGCCATTGGGGAGTTTTCTACATGAAATTCCAGCCGCCTCGCGGCTTGTTTCATTTGGGTTTTTAGGGAGGAGCGAAGTTGCTTGGCTGCTGATAAGCTGTCGCCTATTTCCTGCGTGTTTGGTGCGCCGGCTTTGGCTATTTGAGCAATGATTTCTGCTGTTTGTTTTTCGAGTTCGTTCCAAGCGAGTTCGAGGGCTGATTCCGCCTGTTCTAGCTCAGTGATGCTGTTCTGAAACAGTGTGGCACTTTCGAGTGGAATTTCAGTCATATTTTTGACAGTTCGGCAACTTTTACTTTGAGAATTAAAAATTAAGGTTTAACAACTAAAAATATGTAAATTCTGATTAAATTATACATTTTTAATTTTTAGTTGGTGCGCGGAGTCGATCGTTGGAGGCGAGAAGCACTATTGGTGACTGCCGATTCAAGGATTGGCGTGCGGGCAATTGCGATCGCTCCCAAATTCTCTCGATCGCTCAGGCGCTAAGTATATTTTTGCACAGGATTGTGGTTTGGGGAGCGATCGCTCGGGGACAGACGTGACTCGGGGCGATCGCCAGCAACCAGAAAGCTGAATTATTCGTCATACAGCCGATTGCAGGCTTATGAGGTACTATCCATATCCCCCGTAGGGACACGGCACTGCCGTGTCCCTACAAAAGCTAGGCTATCAGCGAGATTTGTCAGGTTTGAGGCGATTGTTGACACGCCTTGAAACCGTCCCCACCGTACAAATGATCTCAAGTCGGTTTGGTCAATAAACAGCTAAAATATAATCTAAAGTTATTTAATCTTTAATAGGTCGCTTATGACTGCTGCTGCACCCTCTTCGATAAAAACCCAAACTCAATACGAAGCCGTTATCGGTCTCGAAACTCACTGTCAATTGAGTACGAATACTAAAATTTTCTCCAGTTCTTCTACAGAATTTGGTAATGCCCCAAATACTAATATTGACCCGATTTGTATGGGAATGCCTGGAGTGTTGCCAGTATTAAATCAAAAAGTGCTGGAGTATGCAGTGAAAGCAGGGCTAGCTCTCAACTGCAAAATCGCACCTTACAGTAAGTTCGATCGCAAGCAATACTTCTATCCCGATTTACCGAAAAATTATCAAATCTCTCAGTTCGATTTGCCGATCGCCACTGACGGTTCGATCGAAATAGAACTGGTGGACGAGGCGGGAAATTCTACTAAAAAAACAATCGGAATCACTCGTTTGCACATGGAGGAAGATGCCGGAAAATTGGTTCACGGCGGCAGCGATCGACTTAGCGGTTCTACTTATTCAATGGTGGATTACAACCGCGCTGGCGTGCCTCTGATCGAAATTGTTTCAGAACCGGATTTGCGATCGGGCGCGGAAGCTGCCGAATACGGTCAAGAATTGCGCCGAATCGTGCGTTATATCGGTGTTGGCGACGGAAATATGCAGGAAGGTTCGCTCCGGTGCGACGTGAATATTTCGGTGCGCCCGGTTGGCAGAAAAGAGTTCGGCACCAAGGTGGAAATTAAAAATATGAACTCTTTTAATGCGATCGAACGCGCGATCAATTACGAGATTGATCGGCAAATTCAAGCTTTGGAAACGGGCGAAACCATATTCCAAGAAACGCGACTTTGGGATGAAGGTAAACAGTGTACTTTCAGTATGCGGATGAAGGAAGGGGCGAGCGATTATCGGTATTTCCCGGAACCGGATTTGCCTCCGATCGAGGTTTCGGCCGATCAATTGCGGGATTGGAAAGCTCAACTGCCGGAATTGCCGGCCTCCAAGCGCCATCGCTACGAAACCGAGCTCGCTCTTTCTCCCTACGACGCGCGGGTGTTGACTGACGACAAAGCCGTGGCGGAGTATTTTGAAAAGTCGATCGCCGCTGGTGCTCCGGCTAAACAAGCTGCTAATTGGGTAATGGGTGATATCACTGCTTATCTAAAAAATGAAAAACTGGCGATCGGACAAATTCCTTTCCAGCCGCAGGATTTAGCGGAACTGCTGGGGTTAATTGATGCTGGCACGATCGGCGGCAGAATCGCTAAGGATATTTTGCCGGAGTTGCTGGCAAACGGTGGTTCTCCTCAAAAGTTGGTTGAGAGTAAAGGTTTGATTCAAATTTCGGATACCGGGGCGATCGATCGGGCGATCGATGCCGTGTTGGCCGCCAATCCCAAGGAGCTCGAACAGTACAGAGCCGGCAAAACCAAGCTGCTGGGCTTTTTTGTCGGCAAGGTGATGAAGGAAACCGGTGGCCGCGCCGATCCGAAATTGACCAATGAGTTGCTGGCGACAAAGCTTAATAGCCCAGGCTAAACAGCCGTTAACACCAATTCCGGTTGTATCGGAATTATATAGAGGACACGGCAGTGCCGTGTCCCTACCACGATCAATTGTAGGGACACGG
>ENA-OBIT01000862-OBIT01000862.1-metagenomes-genome-assembly--contig:-NODE-862-length-12290-cov-4.10241_pt1 | contig 12290 bp, 15 predicted proteins | sample MGYA00153386_OBIT01 | MGnify analysis MGYA00153386
GCTGGCCGGCCAGCGCATCGGCATCCTGGGCGCGAACGGCCAAGGCAAGTCGACACTGGTCAAGACGATCGCCCGCGAACTGGCGCCGCTGGCCGGCGAGATCACCGAAGGCAAGGGTCTGACGATCGGCTATTTCGCGCAGCAAGAGCTCGACGTGCTGTCGCTCGACGACGGCCCGCTGATGCACATGGTGCGGCTGGCGCGTGACGTCGGCCCGCAGGCACGCGAGCAGGAGTTGCGCGACTTCCTCGGCTCGTTCCGGTTTGTCGGCAACATGGTGACGCAGGCGGTCGGGACCTTGTCGGGTGGCGAAAAGGCGCGGTTGGTGCTGGCGATGCTGGTCTGGCAGCGCCCGAACCTGCTGCTGATGGACGAGCCGACGAACCACCTCGACCTGACGACGCGCGAGGCGCTCAGCATGGCGCTTAACGAGTTCGAAGGCACCGTGATGCTGGTGAGCCACGACCGCGCGCTGCTGCGCGAGGTGTGCGATGAGTTCTGGCTGGTGACGGGCGGCGCGGTGCAGCCGTTCGACGGCGACCTCGACGACTACCAGCGCTGGCTGCTCGAACAGTCGCGCGAAGCCGCCCGCGCCGAGACGCGCAAGCAGCGCGGCGGCGTGCCGGCCGCGCCACCGAAAACCAAGCCCGCCGCACCGAGCGAGGCGCCGCCGGTCAGCGCACGCGACGACCGCAAGGCCGCGTCGGCCCAGCGCGTGCAGCGCAGCGACGATGCCAAGCCGTTGCGCAAGGAACTCAATGCCATCGACAACCGGCTGGGCGTGCTGTTCGGCGAACGCGACGCACTCGAAGCGGGTGCGACCGATGCGACCCAAAGCCCGGTCGCGCGGGCCGACAACGGGCGCCGGCTCAAACAACTGGCCGAGCAGATCGAGACCCTGGAAAGCCGCTGGCTCGAACTGAGCACCCAGATCGACGCGATCACGCAGAAGCAGTGATCGACGGGGCCGTCACGCAGCCGATGCGGGTCGGCGCTGGCGGGCGGTCCTGTGCAGACTCCGGGCGGCGGAGCGCGCATGCTCATCGCGCATGCATTGCGCGGTAGCGGTAGCGGTAGCGGTGGCTGCAGCGGCAGTGGCGGTCTTGCAACGTGTCAAGCGCTCCGTTCAACAGCCTTCCAAGAAACGTCGAGGTCGCCCGATCAAATTCGCTGCATCGCCCGAGCCACGCCGAGCGGAGGCCGGGCCGGCACCCACCATCGCGGCGCGCTGCGCGGCACCGGTGCGCGCGTTCAGGCGCCCGGCATCAGCCTGAGCATCAGTTCGATGCGGGCCTGCACCGGCGTCAACGCACCGGCGTCGAGCAACACGTCGTCGGGGCGCGGCAGCACGCAGCCGTCCAGGCAGCGCGTGCTGCGCAGCACCTGCACACCCGCAGCCTGCGCCTGCAGCAGCGCCGCCTCGAGCGCGTGGTGTACCTTGCCGTTGCCACTGCCCGCGACCACGATGCCCTGCACGCCCCGAGCCACCAGCGCCTGCACCAATCGCGCACCGGCGCCGGCGTGGCTGGTGACGATCTCGACCCACGGCCAGCGCTGCGGGTCTGCGGGCAAGCCCGTCAACCCCAACGGCTCGCCCGTCGGCCACGGTCGGTGCAGGCGCAACTGGCCATCTTCCACGTGAGCCAGCGCGCCGACGTCGCCCGAGCCGAAGGCATCGGTCCGGTACGGGTGCATCTTGCGCACGCCGACGGCCGCGTGCACCGCGCCGCACAGCGACACCAGAACGCCCGAAGCGCCGGACGTCGCCGCCAGGGTCACCGCATCCGCCAGGTTCTGCGGACCGTCGGCGCTGAGTGCCGTTGCCGGGCGCATCGCCGCGGTCAACACCACCGGCTTGGCAGGTGCCAGCACGCGCTGCAGGAAGTAGGCGGTCTCTTCCAACGTGTCGGTGCCGTGCGTGATCACCACGCCAGCCACGTCGGCGCGTCGGACGTGACACCCGACGCGCTGCGCCAAGACGCGCCAAACCTCGAACTCCATGTCCTTGCTGTCGAGCTGCGCGACCTGTTCGGTCTCCAACTCGACGCCTGCCGGAACCGGCAGCCCGGCGGCGAGCCTGTCGACGCCGATCTGAGCGGCCAGATAGCCGACGTTGTCACCTGCCCGTGCGGAGGTGCCGGCGATCGTTCCGCCGGTGCCGAGGATCACCACTTTCAGGGTTGGCATTTTTTGGAAACTGGATGAAAATACAGTGTTTAAATTAGCAGTGCTGGTTTCCGCCAGCGCGTCGAACTGGCCTGGATCAATGGACTCGCGTGCGAGCCGGCCGTTACAGAAGGATTTCTCATGCCCGAAGGCCCGAAGCTCACCGACCGACAGCAGCAAATCCTCGATTTGGTTCGAGGTGCCATCGAACGCACCGGGGCACCGCCGACGCGGGCCGAAATCGCCAACGAGCTGGGCTTCAAATCGGCCAATGCCGCCGAGGAACATCTGCAGGCGTTGGCTCGCAAGGGCGTCATCGAACTGGTGGGTGGAACCTCGCGCGGCATCCGTTTGAAGTCTGACACACTGCGCGCGCTCAACGAGTCGCGCAACCGCCAGCTCAACCTGCCGCTGCCCGGGCTGGCGCAACTCAACCTGCCGCTGATCGGGCGGGTGGCGGCCGGCAGCCCGATGCTGGCGCAGGAACACATCGATCAGACCTACCAGCTCGAAGCCAGCATGTTTCCACGCCAGCCCGACTATCTGTTGAAGGTGCGTGGCATGAGCATGCGCGATGCCGGCATCATCGACGGTGATCTGCTCGCGGTGCAGAAGGCGAGCGACGCCAAGAACGGCCAGATCGTGGTCGCGCGGCTGGGCGATGAAGTCACCGTCAAGCGTTTCAGGCGCACCAAGCTCGGCATCGAATTGATCCCCGAGAACCCCGAGTTCCAGACCCTGCTGGTGCCATTCGACCGCGAGGATTTCGAACTCGAGGGCCTGGCGGTGGGGCTGATCCGCAACCACATGCTGATGTAGCAGTGGCACCAACCCGGACCGCGACAGCACCGAAGGCGACTTGCGCGGCCCACTGCCATGCCCTCGAACAGCTGCCCGACGTCGGCCCGGCCCTGGCCGCCGATCTGCGTCTGATCGGCATACCAACGCCGGCCGCGCTGAAAGATTAGAACGCGCTGGTGCTCTACCGGCAATTGAACACGGCCACCGGCCTGCGAAACGACCCGTGCGTGCTCGACACCTTCATGGCGATCACCGATTTCATGCGGGGCGCCGCGCCGACACCGTGGTGGCACCACACGGCACAACGCAAGGCACGGTTCGGGCCGCTTTAGCAGCCCATCGCGGCGCGATGCCGCCCGCTACCGCCCGAACGAGATCAAGGCCGAATAGCGCGCGCTTTTCGAGGTTTTCTGGCAGCGCAGCATGCGAACAATGGCGGCAAGCCTGCCATCGCGGCGGGACGGGACCACCCGATGTTCACCGCACTGCTTCACCGACTGCGCCCCCGCAACGCTCACAGCGACGAGTCCATCTCGCTGGCATCGCGCGCGGAATGTTGCCCGCCACCCTCGGCGCACGGGATGGCGGCGTGGCGGATTCATGTCCGCCAATGGCTGCAATTGGCAGGCCCGGTCGGCGCGCCCTGCAGCCCCGCAGCGCAGCGCGACCCGTGCACGCGTGGCGCAACGCTGCTCCAGACGGTCCAACAAGAGTTCATCGATGCATTGGCCGATCTGCAGTCGCAGCAGGCCGCATCGCTGCTGAACCGGATCAAGGTGGCGCACTCGCTGCGCGAGCTTTGGCATCTGCGGCCCGAGGTTTTCGAACGCGTCGCGATCCAGCACAGCCAGGCCGAGGCAGAGCTTCGCCTCGCATCGCTCAATCGTCACTTCCCGACGCGCGCCCCGCGCTCTGGTTTCGGTGCGCTGGACCGCACGGAGACCGGCAGATGAAGTCGCACGCTTTGCTGGCTGCGCCACTCGATGGCGCCACACCCGAAGTCTCAATGGCGCCATCAAAAAACCCGACGGCACGGCGCTTTCGCTGCAGGACAGATTCATGAGTCAGATCGATTGCACCCGGCCCTTCACCGACGCGGCCTCGTCGCGCTACGGCCTGCCCGAGGAGCGGCACGCTCGAATCGCCGCGCGTCGTGCGTTCGTCGAGATGAAGCTTTGCTTCATGCGCGCCGCCGCAGACATCGAGGGCGCCATCGGCGAATCACTGCAGTTCCGCGTGCGACAGGCCAGCGAGGCGGTCGAGCTGTGGCGGCTGCGCAGCGCGATCCTGGCCGCTCTGCCAGAGCAGCACGAGCGCACGCGCACGCACCGGTTCGAGCTGCATCGGCAGCTCGACAGCATCTACCCCGAGACGGCGGTGTCGAGTCGCTACAGCCACCTCTGAACACGGCGGGTGACGGCCAGCACCCACCGGGGCGAGGCGGAGTCAGCGCGAGTCGAACGCCAGCTTCAGCCCCAGCGCCGCGAACAGCAAACCGGCGCCGGGCCGCAACACCGGCAGCAGCCACGCTGCACGGCCCACGCCGGCGAGTCGCCGACCCAGCCCGCTCGCAAGCATCGCCACGGTCAGGTTGACCGGCGTGCCGCCGAGGCGGAACAGCAACCCGCGCAGCACGAACGAAACCGCCTGCCCGCCAGCGTTCGGATCGATGAACTGCGGCAGAAGCGCCAGGAACAACAGCGCCACCTAGGGTTCAGCGCGTTGGTCTAGAAACCTTGCCAGAACACCTTCGAGACGGGCGAATCGATGTCGCTGCCGGCAGCGGCCGATTCCCGCACGCGCCACATCGACACACTCATCCACAGTAAACAGGCTGAGCCGACCCACCTGAGCGACAGGAACGCCGGCGCTGACGCCGCGAGCAAGGCCGACAACCCCAGCGCGGCCAGCACGACATGCGACATGCGACATGCGACATGCGACATGCGACATGCGACCTGCGACCTGCGACCTGCGACCGGCAACCAGCGCCGACGCCGAGCGCCGCCAGCACGCCAGCGCGGCGGCCGCGCGAGGCGCTGCTGGTTGCCACGAACAGCATGTCGAGCCTGGGCGTCAGGTTGATCGGCAGGGCGGCGGCCATGAACAGCGGCAGGTGGTGCACCGCCGCCACCATGGCAATTGACTGCGTCTTGGCGGTCAGGCCGTCATGGCGCCCAGGAAATCGCCTTTGACCAAAGCCACGCCGTCCTGGCGCAACAGCGCATAGGCGGTGGTCAGGTGGAAATAGAAGTTCGGCAACACGAAGTGCTTCAGGTAGAACTCGCCCTTGAGCGTGATCTGGCCGTCGCGGCGCGGCACGATCACATCCTTGTCCTCGGTGCCGTCGACCTGCGCGGCCGGCACCGACTGCACGAAGGCCACGGTCTTGCGGATGCGCTCGCGCAACTCGGCGATGCTCACCTCGATGTCATCGAATTTCGGCGCCTCGACGCCCGCCAGTCGCGCCACGCCGAACTTGGCGGCGTCGCAGGCAATCTGGATCTGCTTGGTGAAGGGCAGCATGTCGACCGCCAGCCGCGAGCCGAGGAAATTCACCGCGTCGAACTTGCGCGACTGCGCATGGGCCTCGGCCTGCGTGAGCCACTGGTCAAGATTGCCGAGCAGGCGCACGAAAACGGGAACGCTGGCGGAATGCATCGTGATGGACATGGCGGGCTCTCGGCAATAGGCGGGCCACATGCTATCGCGCCCACAGTCGCACGTGCACAATCCGCCATGATTCGATCAAAGCGTGAGCCCGGAACGTGAACATCATCATTCTCGACGACTACCAGGACGCGGTTCGCAAGCTCAAGTGCGCGTCGCTGCTGGAGCATCTGAATGCGAAGGTGTTCACCAACACGGTGAAAGGCATCGGGCAGCTGTCGGTGCGTCTGCGCGACGCCGAAGTGCTGGTGCTGATCCGCGAACGCACCCAGTTTCCGCGTCAACTGCTCGAAAAGCTGCCCAAACTCAAATTGATCGCACAAACCGGCCCGGTCGGCCCGCACGTCGACGTCGAAACCTGCACACGCATGGGCATCGCAGTCGCCGAGGGCGTCGGCTCGCCGGTGGCGCCGGCTGAGTTGACCTGGGCGCTGATCATGGCCGCGATGCGCCGGCTGCCGCAATACATCGGCACGCTCAAGCACGGCGCCTGGCAGCAGTCGGGGCTGAAAGCCGCGTCGATGCCGGCCAATTTCGGCCTCGGCCTGGTGCTGCGCGGCAAGACGCTGGGCATTTGGGGCTACGGCCGGATCGGCACGCTGGTGGCCGGCTACGGCAAGGCCTTCGGCATGCAGGTGCTGGTGTGGGGCAGCGAGACCGCGCGCGCCCGCGCACAGGCCGACGGGCTGGACGTCGCGCCCAGCAGTGCGGCCTTCTTCGAAGCCTGCGACGTGCTGTCGCTGCACCTGCGGCTGACAGCCGAAACGCAGGGCATCGTCAAGCTCGACGCGTTGTCGCGCATGAAGCCGACCGCGCTGGTGGTCAACACCTCGCGTGCCGAACTGATCGAGGAAGGCGCGCTGGTCTCTGCACTCAACCGGGGCCGACCCGGCATGGCCGCGGTGGATGTGTTCGAGAGCGAACCGATCCTGCAAGGTCACCCGCTGTTGCGGCTGGAAAACGCCGTCTGCACGCCGCACATCGGCTATGTCGAGCAGGACAGCTACGAGCTGTACTTCAAGCAGGCGTTCGAGAACGTGGTCAATTTCATTGCAGGTGCGCCTACCGGTCTGGTCAACCCGGACGCACTGCGCGTGCTGCGCCGGGCCTGACGCCACTGACCCGTGGCCGGTTGCGCGCCAAGGCGCAAATGCTGGTGACGCTCCTGGCGTTCCTGGCGCTCTTGGCTAGCGAGTACCAAAGATCTTGTCGCCGGCGTCGCCCAGCCCCGGAATGATGTAGCCCACCTCGTTGAGATGGCTGTCGATGGCCGCCGTCCAGCAGCGCACGTCGGGATGCGCGCGGTCGAGCGCCGCCACGCCTTCGGGCGCGGCCACCAGCACCAGCGCGCGAATGTCGCGGCAGCCACGCTTTTTGAGCAGGTCGACCGTGGCGATCATCGAACCCGCCGTGGCCAGCATCGGGTCGATGATGATCGCGGTGCGCTCTTCCAGGTGGCCGACGAACTTTTCGAAATAGTTTTCCGGCTGCAGGGTCTCGTGGTTGCGCGACAGGCCGACCACGCTGACCTTGGCACTCGGGATCATGTCGAGCACGCCGTCCAGCATGCCCAGCCCGGCGCGCAGGATCGGCACCACCGTGACCTTCTTGCCGCTGATCTGGTCGATCTCGAGCGGCCCGCTCCAGCACGTGATGGTGGTCTTTTCCAGCGGGAAATCGGCGGTCGCCTCGTAGGCGAGCAGACGCGCCAGTTCGTTCGTCAGTTCGCGGAATTTCTTGGTCGAGATCTGTTCCTCGCGCAGCAAGCCGACCTTGTGCTTGACCAGCGGGTGGCGAACGTCGATGACGGGCATGGCGGGGACTGGAGTGGATTGGCCGCAGTGTATCCAGCCGGCGGCCACTCGCCCGGCTGCCGCAGAGCTGCCCGACGCCAGGGTCGGGCTGCGTTTGGCCGTCGTGCATCATCTTGGTCTTATGTCCCGAGCCGGCTCCCTTCCACGCTTCCGCTGGCTCGGTCACCTGCGCGCCCACTTGCGGCTGATCGTCTCGGTGTTGGTCGGCTTGCTGGTGGGGTTGCTGCTGCCCGGCACGCTGGACATCGTCACGCGCGGCCTGCTGGGCTGGAACGTTGCCGTCTGGTTGTACCTGGCCCAGGTGGCCAGGGTCATGCTGCACGCGGATCACGACCGCCTGCGGCAAATCGCGCGGGCACAGGCCGAAAGCGCGGCGACCGTGATCGGCATCGTTGTCGTGGCGGCAACGGTGAGCCTGGTCGGCATCGTGGCCGAACTGTCGGCAGCACGCGTACCGGGCACGCCGCACGCGCTGCCGCGGGTAGCGCTCGCGTTGCTGACGGTGGCCGGCTCGTGGTTGCTGTTGCCCACCATGTTCACCCTCGCCTATGCCAGCCGGTATTTCCATGGATCGCCGGTCGAGGGCCTGAAGTTTCCCGGTGCTGCGCCCGACTACCAGCCCGGCTACAGCGACTTCCTGTACGTCTCGTTCACGATCGCGGTGGCCTCGCAGACGGCCGACGTCGCCGTCGCGACGCGCACCATGCGCCGCCTGGTGCTGCTGCAATCGGTGCTGTCGTTCGCCTTCAACACGGCGATCCTGGCGCTCACGGTGAACGTCGCGGCCAGCATGTTTTGACCACCGCGTCCGACGCGATCCCGGCGCGCAGTTGCCAATCGCTTTCGAACATCCCGTCGGCACCTTCCGGCGGCTCGCGCACATCCGCCATCGACCGGATGCACCATCTTGGCGCGACCCCGGTGCTCGCCGCACCGCGAAAGCGATGCACCGATCGGCGCCGAGTCGGCAAAGGCGACGGCATCCGGCGCCCGAGCGACTGGCGAGGCGACGCCAAGCAACACCCCGCGACGCACCAAATCTTGGCATCATCAAGTGATGAACATTCGGCCTTCGATCTTCGTCGCATCGTGCCGGCTCACGCTGGTGCTGCTGCTTGCCTCACCCGCCTCTATTCGAGCCGCCGAAGAGCCGCCGGACGCGGCGCTGGTCGGTTGCTGGCGCGCCGAACGGGTCGAGCAAACGCTGCCCGACGGCAGCCTGTGGACCGACATCGGCGGCTGCACGCTGGAAATCGCCGCCGACCGCATCGTGTCGGGCTGCTCCCTGCGCAGCGGTAACCAACCGATCACCTACACCTACAAGGTCGTCGAGCCTGGCAAGTACAACGCCCGCATCACCGCCCACCCGGCGCGGCCGCAGGCGGTGGGCACCGAACGCGACTATGAATACCGCGTCGACGGCGACCGCCTCTACATCACCAGCTATCCGCAGACCGCCAAGCCGGCGCCGGTGAGCCCGGTGGTGAAAGTGCTGTCGGTGTCGGTGCGGGTCGGCTCGCCGACCGATCTGGCAGCCGGCGACGACCGCGACAAGGCCGACTGCCAGGGGCTGCTGGTCGGGCTGCCGGTCCAGCAATGGCTGGCGTCGGCAGGTCGCCAACCGGTTTTGGTCCGACCCTGACGCGGCACGGCCGGTCGGCTGGGGCTCAGTCGCCGCGCTGGCGCCGCGCTTCGTACAGGCAGATGCCGGCCGCCACCGAGACGTTCAGGCTTTCGACCGCGCCGCGCATCGGCAGCCGCACCAGCTGATCGCAACTCTTGGCGGTGAGCTGGCGCATGCCGCTGCCCTCGGCGCCGAGCACCAGCGCAAGCGGGCCACTCAGGTCGGCCTCAAACAGCGACAGCGTCGCATCCTCGCTGGTGCCGACGACGCGGATGTCGCGCTCCTTCAGTTCCTTCAATGTGCGGGCCAGGTTCGTCACCATCAGGTAAGGCACCGTGTCGGCCGCACCGCTGGACACCTTGGCGACCGTCGCGTTCAGCCCCACCGCATGGTCCTTCGGTGCCACCACGGCATGCACGCCCGCGCCGTCGGCCACGCGCAGGCAGGCGCCCAGGTTGTGCGGATCGGTGATGCCGTCGAGCACCAGCAGCAACGGGTCGCCCTCGACCGCATCGAGCGTGTCGTCCAGCGAATGGCTCATCGCCACGGCCTCGGCGCGCGCCGCGACGCCCTGATGACGGTGCGTGCCGCACAGCTTGTGCAGCCGCTCGTCGTCGCTGTCGACCAGCCGGGCACCGGCTGCGCTGGCGCGCTCGATGAACTGCTTCATGCGCTGGTCGTGACGGCGCGTGTCGATGTGGATCTCGGCGATCGACTTCGGCGCGGTCTTGAGCCGCACCGTCACCGCATGGAAGCCGAACAGGATCTGCTTAGCCATGGATGGGCCTCGCCGAACGCGGGTGTTGGAGCGTCATCTGCGGGCCATCTGACGGACCGGGAGCGGCGCTGGCGCAGGCGCGTGGCGCGCCACAAAAAATCGAAGGAATCATGCGGCCGGATGTTATCGGCCATCGGCTACGATCCGCGCCGGCCATTCCGACCCACCGCGCACGCCCTGAAGGTTTCCGTCCATGCAAATGATTTGTCTCGACCTCGAAGGCGTGCTGGTGCCAGAGATCTGGATCGAGTTCGCCAAGCGCAGCGGCATCCCCGAACTCGCCCGCACCACGCGCGACGAGCCCGACTACGACAAGCTGATGCGCTTGCGCATCGACCTGCTGAGCCGGCACGGCCTGAAGCTTGCCGACATCCAGCAGGTGATCGCCGGCATGGGGCCGATGGAGGGAGCGCGCGAATTCCTCGATGACCTGCGCAACCGCTACCAGGTACTGATCCTGTCGGACACGTTCTACGAATTTGCGCAGCCGCTGATGCTGCAACTGGGTTGGCCGACGCTGCTGTGTCACAGGCTCGAGGTGGATGCCGCCGGCTTCGTGGTGCGCCATCGGCTGCGCATGCCCGACCAGAAGCGCCATGCCGTGAATGCGCTGCGCGGGCTGAATTTTCAGGTCATCGCGGCCGGTGATTCGTACAACGACACGGGCATGCTGACAGCGGCGCACGCCGGTTTCTTCATCCACCCGCCCGCATCGATCGTGGCGCAATTCCCGCAGTTCGCGGTGCACCACGGCTATGCCGAACTGACGCGTTCGATCGACGGCGCAGCGCAGCGTCTGCGGGCCGACGCGGCCGCGGCAGACCTCATCGCCTGAACAGGGCGGCCACAGTCAAGAGGCCGATCAGCACGGGCTGGTGCACCATGTAGAAGGCGAGGCTCCAGCGCCCCAACCATGCCAGCGGTGCGGCGCCGCGCGGCAGGCCGGCACCGAGCCAGCCGGGCCGCTGCGCCAGCAGCCACCGCCCCGACGCCATGCCCCACCACATCACACCCAACCACGGCAGCAGCGGCGCGTAGTCTTCCGTGACCGGCTTGCGCGTCACCAGACCGACCCAGTTGGTCAGCCGCGTGTCGAAGAACGGGTGCTGCAGCCACTGCGGCAGCAGCACCGCCAGCAGCCCCAGCGGCCACAGCCAGCGACCGAGCGGGGCGGTGAGGCGCGTCACGATCAGCATCAGCGCGATGCCGTGCAGCACGCCGAAGCTGATGTAACTTTGCGGGAACATGAACCACGAACCCAGGCTGACGAGCAGCGCACAGCCCGCCACCTGGGCCCAGCGGCGCCAGAAGCGCCGCCACGGCTGACCCTGCCGATGCGCGATCGCCTGCCCGACGCCGGCGCAGTACATGAACAGACTGACGATGCACACGCGCTGCCAAGTCCAGAACGGGTCGGTGTAGAAGCTTTGCCGGATCCAGCCGAAGTGATTCAGGTCGAAGGCGAAGTGAAACAGCGCCATCCACACGATCGCCACGCCGCGCAGCGCGTCGAGTCGCGCGTGCCGGGTGGCGAGGGGAGCCGAAGGCGGGTTCATGCAGCCACGATAACGCAGGCTCGCCGCTCATCCGGCCCATTGGCGCGGCTTCGTGGCCGGTGGCTGAGGTGACCCCATTCCGCTGCCGCAGCGCTGCGGCGGCCGTTCGCTGGCAACGCAAACAGATCTCCTCGAGCCGTTGCGTGATGCAAATGATGCCGATGCCTCCGCTGCGAAGCTTGCGAAGGGTGGGGGCGCCCCGGTTGCCGTGCGTCATGACGCCGCGGCCCAGCGGGCTCCACGATGGGCCTCCCCATTTCCGCTATTTCGAGCCGCGAAGGAGAACCACCATGGCCAAGCGCATCGTCATCATCCAGGGGCATCCCGATGCCAGCCGGCCGCATTTCGGCCATGCGCTGGCGCAGGCCTATGCCGACGGCGCCGCCGAGGCCGGCCACGAGGTGCGGCGCATCGAGATCGCGCAACTCGACTTTCCGCTGTTGCGCAGTAGCGCCCAATGGCACGACGAGCCGGTGCCGGCCAATCTGGTGGAATCGCAGGAAGCGATCCGCTGGGCGCAGCACCTGCTGCTGTTGTTCCCGCTGTGGATGGGCGACATGCCGGCGCTGCTGAAGGGCTATCTGGAGCAGGTGCTGCGCCCGGGCTTCGCGATCGGCCACGGGCCGGTCGGCCCGGCGACGGACAAGGCGCTGCGCGGACGATCGGCGCGCGTGCTCGTCACGATGGGCATGCCGGCGCTGGTGTACCGCTGCTACTTTGGCGCCCACAGCCTGAAGTCGCTGGAGCGCAACATCCTCGGCATGTGCGGTGTCGCGCCGGTGCGCGAAACGCTGGTCGGCATGGTCGAAGGCATGGACGCCAACGGCCGCGCCAAGTGGCTCGCCAAGCTGCACGGGTTGGGCCGCGAGGCCCAGTGAGGC
>ENA-OBIT01000868-OBIT01000868.1-metagenomes-genome-assembly--contig:-NODE-868-length-12245-cov-5.32625_pt1 | contig 12245 bp, 11 predicted proteins | sample MGYA00153386_OBIT01 | MGnify analysis MGYA00153386
CGGCAGCGCAGCGGCGATCATCGGTTGCCGCTGCGGCACCGGGATGTTCATCAAGTCGTGCATGGTCTCTTCCCCCCTTTTTGAGCCGGGGGTGCCAACCACCCTCAGCGTGAGAGAGAGCGTAGGAGCCGGACGTCACCGCAGGCGGTGAATCCCGACTGCAAACCTTGTATGAAATTTACCGACGGCAGGGGTCCCGTGGCGCCGCTCCTGAGCGGCTGCACTCAGAACGTCGGCTGGTCTTTGGCATGCCGCCAGATCGCGCCCGGGGAGGTCATCCACACCCCGCCCGCGTCGCGCGCAGCAGCCACGTGCTCTAGCGCACGCCGCAGGTGTCGCAGCCGGTAAGGCTGGCCGACGATGTACGGGTGCAGCGCGATGCCCATCACCAGCGCCGGGGATGTCACCGCGCGCGTCTGTTCCAGCATTTCGTCGAGCTGGTCGACGATCATCTGCGCGAAGTCCTTCGCGTCCATCTGGCGCGCCACGATCATCGGGATGTCGTTCAGCTCCTGCGGGTAGGGCACCGACCACAAGGCCCGGCCACTGCGCGTGCGCATCGGGTAGGGCTGGTCGTCGTGGCACCAGTTCAGCGTGTAGCCGTAGCCGGTTTCCGCCAGCAGGTCCGGCGTGGTGCGGCTTTCCGAAATCCACGGCGACAGCCAGCCCGCGGGCGCCTGCCCATTCTCGCGAGCCATGCGTTCGGCGCAGGCGACCAGCAGTTCGCGCTCACCGGCTTCGTCGAGCACGCCTTGCCGCTCGGCATTGCTGTGGCCGTGGCCGACGAGCTCGTCGCCGCGCGCCACGCAGGCCTGCACCAGCTCGGGGCAATGGTCGTACAGCGCGGTGTTGATCAGCGCCGCCGCCGGCAATCCGAGGCGGTCGAACATGTCCAGGCAGCGCCATGCGCCCACGCGGTTGCAGTACTCCCGCCAGCTGTAGTTCAGCACGTCAGGCTGCGGGCCGGCAGGCCCAATGCAGGCTCCCAGCCCCTCGCCGAAGGCAAAGTGTTCGAGGTTGAAACCGAGGTACACCGCCAGCCCCGCACCCCCAGGCCAGCGATAGGTCGGCCGGCGGGTGATCGGGCTGTAGCCGAAGCGGCCGTGGTCGGGCAGCAAGCCCGGATACTGCGGTGGCATGGGACGCGAAATCGGTCGAAAGATCGAACGCGATGCCGGTGTCAGGGCATGGCCAGACCGGCGCGGATCAGCAGCCACTCGGCGCTGTCGTTCCAGACATCCATCTGCACGATCAGGCCGTCCCGTACGACGTAGCGATCGACGTAGCGATTGCCCTCGAAGGGGGTGCCGTCGGGCCATTCGCCGTACAGCGTGCCGAGGCTGTAAACCACGTCGCCGTCGTCGGCGGCCGTGCCGGGCGCGCGCATCACCGTTTCGGTGCGCTCGATGCGCTTCTTCACCCACCGGTAGCGCGCCTTGTTGAAGGCGGTGGTGTCGGCGGGGTCGTTCATCGGGCGGTTGCCGGTGAAGTGGATGCGCAGGCCGGGCGCCGTGTAGCGGCGTGCGGCATCCGGGTCGGGGATCATCACGAGACGCAGGAACTCGTCGACGATTTCCCCCGCGGTCTGGGGCGGGTGGGGCGGGTAGGACGGATCGGTGCTCATCACCCGGATGGTACGAGAGGCGGCCGGGGGCGTGCCCCCCAGGTCAGCCAATGACCTCTACATTGGCCGAGCGCGCCACCGTGCGCCACTCGTCGATCTGGCTGCGAACCAGGCGCACGAAGTCGTCGCCCAGCAGCGTGGGGTTGCGTGGCAGCGTCTGCATATCTTCCAGGCGCGCCGCCACGTCGGGCTTGACCAGCACCTCGGGGATCAGCGCGGTGAGCCGCTGCACGATGGGCGCTGGCAAGCCTTTCGGCGCCGACAGCCCCAGCCACTGCGAGCCCGTCAGCTTGGGGAAACCCAGCTCGGCAAAGGTCGGAATGTTCGGCATCGCGGTCAGGCGCCGCGGTGTCGAGACGGCCAGCGCGCGCAGGGAGCCGGCCTTGAGCGTGCCGACGTTGGTGGTGATCGGATCGAGCACGCTCTCGATGTTGCCGCCCAGCAGGTCCTGCATCGCCGGCGCGCTGCCCTGGTAGGGCACATGGTCGTGGTTGGGCGCCTTGCCTTCGATCTTCAGCAGTTCGCCGAAAAGATGGTTGGCCGAGCCGATGCCCGAGGTGCCGTAGCGCACCGGGCGGGTGCGTGCCGCGGCCACGTACTGATCCAGCGTCTTGAAAGGCGAGTCGCCCTTGACGACCAGCACCATGGGCGCTTCGCACAGCATGCCCATGTGCGTGAAGTCGGCCAGCGGATCGAAGGGCAAGGTACGCCGAGTCGCCGCGGCGTAGATGTGCACGGCGGCATGGCTGACGAGCAGCGTGTAGCCATCGGCCGCTTGTTTAGCCACCATATCGGTGCCGATGAGCCCGCCAGCGCCCGGGCGGTTCTCGACGACCACGCTCTGGCCCAGCGCCAGGCTCAGGTGCGGCGCTATCAGGCGCGAGACCACGTCGACAAGACCCCCCGGCGGGAACTGCGCGACCAGCCTGATCGGCCCGCGGCTGGGCCAGGCGCCTTGGGCGCTGACGATGCCAGGGGCGGCGACAAACGACGACGCGGCGGCGGCAAGGAGGTGGCGGCGCTTCATGGTGAACTCCTGTGGGCGCAAGCCCAGTCCCGAGCGAACGGAATGGGCTGGCGCGGGGCTGTGGCTGGGGCGGGGCGGGTTGCGGCTTCAGCGACAAGCCTTGCAAGGCCCGTGCCATGGCCAGGTGTCAGCCGAGGCACCAGCCAAGTGCACGCCGTGGACGCCGTGAACGCGCCGCCCGTTGGGTGCGCGCTCGTGGCCCACAGTGGTTATTGCGGGCTGATCGCCAGCCCGCCATCGGCCACGATGACCTGCCCGGTGATGTACCGGGCCGACGCCGAGGCGAGAAACAGGATCACGTCGGCGATGTCCTCCGGCTCGGCAATCCGCCCCAGCGGCACGCGCGCGCCCGCCTGTTCCGCACCCGCAGCGCCCAGCGAGTGCTCCTCGGACAACAGCTGCGCCGTCCTCACATAGCCTGGCGCGACCGCGTTCACGCGCACGCCGTCCGCGGCGACCTCGGCGGCCAGGCCGCGCACCAGTCCGATGACACCCGCCTTGGCAGCCGAGTAGTGGACGTGTTCGCCCCAGCCCCAAGCCAGGCCCATCAACGAGGTCAGGCACACGATGGCTCCCGACCGCCGCTGCCGCATGGCCGGCAGTGCTGCACGGGCGACGCGGAACATGCCTTTGAGGTCGATGTCGAGCGTCTCGTCCCAGCGCGCGTCGTCGAGCGCGTCCAGCGGCACCTTGTGCGCGATGCCCGCATTCAGCACCAGCGCGTCGATCGCGCCGCATTCAGCGTTGATCGCGGCGATCACCTCGTCCACGCGCTCGGTCGACCGCACATCCATGGCGGCGAACGACGCCGTGCCACCCGCTGACCGGATCGCGGACACCACGTCGTTCCCCTCGGCTTCGAGGACGTCCGTGACCACCACGTGAAACCCCGCCCGCGCGAAGACAAGCGCGGCCGCGCGCCCGATGCCGATGCCGCCGCCGGTCACGAGCATGGTTCTTCCTTCGGTCATGGTGTCAGCTTCCAGGTTGTGATGCGGCCAGCAAAAAAGTCAGAGGCGATTCGCGAGCTTGTCTCGGAAGACCGGCGCCAGCTCCAGCGTCACCGCCAGCGTCACCGCCAGCGTCACCGCCTCGGGCAGCGTGGCCAGGTCGCAGTCGGGTTCGGTGGCCAGGCGCTCCACGACGATGAAGTCGCCGTCCTGCAATGCAATCAAGCCGTGGTGCCAGGTGCCGGCGCGCAGCGTCACGGCCTGGTGGCCGGCCACGACGAAGGCGGCCAGGGTGAGCACATCGGGCGCGGCGTCGCCGGTGGCCGCCAGCACTACAAACGACACGCCGCCCAGCGGCACGAAGGTCTGCGTGCCCAGGCGGTGCCGCTCCAGCACCTGCCAGGGGCCGCGCGGATCGCGGGCTCGGGCGCGGAAGACGGCCAGGCAGGGCGCGCCGCCGGCGGCATTGAGGTCCAGCTGTCCGACGTCGTCCACACGCAGGCTGCTGCCCTCGTTGATGGGCCGGCCGGTGCGGCCCCGGGCGCTGGCCAGCCAGCCGTAGGCGGCAAAGTTGTCGGCCGTGACGGGCCGCGCCTGCAGCGTCTTCATCCGCGCCCCGCGCACGCCAGCATCGCGTGCAGCAGCACGTTGGCGCCGGCGGTCAGGTCGGCGGGCTGGGCGTCTTCGATCTCGTTGTGCGAGAGGCCGTCCTTGCAGGGCACGAAGATCATGGCCGCTGGTGCCGTGCGCGCCACGTAGACGGCGTCGTGGCCGGCGCCGCTTACGACATCCATCACCGACAGCCCGGCACGCTGCGCGCCTTGCCGCACGGCATCGACCAGCGCCGGGTCGAAGGGCTGCGGCGGGAAGTACACCACCTGCTCGATGGTGATTTCCAGGCCCGGCCGCGCCAGCGCATTAGCGGCTTCGCGCAGCGCGGCGTCCATGCGCGCCAGGCCCACGTGGCTGGCGTGGCGGAAGTCCACGGTGAAGCGCACGCGGCCGGGGATGGTGTTGCGCGACCCCGGGAACACGTTCATCTGGCCCACCGTGCCGCGGCCGTGGGGTTGTTCGGCCAGGGCCAGTTGATTGACACGCTGCACGAGGGCGGCCGCAGGCAGCAACGCGTCGCGGCGCAGTGCCATCGGTGTGGGGCCGGCATGGGCTTCCATGCCCGTCACGGTGACGTCGTACCAGCGCTGCCCGAGCGCGCCGGTGACCGCGCCGATGGTCACGCCGGCGTCTTCCAGCACCGGGCCCTGCTCGATGTGGGCCTCGAAGTAGGCCGCGAAGCGCGGCGCGCCGTCGGCCACGGCGGTTTGCCCGCCGCCGGCCTGTCCGGTGGCCTGCAAAGCCTGCTGCACGCTGGTGCCCTGGGCGTCTGTCGCGGCCAGGGCGTGGGCCAGGGTGAAGGCGCCGGCGTACACGCCCGAGCCCATCATCACCGGCACGAAGCGCGAGCCTTCTTCGTTGGTCCACACGCAGACTTCGATCGGCGCGCGGGTGGTGATGCCCGCCTCGTTCAGCGTGTGCAGCACCTCCAGCCCGGCCAGCACGCCGTAGTTGCCGTCGAACTTGCCGCCCGTGGGCTGGGTGTCGATGTGGCTGCCGGTGGCCACTGCGGGCAGCGTGTCGTCGGTGCCGGCGCGGCGGGCAAAGAGGTTGCCGATGGCGTCGGTGCGCACGCTGCAGCCCAGTTCGTGCGCCCAATGCTTAAACAGGTCGCGGGCCTGGCGGTCCAGATCGCTCAAGGCCAGGCGGCACACGCCGCCCTTGTCCGTGGCGCCGATGCGGGCCAGCGTCATCAGCCGGTCCCACAGGCGGTCGCCGTTGACTTGCAGGCTGTCGGGCGTGCCCATGCGTGGGGTCGTGATCATGGTGCTTGGGTGTGTGGGTTGGAGTGTGAGGTGGCGATCATCGCCGCGCCGGCGTGCCTGGTCCATTGGGGCAGACAAGCAAGCAGCGGGGACTGGACACGAAGCGGCCCCGGCCCCCGTGGCGGGCTCGCCAGGGTTAGTCCTGTAAGGTCGCGGCGTCGATTTCGACCGATGGAGCCTTCTGGAATGGCGTTTTGAACAAGAACAAGCTGTTGTTGCTGCTGGGCCTGGTTGCCGTGGTGGTGGCCTTCTTTGTGTTCGACCTGGGCCGCTTCTTCAGCCTGGACTACATCAAGGGCGCGCAAGCCGACTTCGCTGCGCTGTACGCGCAACGGCCGGCGCAGGTGATCGCGGGGTTCTTCGCGGCGTATGTGGCCGTGACCGCGTTGTCGCTGCCCGGTGCGGCCATCATGACGCTGCTGGCCGGGGCCATCTTCGGGTTGCTGGCGGGCACGGTGATCGTGTCCTTCGCGTCCAGCGTGGGCGCTACGCTGGCCATGCTGTTTGCGCGTTATGTGCTGCGCGACGGCGCCAAGGCCCGCTTCGGGGCGCGCCTGGCCGACATCGACAAGGGCGTCGAGCGTGAAGGCGCCTTTTACCTCTTCACCCTGCGCCTGGTGCCGGTGTTCCCGTTCTTCGTCATCAACCTGCTGATGGGCCTGACGAAGATGAAGGTCGCCACGTTCTATGGTGTCAGCCAACTGGGGATGCTGGCCGGCACGGTGGTCTTTGTTTACGCCGGCACGCAGCTGGCGCAGATCAGTTCGCTGGCGGGCATCGTCAGCCCGGGCCTGGCCACGGCGCTGGTGCTGCTGGGCGTGTTTCCGCTGCTGGCCAAGAAGGTCATCGACACCATCAAGGCGCGTCGGGTGTACGCCCGCTGGGCAGACAAGAAGCCGCGCCGCTTCGACCGCAACATGGTCGTCATCGGCGCAGGCGCGGCCGGGCTGGTGACGAGCTACATCGCCGCCGCGGTGAAAGCCAAGGTGACGCTGGTCGAAGGCCACAAGATGGGCGGCGACTGCCTGAACTACGGTTGCGTGCCGAGCAAGGCGCTGATCAGGACGGCGACGCTGGCGCGGCAGATGCGCCACAGCCCGGATTACGGCATCCAGCGCGCCGACTTCACGCTGGACTTCGCCCAGGCGATGGAGCGCGTGGCGCGCGTGGTGCGTGACATCGAGCCGAACGACTCGGTCGAGCGCTACAAGGGCCTGGGCGTGGACGTGCAGATCGGCCAGGCACGCATCCTCGACCCCTGGCACGTGCAGATCACGGCCGAGGACGGCAGCGTGCAGGTGCTGTCCACGCGCAGCATCGTCATCGCCACCGGCGCGCGGCCCTTCGTGCCGCCACTGCCGGGCATCGACGACGTGGGCTACCTCACCAGCGACACGCTGTGGGGCCTGCGTGTGCAGCCGCCGCGACTGGTGGTGCTGGGCGGCGGGCCCGTCGGCTGCGAACTGGCCCAGTGCTTTGCACGTCTGGGATCACAGGTGACGCAGGTGGAAATGGGCCCGCGCATCATGGCTCGCGAGGACGAGGACGTGTCGGCCTGTGCGCAAAAAGCGCTGCAGGCCGACGGCGTGCAGGTGCTCACCGGCCACAAGGCGCTGCGCTGCGAGAAGGTCGGCGACGACAAGTTCATCGTCGTCGAGACCGGCGGCGCCGAGAAGCGCATCGCGTTCGACGTGCTGCTGTGCGCGGTGGGCCGCGTGGCGCGCCTGCAGGGTTTCGGGCTGGAGGAGCTCGGCATCCTCACCGACCCAAAGATGCAGCGCACCGTGCCCACCGACGAGTACCTGCAGACGATCTACCCCAACATCCTGGCTGCGGGCGACGTGGCGGGCCCTTATCAGTTCACCCACACCGCTGCGCACCAGGCCTGGTACGCGGCGGTGAACGGGCTGTTCGGCGGCTTCAAACGCTTCAAGGTCGACTACCGCGTCATCCCCTGGGCCACCTTCATCGATCCCGAGGTGGCGCGAGTGGGCTTGAACGAGCAAGAGGCTCGCGCCCAGGGCATCGCCTTCGAGGTCACGCGCTACGACACCGGCGATCTCGACCGCGCCATTGCCGACAGTGCCGCCCACGGCTGGGTGAAGGTGCTGACCGAGCCGGGCCGTGACCGCATCCTGGGTGCCACCATCGTCGGCCTGCACGCGGGCGACCTGTTGGCGGAATTTGTGCTGGCCATGAAGCACGGCCTGGGGTTGAACAAGATACTGGCCACCATCCATACCTATCCCACGCTGGCCGAATCCAACAAGTACGTGGCCGGCGAATGGAAACGCGCGCACCAACCGCTGGCTCTGCTGCGTTGGGTGGCGCGCTTCCACGATTGGCGCCGTGGCTGAGCGCGCGACGCGTTGGGGGTTGCCGGCCGCTCGCGCGGTGTGGACCGCCACGGCACTGGTCGCAGCTGCGGCCGCAACGTCAGCGCAACCCTGGCCGCCGCTGGTGCAGGGGCCAGCGCAGGCTGCACCGGGTGACGCCCGCCTGGGCGCGGGCTGGCGCGTGGTGGGGTGGCCCGACCAGCGCATGCCGCTCACGCGCTACGCCGCCGAGTCGGTGGACGGCCGGCTGGCAGTGCGCCTGGATGCCCGGGCGTCTTACGGCAACCTGGTCCACACGGCGCCCGCACAAGCGCCGCCGCGCACGGTGACGTGGGCCTGGCGGATGCAGCAACCCAACCCGGCTGCCGACCTGCGGTTGAAGTCTGGCGACGACGCCGCGGCCAAGGTCTGCCTGGGTTTCGACATGGCCTTGGACCGGGTGCCGTTCGTCGAGCGCGCGCTGCTGCGCCTGGCCCGCACGCGCAGTGCCGACCCACTGCCTGCGGCCACGCTGTGCTGGGTGTGGGGCCGCGCCGAAGCGCCGGGCAGCGTCATCGAGAACCCCTACACCCGCCGCGTGCGCAGCATCGTGCTGCGCACCGCGGCCGACCCCTCCGGTCAGTGGTTGACCGAGACGCGCGACGTGGCGGCTGACTTCCGCCGGGCCTTCGGCGACGAGAGCCCCGACACCCCCGCACTGATGTCGGTGATCGTGGCCGCCGACGCCGACAACACCGGGGCCAGCACCGTGGCGCACATCGCCGACCTGCGTTTCTTTCCATGACGAAGCGGCTGCTGCTGCTTGGCGGCGGACATGCCCATGTGCATGTGTTGCAGCAACTGGCCGGCAAGCCGCTGGCCGGCGTGCAGGTGACGTTGGTCACACCCTTCGACCGCCAGATGTATTCCGGCATGGTGCCTGGCCTGGTTGCCGGGCACTACACGGCGCAAGACTGTGTCATCCCGCTGCGTCCGCTCGCACACGCGGCGGGCGCGGCTTTCAGGCAGGCCAGCGCGGTGCGCGTGGATGCCCCTGCCCGGCGGGTGACGCTGGACGACGGCAGCGTGCTCGACTACGACCTGCTGTCGCTGGACACCGGCGCCGTCATGCACCGGGGCCACCTGCCCGGCGCCGCCGAGCACGCCCTGTTCGTGCGGCCCATCGAAGATTTCGTGCAGCAGCTCGACGCCTTGTGGACGCGTGCCGCTCAGCGCCGCCTGGCCCTGGCCGTCGTCGGCGCGGGGGCGGCGGGTGTCGAACTGGCGATGGCTTTGCAGCACCGCCTGGGGCGGCGAGGCCAGAGCGGGCCGGGCGTGCAGGTCAGCCTCGTCACGGGCGGGCCGGCACCGTTGGCGGGCTACCCGGCGGCGGTGATGGCGCGCGTGCAACGCTGCTTGAACGCACTGGATGTGAGCGTGGTGCGCCAGGGTGCCGCGGCGGTCGAGTCAACAGCCCTCGTGCTGGCCGACGGCAGCCGACTGGCGTGCGACGCCGCCGTGCTGGCCACTGGCGCCCAGGCGCCCGACTGGCTGGCCGGCAGCGGCCTGGCACTGGACGCGCAGGGCTTCGTGCTCACCCGATCGACCTTGCAGAGCACCTCGCACGCCGACATCTTTGCCGTGGGCGACGTGGCCACGCGCAGCGACACGCCGCACGCCAAGAGCGGCGTCTACGCCGTGCGCGCGGGGCCGCCGCTGGCGCTGAACCTGCGCCACGCGCTGGCCGGCCAGGCCTTGCAGCCCCACGAGGCGCCCGTGCGCACTCTCAATCTCGTGTCGTGTGGTGAGCGCAGCGCCATCGCGGCCTGGGGCGCATGGTCGGCCCAGGGCCGATGGGTGTGGTGGCTGAAGGACCGCATCGACCGCGGTTTCGTGGCCCGCTACGTCGATACCGCGGCTGCCTGAACTGCCGGCGGGGTGCCGGCTTGGCTGTCGACCTGGGTCAGCGTCATCAGGATGTCGGCGTACCAGGCGCAGTTCAGGCCCAGAGATTCGTCCAGCACCAGGTCGCGCCCGGCCATGTCCAGCCGGGCCGAGTGCACGCCCAACAGCTTCCAGGGCAGCTCTTCGGCGGTGCTCGCAGCAGGGTTGCGCATGACCACCGGCGCGCCGCTGGTGCCGCGGTGGGTGCGGGCGTCGGTGAGGAAGTAGCCCAGGCCCTGGAAGCGCATGCCGAAGGCCGATGCCACCGCCGCATGGCGCACCACGGGCAGGTGGTGCAAGGTGTCTTGGAAGCCCAGCGGGAACCCCACGATGAGCAGCGAAGAGCCGATTCCCACGCGGCTTTCCGACGACTGCACGTGCGCCGGCGTGAAGGGGTTCAGGTGCAGCGCGGCAGGCAGCGCCGTGCGATCGAGCTCCAGCACCGCCACGTCGATCTCGCCGGCGCTGTCGGTGCCTTGCTTCCACACGCTCTTGCCGTCCTGGTAGAGCATCACGCCGAAGCCCACCGACTGACCCAGGTCGGTGGCATTGGTGTGCAATTCGATCTCGATGCGGCTGGGGAAGTGCTTGCTGGGCGTGTCGATCAGCACATGCCGACTCGTCACCAGGTACAGCCGCGTGTCGCGTTCGAAAAAGAAGCCGCTGGCGTTGGTGAGCGGCCGGTCGATGTCGAAGGTGGCGATGCGCGCGGCGCTGAGCAGCAGGGTGTCGATCATGCAGGGCTCCCGACCGGGGCGGCACATACCGCAACCCACCTTACCACCGGCCCTGGCTGCGCACCGTGCGGCCAAGCCCACAGCGCAAGGTTCAGCGCCGCTGCCGCAGCTCGGCAGCCAGGTCGATGACGGCCATCGCGTAGTAGCTGGACCAGTTGTAGCGCGTGATCGCCCAGAAGTTGCGCGTGCCGGCGACATAGCTGGGTGCCCGATCGCCGTTCTGCAATTCCACCAGCGCCAGCGGGCCGTCGTGGGCGCGGCCGGCGGGGTCGAGCACGGCGCCGCGGGCCGCGAATTCGGCAGCGCTGAAGGTGGGCAGGATGTCCGGGCCCAGCAGCGCGGCGCGGTCGGCGGTGTCCACCGGCACGGCGACCTCGAAAGTGCTGGTCAGGCCGCGCTGCCAGCCGTGGCGGGCCAGATAGTGGGCGACGCTGCCGACCACGTCGGCCGGGCTGCGGCGCAGGTCGACGTGGCCGTCGCCGTCGAAGTCCACGGCAAAGCGGTTGATGCTGCCGGGCATGAACTGCGGCAGCCCCATTGCGCCGGCGAACGAGCCCGTCACCGTCAGCGGGTCGACGCCTTCACGCTGGCACCAGACGAAGAACTCTTCCAGCTCTTCGCGGAAGAAGGCGCTGCGGTCGCGCCGGCCCGTGGGGAAGTCGAAGCTCAGCGTGGCCAGGGCGTCGATGACGCGAAAGGTGCCGGTGACGCGGCCGTAAAAGGTCTCGACGCCGACGATGGCCACCACCACTTCGGCGGGCACGCCCCAGCGTTCGTCGGCTTCTTGCAGCCAGGCTTCGTTCTGGCGCCAGAAGTCCAAACCCTGCTGGATGCGCTGCGGCTCGATGAAGCGCGCGCGGTAAGCGGCCCAGTTCTTGGCCGTGCCGGCGGGCGGCGGCATGATGAGTTTTTGCACCGCGGCCAGGCGCTGCGCCTGGGCCAGGTTGCCGCGCAGCCACTCGGCGTCGATGCTGCGGCGCGCGGCGACTTCGGCGGCGAACTCGATCGCCAGCGGGTGCTTGTCGTAAACGGCCTTTGCGGTGGTCTTGGCCTTGCTGGTTTTGACGGCACTGGCGCTTCTGTCCTTGCCGACATCGGCCGCCACGGTGGGCGGGCTCGCGCAAACCAGGAGCAGAGTGGTCAATGACGTGGCCAGTGAGGTGGCCAGCCACGACGTTGTACGGTGTTTTAAGGCGGACCGAAGCATGTCCAAGATTATCGGCGGCCCGTGGTCGGCTGATCGGCGAGCAGGTGGGACGGCAACGCACGCGCCGCCGTCGCGAAGGCGCGCCACCAGCCGCGCTGCGGCGTGCCGGCAGGCGCACCGCCATAACGCTGATGGTCCAGTGCGTCGAGCAGCTCCGCCAACGCCTGACCCGCAGTGCCCAGCACCTCGCGCACCCGGTGGGCGCGTGTGCGCGGGGGGTCGTGGGTTCGCACCACCACGCCCAGGCGGGCCAGGCGTTGCTGCACGCGGCCCTGCAGGCGCTTCCAGGGGTCCTGGCGGCGGCGGTCCCACCAGGCCCAGCCGGCGCCGGCCAGGCTGGCCAGGCTGAGCACGCCTATCAGCAGCTTGGCCAGGTCCTGCCAGCTCGGCCGCTCGAAGCCGAGTTGTTCCAGCAGGCTAAATTGACGCGCGCGCGAATAGTTCAGCACCCACTGGTTCCAGCGGTTGTTCATGGCCTCCCAGTTGGCCCGCAGGCGCTCGGCCAGCGCCGGGTCGATGCCGCGCATGGCGCCGGCCACCAGGCCCGGCCTGGGCTGCAGGTTG
>ENA-OBIT01000871-OBIT01000871.1-metagenomes-genome-assembly--contig:-NODE-871-length-12226-cov-11.2707_pt1 | contig 12226 bp, 7 predicted proteins | sample MGYA00153386_OBIT01 | MGnify analysis MGYA00153386
AATGCCGTCTCCTAATTTCGGGCAATGTTAATTCTGGTGCAACCGGAATTGATATAAGTGGTGTAGCAAAAATTATCCCCCAATCTCCCATCTCTCCATCTCCCAGTCATATCAAATCCGCTCTTCATCGGAATGATATGGAGGAGACGGCAGTGCCGTGTCCCTACGGTGATTAATGTAGGGACACGGCACGTGCAGTCTCCTAATTTCGGGCAATGTTAATTCTGGTGCAACCGGAATTGATATCAAGTCTGCGTAAAATCACCGGAGTGAAATTCCTGATAGCATTGTGCCACAAAGGCTAGATAGCGCTGTTCAAAGACTTCGGGGGCAAATTGGGCGGCGCGCAACCGTGCCATTTCCGGCTGAAATTTGCTTTGTAACTGTTCAAACTCCTCCACCGCTGCGACTAATGCGGCTGTGGTTTGAGAGGGAAAAAATAAACCAGTCCCAGTTTCTGGGTGTTGGCGAATGTCGAGCACTGTCTCCAAAGCGCCGCCTGCTGCATAGGCAATTACTGGTGTCCCGCAAGCTTGAGCTTCTACTAAAGCAATGCCAAAATCTTCGCAAGCTGCATAAACAAAGGCTTTGGCTTCGGCCATGTATTTTTCAACTACTTCGGCGGGTTGCCAGCCGAGCAATTGTACGTTGGGTTTGGCGATTTGCCGAATCATGTCTAATTCTGGCCCGGTGCCGATGACAATCAGATTATGCCCGAGTTGATTGAATGCTTGGACGATCGCACTTACGTTTTTGTAACTTACCAATCGGCAAACTGTGACATAAAAGTCTTGTTTTTGCCGCATCAAGGAAAATCGCTCGATATTTACCGGCGGATAAATCACCTCAGCCCGCCGCCGATAGCACCGCCAAATTCGGCGCGCGGTGTGTTGGGAGTTGGCGATGAAATAATCGACGCGGTTGGCGGAAATTACGTCCCACTGCCGTAGTCGATGCAACAAATATCGCGTCAGCAGGCCCGGGATGCCCCTTCCGGCTTTGCTGCTGCGCAAATAGTCAAAAGTTAAGTCCCAGGCGTAGCGCATGGGCGTGTGGCAGTAGCAGATGTGGAGTTGCCCTGGACTGCTGAGGATGCCTTTGGCTACGGCGTGGGAGGATGAGAGGATGATGTCGTATTCTCGCAGGTCTAGTTGCTCGATCGCGATCGGCAGAAATGGCAAATATTTTTGCACGCCGCTGCGGGCCTTGGGAAAGTGCTGTAAAAATGTTGTGCCAATCTGTCGCCCGAAAAGATAGCTTTCGGGATTGGCCGATTCAAAGTCGATAAGGGCATAGACATCTGCCTCGTCTAAATGCTTGAGAATTTCCTGCACTACGAGTTCTGAACCGCCCGTAGCTAAAGGTGTCAGCCATTCGTGCACGAGCGCGTATTTGAGTTTTTTCACTTGTTGTGTAGCCGATCGAACGATTTGTTAGCGCCAGTTCTGTCAATATTAGTCTTACTGAGGGATTACTTACGTAATATCCGGCCATCAAGCGGGTTTCTACTTAGGTATCCAGCTCAAACCAAAGATTTTGGGAATAAACAGGGTTTTTGTGAAATCAGGGACAACTAAACCGAAAAGTGTCGCAACGATTCCCTCGATTGTTGACAAAAAATACTAGTAAGCGGAATACTGTAGGGGATTTGCGATCGGCTAAATCTTCGGAACATCGGAACAGGCGATCAAATTAACGTGGTGTGAGGAAAAAATGTCAAAATTTTTGTGGAAAGGACTTTTAGTCAGTCCCGCTGTATTAGCAGCAAGTTTAGTCGTATCTACGACGGCATTAGCAACAAAGCAACCGATCGAATTTGCCGCAGCAACTGGAGAGAATCAATCGCAATTAGCAGGTAGTGCGATCGAGCAAGCAAAGCCTGAAGCAGTAGCGATGACGGCCGAGAAAGTGTCAGTAGCGAGTAAATCGACTGTTGAGACTATTGAAGCTATTGAGAAAAAAAATGCGATGACCCCAGTGGTCGAACAGGCAAAAGCACCAGAAAGCACAGTTGCAGCAGCAGATTTAAGCGAAACCAAACCCGCAGTCGCGCCCGCTAATTTAAGCGCCGAAGCACCTGTGGCGGAGCAAATCCCCGCAGTCGCAGCAGCAGATTTAAGCGAAACCAAACCCGCAGTCGCGCCCGCTAATTTAAGCGCCGAAGCACCTGTGGCGGAGCAAATCCCCGCAGTCGCAGCAGCAGATTTAAGCGAAACCAAACCCGCAGTCGCGCCCGCTAATTTAAGCGCCGAAAAATCCGCCCCGCAACCCGAGCAGATTTCCCAATCCACTGCTCCAATTGCCCAACCTCCAGCGGAGTCAAATGTTTTAGAACAAATCAACGAATACAGCGCCGAAGGTAGCGACAAAAGTGCTGCGGGCCAAGTAACCTCAGTTTCGCAACTTTCCGACGTGCGCCCGACAGATTGGGCCTTCCAAGCTTTGCAATCCCTAGTAGAGCGTTACGGTTGTATCGCAGGCTATCCCGACGGCACATTCCGCGGCAACCGGGCGATGACTCGCTACGAATTTGCAGCCGGTTTAAACGCGTGTTTGGATAAAGTTACCGAACTGATTAAAAGCGGTACAGGAAGTCTAGCAACTAAAGAAGATTTAGCTTCTGTGCAAAGATTGCAAGAAGAATTTGCGGCGGAATTGGCAACTTTGCGCGGCCGTGTGGATGCTTTGGAAGCGCGCACCTCAGAATTAGAAGCAAATCAGTTTTCGACTACGACTAAATTCAATGGCGAAGTGATATTTGCTTTGACGGGTATCGCCGGGGGAGATGATGCCGAGGGCCGCGAAGCTGATAGAACCACGGCTTTTGGTAGCAGGGTTCGTCTGAATTTTGACACAAGTTTCTCTGGCAAAGATTTGCTCAGAACTCGACTCCAAGTTTTAAATTTGGGTACGTTTTCTACTAATAACACCAAAAGCGCTGAAGGAGAATTGCGGTTTAATGCTGGGCCCTTCGCTACTGCTAGCAATAATGTAGCTTTAGATGCGTTATTTTACCAATTCCCTCTAGGCAAAAGCACTACAGTAATTCTAGAAGCCAATGCCGGCGCTGCTGACGATTTCACAAACACTGTCAATCCTTACTTTGACGGAGATGGCGGCAGCGGTGCTCTTTCTAACTTCGGTACTCGCAACCCGATTTACTATTTGATTGCGGGTTCTGGCATCGCTCTGCGGCATCAGTTTGGGGAAAAACTTGAGCTGAGTTTGGGATATATGGCCGGCAACGCTGCGAGTCCGACGCGGGGTAACGGTTTGTTCAACGGTTCTTATGGTGCATTGGCTCAGTTGACTTTCAAACCGAACGACAACATGGCTTTAGGTTTAACTTACGTTAATTCCTACAATTTCGTCACCGGTACGGGCAGCAATGCTTCTAATTTCCCGGTGCGTCTCGGTTCTTTCGGAATCGACAGCGACAGCAATCTGCCGGTTTCTAGCAATTCCTACGGCGCGCAGGCTTCGTGGCGAGTGAACCGCGGCATAGCTGTCGGCGGTTGGGCGGGTTACACCAACCAGCGCTTTTTATCCAACTTGGCTACTCCTACGGGTTCTGTCCAGCGGGGAGACCAAAAAATCTGGAACTGGGCTGTTACTTTGGCTTTTCCTGATTTGTTGAAGGAAGGAAATGTGGCTGGCTTTATCGTAGGTATGGAGCCGCGGGTGACGAGTTCTACTAATTCAACTTTGCCGGAAGATAAGGATACTTCGCTGCACATTGAAGGTTTTTATCAGTTTAAGTTGAGCGACAATATTTCGATTACTCCTGGTGTGATTTGGCTGACTGCTCCCGACCACAATAAGGATAATTCTGATTTGGTGATTGGGGTGGTGAGAACTACTTTTACTTTCTAGGAACAGCTCTCCGTAGGGACACGGCACTGCCGTGTCCCTACACTTCACAAACCTGGAATACGCTGTAATTAGGTAATATCAATTCCGATACAACCAGAATTAATATTACCCGAAATCAGGATATGGCAGTGCCGTTTCCGTACGATTAATCGCGGTAGGGAAACGGCACTGCCGTGTCCTCTATATGATTCCGGCGCAGCGGAAGTTTATATTACCAATCTAAAATCGGTCTCAGCTTAGATGGAAGGTTTAAACGCTCGATATTGCAGCAATGTCAATAAGAGGATTATTCGTGGGGGAGGGCGGGTTTATTTAACCTATTTTCAACCCGAAAGGCTCTTGGTGAACCCGCCCCTACTTCCCACGAATGGTGTAACATATCAATTTAAACAGAAACGACCAGCTTTAGCAAAAGCTGGTCTGCACAAATAGTTAAATCCGTTGTTTGTTGTTCTCACAGTGTTTTTCTCACAGTGAGGAAACCCAAGTTGCACGTTTTGTTGCAGCGGGTTCTAAGAGAGATATCATCCGTCTTAAGTGGTATTTTTGCAACAAAATTTATTTTTTTGTAATAAGACTTTACGTTTTGCGGTTAAGAGAGTGTCTACAGGTCGATCGCCCTTTTTACTCACTTTGTATAAATCATGCCGGGGCTTGCTGCGGTCTGCCCCAGACAATCCGCTCCTGTTTGTATACAACCATACCAGGCTTAGCACCTTTCGGCTTGTATACATATTTAGGTTCTGTATAAACCACCGGGACTTGTTCGCTGTGGCGGGCGCGACTGTAGTATGCAGTCATGTCGGCCGCAAATTGCAAATCGGTTTCTTGGGCGACATTACCGGGTGTGAGACGCAGCAAGGCGTGACATCCGGGAATCTCTAGGGTGTGGAACCACAAGTCGTAGTCGTTGGCGGTGCGAAAGGTGAGTTGGTCGTTTTGGCGGTTGTTGCGCCCGATTAATAATTCAAAACCGCTGGGGGTTTGGTAGCGGTGAAATTCGATCGTCGCATTTTTGTCGGTACTGCGATAATCTGGTACGACGAGATATTTTTGCTGGATCAATTCTTCGCGGATTTCGGCGAGGGTTTGCAAATCTTGGGTGTTGCTGTAGGTTTCTAATACCGAAAGTGCGGCTTCCACTTGTTCTAAATAGTCGATTTCTTCTTGTACGGCGGCTAACAATGGTTCTACTGCAATCCGAGCTCTTTTAAGTTTTTGGTGTTTTTTGTAGATTGCTTGAGCGTTTTGAACGGCGTTTTTTTCCACATTTAGGGGAATAACAACGGGTTTTTCGGTTTCAAAGTCTGGGAGGGAAATTGATTTCATTCCCGGTTCCCAATGCTGCAAATTTGCCATCAGCAAGTCGGCTTGGGATTTGTGGGTGTCTGCGCCTGCTGATTGCTGCAAGCGTTCTTTAAATGTGTTGGCTTTGAGGCGCAGTTTTGCTAGGACGTTGTTGAGTTTTTGGGTAAGCTGATGTCGCAGTTGGGCGAATACTTGTTGGTTGATTTCGCCTGTGTAGTAGCTGTTGAGTAATTCTTGGACGGAAGAAGGTTCGGCAGCGGATTCTGTAACGGATTTAACGGATGGAAGCCCGAAGGAAGAAGGGATGAGGGGGGAAGAATTTTCTGGTGTTGGCCAGTCGATGACGGTGTAGCCTTCGGGGGTAAAACTCGGTTGGAATTTGGAGTTTTCTAGGGATTGCAGCCAGTATAGCCAGCGGTGGAATAATTGTTGCCAGTCGTCGGGATTCAGGCTGTCGGTGGATTGTTCGGGGTCTAAAGAGGTCGATCGAATCATGGACACTACTAAGGCTTTACTCAACCCTCGGTAATTCTTGAGCAGATTGCCCTTTAATGGCCCGGGAACCAGGCTAATTCGTTCTTTCCAGCGATCGAGAGATTCACTCAAACTCGGCACTGCATCGGTCAAAGATGGGGGCATTTCGTAGGGTTGCCCGGTTTGGATTGGCCGCACGCTAGACTGTTTGGCGCTGACTTGGTGGGCGCAGGTGACGACGAGATTGTCTTGGGCTGTGAGGATGACGTTGCTGTATTTGCCCATGATTTCGGCGTAGAGATGCCAGAGGGCTGGTTCGCCCGGGCGTTTGGCGAATTGCAAGTCGATGACTCTTTCCCAAGGCGAAACGGGGGCGATGGAAACCAAGGCTAAACCGCTGAGTTGATGCCGCAGTTGTTCGCTGAAGGTGAAGGTATCGGGAATGCGGGGCGGGGAGTCGCCGACGCAGATGCGGGCGGCCGCGGGATGGGAGGAAATGTCTATCCAGCCACGCTGATTCATGGTGCGCAGGGCCAGGGATACTGTAAATCGATCGCGCTGGTAGACTTGTTCTAAGCGCGCTGGCAGCCATTTGGCTCGCAGTTCGCTGCAAGTGGCGGTTAAAGTTGTAAAGTCTACGGGTTGCACGGTGGCCTCTTTGCGATCGATCGAGCTATCTATTTCTATACTGACAGATATAGGTCACATTTTACGAATTATATCAAACTCTTTTTGACTCTTCCTTCGCACCTCAGAAGCTGTTCGATAATTCCGCATTCTTTTATGCAGTCTGGGAAAGGAAGAATTTCACTGCTATTGCGATCGGCTTATTTTATCAAATAACTGGCGTTTCCCGCCGAGTCCAAACAGCCAAGTCGCTGCTACTATCCAATGCAGAAAAATTACCGCCCAAGCAGAACCAGTCAACGCATAAACCACAGTACAAGCCACACCCAAAAATCCGGTTAAAATCAAAAAAATTGGTTGACAAAATGTCGGATATCCCTCTGGGAATAAAGTGTTTGCTCTCAAAGGATGGTAAATCACGTATAGGAACAAACTCAATCCAATCCACAATATCCAAGTAGTTAAAGTCACTCCTTCGGTGGGATGGGGAAGCAGGACAACTCGAAACAGCCATTCTTCGATGAATACTGGAATAATTAGGGCTTTGATTGCGACCCAAAGCAGACTCCAGATATTGCCAGTAGGGGCGCTTACCTGCAAAAAACTTTTCGACACACCTAACGGAATTGCGATCGCCCCGTAGATCAATAATACCCAAAGTACGATCGACCATTCCCCTGGATTCGGGAAAGTTGTAAACCCAGCAAAAGAGCGAAATATTAAACTGGCTAAAATCGGAAACTGCCCGAATAAAACAGTAGGCGCGACTGGTACAATATCCGGGTTGAATCCTCCGACTCCATTGGTGCGAATAAACCAAAGTTGAGCGCCGGCTTTCAGGAAAATTCGGCTCAATTCATCGTGGGCGCCGCGCGGTAGCATGGTTCGCCAACTCATCAAAGCTGCAAATACATTATTGCCGATCGCAAATTCCGGTTCGTCGCCAGTGCCCGATAAAATCTTAGCATTTTGCTGCCAGTCCGATCGCACAATTCCCAGAGGAATTAATTGCTGTTTCAGTGCATCTCCCAAAGCTACAAGCTGCTGAAACCGCAAAGTTTCGGCATCCGAGGGATGCGCTGCGATCCAGTTTTGGATGGCGGGATTTGAATTGACTTTTTGGGTAAGTGATTCTATCGTTAAATATAGAGCTTGATTGGAATCTTGCACGCAGGAAGTTGCCGGAGTTACTGCTGCACTTCCCGTCCCATCGCCCGTGCGGTAGCGGGCTGCCATAATTTGCAATTTCCGCTGCAATTCGTCGAGGGGAGAAAGCACAATTGAGCCAAACTTGTAATCGCGAGAAATTGCATCTAATTTAACGATAACATCGGAGACTGGGCGAGTACCAAGCCAACCTCTCTGCAAGTTTCCCATATAACTAGCCCAAGCTATTTTGCCAGCAACAATTGCTTCGGGATTGTTGGCATAAACTTGGTCATATTCGATATCAAACTGCAATTCTTTGGTAAAAGGATCGCGGACAATTTTAGCGATTCCGTAAGCGAAATGTCCGGTGACAGTACCGAGTGTGATAGTATCGCCTTGTTGGCCGCCGATACCGCCGAACAGGTGAATTACTAAAGATCGATCGCCCTCTTTCCATTGTGACACTAAATCGTGCGATCGATCTTTCTGACTACTGACAAGTACGGTTTGGGCTGTACCTTTGCGACTTTCAGTATTTTGCCAGTTTTCAACTTGGATGTAACTGAGTCCGCGATTATTGCCAATTATAACTTGTTGCGGCTGAAGTTGAAAGAGCGATCGGGGTTTAATCGCTTGAACAGTAAAAATTCCCGCTGCATCTTTCGCCCCGTAAATGTACCAGCCGGCTTTCCCCACAGGCGACTTTTCCAACTGTCGGGGAGTCGAGGGAAAAACACCCGTGCGTTTGGCTGGCTGTTGGGGAAATCTCACAGTTTCTGCTACTCCGTCAAACTGTTTGGAAACTGAGTTGTAATGTCGAACACGAATGTATTCACTTTCACAGGAAACTGTTCCCGGACAAACTCTTGATGAAGCTTGATTACTATCAGTTTCCGGGCCGAGGAAAGCTACCAAGCCGTAAAATCTTCCCGTAATCTGCACTGGTTCGCTGTCTGTGCGGATAACCGGGAATTTGCCGCTTTCCGATGTCACTGAAACTGACTCTAAACTAACAGTAACATCATCGTTTGGTCTGGCACCTGCGAGAGATTCCAGCGGGCCGACTCGCAAACGGTTATTCAGGCGATCGGGATGAACGTTGCCTTGACTTTTGCTCTTGTTTGTGCTGTCTGTAAACTGGATGTCTGCGGTTAAAGTTGTTTTTTGATTCCACGCCAAACGCACCTGTTTTCCGATTAAGTTTTCAGCAGTCGCCGGAGCGTGGTATACTTCTAGCCATACCCAATCTTCGACTGGAAATTCCTGCATTTGTGCGGGAGTTGGCAAAATTAGTCGTCCCGTCCAGTTGCCGGTTGGTAAATAAAGGTTGGATGCGATATTTTGGTTTAAGGGATAGTAACTCGGTTGGTTGAAATTGGATTGACTGCTGAGAGAATAGTTGGAAGGTCGATCGCCCGGTGGAGCTTTCGGGTAAAATAGGATAAGGGCGATCGCGCTGATCAGCAAAAGTCCGATCCAGCGGCGAAAATATAGTTTTTGTTTAAAATTCATAGGGAAGACACGACACGGATAAACACGGATACACGGATTGATGTTTTTTACTGCTTATGACTGATAACTAATGATATCTTGTTCGGTTGCGTCGGTAGCGTTAGGAGGGCGGGTTTACAGATTCTTTGAGTAAGCTTCAAATATTGTGGGTGAACCCGCCCCTACAGCAGCGAAAATATTCTTTAACCTCAGCATGAGATACGATATTATTGGTTATTCGCCCTCAAAAGCGATCAACAAATAACACATAACAAATAACTAACAAATAATATCTCGAATCAATTCTAAATGTTTATGCAAAGGTGCGATCGTATTAGCTGCGATCGCCCCGCTAGCAGCCACAGCCGGCAAACCAATTCCCGGAAACGTGGAATCTCCGCAGCAAAACAGCCCCGCTAAAGGCGTTCCAGGCCCGGGAAACAAGCCGCTACCCGCGCGAATTCCAGGCCCGTAGGAACCGCGATTTCGCCGCAAAAACCGTTCGTGGGTTAGCGGTGTCCCAACTAAGGTGACTTCGCAGCGCGATCGAATATCGGGAATAATCCTCTCTAGGGCTTCCCACATTACCTGCGATCGCACTTGTTTCTGCTGTTTGTATTCTGCGCTGGTGCGATCGAGCTTTTGCCACAAATCGTAAGGCTCGTTTCCGGGCGTGTAGGCGTGAATGACGTGCTTTCCCGCAGGCGCGAGGTCGTGGTCGAGGAGGGAGGGAATCGAGACGAGAACGACGTTCTGAGGTGCGCTAATACCCAGTTCCCAGTCTTTGACAAAGATGTAGTGACACGCCAAGTCCGATCGCACTTCCGTTGCATCAATTCCCAGATGCAAGTGCATGAAACTGTCGCACTCCGGCGTCGCCTGTCTTTCTTGCCGAAACCTTTTGGGGACAGAGTTTTCGGGCAACAGTTTCAATGTATCCCAAACCGAGGCGTTGGAAACTACGGCTTTGTGCGATCGAATGATTTTGCCCGATCGCAGTCGCACGCCAACCGCACGGTTGTTTTCCACCAAAACCTCTTCAACGTGGGAATTCAGCAGCAACCGACCTCCGTGGCGCTCCAAACCACTTACCAGGGCATTTACCAAAGCTGCACTACCGCCGATCGGATAGTCCAAAACAGCATTCGGGCGATACCAGTCGGCGAACATGAAAGCGACTTCGGCTGCGATCGTTCCGTCGGCGGGAAGTCCAGACAGCAGGAAACACAACAGATTTAGCCAATTTCGGACAAACGGATCTTTGACATTTTTGTCCATAATTTTGCTGAAAGGGCCTGCAAGTTTCAGGGCATTTCCAGCGCTTTGCAAAAAAGCGGGCGCGAATTGGCCGAGGGTGAAAACAGCGCCCAAATCGAAGCGCAAAGCCAGAGAGGGTAAGGCTGTCGCAGCTTTCGCATAGGGTTCCATGACGCGCTGGAGTTTTTGCCATTCGGCGACGGCTTCGCTACCGCGCAGTCTTGCGAGCACTTCGCCAAATTGACTCGCGCCGACGGATGTGTCGAAATCGCCTTCGGGCAAACAGCAGCCCCATGTATCGTAAGTCTTGCAGGGCAGTTTTTCGCCGATCGCATCCAAAACTTGCCGCAGCGGATTCGCCGACGGGCTGTAGGATAATCCCGAGTACAAAGAAGGCCCGGAATCAAAGGTAAATCCGCTTTTTTCAAAGCCGTGTGCGGCCCCGCCCGCGATCGAATGACTTTCGCAGACAACAACTTCAAAGCCATAGCGGGCAAGCATTGCAGCACAAGTCAAGCCCCCGATACCGCTACCGATGACGATGATTTCTGTGTTGTTAGGGGCGATCGTAACCATGTTTTTCTCCGCTATATCCGCTAATATGATCTCTGTTACCCATAATTAAATAGGTTTGTAGTCAGGACTTTAGTCCTTCTTTTCCTATAGTTTCGATTTGATGACTTGCATTCCCTACTACGAACTTTAGCATTGTTTCTTCTGCTAAGGAAACACAGTTAAATTCATTCATGTATCCGCATCCGTGTCGTGCCTCTTTGTTAAATGGAAACCACATCAATTCTAGAACAAGCCGCAAAATCTAATTCTAAACCATCTTCCAGCGCAGTAGTCGCCGCCCTCCTAGCAGCCGAGAAAAGCGCCAAAAAAACCAAAACTCGCTATTCCTTCGAGCAATTAACGGGTAAATGGCAACTGTGTTTTATCACCGGCACGAAAAAGACTCGAAAAAAAGCCGGGATTGTGTTAGGTGCGGGGCGTTACATCCCTGAGTGGATTGCCAAAATTCAAATTGCTTATTCGTCAGAATCTGTGGCTGAAGGGGAAGAAAAGAGCGAAATAGGCAGGGTGGAAAATTCGGTGCAAGTTGGGGCGATCGAGCTGACTCTTTCTGGGCCGATCAAGTTTTTACCTAATAACATTTTAGCTTTTGATTTTACCAGAATTGCGGTGAAATTGTTGGGCAAAATTGTATATCAAGGATTTATTCGCGGTGGAGAAGAGCGGGAGGCGGAATTTTTCAGTTTGAGTGTGGGGAAGCAGGCATTTTTTGCATATTTTCTGGTAGAAGATGGGATAATTGCGGCTAGGGGAAGAGGCGGCGGCTTGGCTTTGTGGGGGAGAGTTTAGAGTTTGCTATCTCCTTAATGATTCGGCGGTTGAAACCACCGAGTTTCTGCCTTCGTGTCAACGCGGTTTCAAATAATTTTCCTCTTTTTCATGATTTACCAAATTCGATTAATAGAATAGGCATCAAACGCAGAATCTTTACTTAATATCGGTATCCCTTCCACCATTGATTGTGCAATGAGCAAGCGATCGAACGGATCTTTATGATGAAAAGGCATGGTCACGATCGCATTCAGATGATCTAAATTGATATTCAGGATATTAAAGTTTTCCAAACTGAGTTTTTGCCCGATATACTCCTGAAAAGGCACACTCAAATTCAGATTACCTTTACTTTCCTTAATTGCTATCTCCCAAATACTTGCTATACTGACCAGTCTATGATTATCTTCGTTCTCAATGAGAATCCGTGCATTGGTACTGAGTTTAGAATCGCCTGCAAAAAACCAAATTAAGGTATGAGTATCTAACAGAATTCTCATTACATATAATCCTGAAAATCTTCTAAGGGTTCATCAAAGTTATCAGATATTGAAATTAAATCGCGATCGCTCCCAAATAGCGGCGCGCGGCGTTTTTTAGGAGGCATCGGTGGAGCCTTCGGTGGCGGAGGCGCAGGTTTTGCTGGCGGAGGGAATGGTTTTGGTGATTCTCTATTAGTTGTGCGATCGCCCTCTAGAAA
>ENA-OBIT01000872-OBIT01000872.1-metagenomes-genome-assembly--contig:-NODE-872-length-12207-cov-3.69964_pt1 | contig 12207 bp, 8 predicted proteins | sample MGYA00153386_OBIT01 | MGnify analysis MGYA00153386
ATTTTCTTCTCTACTAGGTAGGCAAAACAAGTTCTTCACTTTCGATCAGTCCCTCGAGAAATTGGTAATCGAGCGACAAAGTCGCTTTGGCTTCAAGGTAACGTGTGTGTTGGGAATATTCTTAATCGCCTTTTGTATATTAGGTTTTTCAAGCAAAACAAAATATACAAATATTGCTGATGTTTCCAGTATTTTCCTTGTTACTCTAACGTTAAGTTTGACCGCTTTACTTTTATTTGGTTGGTTCAACCTATTGTTTAATGGGCTGAAAACGAAGTTGATCAGGCGGCAATAGTAAAAATTCAATGTTCAAGCATAGTTGGTATCTATGGAATTGTTTTTGAACATTGCAAGATTATCTTGTCAGGTGCGCTTCACATTGAGATGAAGGATGACTACGATGAACACTGTAGTCAACAGTTAGCGCAATGCGTGGTCGATCGGATTAAAAGCTTCTTGGCTAATTAGTATTCACGGGCAAAACATAAACACTGTCTGAGCAAAGGTTGCTGAACTTACACCGCAGTTTGGATAGCGGGCGCGGTTTGGCAAATGAGATCGCTCGCCCTAACTCCCTTTGGCAAAGACGACGGTTGGCTCGCACCTAAAAAGTAGCATCAACCCCTCAAGTTGCACTTTCCCGCAATCATGGTTACGCGTTCCTACCATGCGATTTGTGGGTAGAACGAATGCCCTCTCAGTCCGTTCTACTTAAGCTTTAAACCAAGAACTCAACATTCTTGCCCATCGTAACCCTGACACGGGAGAACCATCAATGAAACGGGTATCTAAAGCTTTTACAGTGTTCAACACCCTTGCGATCGCGCTGACAGAGCGCAAAACTGTCGAATTACAGGTGAACTAACATGGTTGCCCAAACAGACGTTTACACGCTCAATTTGCCCTGGGATGAACCCCCGTTAAACCTGCTTGCAGACGAACAGAAATTACATTTTCGGCAACAGGCTCAAATTAGCCGCCATACGACCGGAGAAGTGCTTTGGTCGAGTCAAACACCCGGCAGTCAACTGCTGCTGCTCGCTGGAAAGGTGCGTCTCGTGCAAGCGAAAGGAACTTCAGCCTTGGAACCGGGAAACTCAGTTTTGCTGAAGCCAGGAGATTGGTTTGGCGATGCTCTAGAACTGGTCGGACAGTGGAAAGCGAGAGCCGCCAGTAAAGAAGTGGTGGTTGCGTTCTGGCAATCTGGTCTGTGGCAGGAAGCTGCCGCTCCACTGCTGCATGAGGTTTGGGCAGACTTGCGCTGGCGCTATCAACCGCTCGATCCCCAACTGCCACATCCAGCATCGGGCTACCCCTATGTGTTTAGTCTCAACAGCGCCGCCGCTTGCCTGACAATGGTGACGCAACACTTGCAAACTCCGATGCCACTCAAGCAAGTCCAGCGGCAAGTAAGGGGACAAACGGCGCAGAATTTGGTGGCAGGGGCTGAGACGATCGGGCTTCAGCTTCATCACATTCAGCAAGTTAGTTGGGTGGGACTCGATCGGCTAACGTTTCCAGCACTGCTGCACTGGCAGCAAGAACACTGGGTTGTGGTGTATGAGGTGAATGGAGACCGCATGGTGATTGCCGACCCGCTCAATCGTCATCAACGGTGTGAGAGTGTGCCGCGTGAAATGGTTGAGGCGGTTTGGGATGGGCAGTTATGGCTGGTAGAACCCGTACCTCCGATTATCCCCGCTGTCTGGCAGTATCGCAAACTGCTAGGGGAGGTGCTGTTAGCCTCGCTGGTGCTGCAAGTGTTGGGGCTGGCAACCCCGATGTTGACGCAGGTAATCATTGACAAGGTGATTGTGCATGAGAGCTTATCGACGCTGCATGTAGTCGCGATCGCGCTTCTTGGTGTAGGCATTTTTGAAGCGCTTTTGGGCATCATCCGCCTCTTTTTGTTTACTCACACAGCACGTCGTCTGGATCTAAATTTGTCGTCACAGCTATTTCGCCATCTCCTAGAGCTACCGCTTGCTTATTTCGAGGCGCGGCGAGTCGGAGACACGGTGGCACGGGCGCAGGAATTGGAGAACATTCGCCAGTTTTTGACGGGAACCGCTTTGACGGTAGTGATTGATGCCGTTTTCATCTTTGTCTACTTAGGCTTAATGCTGTTCTACAGCCCAAAATTAACCTTGGTCAGTTTGGCAGTGATTCCCGCGTTAGTTGGACTGATGTTGTTCACCACTCCGATCTTGCGAACCTGGCTGAATGAGTCATTTAATCGCCACGCCGATAGCCAATCCTTTCTAGTTGAAACAGTTTCAGGCATTCACGCGATCAAAGCTCACTCGGCTCAATTGGCAACGCGAGAACGTGCGATTAAAGCTCACTCGGCTCAGTTGGCAACGCGAGAACGCTGGGAGGGATTGTTTGCTCGCTACGTGCGGACTAGTTTTCGCGCCTCTACTTTGTCGAATGTCGATGGTCATGTTGGCGAGTTTTTGACCAACCTTTCAGAACTGATGATTCTCTGGTTTGGGGCAATGTTGGTGATTGAGCATCATCTGACGATCGGGCAGTTAGTCGCCTTTCAAATGCTGTCAGGCAAAGCGATCGCGCCGCTTCTCCACCTAGCTCAACTGTGGCAAAGTTTTCAGCAAGTGTTGCTGTCGGTCGATCGCATCGGTGACATTCTCAATGAAGCGCCAGAAGCAGCAACAGACAGCGGGTTAGTGCTGCCGCCAATTCAGGGTCAAGTCAGCCCAATTCAGGGTCAAGTCAGCTTCGACCAGCTATTTTTCCGCTATCAGCCAGACCTCGAAGATGTGCTAAAAGGCATCTCGGTTGATCTAAAACCGGGCATGTTTGTCGGCATTGTGGGACGTAGTGGTTCTGGTAAAAGCACTTTGTCGAAGCTGATTCAACGCTTGTATCACCCACGATCGGGACGAATCTTACTGGATGGTTTTGATGTTAAAGGTGCCAATCTAGGGTCTTTACGTCAACAAATTGGAGTTGTATTACAGGACGATTTTCTCTTCAACGGCACGGTCTTCGATAACATCACGTTCAACAATGCTGATATTGCACCAGAGCAGGTCGTTGAGGCAGCAAAGATGGCAGCGGCTCATGACTTTATTTCGGAACTGCCCCAAGGCTATGAAACCTCGATCGGAGAACGCGGCACCGGGCTGTCGGGTGGACAACGACAACGATTAGCCCTAGCACGAGTCTTCCTCTCGAAGGCACCGCTTTTGATTCTCGACGAAGCGACCAGTGCCTTGGACAGCGAAACGGAACGCCAGATCTTGCAGAATTTGCAGCGAGTTCGCAATGGACGCACTGTGTTGATGATTACGCACCGCTTTGCGCCGCTTAAATACGCCGATCGGGTTCTAGTGCTCGAAAAAGGGGTGCTGATCGAGCAGGGTTCGCATCAGGAGTTATTGCAGCAACAGGGCATCTATTGGGCGCTGCATCAACAGCAACAAGCGGCAGCTTGAGTTTCACCATTAACAGCCAACACTTTACATTGGAGCACCACCATGAAACGCGATTCTTACTCAGACCCACAAGCTCATGCAAGTTTTCAACCCCAATCGTCTCAACCTGCGATCGAGCCAACTCAGCTTAGTCAGCCTGTTCATCACAGCAGTTCTACAAGCGATCTGAGTGCCAAATGGTTGAACAAAGCGAGTGGCTGGATGGCTGACAAATTGCAAACCGCACAAAATTTTGTGAATGGTTCGGGAGACGCGATTCTCCAAGGGAGAGGCTACGCCAACGCACCTGATCAGATTCTTCCCGCTTTGAAAGGAACTGTGAAACCAGCACTATCTCAGGCTGGTCGAACGAATCAGCCGCTTGTAGGTGTGATTGATGCGGGGTTTGGCACCGATGAGCATGGCGGCAAAATGGTTGCAGCGATTCAGAAAGAGAATCCGCAGGCAAAGATTTGGCAAGGGGGTGGCGTGGGTACAGGGGGCGGGTTAGAGTCGCTCACTGAGTTTGTCGATGTGGCTAAGGCGACAGGACAACGTGCGGTTGCTAACCTCAGCTTTGATTTAACCGAAGTGCATCCAGACGGCAGCAGCTCGACTCGCGCTCAATTGACGGCTAAAGAACAGTCTGCCTTATCCTATGCTCGTGACAATGGGGTGTTAGTGGTCGCATCGTCGGGCAATCAGGGCGGTGCGATGTCCGCTTTGGGGCAAGCTTCTCAACCGTCTGACAATCTAATTGTGGTCGGTGCAGCGAAGGGGAGCGATCGCGCTTCCTACTCCAGCTACGGCAATGGCTTAGATCTGGTTGTAGAGGTAGGGTCTGCGGGAACATCACTCGCTGCCGCCAAAGTGACTGGAGCGATCGCCAAATTGTGGAGCGCCAATCCGGGATTAAACAGTCAACAAGTCGAGCAAATGCTCACCACCACAGCCACCGATTTAAAGACTCCTGGCTGGGATGCTGAAACGGGCGCGGGGTTGCTGAATTCGGGGGCAGCGATCGCTCTAGCAACACACACCGCTCCTGAAGCGATCGTGCTGGCAACACACACCGCTCCTGAAGCGATCGTGTTTTCTGGCGCTCAACTGATGCAGCAAGTGCCTGGATCTTTCGTGACCTGGGAAAGTCGGGATGGCGCTGTGGCAACTGAACGAACCAATCGCTTTATTGAAGGTGATAGCCCACGAAGCCCTGCTCAACCAGCCTCTGCACAACGAGCCGTTGAACTTCACCGACAAGGCGAACGAGACTTTATGAACCGCCCTCGCCCTGCTAAACCAGCGCCAAAAGCTGAACCACCAAACCAGTCCCGCCTAGCTAAACCAGCGCCAAAAGCTGAACCACCAAACCAGTCCCGCCTAAACGCTCTGGCTCGCAAAGACAAAGCCTCCAATGTCGCACCAGCTAAACCAGCGCCAACGGTTGCACCACAAAGCCAGGCTAACCTAAACGCTCTGATTCGCAAAGACAAAGCCTTCAATACTGGAGGAGGTGAACCAACTCCTCGTCCCATACCAACTCCTCATCCCACACCAACTCCTGCTCCCACACCACCGAAAGTTCACACATCAGGTCATCGTTCCGCGCCAACTCCTACTCCCACACCAACTCCTGCTCCCACGCCAATGAGAGTTCCTGATACCAATGGATCGAGTTGGGATTGGGGTGAGATTGTTCATGCCACTCTCGATGTCGCAGGCTTTGTGCCAGGATTCGGAGCCGTTGCAGATATCGCCAATGCAGGCTTGTACGCTGTCGAAGGTGACTATGCCAATGCTGCACTGTCTGCCGCTGCCGCCGTTCCGGGTATCGGTGATGCTGCCGCTGCCGTGAAGCTGGCTGGTCGAGGTGTAGAGGCAGCACAGGCTGCCAATCGCGGTGCGGAGGTAGCGCAGGCTGCCAATCGCGGAACACGCGCTACACAAGATGCAACTGCCGCAGCAGTCCCTAGTCCTCTAAGCCCCGGCAGAGCGCCTGCTCCTGCGGCGCGTCTCACTGCTCCAAGCCCTGCCTCATCTAGCGGACTTAGACGACCCGGATCAGACAGACCTGCCGCAACATCTGAACAAGTCCGTCCAACGTCTCAACGTCTTGTTGCGCCGAGTTCCGCAAGCAAAACAGGAACAGCCAGAAGACCGCAGGAACAACAATCTGTAGCCGTATCGAGTGGGAGACCGTCCGTTAAACCGCAAGAACGCAAGCCGAGCTTAGAAACGGGTAGCCGACCCGCCTCCAGCCAACAACTAGACCATCAACCTGGACTGGGCGCTGTGAGAAAACCACAACCGAAACCTCCCGAAAGCAATCCTGGATCGTCGCCTTGGTCACCTCCCCCGCGAAAGACACCTGATCCGACTCCTTACATTCATACCACCGGTGACCGCAAATATGCCCTAGACCCTGTAATACTGTCGCGCTTAGGCGAAATTCGTCAGGGAGAGAGCTTGTCAAAGTTTGCTGAACGGATAAAAACCAGGATATGGGACAACAATGGATTACCAGCAGGGAACGGTGGTGATTCTGGCAACAGTGGATCACCTCCTACCCCACCTTTGTCTCCCAACCAACCATCGAGTAATGGAGGATCTGATGGACTTGAAAGCTTAGTGGAACATGCATTGCAAGAAGGGCAAAAAATTCCCGATGTTGCAAGTGATGGAAATATCCACCCATCTGCTGATCAAATAGCTGAAGCTATTCGATCAGCTCAAAGGACTCGATCAAGACTAAATTACGACCCAAGAAGGACATCAGCTGCAACAGAGAATGGTTTAGTGGAAAGAAATGGTTATGTAGATAATCCGAGCTTGGGACAGCATTTAGTAGATCACCGAGATGATGCCACCTTCAAGACCAGCGGGAGAGATAATGGAGTTCCTGGAAGTGCGTCCGCTACTCATGCAGAACCAAAAGTTGTGCAACAAGATATTCAGGCTAATCCTGATTCTGCAATCACTGCATTTGCAGTTGATCGCCCAGTGTGTCGAAGTCAGGCTAAAAATCCCAATGGCTCAAGTGGATGGTGTGTAGATTACTTATCTTTGACCGCGACGAAGGAAGGAAGAACCATTGTAGTTGCTGAACCAGGTGGGGTCTGGGTTTTTCATCCTGATATTCCAGCAAATTTCTTTGAAGGTAGATAGCGACGAAGTAAAGTGAGTAGCATTACTCTACTCATCGACTTTTGGGTTGAGAACTAAAACTTCCAAGCTTGAAACACCATGTTTTGAGCTTAGATCTGGGATTTGTGAGTTTTGAACGATATTTCTTGACTTTAAACCCCTATCTTTCAAGTTCAATAGTGCAGCGATCGCGATCTCACCCCCAACTTCCAAGTTCAGAACTCAAAACTTCAAACTCAGAACTCCAACGATCGCGATCAAAACACTAGCGATCGCTATCGTACCCTCAACATCCGAGTTCCAAACTCAAATTTCCAGTTCAGACCCGCAACGCTCGCATCGATAACCTCGGCTTCCAGGCTCAGATCTCAAACGATCGAGTCCAAGCTGCCGATCAAGCCACTCTAGGAGAAAGGCATCATGAAAACTCCATCAATTTCTGTGCAACGACAGCAGACCAAGGTTCAATTTGCCAATGCTCAAGACTACCTGAACTATGAGTTAGGCAATGCTCAACGTCGGTTGCCGCCTGTGTATGTTCGTCTACTCGGAGCGGCGATCTGCGCCCTTGTGGGCGGCACGATCGCTTGGGCAACCTTCAGCAAAGTCGATGAAGTAGCAACGGCTCCCGGACAGGTGATTCCCGCCTCCCAAGTGCAGCCAATGCGATCGCTTGCCAGTGGTCTATTGCGCGAAGTCAAAGTCACCGAAGGCAAGCATGTGCAGCAAGGCGAGGTCTTAGTGCAGCTTGACCCGACAATTTCCCAATCTGAAGTCGATCGGCTTGAGAAGCTCTCCCGCCAAAGTCGCGACACTCTAGCCCGATTGCAAGCTGAACGCACAGGCAACACCCAAGCCGGAAGCTTGCTGCAAAACCAACTATTAGCTGCCCGACTGCGAGAGTTTCGAGATCGTCGTGCGGCTGCCAATGCCGAGACTAGCCGTCAGTTAAGCCTAATCAAAACAGCACAGGTGCAGAAGACGCGGCTAGAGTCTGACCTAGCACACGCTAGCGCCAAAACCCAGGCATACCGATCGTTGCAACAGGAAGGAGCCGTGCCTCGATTTGACTATCTCGATTCCCAGAACAAAGTGGATTCGTTGCAAAAGGAGATTGCGGCACAGGAACAGGCGATCGAACAGGCAAGACAGGCACATCGAGCCGCGCTCAAGAATACAACTCGATTAGAATCGGAACGGCAAAGCGAAATTTTGACCCAGATCGATAAGCAGCAACAAGAACTTACCGACCTCGACAGCAAACTGACTCAAGCTCAAGCTCAGCACCAGCACAGTACGATTCGCGCCGGGGTGACAGGGACTGTCTACAATATCAAAATCAGCAAAACGGGATCTACAGTGCAACCGGGCGATGAAGTCCTATCGATCGTGCCGGATGGTGAAACGTTAATTCTCGAAGCCAAAGTGCAAAACCAAGACATTGGATTTGTCCAATCGGGGATGAGAGTCAAGGTCAAACTGGCAACCTTTCCTTATCAAGAATTTGGCATGGTGGAAGGAACAGTTAGTAAAGTCAGCCCCAATGCTGTGAACGAACAGAATGGTGGGTTAGTGTTTCCAGTTCAGGTTCCGAGTCAGCCCCAATGCCGTAAATCAGCCCAATGCTGAGTCAGTCTTTCCAGTTCAGGTTCAACTCAAGCAGCGATCGGTGAGAACCAGCGATCGTGAAGTGTTGCTCTCTCCGGGCATGTCAGCCAGTGCAGAAATTGTGACCCGTCAGAAAACCGTGATGAGTTTCTTGTTAGACCCCATCACTGCCAGTTGGGATCGAGCTTTTTCGGTGAGATAGGTGCGCGATCGTCCAGTTCAATAGCTTTGAACAGTACAGTCTCAACGTTCTGCTTTCCATACCCAATGGAGCAGTGGTTACTTTAACTGGATAGTTCAGACCCCGATGGTGATAAACGAATTTATCACCATCGGGGTCTGAGTAGCAGCGGATACTGTTGGCGAATGGGTTGTAGGAGGTTGAAACCCTGATTCTACCGTTGTTGCTGTAGTACAGGTGTGATAAAGGCTAACAGCATGGCTGAGACAATAAATCACTTCTCTAGGATGAAGTTGGCGTATGGCAACGATTCGTGTAAAAAAGAGCCATATGTGCTGGAGAAGTATCAATACTTACCAAAATTGCTAATCGGTCAGGTAAATCATCAATTTTACTAATAGGCTTGTAGAGGTTGACTAGTTGCGAAACGAGCAATGAGTCAACCACAGAATCGACATCGTAGGTGAGTCAACAGTCCAGGATTACGCTTGTAGCATGTGATTTTCTGTACTACTTGAGTCCAGTTGTAGTCCAATCAGGCTGTGGTAGGGGTCGAGCCGACATACGACCCAAAAAGTGCAACATGAGGCTGTAACTCTCTTCCTGTAGGGGTTTCAGGAAATAGATGATTTAAGCTGTACTGCTGAAACCCTTGAATAGTAAAGGTTTGGACTACTTTTGGACATTGTACTAATCAAAAATCAGTCGTACATAGCCTCTTTTGACGTGGTTTCAACGGCTGAAAGTCCCATTCTCTTGTAGCACTTCTGCCACTCCCACAGAAGTGCTGCTGCTGAGCCTCGCTTCAATAGATTCTCTGAAACTCAATCCAAATAAGGCTTTCCAGCCCATCTTGCACTTTTTGGGTCGTATGTCGGCTCAACCCCAACTAGACCAAATTATATATAGAGAAATATTTGCGGAGGCAGAAAGCCTCGCGGATTTGCGCCGCTGTTTTATTGAAGGGGATATGGCATCCTGGGACGATCTCGAAAGAAGTTGGTGACAACCCTCATTCCAGGCTTCCAGGTGGCTAATGACCGAATCGTTGTCGTATGCCTATTCAAGGGGACTCTCACCTTCAAAAGAATCGACAGTGTTAGATTTTCCGAATGTCAAACCATCTAAATAATTTGTTATATTAATTTACATAGCGCAATATACCGCTTTGGGTGTTGTTCCTAGTTGACAGTCCGAGAGCTTACGCAATAAGCGTAACGAGCCGTTTCACTCCAGGATAAATTGCAAGACGGTTAGATTACATTAGGTTCGCAGTTTTACCCAAATCAGTTTACGGGAGGCAGATGTGAATCAGGCGAGCGAACTCACCCTAGAGCAAGAATTCAGCATCAGACTTTTTGCAGATCAAGTCCAAGGGATGTCTCATAAACAAGCTCAAGATTTTTTGGTTGAGCAGTATCGGCTCATGATGGTTCAGGAAACGCTGTATCAGAGTCTACTGAAACACGAGTGGAAGTTAGATTTAGATCCTGCTTCTATCTAAAACAGAAAGTAAGCTTCACTTTTCATAGTTGATTTACTTTTCACACCCACCTAGTTTGGAGTACTTATCATGGCAAGTCCCACAAAAAACATTTCTGCTTCTAACACTCGCAACGGTTGGGCTTGGGGATTTACTCCTCAGGCTGAGAGTTGGAATGGTCGTTTTGCAATGATTGGTTTTGCATCTGTTCTTCTAATTGAAGCATTTTCTGGTCAGGGTACTCTTCACTTCTGGAATCTGTTGTAAGTCAGCGGATTAATTTGTAGGTTGGCTGGGCTAAGCGCTTTTTGCTGTAGTTTACCTGTCATCCCTGATCGCTGAGTTTTTCACCGTCATTTAATCCGAGTGTAGAGGAAGCTTTCTCCAAGCAAATTTGAGTTTGATAAAGGATTTCTATGACCATGCGCTCACATATCAAGAACCGTAATGTGCTGAACTTTGCTATTTTACATATCAAGAACCGTAATGTGCTGAACTTTGCTATTTTCAGTTCATCCTTTAATCAGTTTCTGGGCTTACTACGCCGCACGTTTCTGATGGGTTTGCTGATTAGTTTAATTTGGCTACCAGGACTATCGATTAATCCGGCACTCGCTGTCTCTAATGTTGACGGTGCTGCTACTGAAAAAGCTGCTTCTCAAATGGTTGATGCTGCTGCCAAAGGCGATCGCTTAAGTGCCTTGATTAGTTGCTTACCCAAACAGCTCAGTCAACCTAGCCTTAAGCAAGCTTTGAGCGAAATGGGCAACGACCAAATTGAGAGAGCTTTGAACCTCAAGGCGACCCCTAAGCTCAGTCAAGCAGAAGTCGATTTGGCGAGTTGCCTAGATCGTAAATCAGCGTAGATTGCATCTTAGTCTACAGCTTTGTTCATCACAGCTACAGCATTCTGACCGTACCCTTTACCCTAGGTGAAATATGGCTGGTTTTTTAGGATCTATTCTTATCCCCCAAGCTATTCAGGATAAATCTAGCGTTGATGCTCTGAAGAATCGATTGGATTGGGGAGAACCTGCTTTGACTATTATTGATGTCAGAGATAGAAACGCTTTTAACGCTAGACGAATTATGGGCGCGATCGCGATGCCCATTGAGGAACTTGTTGATCGTGCCTGTGCCAGCCTCGAATTGGTTCGGGATATTTACGTTTATGGTGACACAGATGAGCAAACGGCTGAAGCCGCATCTAAACTGCGGCAAGCCGGATATCAACATGTTGCTGAACTGATGGGTGGTCTAAAAGCCTGGAAGTCAGCTAAATACCCAATTGAAGAGATCCCAGCGATTAGCGTTTGATTTGATTCAATCTGATTAGCGATCAATTTGCTCTTGCCTTCTATTTAATGTGAGTTGGCAAGAGCTTTTTATTCAGTGGGTTTGTGGATCTAGAATTAAAGTCTGATGTCGTAGTCCACCCAATTACTCCAGAAATAAAGCTTTCCAGCCCATCTTGCACTTTTTGGGTCGTATGTCGGGGTATGACACCGTTCCTGGCAATTAAGTACCACATCGGCTGAACCCTTTTCTCAGTGGCAGTTCCAGACTATTATCTTGCCTATTTTAGACCCAATTGATGAACAGAATCTGCTGCGAGGGGATAGTGGCGATGCTTGATTGATAACTTCTGCTGATCTTCTTTCTGGTGATCACTCATTGCGAGGGAGGCAATTAGTCAACGATGAGATCGGACTTTGAAGTCCTTAAAACCTGCAAGACTACGCTTGTAGTATCAGGTTCTAGAGTTGAATCAGTCCAGAAAAAGTCCACTCCATCTGTAGTATGGGTTTTCCATCTTTAGTAGAACTGATCAATGGTTGTCTGCTACCTTCCAACTTGCTTTGTTTCCTTTGCATTGAACCCGAAACCATCGCAGCGCTCAGTCCTTATTGGACGCAGCACATTAACCGATTTGGTCGTTACAGTTTGAACATGGACCGTTGCCCTCCTCCCATTGACTTTGGCATCCCTGTCGTCTCCCAAAAGTCATCCGATCCATGATTTCCTCGGAAAACTTTTTCCTGGAAGTACTTCCTAGCAAAGGTTTCAGGCGATGTGGTACTTAATTGCCAGGAACGGTGTCATACCCCAAAAAGGAATAATAGCAACCTACCTTCCTCTAAATTTGTGTAAAAGCAAGCAACCAGAAGTTGTCTATCCTGGCAAGCCGCTGCTTCAACCAGGGGTGCCTTATACGCTGCTTGTGCAAACCGACACAGGAGCCTCATCGAAGTCTGATGGAGCGTCTGGAGTTGAATTCAGAGTTCTGCGCGACTCAGAACTTAAAGCGCTGCAAGAAGGGGCAAATTTGTCACAACAAGACCTAAAAACGTCAG
>ENA-OBIT01000875-OBIT01000875.1-metagenomes-genome-assembly--contig:-NODE-875-length-12186-cov-4.382_pt1 | contig 12186 bp, 12 predicted proteins | sample MGYA00153386_OBIT01 | MGnify analysis MGYA00153386
TGCCGCGCTGTGCTGCAGCCAGGCGGCGTGATGAGTGTGAACCTGTTCGGCCGCGACGCCAGTTTCAGCGCCAGCATCGCGCGCATCGCCGCCGTTTTCGGTGCCGACCAGGTCTGGAGCCTGCGCCCCACGCGCGAAGGCAACACCGTGGTGGTGGCCGGCCGCTCGGTGGTGGTGCCGGCGCGCAGCGAGTTGTCGGCGCGCGCGGTGCACGTCGAAACGCGTTTTCTGGCCCACGGTTTGCGCGCGCGAACGTGGCTGCGCATGGTGCGGCCCTACGTTGCACCTTGATGCGGGTGGCACGCTTTCCATACGTGGAAACCACAGCGGGCGGGGCAGGGGCCTTACCTAGAATGCGGCGCAAACACCACATGGCTGGAGACACACGTTGAAAATCAAGAGCGAGAGGGACTTCTGGTCCGGATTGATGTTCGTGGTGGTGGGCATTCTGTTCGCATGGGGCGCGTTGAACTACAACTTTGGCAGCTCAGCCCGGCCCGGCCCGGCGTACTTCCCTTTTGGTCTGGGTGTGCTGATGGCTGCGCTGGGCGCCATGGTTTTGTTCAAGGCGTTGACCATTGAAGTCGAGGGCCGCGACCCGATCGGGCCGTGGGCTTGGAAGCCCCTGATTGTCATCGTGTTGGCCATTGCCGGCTTTGGCTGGACCTTGCCCAACCTGGGCATGTTCATGGCGTTGCCGTTGTTGGTGTTTGTGTCGGCCATTGCCGGCGACGAGTTTCGCTGGAAGGAGGCACTCATCAATGCGGCGCTCCTGACCGGCGGCTGCTGGGTGATCTTCATCTGGGGCCTGAAGCTGACCATTCCTTTGTTGCCCAAATTCGCAGGCGGCTGAGGGCGAACATCATGGAATTGCTTAACAACTTGGCACTCGGTTTCGGCGTGGCGTTCACGCTGCAAAACCTTTTATACGCCTTTGGCGGCGCGCTGCTGGGCACCTTGATCGGCGTGCTGCCGGGCCTGGGGCCGGTGGCCACGATTGCCATGCTGCTGCCCAGCATCTACGCGCTGGACGCCACACCGGCACTCATCATGCTGGCCGGCATCTACTACGGCGCGCAGTACGGCGGCAGCACCACGGCCATCCTCATCAACGTGCCTGGCGAATCGAGTTCAGTGGTCACCGCCATCGATGGCTACCAGATGGCGCGCAAGGGGCGGGCCGGCGCGGCGCTGGCTGCTGCCGGCCTGGGCTCGTTCTTCGCGGGCTGCGTGGGCACCATCATCATCGCGGCCTTTGCGCCGCCGCTGACCGAACTGGCCTTCAAGTTCGGCCCGGCTGAGTACTTTTCGCTCATGGTGGTGGGCTTGATCGGCGCGGTGGTGCTGGCCTCGGGTTCGCTGCTGAAGGCCATCTCGATGATCATCCTGGGGTTGCTGCTGGGGCAGATCAACACCGACGTGATCTCGGGCGTGCCGCGCTACAGCTTCGACATCCCCGAACTCACCGATGGCATCGGCTTCGTGGCCATCGCCATGGGCATTTTCGGCTTCGGCGAGATCATTGCCAACCTGGGCCAGCCGGAAGAAAAGCGCGAGGTTTTCACCAAGGACGTAAAGGGCCTGTGGCCCACCGCCGACGACTTCAAACGGGCCTTCCCCGCCGTGCTGCGCGGCACCGCGCTCGGCTCGCTCTTAGGCGTGTTGCCCGGCGGCGGCGCGCTGCTGGCGTCGTTCGCGGCTTACACGCTCGAGAAGAAGATGCCCATGAAGCCTGGCGAAGTGCCGTTCGGCCAGGGCAACATCCGTGGCGTGGCCGGCCCGGAAAGCGCCAACAACGCCGGCGCGCAGACCTCCTTCATCCCGATGTTGACCTTGGGCATCCCGCCCAACGCGGTGATGGCGCTGATGGTGGGCGCGATGACCATCAAGGGCATCCAGCCCGGCCCGCAGGTGATGACCAGCAACCCCGAGCTGTTCTGGGGCCTGATTGCCAGCATGTGGGTGGGCAATGCCATGCTCATCGTCTTGAACCTGCCGCTCATCGGCATCTGGATCAAGCTGCTGACGGTGCCCTACCGGTTCCTGTTCCCGGCCATCATGTGCTTTTGCTGTATCGGCCTGTACACGCTGAACAACGGTTCCTTCGACGTCTTCATGGGCGCGGGCTTTGCGCTGGTCGGCTACACCTTCTACAAGCTGGGTTGCGAGCCGGCGCCATTGCTGCTGGGGTTCATCCTGGGGCCGATGATGGAAGAGAACCTGCGCCGTGCGCTGCTGTTGTCGCGCGGTGACTGGACCACCTTCATGACCCGGCCGCTGTCGGCCGGCCTGCTGATTGCCGCAGCGCTGATGATCGTGGTGGTGACGCTGCCGGCCATTCGTAAGAAGCGTGAGGTGGCGTTCAAGGAAGACGTTTGACCTCACTGCCGGCGGCGCTCGAGCCGCTGCGGGGGCCCGTCTTCCGCGGGCTTTGGGCGGCGTCGCTGGCCGCCAACCTGACGATGTGGATGAACGACGTTGCCGCCGCCTGGCTGATGACGCAGCTGACCACCAGCCCGGTGATGGTCGCGCTGGTGCAAACGGCGTCCACCCTGCCCGTGTTCCTGCTCGGCCTGCCCAGTGGCGCCATGGCCGACATCCTCGACCGGCGTCGCTACTTTGCGGCCACGCAGTTGTGGGTGGCGGTCAACGCGCTGGTGTTGGCGGCCTTGTCGCTGGCGGGCATGTTGACCGCGCCGCTGCTGCTGCTGCTGACCTTCAGCAATGGCATCGGCTTGGCCATGCGCTGGCCGGTTTTCGCCGCCATCGTGCCGCAGGTGGTGCCCCGCTCGCAGTTGCCTTCGGCGCTGGCGCTGAACGGCATCTCGATGAACCTGTCGCGCGTGGTGGGCCCGGTGCTGGCCGGCGGCCTGCTGGCGGCGTTCAGTCCGGCGGCGGTGTTTGTCGTCAACGCCTTGTTGGCCGTGGTGGCTTTCGTGCTCATCCTGCGCTGGCACTCGGTGCCGCGCAGCAGCACCCTGCCGGGCGAGCGTTTCGTTGGGGCCATGCGCGTGGGGCTGAACTTCGCGATGCAAAGCCCGCGCTTCAAGGTGGTGTTGTTGCGCATCTTCCTGTTCTTCCTGCAGTCCACGGGGCTGATGGCCTTGCTGCCGCTGGTGGCTGCGCGGCTGCACGGCGGCGGAGCGGGCTCGTTCACGCTGATGCTGGCCTGCGTGGGGGCCGGCGCCATCGTTGCCGCGCTGCGGTTTGGCCAGTGGCGCGCGCGTTTCGACCGCAACGAATTCGTCCGCTACGGCACGCTGGTGCAGGCCGCCATGTCGTGTGTGGTGGTGCTGGTGCCAGAAATCTGGGTGGCGCTGCCGGCCATGGTGGTACTGGGCATGGCGTGGATCTCGGTGGCCAATTCACTGGCCGTGGCCGCGCAGATGGCCATGCCCGACTGGGTGCGCGCGCGCGGCATGTCGATCTACCAAATGGCGTTGATGGGCGGCGCCGCAGCGGGCTCGCTGCTGTGGGGGCAGACGGCCGCATTCATCGGCGTGCAAGGTGCCGTGCTGTGCGCGGCAGCGTTTGGATGCACGGTGCTGCTGGTCACGCGTCATTTGTCGGTGGAAGGCGGTGCCGACCTGGATTTCACGCCGGTGCTGGTCAATTCCGCACCCGAGCCGTCGTATGAGGTCGGCGCCGACGAGGGCCCGGTGATGGTCACCGTGCAGTACCAGATAGACCCCCTGCGCGCCCACGAATTCGCCGCGGTGATGCAGCGCACGCGCAGAGCCCGGTTGCGCCAGGGCGCGCTGTCGTGGGGGCTGTTCCGCGACGTGTCGGTGCCCGGGCGCTATGTCGAGTATTTCGTTGACGAAAGCTGGGTCGAGCACCTGCGCCGGCTGGAACGTTTCACCGCCTTCGACGCCGAACTGCGCGAGCAGCGGCTGTCTTTCCACATTGGCGACACGCCGCCGGTGCTGCGCCGCTACGTGGCTGATGCCGAGGCCCAGCCGGTGGGCATGGCGCCCCAGTCCCGGCGTGGCCAGCCCGGCACGCACTGACTAACGAGCACCGTACAAGGAATCACATGGATCTGGGCATCGAAGGCAAATGGGCGCTGGTCTGCGCCGCCAGCAAGGGCTTGGGCAAAGGCTGCGCCGCAGCGCTGGTGCGCGAGGGCGTGAACGTGGTCATCACCGCGCGCGGGGACGCGGCGCTGCAGGCCACGGCGGCTGAGTTGCGCGCGCTGAACGGCGCCGTGCAGGTGCATGCGGTGGCCGGTGACATCACCACCGCAGAAGGCCGCTCCGCGGCGCTGGCCGCGTGCGCGCAGGTCGACATCCTGGTCAACAACGCCGGTGGTCCGCCGCCCGGGGACTTCAGGTCGTGGGACCGCGAGACCTGGATCAAGGCGCTGGACGCGAACATGCTGGGGCCCATTGAACTCATCAAGGCCGTCATCGACCCGATGGCCGAGCGCGGCTTCGGCCGCATCGTCAACATCACGTCGGCGGCCGTGAAAGCGCCCATCGACGTGCTGGGCCTAAGCAATGGCGCGCGCTCGGGCCTGACCGGCTTTGTCGCTGGCCTGGCGCGCCAGCCGCGCGTAGCGGGCCGAAACGTGACGCTGAACAACCTGTTGCCCGGGCCGTTCGACACCGACCGCCTGCGCACCACCACCGAGGCCGCCGCACAAAAGACCGGCCGCCCGTATGGCGAACTGTGGGCCGAACGCCAGCAGGCCAACCCCAGCCGCCGCTTCGGCTCAGCCGACGAGTTCGGCGCGTTGTGCGCCTTCATCTGCAGCGTGCATGCCGGCTACATCACCGGACAGAACCTGCTGCTCGACGGGGGGGCATATCCGGGCGCGTTCTGAGCCGCAATGGACCGGGGCGGGCCGGGCGGGCCGGGCGGACCAGGCATCAGCCGACGGCAACTTTCAGCGTCTGCATGCCCACCCGACAACTGCCCACCTGCACTTCAAGCGTGCCGGTGCCGGCCACCAGCAGCGTGACGAAACGCTCGTGGCCATTGCCGCGTGTCCAGGGTCCAAACACGCTGGGGCCGCCGTACAGGCCGCCGCCCCAGCCATCCAGGTGGCCGATCTGCACGACGGCCTGGGCGGGTGCCAGCAGCGTCAGGCCTTCGCCGTGCGCCGTCAGGCGCAGCGGTTCGGCATGCGGCACGGCTTTGGCTGAGGGCATGCCGTAGCTGGCCATGTAACCCTGGTTGGCCACGCGCAGTTCGATGCGGGTGTGGCCTTCGGCGCGTTTTTGCCGCAGCACCGACACGTGGATGCGCGGCAGCAACGCGGCCACACGCAGGAAGGCCGCACTTTGTGTGGCGCAGGTGTCGGGCAGGCGTTCATAGGGCGGGTTCCAGATGCCCACGCGGGGGTCCAGGCCACCCACTTCCACATCACCCAGTTGCGGGTGGTGGGCCTTTCTCCAGCCGCCGAAGATGCGTCCGGCGTTGTGCGTGCGGTCGAACTCGGCCAGCGCGACCATGTCCTTGCGCGTGAACTTGAAGTAGTGGTCGACAAAGGGCTTCTTGCGCTCGATGCCGAGCTGTTTGAACAGGTCCCACAGCTCCACCACGTAGGCCAGCGCGCCGCGGTGGTGGTAGGCGTAAGCGCTGAGGCTGCCGTGCACGGGCTTGTCGGGCTCGTACAAGAATTCGTGAAAACCGCTGACGGTGACGTAGCCGGTGTGCTCGGTGGCCCAGGCCTCGACCTGGTCATAGATCCCCAGATCGCCGGGGTTCATTTTGCTGTCGGGCTTGTCGCTCGAGGGGCGGATCAGCACGCCGCCAAACGTGTGCAGGTTTAACCACAACATGATGTTAGGGTGCGCGGTGGCGAAATCCATCACCGCACGCGTTTCTGGCGCGCTGCCGGGGTAGTGGCCGGCACCCACCTGCTGCGGCTCGGGCGCCCAGGAATACGGGAAGTTGCGGTTGAAGTCGTAGCTGTTGTCGGCCAGGAAATTCGGGTTCGGGATGGTGCTGCCGTCGAAATTGGTGATGTGGCCTTCGGGGTACAACTTGAAGAACGGGCCGGTGTCTTCAGGCTGGCGCGCCACCATCACCGCGGGCACCAGCACCTGGCCATCGTCGCCTCGCAACTCGGTCAGTTCGCCTTCGGGGTCGCGTTGGCGCATGAAGCCAAGCTGGCCGTCGCCGTCGACATCACCTGCCAACCAGCGCGCGTGGCCGCGTTGGCTGCGGTCGTCCACCGGGCTCGAACGCACATAGCGCCCGCTCTTGAGCACCTCTTCGGCGCCGTCGGGCGAGATGCGCGGCACCACATAGAACAGCGTGTCGCGAATGGCCCGGGCCATGTGCGGCGGCAGCGCTTTGCCGCCGGCTTCGTCGGCGCCCTGGTGGATGGCCAGGATGTCTTCGGCAATGGCCAGCGCCACGCTGGACCCGCAGACTTCGCTGGCGTGCATGTTGCCGTCGATCCACACCGCAGGGCGGCCGTTGCCGGGGTCGTGGCCGATGGTCAACAAGGCGATGTCGCGTCCGGCGGTGCTGGTGCCCAGCGAGCCCAGCGTCACCAGCTCCGGGTGCTGGACGGCCCAGCGGGCCAGCTGGGCGGCGATCTCTGCGTGGTCGAGGTACTTATCTCTGAACATGGGTTTTCCAGTGGGTGTGCTGCGGCGCGGACGTTATGGTGACTTGCGGGCGCGCGGCGCCAGGCTGACGGCGATGCCGGCCACGATCAGCGTGAAGCCCAGCGCATGGTGGGGCTGTGGCCAATCACGAAGCAGTGCGGCCGACAGCACGGCAGCGAACAGCGGCGTCAGGTTGTTGAAGAAGGCCGCCAGCGTGGGCCCGCCTTCGGTCACGCCCAGGCCCCAGCATCGGTAAGCCAGCACCGACGCGCCCAGCGAGACATACAGCAGCGCCGCAAACACGCCCGGTGACCAACGGATGGGTGCGGCGCCCAGCGCCTGTTCGGCACCACTGAACACGACAGCGGTGGCCACGCCGAACAAAGCCTGGATGAGCAGGAAGCCGGCCCAGTCCCAGTCGGGCCGTGCCGCACCCTGCATGTGCGCCGGTGGCCGCGCCAGCAGCCAGCTGTACAAGGCCCAGCCGATGACGGCCAGCAGGATGAACACGTCGCCCGCCACCCATTGCACCTGGGCCAGCGTCTCCCACGAGCCGCGGCCTATCACCGTGGCGACGCCCAGCAAGCCCAGCGCCGCGCCAGCCAGTTGGCGGCGCGTGGCGCGTTCGCCAAAGAACAGCGCACCCACGGCCAACATCCACACCGGCATGCTGGCCGCCACCAGCGTCACGTTCAAGGGGCTGGACGTGACCAGCGCCAGGTACTGCAATGAATTGAACAAACCCACCCCCAGCAGCCCCACCGCCAGCAGGTAGGGCCAGCGCTGCGCGATGCGCGACCAGGGCCGCAGCGCGCGCCAGGCAAAGGGCAACAGGATCAACACCGTAAGCGCCCAGCGCATCAGGTTCAGCGTCAGCGGCGGCACCTGGTCCACCATCAGCCGGCCGACAACGGCATTGCCGGCCCACAACAGGGGCGGCACGGTCATCAGCAAGGCCAGCCGGGGGGTCAGGGTCATCGAAGCGGGATCACACCGCGGCCGCTGCCGGGCGCAGGGCGCCGCAGTTCCAGCATTGTTCGAAGGGCCCGTCGACGTTCTCACCGCAGCCATGGCAGAGCCAGTGAACCCAGGGCAGGTGTCTCAGCTCGTGCAACAGGCGGCGCGCGGGCTCCAGCACACTGTCGTCCATCACCCACACCTCGGGCAGCGCCTGGTCGGGCGGAATCTCGCCGGCAAGGCTGCTGGTGTAGGCGCGCTGCACCACCGCCTCCATACCCGCCTGGGTGAGCAGGTCGGCCCACAGCGTGGCCAAGGCTACATTGGGGGCGTGGATGAGGCGTTTCATAAGCGGCCCGATCGTGCCACGGCAGGGAAGGCGGGCCGTCGTTGCGCTAGCCTATGCACACCACCACCGGAGTCCACCATGTCACGCGCCATCCAGATCACCGCTTACGGCGGCCCCGAGCAAATGCACCTTGTCGAGCGCGACGTGGGCGAACCCGGGCCAAGTGAGATTCGCATCCGCCATCACGCGTGCGGGCTGAATTACATCGATGTGTACCAGCGCACAGGCCTGTACGCGACCCCGCTGCCGCTGACGCTGGGCATGGAAGGCGCCGGCGTCGTCGAGGCGGTAGGCGACGGCGTCACGCACCTGAAGGCAGGCGACCGCGCCGCCTATGCCAGCAACCCGCCGGGCAGCTACAGCGAAGCGCGCGTGATGCCGGCCCAGAACGTGGTGCGCCTGCCCGACGGCATTGCCTTCGACACGGCAGCCGGCATGATGTTGAAGGGGCTGACCGCGCAGTACCTGCTGAAGAAGACGCTGCCGGTCGAGGGTTTGAAGGCCGGTGACTTTGTGCTGTTTCACGCTGCCGCAGGGGGTGTGGGTTTGATCGCCTGCCAGTGGGCGCGGGCGCTGGGGTTGCAGCTCATAGGCACGGCCGGCAGCGCGGCCAAATGCGCACTGGCGCTGGAGCATGGCGCGGCCCATGCCATCGACTACGGCCGCGAAGACTTTGTGGCGCGCGTCAAGCAGATCACCGGGGGACAGGGCGTCAAGGTCGTCTACGACTCGGTCGGCAAGGACACCTTCGAGCGCAGCCTTGACTGCCTGCGTCCCTTCGGGCTGATGGCCAGTTTCGGCAACTCCAGCGGCCCGGTAGCGCCGATCGCGCCGGGCATGCTGGGCCCCAAGGGCAGCCTGTACCTGACGCGGCAAACGCTGTTCACTCACATCGCCACACGTCAGGCCACCCAGGCCATGGCCGAAGACCTGTTCGCCGTGGTGCAAAGCGGCGCCGTGAAGATTCGCATCGACCAGCGGTATGCATTGGCCGACGCGGCCCAGGCCCACCGCGACCTGGAAGCGCGCAAGACCACGGGCTCGACGGTACTGACGCCATGACGTGAAAACGGCCGCGTGTCAGCGGCCGTGTCGTTATGCGGCATGGGCCTCTCAGCCCGTGCGCAACTTGTTTTCAGAACTTACTGCGAGAACTTGTAGTCGGTCTTGGCCTTGCTGCGAAGTTCTTCCTGGTACCTCTGCAGCTTGGCTTGTTCGATGCGCTGCTTGATCTGACCCTTCACATCATCGAAGGTGGGAAAGCTGGCTTCGCGCGTGTCTTCAAGGCGAATGATGTGCCAGCCGAACTGGCTTTTCACCGGCACATCGGTCATCTCGCCCTTCTTCAACTTGGTCAACGCGCCGCCGAATTCGGGCACGTAGGAATCGGGCTTGGCGAAGTCCAGGTCGCCGCCGTTGGCGCCCGAGCCTGAATCCTTCGAACTGGCCTTGGCCAGGTCTTCGAACTTTTCGCCAGCCTTGATTTTCTTGATCAGCGCCACGGCTTCTTCTTCCTTGTCGACCAGGATGTGTCGTGCGCGGTACTCGGTGCCCGTGGCCTGGGCCTTGAACTTGTCGTACTCGACCTGGGCATCGGCGTCGCTGACCGGGTTCTTCTTGCGGTGGTCCTCGAACAACTCGCGGATCAGGATGCTCTGGCGGGCCAGTTCCATCTGGCTGCGGAAGTCGGCGCTGGCAGCGACGCCGCGCCTTTCCGCTTCCTGCACAAATATTTCGCGCAGCACCACTTGGTCGCGGGCTTGTTGCTGGATCTCGGGGCCGACTTTCTGGCCGCTGCGCTCGGCCTGCTGGACGAGCTGGTCAACGCGCGCCTTGGGCACGGGCTTGCCGTTGACCAAGGCAATGTTCTGGGCCTGGGCGGCCAGCGGCAGCGTCAGCGCCAGGGCCAGCGCGAGGCGAGTGGTGAGGGCTGTGGCCGCGCGTGCGGCAGGGAACATGGTCATCATGGCAAGCGGACTCTCGTCGGTATGTGGGGGGATGAACGGCGGGCCGGACTGCGCACAAAAAGTCGGGCCGCAGGGGCTCGGCGGCAGAAGGCCTGCTGGCCGCAAAAAAGCTTCAGGCTTCTTCGGGAGCGCTGGCGACGATAGCCAGGGCATGAACACCCTGATCGGCCAACGACCCCAAAGAATCATACACAAGGCGGTGCCGCGCCACGCGCGACAGCCCCGTAAAGCGAGCACTGGTCAAGCGCACGGTGAAGTGCCTGCCTTCGCGCGCGCCGGCGTGCCCGGCGTGCAGGTGGCTGTCGTCGTCAACCTCGATGGCGCTGGGCGCCAGGGCTGTGCGCAAGACGCTTTCGATCTCGCTGGCGTTCATCGGCGGGCCCTCATTCGGCAGCCTTGAAGTCGATGGCGGCCGAGTTGATGCAGAAGCGATCGCCGGTGGGCTGCGGCCCGTCTTCAAACACATGCCCCAGGTGGGTGCCGCAGTTGCGGCAGCGCACTTCCACACGCACCATGCCCAAACTGTCGTCGACCACACGCTCGACCACGTCGCTGTTCACCGGTTCCCAATAGCTCGGCCAACCGCAGCCGGCATCGAACTTGGTGCGTGACTCGAACAGCGGCGTGCCGCAGCCCACGCACAGGTACTGCCCGGCCTCGGTGTGGTCCCAGTACTTGCCGGTGAAGGGCCGTTCGGTCGACGCCTGGCGGGCCACCTGGTACTGCTGGGCGTCGAGTTCGGCGCGCCACTCGGCGTCGGTCTTGCGCACCGGGTAACGCGGGTCATCGTGGCCGTGTGGGGGTTGGTGTGGTTTCATGACGAGCAGGAGATCTCCAGTGTTTGTGCCCAGGCGGGCGGAAAGCCGGCGTCGGCCTCGTGTTCAGGCTGTTCGTCGAAGGGGTGCTGCAACACGTTCAGCAGCCGCTGCACTTCGTTGAAGTCACCTTCGCGGGCCCGTTCGATGGCGGTTTCCGCCAGGTGGTTGCGCAACACGAACTTCGGGTTGCAGCGCTTCATGCGCACCGCGCGTTCGGCGTCCACGCTGTTTTCGGCCCGCAGGCGGGCCGTGTACCGTGCGGCCCAGGCATCGAAGGCTTCACGGTCGATGAAGCAATCGCGAACGCTGTCGTTGGTGGCGCCCGGTTGCGACGAGAACGCGGCCAGGCGCCGCCATGTGATGGTGAAGTCGGCATGGTCGGCCGCCATGCAGCGCAGCAGGTCGTCGGCCAGGGATTGGTCATCGGCAGCTTCGTCGTGCAAGCCCAGTTTGGCGCGCCACGCGGCCAGCATGGCCTGTGTGTAGACGGTCTTGTACGGTTCCAGCGCGGCCAATGCGCGGTCGCTGTCGCCGATGACCGGCATCAACGCCTGAGCCAACGCGTGCAAGTTCCAGAAAGCCACGTTGGGCTGGCGTGCCCAGGCGTAACGGCCAGCGTGGTCGGAATGGTTGCAGATGTGGCCCGGGTCGAAGGCATCGAGAAAACCGAAAGGGCCGTAGTCGATGGTCAGGCCCAGCACCGACATGTTGTCGGTGTTCATCACACCATGGCAAAAACCCACCGCCTGCCATTGCGACATCAGCACGGCAGTGCGCCTTGCCACGGCCTGCAGCAGTGCTTCGGCAGGCTGTGCCGCATCAGCCAGTCCAGGGTAGTGCCCGGCGATGGTGGCATCCACCAGGCGCTGCAGCATGTCCGGGTCGGGCTGGCTGTGCGCGAAGTGTTCGAAGTGGCCGAAGCGCAAAAAGCTGGGCGCCACGCGCGTCACCACGGCTGCGGTCTCAACCGTTTCACGCCGCACCGGCAGCGGCGAGCCCACCAGCGCCAGCGCGCGCGTGGTGGGCACGCCCAATGCGTGCATGGCCTCGCTGCAAAGAAACTCGCGGATCGACGATCGCAGCACTGCGCGGCCGTCGCCCATTCGAGAAAACGGTGTCAGGCCGCTGCCCTTCAGCTGTACTTCAAGCCGGCCCGCGGGCGTGTCCGCTTCGCCCAGCAGGAGCGCGCGGCCGTCACCCAGCTGGCCCGCCCACACGCCGAACTGGTGGCCTGAATACACGCTGGCCAGCAGCCCGCCTGGTGGCGCCTGGTTGCCGGCCAGCATGCCCAGGGCAGCGTCGCTTTGCAGCCAGTCTGCCCACCCCATTTCGGCGGCCAGCATGCCGCTGCGCGCCACCCAATGCGGTGCCGGCAACGGCTGCGCAGGTTGCGGGCGCGCGAATGCCGGGCCCAGCGAGCGAACCATGCTGCCCGCAACCCAGGTGGGCGGTGAAGCCAGCAGGGCGGTGTCGGTGTCGCTCATGCCGTGATTGTGATGGGCACGCCGTGCGCGGACACGCTCTAGGGTTTG
>ENA-OBIT01000876-OBIT01000876.1-metagenomes-genome-assembly--contig:-NODE-876-length-12171-cov-5.86448_pt1 | contig 12171 bp, 10 predicted proteins | sample MGYA00153386_OBIT01 | MGnify analysis MGYA00153386
GCGGTCAGCATGGTGGGGTGTTGCAAATCGGCATCAGTCATCGCGGTGTCGCCGGGGATGTCACGGAAGTCGGTCGGGCGCAGGCGATCATTGTCGGGTTGCGTTGGCTGCTCAGGCCATGGCACGCAGATTGCACCACGGCAACCCAGCCCATTCCTCAGGAGTCCTCATGCGCCACGCCCCGTCCGCCCGCCCCCGTCAATTGAATGTCTTCTTGCACCACGCGGTGGCAGCCGCGGTGCTGGGTACCCTCCACCTTGGTGCGAGTGCCCAGCAGGCCCCGGGCACCGAGGCCGGCAAGCTGCAGACCGTGACAGTGACCGCCGAGCGCCGGCTCGAGAACATCCGCGACGTGCCGAGCTCCATCACCGCGCTGTCGGGTGAGTTGCTGGACGTGCTGAACAGCGGCGGCCAGGACATCCGCCTGCTCAGCGGCCGGGTGCCCAGCCTGAACATCGAGTCGTCCTTCGGCCGCGCCTTCCCGCGCTTCTACATCCGCGGCATCGGCAACACCGACTTCGACATCAACGCCAGCCAGCCCGTGAGCCTGGTCTACGACGACGTGGTGCAGGAGAACCCCATCCTGAAGGGCTTCCCCATCTTCGACATGGAGCGCATCGAGGTGCTGCGCGGCCCCCAGGGCACGCTGTTCGGCCGCAATTCGCCGGCCGGTGTGGTGAAGTTCGAGTCGGCCAAGCCGGGCAAGAAGTTCGAGGGCTACGGCACGCTGTCGATCGGACGCTACAGCGCCGTCAACGCCGAGGGCGCGGTCAACGTGCCGCTGTCCAGCACGGCAGCGCTGCGCGTGGCCGTGCAGTCGCAGAACCGCGACGACTGGGTCAAGAACACCCGCACCGCGGGCCCGACACAGGACTACGAGGGCTTCAACGACAACGCCGCCCGCGTGCATTTGCTGCTGACGCCGGACAAGAACTACAGCGTGCTCTTCAACGTGCACACGCGCGACCTAAAGGGCTCGGCGCGCGTCTTCCGCGCCAACATCATCCAGCCCGGTACCAACAATTTGGTGGCCGGCTTCGACGAGACCCGGGTCTCGCAGGACGGCATCAACAGCCAGGACGTGAAGAGCACCGGCGGCAGCGTGCGTGTGCGCTGGGACATGGGCAACGGCATGGCGCTGAGCTCCATCACCGGTTACGAGACGGTGAAGTCCTTCAGCCGGGGTGACATCGACGGCGGTTCGCCACCGTACGTGTTCGGTTCACCAACGACCCGGCCGCAGTTCGACGCCGAATCCGGCGACGGCCTGCCCAAGCACAAGCAGTTCACCCAGGAACTCCGGCTGGAGTCCACGGGTAGCGGCGCCCTGAAATGGCTGGCCGGGTTGTACTACTTCGATGAAGAACTCAACATCGACAGCAACAACTACAGCAGCCTGGGCGGCAACGCGCGCAACGGTTTTGCCACGCAGCAGCAGGACAACAGGGCCTATGCTGTGTTCGGCAGCGTCAACCTGGACGTGAGCGACGCGCTGAAACTGCGCGCCGGCCTGCGCTACACCGACGACCAGAAGGACTTCGTCGCCGACCGCTTCCAGGCCCCGCCCTTCAGCCTCACCTTCATCGGCCGGCGCACGGCCAACACCAAGGCCACCAACACCAGTGGCGACTTCAGCGCCAGTTACGCGCTGGACAAGTCGACCAATGTCTACGGCCGGGTGGCCACCGGTTTCCGGGCGCCGTCGATCCAGGGGCGGCTGCTGTTCGGCGATACGCTGTCGGTCGCGAAGAGCGAAAAGGTCACGTCGTATGAAGCTGGCATCAAGGGCGACTTCTTCGACCGCCGCGCGCGCGCCTCGGCCAGCGTGTTCAGCTTCACCGTCAAGGACCAGCAGCTCACCGCGGTGGGCGGTGCTGCCAACTTCAACCAGCTGGTGAATGCCGCCAAGAGCGTGGGCTCGGGCGCCGAGTTCGACTTGCAGGCACTCGTCACCGACAGGCTGCTGGTCACACTGGGCGGCAGCTTCAACAAGACGCAGATCAAGGATCCCAATCTGTTTGTTCAGCCCTGCGGCAGCGGCTGCACCGTGCTGGACCCGGCGGGCGCAAAACCTGGCACGGTAGCGATCAATGGCAACCCGCTGCCCAACGCTCCCAAGACCATCCTGAACTTCAGCGCGCGTTACGGCATGCCTGTGCCGGGTGGCGAGTTCTACCTGCTCACCGACTGGGCCTACCGCGGCGAGGTCAACTTCTTCCTCTACGAGTCGACCGAGTTCCGTGGCAAGGCGCTGCTGGAAGGCGGCCTGCGCGCCGGCTACAACTTCGGCCAGGGCAAGTACGAAGCAGCCGCTTACGTGCGCAACATCGCCAACCAGATCCGTGTCGTGGGTGGCATCGACTTCAACAACCTGACGGGCTTCATCAACGAGCCAAGAACGTTCGGGGTTTCCTTCAAGGCGAACTTCTGACCGTGAAGCGGCTGGTGTTTGTGGCGGCGCTGGCCGCGGCCGGCGCGCTGCAGGCCCAGCCGGCGCTCATCTACGAGATGGGCGGCAAATTTGACCGCTCCTTCAACCAGGCCGCGTCGCAGGGCGCCGGGCGCTGGAAGAAGGAGACCGGCAAGCCTTACCTCGAATACGAGATCCAGAACGCTGCGCAGCGGGAGCAAGCCGCGCGGCGCTTTGCCGAACGCGGCGCCGACCCCGTCGTCGGCATCGGCTTCCCGCAGGCCAGCAGCATCGAGGCCGTGGCCCGCGATTTTCCGCAGCGCCGCTTCGCCATCGTCGACATGGTGGTCAACCTGCCCAACGTGCAGAGCTTCGTCTTCCGCGAACACGAAGGCGCCTTCCTGGCCGGCTTGCTGGCAGCGCTGGCCAGCAAGACGGGCAAGCTGGGGTTCGTGGGCGGGCAGGACGTGCCACTGGTGCGCAAGGTGCAGTGCGGCTACGAACAAGGCGCGCGCCACGTCAACCCCAAGGTGCAGATGATCTCGGCCATGACCGGTACCACCAACGCCGCCTGGACCGACCCTGCGCGCGGTGCCGAGCTCACGCGTGCCCAAGCGGCTCAAGGCGTGGACATCGTCTTCGCCGCTGCCGGCACCACCGGCCTGGGCGTGTTGCAGGCCGCCCGTGACCTGGGGATGCTGGGCATCGGCGTCGACAGCAACCAGAACGGCCTGCACCCGGGCGCCATCCTCACGTCCATGCTCAAGGGCACCGACGTGGCGGTGTACGAAGCCTTCAAGGGCGTGAAGCCGGGCGTCACCAGCCTGGGGCTGAAAGAAGGCGCGCTCGGCCTGGCCTTCGACGAACACAACGCCCGCTTGGTCACGCCCGAGATGCGCCGGCGTGTCGAAGCCGCCAAGGCCGACATCGTTGCCGGGCGCATCAAGGTGGTGGATTACACGGCGGCCAACAGCTGCCGGGTACCGTAGGCGGTGCGCTGCGGCGGGGGTTTGTGGTCCATCAGGCAGCCAGCGATGCCAGCCAGGGTCCGGTCGCGGTGATCTGAACCCTGCCCACCTGCTGCTCCTGCCGCAAGTGGCGTACCAGTTGAACCGCCTGCACCTGGGGAAACCGTTCAGCGAAGCCCACCAACGCACGGTGGGGCCGGTCGTCACTGAGCTTGCATTCGATAAGGTGGCTGAGCTGTCCGTCGAGCGACAAGGCAAAGTCGACCTCGGCGCCGTCCTTGGTCCGGACGTAGTGCAGGCCGGCCCGCTGGCCACGGGTGTCGGTGGCGAAGTCGGCTACCTTGTGCAGACTGGCGGCCACGGCATTCTCCAGCCGCAGGCCTTCGTTGCCGCGCACCAGGCCGTTGTCGTAGAAGTAGACCTTGGGTGACTGCAACAAGGCGCGCGCGATGTTGTGGTGCCAGGGCTGGATGGTGAAGACGATGAACAGGGCTTGCAGGATGTCGAGGTAGCGGCGCAGCGTGCCGGGTGCTACGGCCAGGTCGCGCGCGATCGATGCCAGCGACAGCGGCGAGCCAACACGTTCGCGCAGCAGATCGACGAACACCCGCATCGCGCCGATCTCTTGCAGGCGCGAAAATTCCAGCACGTCTTCGCGAATCAGGTCGGTGATGTACTGCGCGCGCCAGCGTTCGGCCCACTCGCGGTCGGGAGCCAGGCAGGGCTCTGGAAATCCGCCGCGCTGCATCAGGTGCTCGAGCGCCGCGTCAGCGGTGCAGCCGGTGCTGGCGCACCACTCGGCCACCGAGATCGGGTGCAGGCGCACGGCCAGGTAGCGGCCCGCCAGCGACTCACCGGCTTGCCTGAAGGTGTCCATGCGTGCACTGCCCGTGACGAGCAGCGCACGCCGCGAGCCCGGCGCGCCGGGCGGCTCGGCATCCACCACGCCCTTGAGCCAGGGCTTCCAGCCGGGCATCTTGTGGACTTCGTCCAGCACCAGCAACCGACTGCTAGGCGACCAGCTTTGGCGCGTCAGCACCGTACGGTCGTCGGGCACGTCCCAGTTGAGGTACTGCGCCGGCGGCCAATGCGCCATCAGCTGTCGTGCCAGCGTGGTCTTGCCGACCTGCCGCGGCCCGGTCAGCACCACCATCTTGTGCCGGAGATCGGCCAGGATGCGGTCATCGAGATAGCGCTTCATTCGACCATCGTAATACGCTTTGACAAAAAGTCGCGACTTTTTGTCAAAGCGGTATCGTTTGGTCGCAATTGAGTGGTAATCGAGGGGCAAGCGGTAGGCAAGCGGTAAGCGCAATTCCGGCGCGGCTAGACTGGCCGGCACATGCGCATCATTTCGCTGGGCCGCCAGGACTGCCGCCACACAGAAGTCGCCATGCGTGCCTTCACCGCCAAGCGCAGCGCCGACACCGAAGACGAACTCTGGCTGGTCGAGCACGACCCCGTCTACACCCAAGGCATCGCCGGGCGCGACACGCATGTGCTGGCGGCGGGCCACATTCCCGTGCTGCGCACCGACCGCGGTGGGCAGGTCACTTACCACGGCCCCGGGCAGGTGGTGGCCTACCCGCTGGTCGACTTGCGCCGCTTGAATATCTACGTCAAGGAATACGTGTTCCGCGTCGAGCAGGCGGTGCTGGACACCCTGGCCGACTTCGGCATCACCGGCCACCGCGTGCGCACGGCGCCGGGCATCTACGTGCGGCTGAACGACGCAGGCAGCCATGCGATGCTGCCGATGGCCACAGAACTTGATCCGGCGTCAAAGCGCGTACTTGACCCGTTCGCAGGTCTCGCCAAGATCGCGGCTCTGGGCATCAAGGTCAGCCAGCACCGCGCGTACCACGGCGTGGCGCTGAACGTGGCGATGGACCTCGAACCCTTCGGTCGCATTGACCCTTGCGGCTATGCCGGGCTGCAGACCGTGGACCTGCGCAGCCTGGGAGTCGATGCCGATTTCGATGAGGCCGCTGCGCGCTTGGCGGGCCATCTGACGCGACGGCTGGCCTGACGACGGCGCCGGCCCCGCCGCTGGTGTCGTGCCGCGGGGGCGTCCGGCCATGGACCGCTGCTCAGGGGCCGGCCACGGCGGGGGCCTCCCTGACGAAGCCGGCCACGTCGTCCAACACCGGTGCCAGCCAGCGCAGCGGCAAGCCGAACGCACCGATCAACGTCAAGTGATTCGCCCGTTCGTAGCGCTTCTGGGTGACAGCAACACCTGAGGCCTGTAGCCGCGCCGCCAGCATCGCCGTGTTGCGTTCCGGGTCGACGAGTTTGTCGGTGACACCTGCTGCCAGGAAGCTGCGCGGCGCCTGCGGGCCGGCAAACGCCAGGGGCTGGGTGTCGGGCGGGTAGTGCGGGTGGAAGAACACCGGCTGGGCGTCCACGTTGGTCATCGGCAGGAAATCGTAGGGCCCGGCCAGGCCGATGAAGCCGGCCAGTTCGCGCGGTGCGTGTCCGGTCGCGGCTAGCCAGCGCGGGTCCAGCGCAAGCATGGCCGCGTTGTAGGCGCCGGCGCTGTGCCCCATCACGAACACCCGGCGCGGGTTGCCGCCCTGTTCGGATGCGTGCTTCAGGCCCCAGGCCAGGGCCTGCGCGCTGTCGTCGAGAAACGTGGGGAATCGCACCTCGGGGTAAAGCCGGTAGTCGGCCACCAGGGCCAGCATGCCGCGAGAAGCCAGCGCCGCACCGACGAAGCCGTATTGCGCCCGCTCGCCGCTAACCCACGAGCCACCGTAGAAGAACACGACCACCGGCCAGCCCCCGGATGGTGCCGCACCCTCGGGGCGGTAGACGTCCAGCCGCTGGCGCGGCAGCGCGCCGTACGCGACATCTGCCAGCCGGGTGTGTTGATCTGACGCGGACAGAACGTTGAGCGTGGCCAGAGGCGAGCACGCCGCCACTGCGACCAGCAATGCCATGGTGGCCAGGCCGATCAGTAGGGTTGGTTTGAACGAGTGCATGTCGTCAGGATACGCGGGGCGCGCAGCGGTTGAATCGGCGGCGCGAGGCCAATGCCGAGCAGCGCGCCCGCAAAAGCCGGCGGCGCTGTCGGCTTGAGGGCAGCAGCGCCGCCGAAGGCCCGCAGGCCGGGATCACATCACCGGGATCGGGTCGGCCGTCTCGCTGGTCGGTGGCGTCACGCCGTTCACTTCGAGCGGTTGTCCGGTTTCCGTCTTCATCAGCGAGGCCGCGAACTGTGAGTACGCCGTGGCGGTTACCAAGGCGGTGGCCGGCACGTCACCCGTGCTGGCCTGCGGCTGCGGAGCGGCCTCGTCCTGCGGGTTGTCGCCGCAAGCCGCCAACAGCAGCGACATCGCCAAGCCCACTGTCGCCAGGATCGGTTTGAGGTTCATGAGCTGCTCCTCACTTGCTGCCCGGGATGGGTGTGAACAAGTACGGGAAGCCCGGCAGCAGCGGCACCACGGCCTGATCCACCGCGTCGTGCAGCTTGAAGGCCGTGGCTCCCAGCGGCACCTTGCCCGGGTTGCAGTCGGTACCGAAGCCCAGCGTGTTGTTGTTGCCGTTGGCCACGCACAGCCCACCCATCACGGCCACCAATGAAATGTCGACCACGTCGTCTTCTGGCCGGCGGCCATTCGGGTAGCCGGCGTTGTCCGTGCCGCCGGCCAGGATGTTGCCGACGATGCCCAGCCGGTTCTGCATGTTGAAGGGCACGGCGGGAATGGCGGTGTTCAGGCGCAGCATTTCCGACCCCACCACGTTGGCGGGCCTGTTCACGCCGGTGATGCCGGTGAGGAACGTGGCGACGAGGTCGTTGCGCGGGAAGTTGGTCGGCGCCGTGTTGGGCAGGGCCAGGGCGATCTCCAGCAGCGCAGGCAAGGTCGGGTGGGTGACGTAGTCGATGAACTGGCCGTCGCCGCGCGGTGCCGAGGCGTTGAACTTGTCCTTGTCCTTCAGGCCGATGACCAGTTCATTGACCAGGGGCATTCCCAGGCGCGAAACCTGCACCCAGGCGCCGCCCGATTTCTCGGCCGCCTGGTGGCCCGACGGCGGGTTGGGGTTGAGCAGGCGCGACTGGCGCAAGCTGGCTGTCGTCCAGCCACCGACGACCGTGTCTGCTGCGGTCAGGCAGCTCTTGTGCACTTCCAGCGCCAGCGTGGTGACGTTGGCGTTGTCGATGGTGTTGGGCGCGGCGTTGATCAATGTCGGGTCGGTGATCACAGCCACCGGTGCGTTCACCAGGTCGAAGATGGTGCCCAGGTTGACTGCGAACGGGTCCTTGCGCTGGCCCACGAATACCTTGGCAGGCGTGACGCAGCCGGGAATGTTGACGCTGTGGATGTGCTTGGCGGCATAGGCCGCGTAGTTGGGGATGGTCTTGACGCCGATGTTGTCCACCGGCTTGTCGAAGGTTGCACTGCTGCCGACGACGTGGGTGATGGGCGACACGGTGCCGGTGCGGCGGTCGCCACGTACCAGGGTCACACTGAAGGTTTCGGCCAGGTTCAGGTTGGCGTCCTTGACGTTGGCCACCTGGCCGAACTGCACCAGCGGAATGGCCACGTTCTTGCCGCCGATGGGCAGCGTCTGGCCGTTGCCGCCGCTGTTCAAGGTGTTGTTGAAGCGGAACTGGAAGGTGAGGTCTTCGCGGGCGTCGCCGTTGTTGTCGATGTGGATCTCGTACAGCGCGTTGGGGTCCATCGCGAAGTAGTTGGGGCCGCCGTACGGGGCTTGCAAAGGCTGGTAGTTGGCGATGACGGTGACGTAGTCGTTGCGGCCGGCCTCGTAGCTGTTGAACATGTAGAAGTCCGTGCCGTCGACCTTGGGCGTCGTGGTGATCGACGGGGCCTCGCGGTGGCTCGAGGCTTGGGCCAGCCCGGTGCAGGCCAGCAGGACGGCAGCGGCCAGCGGCGCCGCGCGGAAGTGTTTGATTCGCATGGGGTGTACTCCTGAGTTGGCGGCGACATGCCGGCAGGAATCAGTTACGCGGCACCGGACCCGGTGGATGCAGATTGAGTAAATCAGTAGGGTATGCATCCGCTTGCGTCCGAGCAACGTATCCGGTCAGACCACCCACGCCCACAGGAGCCCCACCATGAGCCTCGCCCTGCAACTTGCCCGCCGCGTGCTCGTCGCGGCCGCTTTCGTCCTGCCCGCGGCTGTCGATGCAAGTCCGATCACCTACGACGCCTTTCTCGAAGGCAGCGGCATCACGGTCTACAACGCCACCAGCGCAAGCATTGGCAGCGGCGCCTGGTCGGGCACGCTCGCCGATTCGCCATCCCCCGTGCCGACCCATCCCTTGTCGCTGCTGACCGTGGTGAGCTTCACCTTCGACACCGCCAACAACCTGCTCAGCGGAGACTTCGAATTCACGTCGGCGCTGGACTTCAGTTCCACGGTCCTGGGGCGGCTTTCGGGCGGCTTCCTGTCAGGTGACTTCGACAACGGGGGTCAGCTGTTCTTGAACTACGACATCCGCGGCGGCACCGGAAGCTTCAGCGGTGCCAACGGATACCTGATTTCCTTGTGGGACACCGCGCCCACCGGCGGGGGCTTCGGCGCCTATGCCGAGGTCGCCACCGGGCAGTTCAGCGTGCCCGCGCCGGCCACGGTGGCGCTGGTGAGCCTGGGGCTGCTGGGTCTGCTGTGGCAGCGGCGCGCGGCGCGTGACGCGCTTGCCCCTGGCTTACACAACCTGAGACCGCGCCGCTAAACTTGAATCCCGTCTGCACCGCGCGGTGCCGTCTGCCGGCACCGCCTGCCCCATGAATACGTCCCCGATCGCTCCCTACGACGCCAGCGCCAAGCAGAAGGCGCAGGCCAAGACCTCGCGCATCCCGATCAAGATCGTCGCCGCCGAGGCCCACGAGGTGCTGCGCAAGCCGGAGTGGATACGCGTCAAGGCCGGCAGCCCCAGCACACGCTTCTACGAAATCAAGCAGATCCTGCGCGAACACAAGTTGCACACCGTGTGCGAAGAGGCCAGCTGCCCCAACATAGGTGAATGCTTCGGCAAGGGCACGGCCACCTTCATGATCATGGGCGACAAGTGCACACGGCGCTGCCCCTTCTGCGATGTTGGCCACGGCCGGCCTGACCCGCTGGATGCCGACGAGCCGCTGAATCTCGCCAAGACCATCGCCGCGCTGAAGTTGAACTACGTCGTCATCACCAGCGTCGACCGAGACGACCTGCGCGACGGCGGTGCCGCGCACTTCGTCGAATGCATCCGCAAGACGCGCGAACTGTCGCCGGCCACGCAGATCGAGATCCTGGTGCCCGACTTCCGCGGCCGCATGGACCGCGCGCTGGACATCCTGAAGGCGGCACCGCCCGACGTGATGAACCACAACCTGGAAACCACTGCGCGGTTGTACAAAGAGGCGCGGCCGGGGTCCGACTACCAGTTCAGCCTGACCTTGCTCAAGCGCTTCAAGGCCGACGTGCCGGGCGTGCCCACCAAGAGCGGCGTGATGGTGGGGCTGGGTGAAACCGACGACGAGATCCTGCAGGTGATGCGCGACATGCGCGCGCACGACATCGACATGCTCACCATCGGCCAGTACCTCGCACCCAGCGGCCACCACCTGCCAGTGCGGCGCTACGTGCACCCCGACACCTTCAGGATGTTCGAGCGCGAGGCCGCGGCCATGGGCTTCAGCCACGCCGCCGTGGGCGCCATGGTGCGCAGCAGCTACCACGCCGACCAGCAGGCTCACGCTGCCGCTGCCGCCGTCATCGCCCGGGCCGGCTGAGCCGCTCGGCACCGTGCCGCGGCGCGGCGGAGTCCCCACCCGCTGTCCGGCCACCGCAGGTTCGGCGTGACATAACGTATCTGCGGCCGCATCATCCGCCCCCTGCGAGAGCGGGGACTTCGGACCGCGGCCCCCGGCCCCCGGCCGGTCACGGCGGGGCCCACTCTGCACAAGAACCGGAGACCAGCTATGGATGCCCCTACCGCCTACACCCTGCGCCCCTGGATGGGTCAGTACGGGCAGCACATCGCCCACGCGCTGGACGCACCCAGGCACGCCCACCTGCCCGCCATGGCCGACGCCGCGGTGCTGCGCTTTGCGGCGCAGACGGCCTTCACCACCGTCATGCCCAACGGCATGTACGGCAGCCTCGACTACTCCCAGGTGGGCGACATGAGCAACGCTTTCGCGGTCTACCTGCGCGAGGTGCTGAAGCTGCAGGCCGGCGACCGCGTGGCGCTGCAGATGCCCAACTGCCTGTCCTACCCCGTCGTGCTGCTGGGCGTGCTGAAGGCCGGCTGCGTGGCCGTCAACACCAACCCGATGTACACGGCGGCCGAGATGGCCCACCAGTTCAATGACAGCGGCGCCAAGGCCGTGGTGGTGGTCGACATGTTCGCCGACAAGCTGGAGCAGGCCCTGCCGCGCACTGGCGTCGAGCATGTGGTGCTGACCCGGGTGAGCGAGTTCTTCCCGCCGGTGGTGGGGCCCATCGTGCGTGGCGTCATGAAGTACTGGAACAAGCTCATCCCCAGGCACGGTCTCACGTTCACCACCTTGCCCGACGCGCTGGCCCAGGGCCGTGCTCACAACGCAAGTTCGGCTGGCAAGGTGGCAGACTACAGCCTCGACCTGAACCACGACAGCCTGGCTCTGCTGCAGTACACCGGCGGCACCACCGGCGTTGCCAAGGGTGCGATGCTGACGCACGGCAACCTGCTGTGGAACCTGGCGCAGATGCGCGCCATGTCGGCCAGCCACATCCAGGATGGCCGCGAGGTGGTGCTGACCGCCTTGCCGCTGTACCACGTGTTCGCCTTCACGGTGAACTTCCTGTGCATGTTCGACGCCGGCGCGCGCAACATCCTGGTGCCCAACCCGCGGCCGATCCAGAACCTGCAGCGCGCCTTCGAGAACTACCCCATCACCTGGGTCACCGGCGTCAACACGCTCTACAACGCCTTGCTGGGTGAAGAATGGTTCACGGCCTTCCCGCCCAAGCACCTCAAGGCGGCCGGCGGCGGCGGTGCGGCCATGCACCACGCCGTGGTCGAACGTTTCGAGGCCATCACCGGGGCGCCCTTAGTCGAAGGCTACGGCCTCACCGAGTCCAGCCCCGTGGTGTGTTTCCAGCCGCTGAACACCCAGCGCGTGCGCGACAGCATCGGCATCCCCGCGCCGATGACCGACGTGCGCCTGGTCGATGAGATCGGTGTCGATGTGCCGGTGGGCCAGCCGGGCGAGTTGCTGGTGCGCGGCCCGCAGGTGATGCAGGGCTACTGGCAACGGCCCGAAGACACCGCCGATGTGCTGAAGCACGGCTGGCTGTACACGGGCGACGTGGCGGTGATGGACGAGCACGGCACCTTCCGCATCGTCGATCGCAAGAAGGACATGATCCTGGTCAGCGGGTTCAACGTCTACCCGAACGAGATCGAAGACGCGCTGTCTCGCCACCCCAAGGTGCTGGAAGCGGCGGTGGTGGGCATGCCCGACGCGAAGACCGGCGAGGCGGTGCACGCCCACGTCGTCAAGCGCGACCCGAGCCTGACCACCGAGGAATTGCTGGCCCATTGCCGCACGCTGCTGACAGGCTACAAGCTGCCGGCCCGGGTGGTCTTTCGCGACGATTTGCCCAAGACCGCGGTGGGCAAGATCTTGCGCCGTGAACTGCGCCCGGCGGCCCCTACAGCGACCGCCACGGCCAGCCAGAACCACACCAGCCCCCGCTGAACGGAGCCCGCCACCATGCTGTCCGACACCGAAACCAAGCTGCTGGGCGTGATGATGATGGTCATCATGCTGGGCATGGGCGCCAGCCTGACCTTCAAGG
>ENA-OBIT01000880-OBIT01000880.1-metagenomes-genome-assembly--contig:-NODE-880-length-12151-cov-3.87508_pt1 | contig 12151 bp, 13 predicted proteins | sample MGYA00153386_OBIT01 | MGnify analysis MGYA00153386
ACCCGGTGGGTGCCAGCGGCGTCGGCGCGCGCGACGATTGGCTGCGCGCCAAGCTCAACAAGGCGGTGGTCACACTGCGCTACGGCGACCCGGCGTGGCCGTGGTACGACCTGCGCACCGTGTTCAACGGCTGGTACCCATGGGCCTTGCCTGGTCGGTCGACGGCGAGGTTTTTGACGCCGTGGTGCTGGCCTGCAGCGCCGCCGAGGCCGCCCGGCTGGCGCAAGCCGTGGCACCGGGCTGGGCCGAACGCGCGCGGGGTTTGCGCTACGAGCCCATCGTGACCGTGTACCTGCTCTGCCCCGGTGCCCGCCTGCCTTGCGCCATGACGGCGTTGCTTGAAGGCCCCGTGGCGCCTGCCCAGTTTGCCTTCGACCACGGTGCGCTGGGCGCCGCGCCCGGCGTGTTTGCCTTTGTCGTCAGCGGCGCTCGGCACTGAGATCGGAAGGGGCTGGACGCTACCGGTCAGGCCGTGCTGCGCCAGGCGCTGGAGGCTTTTGCACCCGGCACCTGGCCCAGTCAGCCGCGCGTGATGAGAGTGCTGGCAGAAAAGCGCGCCACGTTTCGCTGCACACCCTTGCTCGACCGCCCGCCGGCCAGCGTGGCGCCGGCCCTGGTGGCGGCCGGCGATTATGTGCAAGGCCCCTATCCGGCCACCCTGGAAGGCGCGGTGCGCTCAGGCGAGGCCGCCGTGATGGCTTTGGCTGGCGTGGCTTGACGCAGCGGCCGGTTGCGCTAACGCGGCCCCGCCGGCGCAAAAGGTGCGGCCAGCGGCTCGCCGACAAACAACGCCTGCTGCGGCCAGGCCACACTCTTCCAGTAGGCCTCGATGGCGCTGCTGCCCTGCAAGTAGTGCAGCAGCAGCAGTTGCGGGTGGGGAAACTTTTGTAGGTGGTTGCAGGGTTCGGTGACCGTGCCGTGACTGGCGGTGGCGCCAGATGCAATCCAGTCCAATGCCGTGCCTTGCCCATGCCAGGGCGACAAGGCACCGCCGAATGAGGTCAGGTGGTCGCCCAGGCCGCCGGGAAGCCAGTCGATGGGCGAATCAGCAGGCACCTGCAGGCTGCCGGTGATGACCATCAGCACATGCCGCGCCTGGGCCAGTTCAGCCGCGGGCAGCACGCGCACATCCACGCCCGGGCCGCGCAACAGGCCGGTCGGCGGGTACAGGGGCATGCGGACCCTTCGCGGGGCGTCATCGGTGGACAGCAACAAGGCACTCACCGGCGGGCGGCCTCGGCGCACCAGCGAACTGTCGGCCGCCACGCCGCGGTCGATGAGCGCACGGGCCTGTTCCACCGTGCGTGCGGCCAGCAGCATCGACGGGCGCCAGCCCAGGTCGGCAAAAGGCCGCACTGAGGGTGAATTGAAGTACGGCGATGGCCGCGACGCGCCGCATGTTTGCTTGCAGAACTCGGCGTCAAACCCGATCGCCAGCGCGCCGGTGATGGCGTTGCATTCCACCGCATAGGGGGCTGACCAAGCCAACGCCAGCGCCTGGGTAGACGCACCGAAGTGCTCAGCGATGGCCGCACGCAGAACCTCGAACTCGGCGGCGTTCAGCGTCGGCTTGACTGGCACTTGCAAACGCAGGACCTGGTTCGGCGCCAGCTTGCGCTGCTGGATGTAGTAGTCGCCCACCGCCACCGAATACGGGTCTGCCAGGTTGATGACCAAGCCGATATCGGCTGCATGCAAACGGCTTTGCACCCGTGGGGCCGCCACCCAGCGGGGCAACGCGGCTGCCGAGGCCACGCCCGCCGCCGCGCCGGGCGGCGCCAGGAGCACAGAGGGCAACGACGGTGCAGGCTGGGCGATGGCGGCCGGCACGGCGCACAGCGCGATCAACATAAAGGCCAGCCACATACTGGGCACGCAAACTGGCACCACATCTCGACATGCAGTTTGCCTTTTCGCCATGCAGAATAAGCGCCACCCCGGTTGAGGCTTGGCCCGATGAGCATCAAGGAACCGCAGATCCCCACCATCCAGGTCCTGGAGCGCGCGTTCGCGTTGCTGGATCTGTTGGCGTCGCAGCCAGAACCGGTGTCGCTGAAGGAAATCAGCGACAGAACCGGCCTGCATCCGTCCACTGCACACCGCATCCTGAACGACCTGACCATCGGCCGTTATGTCGACCGGCCGCATGCTGGCAGCTACCGGCTGGGCATGCGCTTGCTGGAGATGGGCAACTTGGTGAAGGCGCGTCTGGATGTGCGCGATGCCGCATTGCCGCCCATGCGCGAGTTGCACAAGTTCACCCACCAGCCGGTGAATCTGTCGCTGCGCCAGGGTGATGAGATCGTGTACGTAGAACGCACCTACAGCGAGCGTTCGGGCATGCAGGTGGTGCGGGCCATCGGCGGACGCGCACCTCTGCACCTGACCTCCGTCGGAAAGCTGTTTTTGGCGCACGAGGACCAGCCGCGAGTCCGCGCCTATGCGTCGCGCACGGGGCTCACGGGGCATACCCGAAACAGCATCACCGACCTGATACGGCTGGAACGTGAGCTGGCCTCGGTCCGCAGCAAAGGCTGCGCCCGCGATGACGAAGAGCTTGAGCTGGGGGTGCGCTGCATGGCGGCGGGCATCTTCGACGACCAGGGGAAGCTGGTCGCGGGCTTGTCGGTATCTGCACCTGCTGACCGGCTGGAAGAGTCTTGGGCAGACCGCGTCAAGGCCACGGCGGCGCAGATCTCGGCGGCGCTGGGCTATCTAGGTTGAACGGCCGTGTCGGCAACGGGTATCAAGGGCATCAAATGCAGCAAGGTCCCTACGGGCATTACCGGCACTACAGGCACTGCGGGCATCAACGGCACGGCACTGGTGATCAACCACTTGCGCAAGCGTTCAGCGTCGCCGATTCGCGAATATTTGCCGGCTGAATCCAACAGCACCATGATCAGGCTGCGACCGGCCACCTGGGCCTGCATCACCAGGCACCGCCCCGCTGCCGAGATGTAGCCGGTTTTCTGCAGGCCGATGTCCCATTCAGGGCTGCGCACCAAGCCATTGGTAGTGTGGAACTGCATGCCGCCTGCACCCACGGGCATCACGGCGTCCAGCGATGTCGACAGTTGACGGATGATGGGGTGCGCCATGGCCGCGCTCACCAGCCGCGACAGGTCAGTCGCACTCGCCTGGTTGTCACTGGACAACCCGGTAGGTTCAACGTAACGGGTGTTGAGCATGCCGAGTTCCAAAGCCTTGCGATTCATCAACCGCACAAACATCTGCAAGCCGCCCGGGTGGGTGCGGCCCAGCACATGGGCGGCACGGTTTTCTGACGACATCAGCGACAAATGCAGCATCTCACCACGGGTCAGCGTGGTGCCCAGGCGAAGACGTGACCTGGACCCCGCCGTGAAGTCGACGTCCTCCTGCGTCACGGTCAACCGTTCGTTCATCGACAAGCCAGCCTCGGTGACAACCAGCGCCGTCATCAACTTGGTGATCGATGCGATCGGCAGCACAGCCTGGGGGTTCTTGCTAAACAACACTTCACCAGTGTCTTGGTCGACCACCAGAGCCACGCTGGATTTCAAATCCAGTGCGTCGTCGGTGGAGTGCAGGCCATACACCTGGCCAAACGAAGGCCGGGCCGGCACCATCACAGCCAACGTGCGAGATGCGCGCGGTCCCAGACGCAGTCCGTTGCCCGCCGTGGCTTTACGCTGGTTTACCGTCGCACGGGACTGAGCCAGCTTCGTGGCCGGCGCCTTGACAACCGTGAACTTTCGAGGTGACAAGTCTCTGACTAGCTTGTTGGTCTTGTTTTTGGCTTGTGCGGTGTCTTTGGCTGTAGCCGCCTGAAGCGGGAGTGCTGCCAGCAGCGTGGCCAGCGCGACGGCAGCCAGCCGCTTGAAACCGTAAAGAATTAATGATTGCATGCACCGCCCCGGTCGCGCGTCAATGGCGCAGTGTAGGTGACTGGAAAAAAGCTTACAAGATCAATTGCTTGCAAGCTAAACCTAAAGTACAAATCTCGTCTTGTCCGTAGCGGGTTACTTTCCAGTCGGCCCGATTTAGCCTTGGGCTGCCACTCTTTCGGCCTTGCTGTGCAGTTTGTTTAGCGCTGCCAAATAGGCTTTTGCCGAAGCCACCACGATGTCGGGATCGGCGCCCACGCCGTTGACCACGCGACCACCGTATTGCAGGCGCACCGTAACCTCTCCTTGCGATTCTGTGCTGCCCGAGGTGATGGCATTCACCGAATAGAGGACCATTTCGGCGCCACTTTGCACCTTCGACTCGATGGCCTTCAGGCTGGCATCCACCGGGCCATTGCCATCACTTTGGGCATGGTGCTCCGTGGTTCCAGCGGCAAAGTCCACTTTGGCATGAGGCCGCTCGCCCGTCTCGGAATGCTGCGACAGCGCCAGCAGGCGGTAATACTCCACCTCGGCGGTGACGCTCTCGTCGCCGACCAGCGCAATGATGTCTTCGTCAAAGATGTCACTCTTGCGATCGGCCAGGTCCTTAAAGCGGGCGAATGCGGCATTCACCTCGCCTTCGGATTCCAGCGAAATTCCCAGATCCAGCAACCGCTGCTTAAAAGCGTTGCGTCCTGACAGCTTGCCCAGCACGATCTTGTTGGCGGCCCAGCCCACGTCCTCGGCGCGCATGATTTCGTAGGTGTCGCGCGCCTTCAGCACACCGTCCTGGTGGATGCCACTGGCATGCGCAAAAGCATTCGCACCCACCACCGCCTTGTTGGGCTGGACCACAAAGCCCGTGGTCTGGCTCACCATGCGCGACGCCGGCACGATCTGCGTGGCGTCAATACTCATTTGCAGATTGAAGTAGTCGCGCCGGGTGCGCACGGCCATCACGACTTCTTCAAGGGAACAATTGCCGGCGCGCTCGCCCAGACCGTTGATGGTGCACTCAACTTGGCGCGCGCCGCCAATCATCACGCCGGCCAGTGAATTGGCCACCGCCATGCCCAGATCGTTGTGGCAATGAACGCTCCACACGGCCTTGTCGGCGTTGGGCACACGCTCGCGCAGCATTCGGATGAACTCACCAAACAGTTCGGGCACGGCGTAACCCACGGTGTCGGGGATATTGATGGTGGTGGCGCCCTCGTCGATGGCGGACTCGAGCACGCGACACAAGAAATCAGGATCCGAGCGGTAACCGTCCTCGGGTGAGAACTCGACATCACCGCACAAGTTACGCGCGAAGCGCACAGCTTGTCGGGCCTGCTCGTGCACCTGCTCGGGTGACATGCGCAGCTTCTTCTCCATGTGCAGTGCCGAGGTGGCGATGAAGGTGTGGATGCGAGGCCTCGCGGCGCCCTGCAGGGCCTCGGCGGCGCGGCTGATATCTCGGTCGTTCGCGCGGGCCAGTGAACACACGCTGGTTTCGCGCACTGCGTCGGCAATGGCTTTGACGGCGGCAAAATCACCCGGGCTCGACGCCGCAAATCCCGCCTCGATCACGTCCACGCGAAGCCGCTCGAGAAGCCGCGCAATGCGCAGCTTTTCGTCACGCGTCATCGAGGCGCCCGGCGACTGTTCGCCGTCGCGCAAGGTGGTGTCAAAGATGATGAGCTTGTCAGTCATGGTGTTGCCTTTGCGGGGTTGGGGAGTCGCCACGCTGTACGGAAATGAAAACGGCCCGCTGCGTTGTGCTGGCGGGCCGTTGATCGGAAAGAAATCAGAACCAAATCGATCACCGCACCCGCAACTCTCCTGGCAGGACTAGCGCAATCGATAGGTTCTTGATGTTCACCGAAATAATATAGCACGCGACATTTCAGCGATGCAGGTCGCGTTCATCAGGCTCGTCGGTGGAGATCGAGATCACGCTGGTCGGCCGCCCCTTGAACTTGCGCCATGCGTAGACCACATAGCCGGACAGCGCGTAACCGCAAAACAGCACGAACAGCACGATGGGCGGGTCGATGTTGATGATGGCAATGCCCAGCGCGATGGCCACGATCACCGCAAAAGGCACCGTGCGCTTGCCGCCCACCGCCTTGAAGCTGTAGAACGGCGCGTTGGTGACCATCGACAAGCCCGCGTACAGCGTCACGCCAAAAGCCGTCCAGGCCAGCCAGTCGATCTTGGTGACAGCACGGTACCCGGCATCGTCCATCACCCAGATCAAGCTCATCACCAGTGCCGCCGCTGCCGGGCTGGGCAGCCCCTGGAAAAACCGCTTGTCCACCACGCCGATATTGACGTTGAAGCGTGCCAGCCGAAGCGCCGCACCGGCTACATACACGAACGCCGGAATCCATCCCGCCTTGCCCAGGTCTTTGAGGCCCCAGATGTAGATGATTAGCGCCGGTGCGGCACCAAAGCTGACCATGTCGCACAGGCTGTCCATTTGTTCGCCGAACGCGCTTTGCGAGTTGGTCATCCGCGCCACACGCCCGTCCAGACTGTCGAGCACCGCAGAGCAGAAAATGCCGATGACAGCCGCTTCGAAGCGGCCGTTCATGGCCATCACTATGGCGTAAAACCCCGAGAACAATGCCGCCAGCGTGATGGCATTAGGCAGGATGTAGATGCCCTTGCGCCGCGCACGTCGCCTGTCTACAAAGCCACCGTCATCAGCCGCCGCGGGAAGAGTGTCGTCATTCATGCGCAGAGGATAGCCGCGCCATCAATTGCGACTGCGATCCACCAGCTTGCTGGCTTTGATCCACGGCATCATCGCGCGCAGCTTATCGCCCACGACCTCGATGGAGTGTTCCGACGTCAAACGGCGGCGCGACAGCAGCGTGGGCGCGCCAGCGCGGTTTTCCAGGATAAAGCTCTTGGCATATTCACCGGTCTGGATGTCGGTCAGGATCTGCTTCATGGCCTTCTTGGTCTCGGACGTGATTACCCGGGGCCCAGACAGGTATTCGCCGTACTCTGCGTTGTTCGAGATCGAGTAGTTCATGTTGGCAATGCCGCCTTCATAGATCAAGTCGACGATGAGTTTGAGCTCGTGCAAGCACTCGAAGTAGGCCATCTCCGGCGCATAACCGGCCTCAACCAGCGTTTCGTAACCGGCCTTGATTAGCTCCACCGTACCGCCGCACAACACCGCCTGTTCGCCGAACAGGTCGGTTTCGGTCTCTTCGCGGAAGTTGGTCTCGATGATGCCGGCCTTGCCGCCGCCATTGGCCGCGGCGTAGCTCAAAGCCATGTCGCGCGCACGCCCACTTTTGTCGGCATGCACCGCAATCAGGTGCGGCACGCCGCCGCCCTGCGTGTAGGTGTTGCGCACTGTGTGACCCGGGGCCTTGGGCGCCACCATCCACACATCGAGGTCGTCACGCGGAACTACCTGGCCGTAGTGGACGTTGAAACCGTGCGCAAAGGCCAAAGAGGCGCCTTGTCGAAGGTGCGGTTCGACATCGTTCTTGTACACGGCACCAATCTGCTCGTCGGGCAGCAGCAGCATCACCACGTCGGCGTCTTTCACGGCGTCGGCCACCTCGGCCACCTTCAAACCTGCCCTCTCGACCTTGGCCCAACTGGCGCCACCGCGGCGCAGGGCGACCGTGACCTTGACGCCACTGTCATTCAAGTTCTGGGCGTGGGCGTGCCCCTGAGAGCCGTAGCCGACGATGGTGACGTTCTTGCCCTTGACTAAGCTCAGGTCGGCGTCTTTGTCGTAATAGACCTTCATGGTTCTCTCCGAAAAAAAGTGATGGGGTGGGTGCGTGCGTCAGACGCGAAGAATGCGTTCGCCGCGGCCAATGCCGCTGGCGCCGGTGCGAACGGTTTCCAAGATGGCTGCGCGGTCGATGGCCAGCAGGAAGGCATCGAGCTTGCTGGTGTCCCCAGTCAGCTCGATGGTGTAGCTCTTCTCGGTCACGTCGATGATGCGACCGCGGAAGATCTCGGCCATGCGCTTCATCTCGTCACGCTCCTTGCCCACGGCACGCACCTTGATGAGCATGAGTTCGCGCTCGGTGAACGCCGCCTCGGTAAGGTCGACCACCTTGACTACCTCGATAAGGCGATTCAGGTGCTTGGTGATCTGCTCAATGACGTCATCAGACCCGGTGGTAACGATGGTCATGCGCGACAACGACGCGTCTTCGGTGGGGGCCACCGTGAGGCTCTCGATGTTGTAGCCGCGGGCCGAGAACAGGGCAACCACGCGGGAAAGTGCGCCGGGCTCGTTTTCGAGCAGCACGGCAATGATGTGTTTCATGTTGAGTCTCGTCCCTCGCGCTCGTCAGGCCCGGGGCGGTAACCCGGGGCCCTTGGCCACGCTGTGCGATTTGAATCGGAATGCTCGGGGGTTGCAGCTCTGCTTGGCGTAAGCCCTGCCCCAGACGCGGTAACGACGGGTGCCGGCCATCGCCACCACACGGCTACAGGTCCTCGGAGCCCAACAGCATTTCTGAGATGCCCTTGCCGGCCTTGACCATGGGCCAAACATTTTCGGTCGGGTCAGTGCGCACGTCGAGAAACACCGTGCGGTCCTTCAGCCTGATGGCTTCGCGCAATGCCGGTTCCACGTCGGCCGGCTTCTCGACCAGGATGCCGACGTGGCCGTAGGCTTCGGCGAGCTTGACGAAGTCGGGCAGCGCGTCCATGTAGCTGTGCGAGTAGCGGCTGCCGTAATCCAGTTGCTGCCACTGCCGCACCATGCCCAAATAGCGGTTGTTCAGCGAGACGATCTTCACCGGCGTCTTGTATTGCAGGCAGGTGGAGAGCTCCTGGATGCACATCTGGATCGAGCCCTCGCCGGTGATGCAGAACACATCGGAATCCGGTTTGGCCAGCTTGATGCCCATGGCGTACGGCAGGCCCACGCCCATCGTGCCGAGGCCGCCGGAATTGATCCAGCGCCGGGGTTCGTCGAAGCGGTAGTACTGCGCGGCCCACATCTGGTGCTGGCCGACGTCCGACGTGATGTAGGTGTCGCGGTCGCGCGTGAGCTGCCATAGTTTTTCCACCACCATCTGCGGCTTGATGATCTCGGCGCTGTCCTTATAGGCCAGGCAGTCGCGCTGGCGCCACTGGTTGACCTGAACCCACCAACCGGCCAGCGCCGCCGCATCAAGGCGGGCGGTGGCCTCGCGGATCTGCGAGATCAACTCCAGCAACACCTCCTTCACGTCACCGACGATGGGGATGTCCACCTTCACGCGCTTGCTGATGCTTGACGGGTCGATGTCGACATGGATGATCTTGCGTTCGACCGAGGCAAAGTGCTTGGGGTTGCCGATTACGCGGTCATCGAATCGCGCCCCCACGGCCAGAAGCACGTCGCAGTTCTGCATCGTCATGTTGGCTTCATAGGTGCCATGCATGCCCAGCATGCCCAGGAACTTGGGGTCGCTTGACGGGATGGCACCCAGACCCATCAACGTGTTCGTGCACGGGAAACCCAGCAGGTCGGCCAGCACCCGCAATTCCTGCGAGGCATTGCCCAGGATCACCCCGCCGCCGGAATAGATGTACGGGCGCTTGGCCGACAGAAGCAGTTGCACGGCCTTGCGAATCTGCCCGCCGTGCCCCTTCTTCACCGGGTTGTACGAGCGCATCTCGACCTTGTCTGGGTAGACAAAGGTCGTCATCTTCAACGACACATCCTTGGGCACGTCCACCACCACCGGGCCGGGACGGCCGGTACGGGCGATGTGGAAAGCCTTTTTCATGGTCAGCGCCAAATCGCGCACGTCTTTGACCAGAAAGTTGTGTTTGACGATGGGGCGTGTGATGCCCACCGTGTCACATTCCTGGAAGGCGTCCAGCCCGATGGCGGCAGTCGGCACCTGCCCGGTGATGATGACCATGGGAATCGAGTCCATGTACGCCGTGGCGATGCCAGTGACTGCATTGGTGACCCCGGGACCCGATGTGACCAGCGCGACGCCCACGTCACCCGTGGCGCGGGCGTAGCCATCGGCTGCGTGCACGGCGGCCTGCTCGTGGCGCACCAGTACATGCTGGATGGTGTCTTGCTTGTACAGGGCGTCGTAGATGTACAGCACTGCGCCGCCAGGGTATCCCCAAAGAAACTTTACCCCTTCGGCCTGAAGGCAGCGGACCAGAATTTCCGAGCCGTTCAGCTCGGGATCGGCTGCTGCAGGGAATCCAAATGGGGCGGATGCGGCGCGCATGACTTCAGCAGCGGTAATTTCCATATGTAACCTTTGTGAATTTCTCTGACGAAAAACCATCGGTGCCCCTCAGTCGCACCCTCGTGAGGCGGCTTCGGGACCTGTGCGGCGTCGACGCCGCTATCCTGGTCGGACGGCCAACGTCATGACGATGAGCGCGTTGTGCTATGCAGCATTATGGCATCGGCAATTTCGCTGGCATCGCCTCGCGACGCACTGTCAGGGGGCAATGTGATAATCCGGCCGCCCAAACCGGGCCTGCATGCCGCCCGAGACGCGTTGGCCACCGACAAAGAACTCTCCGACTTCCTCAAGAGTGTCGAAAAGCGCGCATTCAAGCGCACTGTGTACGCAGTTCGGGGCGACGACGCGGCTTTGGATATCGTCCAGGAAGCCATGATCAAGCTGGCCGAAAAGTACCCAGACCGGCCGTCTGCGGAATTGCCGCTGATCTTCCAGCGCATCCTGTCAAATGCCACGATGGACTGGTTTCGCCGCGAGAAAGTTCGTAATGCCGTCGTGCAAAACCTGTCAGCTTTCGACAACGCCGACGATGATGGTGATTTCGACCTGCTGGACATTCTCCATACCCTGGACGGTCAGATGGGTAGTGAGAGCGCGGCTGACACGGTGTCGCGGTCGCAGATCCTGCATTTGATCGATGAGCAGGTGGCGCAGCTGCCCACTCGTCAACGCGAGGCCTTCCTGCTGCGTTACTGGGAAGAATTTGATGTCTCGGAAACTGCAGCGTTGATGGGCTGCTCTGAGGGCAGTGTCAAGACCCACTGCTCCAGGGCGGTTCGCGCGCTGGCAAAAGTGTTGGGGGAAAAAGGAATCAAGCCATGAACAGCATCCAAAGCGGGGTCGGCCGCGGCCGGAATGAGCACACGATGCAGCTTCAGGCGCAGTTGGCAGGCCACATTGCGGCCGCCCTGTCGGACTGTGCGCGGGCTCTCCCTCACGAAATCACCGAACGTTTGCGTTTCAGCCGCGAGCAAGCGGTGGCCAAGGCCCGCGATGCGCGTGTGGCCGCTCAAGTGGCGGGCACGCCGGTGTGGTTGAACTCCGCCAGTTCTTTGGCCCTGGGTGGCCCGGTGCCTGTTTGGCAGCGCGCTTTATCGGTGTTTCCATTGGTGATACTGGTGGCGGGCATGTTTCTCATCGACCATTGGGCGACGCGCGAGCAGCTACTTGCGGTGGCCGATGTCGATGCGGTGTTGCTGTCCGGCGATTTGCCGCCAGCGGCCTTCCAAGACCCGGGGTTTGTCGAGTTTTTGCGCACTCCACCGCCGTGATGAGGGCGTGGCAACGTTCCTGGCCGGCATCTGCAATGGCAGCGGCAGCGCTGTCGGTTGCACTGGCCGCCTGGGCCACGGCGCCAGAGCGCGGTCTGGCATGGTCATCACTGACAGCCGCTCAACAGCAGGCTCTTGCGCCGCTGCAACGTGACTGGATGTCCATTGCCGCAGAGCCAAAGCAGAAGTGGCTGGAGGTGGCTGGTCGTTTGTCCAGGATGCCCAGCGAAGAGCGTGCCCGGGTCCAGGAACGCATGGCTGAGTGGTCGCGCATGTCGCCGGCCGAGCGTGCGAATGCGCGGGTCCAGTTTCAGGAAGTCCGTCAACTGAGCCCGGTCGACCGACAAGCCCGTTGGCAGGAGTACCAACAGTTGCCCGACGGCGAACGCAACCTGCTCGCCGACAAGGCTCGTGCCGACCGCGAAACAGCCAAGGCAGCCGCGACTGCCCGGGCGCGTGGTTCGGCGGGTGACGCACGCACGGCGAGCAAATCAAGCACTGTGCCTGCGCCACCCATCTCACCCAACCTGAGCGCCACAGCCAGCCTGCAGCAGGCCCGGCCAGGCGCCACCACCACCACCATCACTACCCGGCCGGCGCCGCCGCCGCACCACCAGGCCGGTTTGCCCAAGATAGTGGCCGCGCCTGGTTTCGTCGATCGCACCACGCTGCTGCCCCAGCGCGGGCCGCAAGGTGCAGCCGTGCGCGCGGCCTCGTCCGACTCCGGCGCACCACCATGACACCTGCGTCGGAGCGGTTATCGACATGGCAG
>ENA-OBIT01000881-OBIT01000881.1-metagenomes-genome-assembly--contig:-NODE-881-length-12150-cov-4.94055_pt1 | contig 12150 bp, 10 predicted proteins | sample MGYA00153386_OBIT01 | MGnify analysis MGYA00153386
CCTGGCCAGGCGCAAACCACAGCGATGCCGAGTGGCATCGCGAGGATTTGCAACGGCGCCAGGGCGGCAACGACACGGTTTCATGTGCTGCACAGCGCCGAACACTGCATCAGCATGAATAGTCGCATCGACACTTGCACCTGTCACCGCAGCGATATCTGCAGCGATATCCGCGACAACAACCGCCGCGACAACCGCCGCGACATCCGCAGTGACATCCATAGCGATGCGACCCCGGGCTGCCCGGACCGCGGAGGTGCGGCGCGATGCCACGGGTGCGGCCGTTGCCCGCGCGGCATGCGGCGTTGAGCGCGGCCATGGAGAGCCTCGCGGATTCGCACGCCACGGCCCCGGAAGACGCCGGCCTGCAAGGCCACCTCGCCACGCTGGCGCGTTATCACCGGTGGGCTTTGCACCGCTTGTACGAGCAGGTGGTCGTGCTGCCCGAGGCCGATTACCGGCGTGATGCCGGTCTGTACTTCAAGAGCGTGCACGGCACCTTGAACCATCTGCTGGTCGGCGAGCGGCAGTTGTGGTGGCGCCGGTTCTCGGAAGGCGTTTCGCCGCAGTTGAGCCTGGATGCCGAAGCCGAGCCGGACCGGACACGCCTGCGCGAGCGCTTGCTGGATGCGGCGGGCGACTGGCAGCCGTTCGTCGCCGCCTGTGATGCGGCGCGCCTGACGGGTTCGCTGGACTACACGACGATGAAGGGCTTGCCGGTGTCGTTGCCGTTTGCCGCCACGCTGGCCCATGTGTTCAACCACGCCACCCACCACCGGGGTCAGATCACCGCTGCCCTCACGTCGATGGGCCACGCCTGCCCCGAACTCGACCTGGTGTGGATGCTCCAGCGTGAAGGGGCGAAGCCGTGAACCTCGACACGCCGCAGTTGCTGGCCATCGCCGCAGCGCTCGGCTGGGCCAGCGGGCTGAGGCTCTACGCCGTGCTTTTTTTGACCGGGCTGGCCGGCGCGATGGGCTGGGTCGACCTGCCTCGTGGGCTGCAATTGCTGCAGAGCCCGCTGCTGCTCGGTGTCAGCGGCCTGATGCTGGTGATCGAATTCTTCGCCGACAAGATCCCCGGCATCGACACGCTGTGGGACTTGCTGCACACGCTGGTGCGCATTCCCGCCGGCGCTGCGCTGGCCGCGTCGGTGTTCGGTGCCGACCAGGGCAGCTGGTCGGTGGCGGCCGCGCTGCTGGGCGGCACGCTGGCGGCCACCAGCCACGCTGCCAAAGCGAGCACGCGTGCCGCCGTCAACACCTCGCCCGAACCGTTCTCGAACATCGGTCTGTCGCTGCTCGGCGACGGTCTGGTGCCGGCCGGCTTGTGGCTGTCGTGGGCGCACCCGCTGGTGTTTCTGGCGTTGCTGGTGCCGACGCTCATCGCGATGGTGGCGTTGATCTGGTTCTTCGCGAGGTTCCTGCGCGCGCTGTTGCGGCGTGTTTCCGGCTGGTTTCGTGCGCGGCAGCCGCTGCCGTGACCGGTGCATCATTGCCAACCGCCCCTCGCGACAATGCATCTGAACAGCGATGGCGCAGCGGCGCAGTCACACCGCCTGGCACGCACCGCGTGTGCAGGCGAACGAGCCGCGGAGCACTGAATGTTCCAGAAGATCCTGATTGCCAACCGCGGTGACCAGCCGCGCAGCGGCGCAGCGGCGAAGTCACATCGCCTGGCACGCACCGCGTGCGCAGGCGAACGAGCCGCGGAGCACTGAATGTTCCAGAAGATCCTGATTGCCAACCGCGGCGAGATCGCCTGCCGAATCGCCGCCACCGCGCGCCGGCTCGGCATCCGCACGGTGGCGGTGTATTCCGACGTCGAACACCGGGCACTGCACGTGCAATCCTGCGACGAGGCGGTGCACATCGGCGAAGCCGCGCCGCAGCACAGTTACCTGCGTGCCGACCGCATGATCACGGCGGCGCAGGCGACCGGCGCGCAGGCGGTCCATCCCGGCTACGGCTTTCTGAGCGAGAACGCGGCCTTCGCGACCGCGTGTGCCGAATCCGGCCTCGTCTTCATCGGCCCGCCGCCCGCGGCGATCGAGGCGATGGGCCTGAAGGCCGAGGCCAAGCGGTTGATGGCGCTGGCCGGCGTGCCGCTGGTGCCGGGCTACCACGGCGCCGACCAGGACGCGGCGCTGCTGCGCTTCGAGGCTGGCCGCATCGGCTATCCGGTGCTGATCAAGGCCAGTGCCGGCGGCGGCGGCAAGGGCATGCGGGTGGTGACTTCCGACGCCGACTTCGACGCCGCGCTGGCATCGTGTCGGCGTGAGGCGCTGGCCAGCTTCGGCAGCGAAGCGGTGCTGATCGAGCGTTATCTTGCGCGGCCGCGGCACATCGAGATCCAGGTGTTCGCCGACCGGCACGGCCACTGCGTGCACCTGCACGAGCGCGACTGCTCGGTGCAGCGGCGCCATCAGAAGGTGCTCGAAGAAGCGCCGGCGCCGGGCCTGGGCGCCGCGCTGCGCGAACGCATGGGCGCAGCCGCGGTGGCCGCGGCCCGCGCGGTGGGCTATGTCGGTGCCGGCACGGTGGAATTCATCGCCGAGGCGGGTACCGACGGCGAGTTGCAGTTCTATTTCATGGAGATGAACACGCGGCTGCAGGTGGAACACCCGGTCACCGAGGCGATCACCGGGCTCGACCTGGTGGAATGGCAGCTGCGCGTGGCCGCCGGCGAAGCGCTGCCGCTGCGCCAGGAGCAGGTGCGCCTGGACGGTCACGCCATCGAGGCGCGCATTTGTGCCGAGCAGCCGGATGCGCAGTTCCTGCCGTCGACCGGCGTGCTGCAGGTGTTTCGCACGCCGCTTGCCGCGCGCTTCGAGCGCGCCGGGCGCGACACGAATTTCGTGCGCTTCGATGCCGGCGTGGGCGAGGGCGACGCGGTGCTGCCGCATTACGACCCGATGATCGCCAAACTGATCGTCTGGGGCGCTGACCGCGCGCAGGCACTGGCCCGGCTCGACACCGCGCTGGCTCAGACGCACATCGTCGGGCCACACACCAACGTGGCGTTTCTGCGCTGCGTGGTCGGCAGCGCGTCGTTTGCCGGCGCCGACCTCGACACCGGCCTGATCGAGCGCGAGCGCGACGCGCTGTTCAAGCAGCCGTCGCTGGCGCTTGAAATCACCGCGGCTGGCGTGGTCGCGCACACGCTCGCCGCCGAACGGGCGACGCAAGATGCCGACCCGTGGTCGCGCCGCGATGGCTGGCGGCTGCATGGCGCCGCGCGGAGGCGGTTCGACATCGACGCGCAGGGCGCCCGTCATGTGCTGCGGCTGGAGCGCACCCACCGCGGCTCGATGCAGCTCTCGATCGGCGAGCGCCGCTGGTCGTTGGCAGTGCACTCGCACGGGCCCGACCATCACGACGTCAGCCTGGACGGGCACCGCTGGCCGCTGGCGGTCTATGCCACCGGCGAGCGCATCAGCGTGCACGCGGCCGACGGCGCGGCGCAGGTCGAGCTGATCGACTCGATCGCCCATGTGGACGACGCCGGCCCGGCGATCGGAGGGCTGAGCGCACCGATGCCCGGCAAGCTGATCAAGCTGATGGTGCAGCCGGGCGAGGTGGTGGGGCGCGGCCAGGCGCTGATGGTGATGGAGGCGATGAAGATGGAGCACACCATCGTGGCGCCGCGCGACGGCCGGGTCGATGCGCTGCACCATGCGGTCGGCGATCAGGTCGGGCAAGGTGACGAATTGCTGCGGCTGGTCGATGCCGATGCCGATGCCAATGCCGTGGTCCCGGCCCTGACCGGCACGCCGGCCGCACCGCGCTGAGACGATGCCCCCTGTGCAACCCACCCATGTCACCCTGGTCGAAGTCGGTCCGCGCGACGGCCTGCAGAACGAGGCGCTGCCGATCGCCAGCGCCGACAAGATCGAGCTGGTGCAGCGGCTGCAGGCAGCGGGCCTGCGCGAGATCGAGGTCACCAGTTTCGTCAGCCCGAAATGGGTGCCGCAGATGGCCGACAACGTGCGGGTGATGGCCGGCATTGCGCGCCCGCCCGGCGTGCGCCATTCGGTGCTGGTGCCCAACCTGAAGGGCTTCGAGGCGGCGCTGGCCACGCGGCCCGACGAGGTGGTCGTGTTCGCCGCCGCGAGCGAGGCCTTCAGCCAGCGCAACATCAACTGCTCGATCGCCGAGTCGATCGAACGCTTCGCGCCGGTGGTCGCGGCCGCGCATGCGCACGGCATCAAGGTGCGCGGCGCGGTGTCGTGCGCGCTGGGCTGCCCTTACCAGGGCGAGGTCGGGCTGGACGATGTCGAGCGCGTGGTCCGGCTGATGAAGCAGATCGGCGTCGATCACTGCGGCGTGGCCGACACGATCGGCGTCGGTACCCCCGCGCGTGCTGCGGCCGCGCTCGAGCGCGCGCTGCGCCACTACCCGCTGGCGCAGGTCAGCGGCCATTTCCACGACACCTACGGGCAGGCTCTGGCCAACATCCATGCCTGCCTGCAACTTGGTGTGCATTGCTTCGACAGCAGCGTGGCCGGCCTGGGCGGCTGCCCGTATGCGCGCGGCGCCACCGGCAACGTGGCCACCGAAGACGTGCTGTTCATGCTGAACGGCCTGGGCATCGCGACCGGTGTCGACATCGAGGCGCTGGTCGATGCCGGCGCCTGGATCTCGCAGCGTCTCGGGCGGCCGCCGGCCTCGCGCGTCGGGCGCGCGCTGCTGGCCCGGCGCGCGCGGCCGGCCTGAAGCTGACCGCAACGAGGCGCGCCATGACAACGTTGCGCCGTTGTGGGACGATTCAGGCTGGCTTCCGACCTCCCCATGACCACCGCCGACATCCCCAGCCCCTGCGTCAGCGTCTGCCACATCGAGACGGGCAGCGGCTGGTGTCGCGGGTGCTGGCGCACGATCGACGAGATCGCCGCTTGGGGCACCATGAACCGACTGCAAAAGCGTGCGGTCTGGAAGCTGCTGCCGCTGCGCCGTGACGCCTGGCCGGCGCAAGAGGCCGACCTGTTCGACGCCCCCTGAGCCGCGGCAGCGCGCATGCACATCGATGCCACGCCCGCGCAGCCCGTCCTTGCCGGCATCGGCACCGAAGCGACGCCGACGCTGAAGTCGATCGATTTCTGGTTCGACCCGATTTCGCCGTACGCCAGTCTGGCCTTCGAACGTCTGCCGGTGGCACTGGCCGGGCTGTCCTACTGCGTGAACTATCGGCCGGTGCTGTTGGCGGGGTTGTTGCGCGAATGGGGCCAGAAGGGCCCGGCAGAAACTCCGCCCAAGCGGGCCTGGATTTACCGGCAGGTCGCCTGGGCGGCCCACCGTGACGGCGTCGAGCTGCAACTGCCTGCGCTGCATCCATTCAACCCGCTGGCGCTGCTGCGCTTGATGCTGGCCTGCGGCCCGGCCGACAGCTTGCCGAACCGGCGCGTCTGCGAAGCCGTGCTGCGCCATGTGTGGCGCGGCGGTGCCGATCCCGCCGACGCGCAACGGCTGCAGGCATTGACCGCGGCCTTGATGCCGAAGCGCGATCCGTCCGGTGACGAGGTGAAAGCCGAGTTGCGCGCGGCCACGCAGCAGGCGCTGGCGCTCGGCGTGTTCGGCGTGCCGACACTGGTGGTCGACGGGCGGTTGTTCTGGGGCCTGGACAGCCTGGAGATGGTGGCCGCCTGTCTGCGCGGCGATGCGTGGTTCGATGGGCCTGGCTGGTCGGCTGCGGCGGCAGCGCGGCCGGGCCCGATGCGCTGAGCCGCCGGGCACAAGGTTGACGAACGGCAAATTGGCGACCGCGGGTGAACGTTAGAAGTCTGGCAGTTCGCGTTCGATTCAGTGTCAGGGACCGGTCAGTCCACGGGCCGAGCATCGAACGTTGAGAAACGCTCTGATATCCACCCCCTGAGGAGACACGATGGAAACACAATTGGCACAACGAATTGCCAGCCACCCCAAGTACCAGGAGCTCAAGGCCAAGCGCACCAGCTTCGGCTGGTCGTTGACTGTGGCGATGATGGTCGTGTACTACGGCTTCATCCTGCTGGTGGCTTTTAATAAAGAGTTCCTGTCGCAGCGCATCGGCGATGGCGTCATCACTTACGCCATGCCGATCGGCTTCGGCGTCATCCTCTTCACCGTCCTCATCACCGCCATCTATGTGCGGCGCGCAAACGGCGAGTACGACACCCTGACCGAACAGATCGCCAAGGCGGTGTTGAAATGAGCCGCGCCAGTTTCCAGATGGGCGACAACGCCCGCCGCGTGGTGACGCTGTTGGCGTTGTTCGGCGTTTCTGCGGTCTACGCTGCTGGCGCCGACCTCGGTCAGGCGGTCAAGCAGCCGACCAACTGGACCGCGATCAGCATGTTCGCGGTGTTCGTTCTGTTCACCTTCGGCGTCACCAAGTGGGCGGCCTCCAAGACCAAGTCCGCAGCCGACTTCTACACCGGCGGCGGCGGCATCACCGGCTTCCAGAACGGCCTGGCGATCGCCGGCGACTACATGTCGGCGGCATCGTTCCTTGGTATCTCGGCTGCGGTGATGGTCGGCGGGTTCGATGGTCTGATCTTTTCGATCGGCTTCCTGGTCGGCTGGCCGATAGTGACCTTCCTGCTTGCCGAGCGCCTGCGCAACCTGGGCAAGTTCACCTTTGCCGACGTGGTTTCGTTTCGCTTCGCGCAGACGCCGGTGCGCATCTTCGCGGCCTCCGGCACGTTGGTGGTGGTGGCGTTCTACCTGATCGCGCAAATGGTCGGTGCGGGTCAGCTGATCAAGCTGCTGTTCGGCCTCGAATACTGGATCGCGGTCGTGCTCGTCGGCTCGCTGATGATGGTCTACGTGCTGTTCGGCGGCATGACGGCAACCACCTGGGTGCAGATCATCAAGGCCGTCTTGCTGCTCGGCGGTGCGACCTTCATGGCTCTGATGGTGCTTTACAGCTTCGGCTTCAGCCCGGAGGCGATGTTCGCCAGGGCGGTCGAGGTCAAGACAGGCATCGCCGCCGCCGCCGGCAAGTCGCCGGACGAAGCCGCCAAGCAGGGCTTCTCGATCATGGGTCCGGGCGGCTTCATCAAGGACCCGATCTCGGCCATCAGCTTCGGCATGGCGCTGATGTTCGGCACCGCCGGGCTGCCGCACATCCTGATGCGCTTTTTCACCGTGCCCAACGCCAAGGAGGCGCGCAAGTCGGTGTTGTGGGCCACCACCTGGATCGGCTATTTCTACCTGCTGACCTTCATCATCGGCTTCGGCGCCATCAGCTTCGTGCTGACCAACCCGCAGTTCCTCGACGCCAAGGGCGGACTGCTGGGCGGCGGCAACATGGCGGCGATCCACCTGGCCAACGCGGTCGGCGGCAACGTCTTCCTCGGCTTCATCTCGGCGGTGGCGTTTGCGACCATCCTGGCGGTGGTGGCCGGCCTCACGCTGGCGGGTGCGGCGGCGGTGTCGCACGACATTTACGGCACGGTGATCAAGAAGGGCAACGCCGACAGCGCGGCGGAGCTGAGGGTGTCGCGCGTGACCACGGTTGCGCTCGGCATCGTCGCGGTGATATTGGGCATTGCATTCGAAAAGCAGAACATCGCGTTCATGGTGTCGTTGGCATTTGCGATCGCGGCATCTGCCAACTTCCCCGTGCTGCTGATGTCGGTGCTGTGGAAGGATTGCACGACCCGCGGCGCGGTGATCGGCGGCTTCCTGGGCCTGATCTCGTCGGTGGCGCTGACGGTCGTCTCGCCGTCGGTTTGGGAAGTCACGCTCGGCAATCCGAAGGGAACGGCGTTGTTCCCGTACCAGTCGCCGGCACTGTTTTCGATGACCCTCGCATTCGTCGGCATCTGGCTGTTCTCGATCCTGGACCGCAGCGCGCGTGCCAAGGTCGACCGGGAAGGCTTCCTGGCGCAGCAGGTGCGATCGGAGACCGGCATCGGCGCGTCCGGCGCCTCGGGTCACTGAGATTTCTCGGCAGTGGCGCGTCCGGCACCGCTGTCAACCCGCCAACGGGACCGCAGGTGCAAGCCTGTGGTCCCGTTGTTCATGGAAGTCCATGGAAGTGCCACGAGCCTGATGTTGCACATGAATTTGCACATGAAGCTGCGCTTGCATCAGCACGTGCCTCTGACATGAACCTGTTCCTGCCGCTGCCCCGGCATCTGCGTCTGCGTCTGCCTGCGTCTGCATCTGCATCTGCGTCTGCACAGAATTTCATGCAACAAGCTGGCGACGAAACAAAGCACGCGCAGCGTGCCTTCCAGCCATGACTGGTGAATTCCCGTTCGACGCCGCGCCGTTCGACCGCCTGTCGCCGACCGAGCAGGCGCATTGGCGCGGCCAGGTCGCTGCGCTCGACTTTCCCGCCGGCAGCGTGCTGCTGGCGAGCGGGGCCGAGCCGGCCCATTGCCATCTGCTGATCAGCGGCCACGTGCAGCAGGCGGTGGCCGGCGAGCCGACTGCGGTCCACCGCGCCGGTGCCTGGTGCGGCGTGCGCGCGCTGCTGGCGGGCCAAGCGTGCGAGGCGTTGACGGCGATCGACGCGGTAACCGCCTGGTGCGTGCCGAAGGCGGCGTTGCAGCGGCTCATTGCCAGCAACGCTGTCTTCAGCGCGTGGCTGTTCGCCGACCTGGCACGTGGCCTGGGTGCCGCCCGCGAAGGCCACGTCGAGCGCGAGTTCGTGTCGCTGATGTCGGCCCGCATTCGCGATGCCTATGTGCGCAAGCCGTACTTCGTCGACGGTGCGCTCGACCTCGTGACCGTGTGCGGGCTGATGTCGCAACAGGGCGTGACCAATGCGCTGGTGCGCGACGCCGGACGCATCGGCATGTTCACCACCACCGACCTGCGCGACGCCTTGTTGCGCGAGGCGCCGCCGCAGCGGCTGGCGGTGCGCGACGTGGCGCAGTTCGAGCTGATCGCGATGCACCCCGACGCCGAGCTGTTCGACGCGTTGCTGTCGATGATCCGGCACCGCGTGCACCGCGTGCTGGTGCGCGACGGCGACACCATCGTCGGCGTGCTCAGCCAGCTCGACCTGATGGGTTTCGTCTCGAACCATTCGCACCTGATCGCGCTGCAGATCCAGCAGGCCGAAGGCTTGGCCGACCTGCGCCATGCGGCGCAGCAGGTCGACGGCCTGATCGAGCTGCTGCACAGCTCGGGCGTGCGCATCGAGTTCATCAGCGGCCTGGTCAGCGAGCTCAACGCGCAGTTGTTCGCGCGGCTGTGGGGCCTGGTCGCCTCGCCCGAACTGGTGGCCCACAGCTGCCTGATCGTGATGGGCAGCGAGGGGCGCGGCGAACAGATCCTCAAGACCGACCAGGACAACGCGCTGCTGCTGCGCGACGGCTTCGAGGCTGTCGGGCTGGAAGCGGTGACGCAGCGCTTCAATGCGGCGCTGATCGACTTCGGCTACCCCAAGTGCCCCGGCGACATCATGCTGACCAACCCGCTGTGGCGCCAGCCGCTGGCGGGCTTCAAGCAGACCTTGCGCGAGTGGATCTTCGGTGCCGATGCGCAGGGCCCGCTGCATTTGGCGGTGTTTCTGGACGCCCGCGCGGTGGCCGGCGACGCCAGCCTGCTGATCCAGGCGCGCGAATACCTGCAGCGCGCGCTGGTCGACAACGATGTGTTCTTCGCGCGCTTCGCCAGTGCCGTCGACCAGTTCGCCGAGCCCGGCGGCTGGTGGAACCGGCTGCCCGGGCTGCGCCATCGCGAGGAGCCGGTGTTCGACTTGAAAAAACTGGGCACCTTCCCGGTGGTGCACGGCACGCGTGCGCTGGCGCTGCAACACCACATCGCCGTGGTCGGTACGCGCGAACGGCTGAGCGCGCTGGCCGAGGCCCACAAGCTCGACGTCGGGCTGGCGCGCGACCTGCGCGAGGCGCTGCACTTCCTGATGAAACTCAAGCTCACGAGCAATCTGCGCCAGCGCCAACTCGGCCTGCCCACCGACAACGGCGTGCGCATGTCGGCGCTCAGCACGCTCGAGCGCGACCAGCTGAAGGAGACGCTGACGATCGTGCGGCGTTTTCGTCAGCACCTGCACCAGCACTACCGGCTCGATTCGCTGTGACGGCGGGGTGAGCCGGCGCTGAGTACAGCTCCACGGCTCGCGTGACCAGTGCATGCGCTTCGTCGGCGCCGCCCTGCCGCAGCCGAAACGACTCGACGCCGCAGGCCAGCATGGCCGCGCGCTCGCTCAGCCCCAGGCTGCTGTGCAACGTGGTCTCGGCCGTCTGCGCGTTCTGCTGCGTGATCTCGTCGATGTGGTTGACCGCCTGTGCGATCTGCGTGAGGCCGTTGCTCTGCTCGGCGCTGCTCGCCGAGATCGCACGCATGTGGTCGGCGACCTCGCCGATGCCGTTCACGCTGTCGGCCAAGGTGCTGCTGGCGGTCTGGATCTGCAACACGCCGGTGTCGACGTGCTGCACCGACGCGCTGATCAGCGCCTTGATCTCGCGCGCCAAGACCGAGCTGCGCTGTGCCAACGCGCGCACCTCGGCCGCCAGCACCGCGAAGCCACGGCCCTGCTCGCCCGCGCGGGCCGCCTCGACGGCCGCGTTCAGCGCCAGGAAGTTGGTCTGGAAGGCGATGCCCTCGATCACGCTGATGATCTCGTGCACGCGGCGCGAACTGGTCTGGATGTCCTGCATTGAGCTGACGGCCAGACCGATCGCCGCGCCGCCGGTGTCAGCGATGCTGTGCACACGGCGCGCCATCGTGTCGGCCACCTGCAAGCTGTCGGCGCTTTGGCGCACCGCGGCCGTCATTTCGTGCACGTTGGCAGCCGTTTGCTCCAGGCTCGAGGCCCGCGCCTCAGTGCGTTCGGACAGCGGCCGGCTGTCGGCCGACATGCGCCTGCCGGCCTGCGTGACCAGCGCCGAGTTGCTGCGGATGTCTGCCTCCATCTTCGACAGCGTGTCGGTCATGGCTTCGAGCGCCCACCCCACCACCGACATTTCGTCGGTGCTGCGCAGCCGCACGCTTTGCGAAAAGTCGCTCGCCGCCAGATGCCGCACCGAGCGCTGCAGCGCAGTGATCGCACCGAACGAGGTGCGGGAGGCTGATGCTCTGCGGGTTGGGCGCCACAGCTCGTCGAGCTTGAGCGCCGGCCGTTCGCCGAGCGCCGACTGCAATGCCGCTAGCGCCGCCTCCATTTGTCCGCACGTCTCGCGCTGCGCGTCGGCGCCACTGCGGTCGCCGGCGAACGCCAGCTTCATCAGGTCGCGGTGGCGCTGGGTCTGCACCGGCACGTCGGCGGCCAGCGCCACGTGGCGGGTGCTGGTCAGCATCGATTGGGCGGTCTGCAGCGCGTGCGGGTTGGCCAGCACGACGCGCGAACCACAGCATCGGGGCCATGATCAGCAGCCCATCAGCAGCCACTTCGACTGGAACTTCAGCTTGCGCAGCAGTTTCTTGCCGGGGTGGAGGAACCAACGCGACGCTGCAGACCCTGGATTCATCTCGCTGGCCGGTTCGGGATTCGGCACGCGACCCGCGCGGTGGCGCAGGTCCGGTGTGCCGCCACCGGGCAGTGTCGAACGGGTCGATCCACGGGGATCGATGAAACTGCGGTGTTCAAGCGGCTTGCTCCGTTACAACGGTCGCCGTCAGACGTGTGTCGACCGGTCAGCCGGGGGTCAGCCGCAGGTACAGAATGGGATTGGTTCGGAGTCGTTTTCTAACCGTCTCGGAGCCGTCAGCCCCGGTTCGAGTCGGGGCGACGACACAGAATCGCCGCGCACGGCAGCACGGCAGCACTGCGGCGGCGGGGTGCTGTCAGTCCAGCGTGCACAGCGGCACCGCACACCCGAGGAGGCATGCATGGTCAAGGGCCTGGGCGCGCAGCGCCTGCTGGCGCTGTTCGTCGCCGGCTGGCTGCTGTTCACCTTTCCGCTGCTGTCGCTGTGGGACCGCGACACGCTGCTGTGGGGCCTGCCGCTGTTTCCGGCCGCGTTGTTCCTGATCTGGGTCGCACTGATCGTGCTGTTGGCCTGGATCGTCGAGAGCAGCGCCGATGACAAGGACGCTGCAGCGCGCCAACCCGGCGGTCGGAGCGACACGCTGCCGGGTGTGCCGGCAACGCCCTTACGCACGCTGTCAGACGCGCCGCCAGCATCGCCGCCAGACGCGCCGGCAGACGCGCTGGCAGCATCGCCGCCAGACACGCCGCCAGAAGCGCTGCAGG
>ENA-OBIT01000888-OBIT01000888.1-metagenomes-genome-assembly--contig:-NODE-888-length-12107-cov-3.94864_pt1 | contig 12107 bp, 8 predicted proteins | sample MGYA00153386_OBIT01 | MGnify analysis MGYA00153386
CGCCCGTCCTGGCCCTGCTCAGTGCTTGCTCTTGCAGCTCGTCCCCCAGCAGTTGACAACGTGAACTGGAGGGCATGGCGTCAAAATCAGGCATGGAGAGCAGATGGCCTCGGGTGTTGCAATCTTCGCAGGGGCGGTGCCGCGCCCAGCCCCGCGACCCGTTGCGCCTGCGCCGTGGGGTGGTGAATCGACGATTACCATCAAGCCCCGTCTCACTTCTTGGTAATCGCACATGAACAGAATCATTTGGCTCGTCGGACTCATCGTGATCATCCTGTTCGTGGCCAGCTACTTCGGTTTTCGCTGAGTCGCTGGTGCTAGCGGGAACGTGGCCCGGAGCCAGCGAGCCCCGGACCCTGGTGTCGGCGAGTGGCGCGGCCCCGGAGATCAGGACAGCGAATGTCTCTTCAGGGTCGGCAGCGCCAGTTCGTCGCCTCCGGATGCAGTCGTTCAACTCGAATCCTTTGCCGGCCGATGGTGGCCACCGGCGAAAGACCGGTGTCGCCGTCGCTGGCTTTCTCGGCGGCGTGATCGAAGGTCAAGTTACAGAGTAGAACGATCGTGTGCCACGAAATTGGCCATGGGCAGCAATGGGTCAGTTGCGTGAGTTTGGCGCAGTAAACAGCGGACCCTGGCTGGGTCGCGGTACTGGCCCACCATCGATGCTGTCCAGGCCAGCGGTATCTACGTCAGCAATGCACTCGACAGCGGTCTTCCGCGCCAGCGACAGTGGTCAAGCTGGTGCTCCGCCGGCTTCCACGGCACGAAGATTTCCGTACTTTTTCCGTACAGACAAGAAAAAAGCACCGAGCGTTTCCGCTAAGTGCTTGTTCTCCCTGCCGAATTTGGTAGGCGCGAATGGACTCGAACCATCGACCCCCACCATGTCAAGGTGGTGCTCTAACCAGCTGAGCTACGCGCCTGAGTCAACTTTAGATTGTATCGGACCGATGGCAGCGCCCTACTTTCGGCGGGCGTGACGAACGCCCGGAACATGGCTCACCTGGGCCAGCACCTGAGCCAGATGGGCGGTGTCCGTGGCTTCAACGGTGAAGGTCATCCACGCCGTGCTGCCGCCACGCTGCGTGTCCTTGGCACTTTGCGTGTGCACGCCAGTGACGTTGATACGCGCCTTGGAGAACACCTCGGAGATGTCACGCAGCAGGCCCTGCCGGTCACTGGCCTCGATCAACACGTCCAGCGGGTACACGGCGCTGCGCACGGTGCTGGGCCGGCCCCACTCGACCTCGATGACACGGCCTGCGCTGGCTGCGGCCATATGGTGGAAGTTGCTGCAATCGCGACGGTGGATGGCCACACCACGGCCGCGCGTGACGAAGCCGCCGATGGCGTCCGGCGGGGCCGGGCGACAGCAGCGGGCCAATGTCGTCAGCAGCGACTCCACACCCACCACCAGCACACCGCCACGCGCGCCATCGGCCTGGCTGCGCGGCGCGCGCAGGGCAATGCGTTCCTCAATGGGCGCAGGTTTAACGGGGCGCAGCAGCACCTCGATGTGGCGCAGCGAATATTCGTCCTTGCCCACCACCTCGAACAAGGCATCGGCGCTTTTGAAGCCGAGTTGCTCGGCCAGGGTGTCCAGCTTCAGCGCCGTGCGGCCTTCTCGTTGCAGAAGCCTGTCGACTGCCTCGCGGCCACGTGCGATGGTCTGCCCCAAGGCCTGGGCGTTGAACCAGGCCCGCACCTTGGCGCGCGAGCGCGGGCTGCGCAGGTATCCCAACTCGGTGTTCAGCCAGTCCATGGAAGGGCCACCCTCCTTGGCGGCCACCACGCCCACCGTCTGGCCCGACTTCAGCGGCGTGTTCAGCGGCACCAGCGCCCCGTCCACACGCGCGCCTCGGCAGCGGTGGCCGAGGTCGGTGTGCAGCGCGTAGGCAAAGTCCACCGGCGTGGCGCCGGCGGGCAGGTCGATGATGGTGGCCTGCGGCGTGAACACATAGATGCGGTCATCGAATGCCACCGCACCGCCGCCACTTTCCCCGGTGGGCGCGGCGGGCGGGCTGCCTTGGCGCGCGAAGTCGCGTTCCCAGGCCAGCAGTTCGCGCAGCACAGCTTTGCGCGCTTCGGCCACCCGATCTTCAAAGTCGCCGCTGGCAGCGACACCACCGTAGCCACGTGCACCGGCTTCTTTGTACATCCAGTGCGCGGCCACGCCGTGTTCAGCGTGCTCGTGCATGGCGGGACTGCGAATCTGCACTTCCAGCGGCCGGCCATCGCTGCCCAGCACGACTGTGTGCAAGCTCTGATAGCCATTCACCTTGGGCCGGGCGATGTAGTCGGCCAGTTCACCGGCCACGGGCGGCCAAGCCTGGTGCACACAAGCCAACGCGGCGTAGCACGTGGGCTCGTCAGCCACCAGCACGCGCAAAGCGCGGGTGTCGAAAACGCGATCGAAGCCGACGCCCTTGCCTTGCATCTTTTTCCAGATGCTGTACAGGTGCTTGGGCCGGCCCCGCACGTCGGCCTGGATGCCGCCGTCTTCCAGCAGCGCGGCCAGCTGTTGGCGTACCGCCTGCACACCTTGTTCACGTTCGGCTCGGGTCTCGTCCACCAATCGGGCCATGCGGTGGTATTCGGCCGGGTGCAGGAAGCGAAAAGCCAGGTCTTCAAGCTCCCACTTGATCTGCCAGATGCCCAGCCGGTTCGCCAGTGGCGCAAAGATCTGCAGTGATTCGGTGGCCAGTTCGGGCGGGCAAGGCACGTGCTGCGCGGCGTGAAAACGCAGCGTTTGCAGGCGCGATGCCAGCCGCAGCAGCACCACTCGCAGGTCGCGCGAAAAGGCCAGCAGCATCTTGCGCACGCGTTCGGTTTGCAGTGCGCGCTGCGATTCACCCACCTGTGCCGCGCGTGCCGCGCGCTGGATTTGCACCAGCTTGCGGGTCAGCATGACCAGGCTTGCGTAGGACTCGCCGAAAGCCTTCTTCACTACCTCCTCGGGGCGTTGCAGATAGTCGCCCGCATACACCAGGTAGGCGGCTGCGCGCAGCGTGGGCGCGGCCCCCACGCTGCGCAGCACCTCGGCCACGCCGTCGGCGTGCGCCAGCGCATCTTCACCGGTGTCCAGCAACTGGCCGGCCAACAGCGGCTCGGCAAATCCGCGGGCGCGGGCCAACTCGTCGCTGGCTTGCGCCGCGCCTTCGCTGCCGCCGCCGCCGGCCAGCAGCACGATGGCTGCCGCACCGGGTGAACTCAAGGCCCGGACTTCGGGCTTGTCGGGCCCCACCGGGTTCATGGCGACAACAAAAACTCCCGCACCGCCGCGCGTTGGTCGGCTTGCACCAGCATGGGAGCGTGGCCCACGCCGGCGAACTCAAGCAACCGGGCGCGCGGGCCGCGCTCGGTCATGGCGCGCGCGGTGGCCGGCGACAGCAAGTCCGACTCGGCGCCGCGCAGCAAAAGGGTGGGACAACGCAGGCTGTCGTAGGCCTGCCAAAGCAGGGCCTCGCCTACCTGTGCGACGTCGGCGCTGTAGTTGCAGAAGGGCACGGCAATGCCCGGGTCGTAATGGGGCTTGAAGCCGTCGCCATCGACCACCAGTTGGGGGGTGGTCAAAGCCAGCCATTGTTCGCGCGTGTGCGGCCCGAAACCCAGCGAGATGGCCAGCAGTGCGTCAGCGGCGTCGTCCAGCGTGCGCCAGTGCGCCGGCTGGCCCAGGTAGCTGCCAATGCGCGTCAACGAGTCAGGTTCGATGGTTGGCCCCACGTCATTCAACACCAAGCGGCGCACCAGCCCTGGCGGCAGGCTGGCCAGACCCAGCCCGATCAGCCCCCCCATCGACGTGCCGACCCAGTCGATCTCACGCGCGTTCAGGCGCGCCAGCAGTGTCACCATGTCAGCCACGTAGGCCGGCACGTTGTAGCCAGACGAATCGGCTAGCCAGTCGGACTGCCCGCGTCCCGCCACATCAGGGCAAACCACTCGCACATCACGACAAAGGTCGCGGGCCAGGCTGTCGAAGTCGCGGCCCTGGCGCGTCAGGCCATGCACACAGACCACCACGTGTTGCGCGGCCGGGTCACCCCATTCCCAATAGGCCATGCGGTGCAGGCCGCCAGTGCCCAGGCAAGCAACGTGGTTCAAACGGGGTTCGGTCATGGGCTGGAACGGGCGCTGTCGATAATGAACAATCGTATTAACGCATCCCTTGGAGTCCACCGCCATGCTCACCGGAAAAACCGCCCTCATCACGGGCTCCACCAGCGGCATCGGGTTGGGTATCGCCAAGACTCTAGCCAGGCAAGGCGCCCATGTGATGTTGAACGGCTTTGGCGACGTGAACGCCGCGCTGGCGGAACTGGCCGGTGCGCCCGGGCAGGTGCGATACCACGGCGCGGACATGAGCCAGCCGGCGCAGATCGAGGACATGGTGCGCACCTGTCAACGCGAGCTGGGCAGCGTGGACATCCTGGTCAACAACGCCGGCATCCAGCATGTGGCGCTGGTGGAAGACTTTCCCCCCGAGCGCTGGGACGCCATCATCGCCGTCAACCTCAGCGCCGCGTTCCATGCCGTGCGCGTGGCCCTGCCCGACATGAAGCTGCGCAACTGGGGACGCGTGGTGAACGTGGCGTCGGTGCACGGCCTGGTGGCGTCAGCCCAGAAAAGCGCTTACGTGGCGGCCAAGCACGGGCTGGTGGGTTTCACCAAGGCCGTGGCGCTGGAATGCGCCACGACCGGCGTGACGGTGAACGCGGTGTGCCCCGGCTGGGTATTGACCCCGCTGGTGCAAAAGCAGGTGGACGCCCGGGCCGCGGCCGACGGGGTCAGCGTGGAAGTGGCGCAGGCCCGCTTGTTGGGCGAGAAACAACCCTCGTTGCAATTCACCACGCCTGAAGAGCTGGCCGCGCTGGTGGTGTTCTTGTGTTCACCGGCCGCGCAAAACGTACGTGGCGTGGCCTGGAACGTAGACGGCGGCTGGGCCGCGCAGTAAGCATCGGGCCAGCCGTCTACTTGGTCATCTGGATGCTGCCGCTGACGGTGGCAGTGACCATCGACTTGCCGGCCTCTACTGGCAGCGCTTCTTCAACCATGCCGCGGCTGGTCTGGGCGCGCATCATGGGCTGCACCGGGCCTGGGCCAGGGTCGTTGGCCGACACCATGACCTCACGGATCACGTGGCCGCCCATGCCGAACTGTTTGCTCACGGCCTCGGCCCGGGCGCGAAAACGTGCGATGGCTTGTGCCGTGACATCGGCTTCGACACGCTCGCGTGCTTCGCGCGACAACGAGAAACCCACGCGGGCGATCGACAAGCTGGTGATGCGGGCGGTGAGCTGGGCGATGGCCTGGGTGTCGCGGCCCTCGACGATCAGTTCGGTGCTGCCTTGCCAGCCAGCGATGGTGGCGCCACCGCCGCTGCTGGCTGATCTCGGCGTGGGCGGTGCGTAACGCGGGTAGAGCGAAAACGCGCCCGTCTGCACTTCCAGCTGGCCCGGCCGCGCGCCCTTGCGCGCCTCGGCCAGCGCAGCGTCTAGGGCCTGCTTCAATAGCTGTTGGACGGTGGCGGCATCGGCGGCGTCGCGGGTGGTGGCAAAGACCACCGTCAACCAGTCGCGTGGCAGCTCAATGGTGGCGCTGGCCGACAAAGACACCACGTTGACCGGCGGCGGTGTCATGCCCTGTACACCGCTTTGGGCAACGACTGACGTCACAAACCCCAAGCCGCCGACGGTGACGAGCAGTGCAGTCAAAGCTGTTTTCATGCGGCTTCCTCAAGTGGGCCTGCGTGCCGGCGTGCGAATGCAAGTCGGTGCCCGGTACATAGCGTGCGCCAGCCCCGCGGCGTTGACAGCCCGAAAATTTCACGCACCGGCGCAAGACTTGTAACAGAAAGTCAGAGGTGTCGAGATCACCCGATTTTCACACCGCACAATGCATCTGTTACAAATTTTGGAGCAGCCAATGAACCAGCCCGTTGCCGCTCGAATCGACCGCGTGCTCGTGGTCGACGACGACGCACGCATCCGAGACCTGCTGCGCCGTTACCTCTCGCAAGAAGGGTTCGATGTGTTGCTGGCTGAGGATGCCAAGGCACTGAACCGCGTGCTGACGCGCGAGACGGTCGACCTGATCGTGCTGGACCTGATGATGCCCGGCGAGGACGGGCTCTCGGTGTGTCGCCGCCTGCGCGCCGGCGGCGACGCCACGCCCATCATCATGTTGACGGCCAAGGTGGAAGATGTGGACCGCATCGTGGGGCTGGAGGTGGGCGCCGACGATTACCTGGCCAAACCTTTCAATCCCCGTGAACTGCTGGCCCGCATCCACGCCGTGCTGCGCCGCCGGCCGGCGTTGGAGGCACCGGGCGCGCCTTCCAAGGACGGCCAGTTGGTCAACTTCGGGCCTTTCGAGTTCGACCTGTCGCTGCGCCGCCTGTCCAAGGGCGGCGAGCAGATTGCCCTGACCACCGGCGAGTTCTCGATGCTGAAAGCGCTGGTGCGCCACCCGCGGCAGCCGCTGTCGCGCGACAAGTTGGCGCAACTGGCGCGGGGGCGCGAATTCGAGCCCTTCGACCGCAGCCTGGACGTGCAGATCTCGCGTCTGCGCAAGATGCTCGAGCCCGACCCGGCACAACCCCGCTACATCCAGACCGTTTGGGGCGTGGGCTATGTGTTCGTGCCGGACGGGTTGAACTGATGCGCCGCCACCACCCGGCCTTGGTTCACCAGTCTTGAGTCTCTTTTGGCGAACCTTCACCTTGCTGGCTGTGCTACTTTCCGGCGCGGTGCTCGCGTGGGTGCAGACAACCCGGTTTTTGGAAGTTCAGCCCCGTGCGCTGCGCGCCGCCCAGCAAACGACAGACTTGGTGCAACTGGCGCGAGTGGCCCTGCAGTCGGCCAGCGGCAACGGGCGCGCGGCGCTGCTGCGAAACATCGACGCCCAGGGCCTGCAGGTGCTGAAACCTCGCGACGCGGCCGACCGCCTGGAAAACTTCGAGGCTGGACGCTACATGGCGCTCTACACCGAGTTACTGCGCCAGTCCCTGGGGCCGGACACGCTGGTGGTGCGCAGCGTTAACGGCAGCCCTGCCGTGTGGGTGGGCTTCTACGCCGAGCGTGAACGCTTCTGGCTGCGCGCCGAACCGCTTCCGGCCAGCAATGCGCCCGACGGCCGCCTGGCACTGTGGCCTGGGCTGGCGCTGCTGCTCACATTGGCTGGGTCGGCCTTCGTGGCGCGGCTGATCAACCAGCCGCTCCGGCAACTGTCGTTTGCGGCCAGCCGTGTACGCGGTGGCGACCTTGATTCACGGCTGGATGAAACCACGCTGACCAGCGAGATCCGCGAGGTCAACAAGGGATTCAACCGCATGGCCCGCGAACTGGCACGCGTGGAAGAAGACCGCGTCGTGATGCTGGCCGGTATCAGCCACGACCTGCGCACGCCACTGGCCCGCCTGCGCCTGGAAACCGAGATGAGCGTGCACGAGGACGAGGCCAAGCGAAACATGGCCATGGACATCGACCAGCTCGACGCGATCATCGACAAGTTCATGGACTACGCCCGCCCGGGCAGCACCCAGACGCGGCCGGTGCATGTATCGCAACTGATCGAGCGCGAGGCGGCGATGTTTCGCGACACGGCGCAGATCCGAATCACCGCCCGCGTGGCCATCGACCTGGCCGTGATGGCCGACGAGACCGAACTGGGCCGCGTGTTCCAGAACCTGTTCGAGAACGCCCGCCGCTATGGCCGCGGCACCTACACCGGCGTGGCCGAAGTCAGCGTCACCTCCGCCGTCACTGGGGTGTGGGCCATTTTCAGCGTGCGTGACCAGGGGCCCGGCGTGGCGCCTGAAAAACTGTCTCAGCTGACCACGCCATTCTTCCGGGGCAATGCTGCGCGCACAGCGGCCACCGGGGCGGGACTGGGGCTGGCCATCGTGGAAAAGGCCATGCAGCGCATGGGCGGCAGCCTGGAACTGGCTAATGCCCCCGACGGCGGGCTGGTGGCGCATTTGCGGCTGAAACGCGCGCCAGGCTGAATGCAGGCGGCGTAAGTAACGCTGCAATCTTCAGCCCGACGCCCGGCGCAGCAACAAACACACCGCGCGCGCCTCGATGGCGCGGCACTCTCCCACCGGGCCCATCTTCTCGGCCGTCTTGGCCTTGACGTTGACGGCCTGCACAGCCAGGCCCAGCGCGGTGGCGATGCATTCACACATGGCCGGAATGTGCGGCGCCAGCTTCGGCGCCTGCGCAACGATGGTGCTGTCGACATTGACGATGCTGTAGCCGGCGGCTTGCACGCGGCGTGCGGCCTCAACCAACAGCAACACGGAATCAACACCCTTGAAGGTGGCGTCGGTATCGGGGAAATGTCGGCCGATGTCGCCCAAGCCAGCCGCGCCCAACAGCGCGTCGGTGATGGCGTGCAGCAGCGCGTCGGCATCGGAATGGCCCAGTAGGCCGTGGCTGTGCGGGATGGTCACGCCGCCCAGCACCAGCGGGCGGCCAGCAACAAGCTGGTGCGTGTCCCAGCCTTCGCCAATGCGCAGTCGCATGAGATCGGTCATCGGGTTTCCAGCAGGCGTTGGGCCAGCGCCAAATCGGCCGGCCAGGTCACCTTGACATTCTCGGCATGGCCCGGCACCAGCAGCGGTGCGTGGCCCAGCGCTTCAATGGCGCTGGACTCGTCAGTGATCTCGGCGGGGCCCGCGGTGCCCACAACCAGGGCCCGGTGCAACAGCCCCAGGCGAAACATCTGCGGCGTTTGCGCCAGCCACTTGCATCGACGGTCCAGCGTGGCGGTTATGCGGCCGGCTGATTCTTCCTTCAGGGTGTCGGACAGCGGCAGCGCCAGCAGGCCGCCCACCGCGTCGTCCAGGCAGGCGTCGATCAGCCTGTCCACCCAAACCGGACGCAGCAGGCAGCGCGCGGCGTCGTGCACCAGCACCCAGTCGTCGTCCTGCACGCCGCGTTCGCGCAACGCAGCCAGGCCGTTCAGCACGCTGTGCGCGCGGCTGGCACCGCCGCAGCGCGCCACCCACGCGCGGGGGCCGTCGAAGGCCGGATTGTGAAGCTCGAACTGTGTGTCGTCAGGCGCCAGCACCACCAGCGTGGCATGCAGCCGCGGCACCGCTTGCAACGCGCGCAAGGTGTGCGCCACCACCGCTTGGCCGGCCAGCGCCATGTACTGCTTGGGCGCGGACGTCCCCGCCCGGGCACCCACCCCGGCACAGGGCACCAGGGCGACACATCTCGTGGCATGTGGCTCAATTGGCTCATTCGGCAACGCTGACATCGCTCCGATTCTAGAATCCAGTCGGCACGCCCCGCCGTCACCGCGCCGGGGCGGTTTGCTTTTGTAGGCCCCGATGCAACTGCCCTTTGTCGCCCCCGGTAAACGTTTCACCTTGCCTCGCGGCCCCGGCTCGTCAGACGCCTTGCTGCTGGCCCGCCTTGCGCGCAGCCATGCCGATGGCAAGCGCCTGCTGACCGTCTTCAGCGCCGAACCCGCCGACACCCCGCGCCTGGCCGAAGAGCTGCCCTTCTTCGAGCCCGGCCTGCGGGTGGCCGTGTTCCCCGACTGGGAAACGTTGCCCTATGACACTTTCAGCCCGCACCAAGACCTGATCTCTGAACGCCTGGCCACGCTGTGGCGGGTGAAGAACGGCGAAGTCGATGTGGTGTTGATGCCAGCCAGCACGGCGCTGACGCGGCTGGCGCCGCCATCGTTCATGGCCGGAACCACCTTTCACTTCAAGCAAAAGTCTCGACTCGACGAAGCTCGGTTGAAGGCGCAGCTGGTGCTGGCCGGCTACCAGCATGTCAGCCAGGTGGTGTCGCCCGGTGAGTACGCCGTGCGCGGCGGCTTGATCGACCTGTTCCCGATGGGTTCGCTGGTGCCCTACCGTGTGGACCTGTTCGGCGACGAGGTGGATTCCATCCGCACCTTCGACCCCGACAGCCAGCGTAGCTTGTACCCCGTGCCCGAGGTGCGGCTGCTGCCGGGCCGCGAGTTTCCGCTGGACGACAAGGCACGCGGTGCCTTTCGCGCCCGCTGGCGCGAGCAGATCGAAGGCGACCCTACCCGGTCGCGCATCTACAAGGACATCGGCGCGGGCATCGCCAGCGGCGGCATCGAGTACTACCTGCCGCTGTTCTTCGACGAGCCCGGCACGATCTTCGACTATCTCGGCGCCGAGGCGGCGCTGGTGCTGCACGGCAAGGTCGATGAAGCGTTGGAACACTTCTGGCTCGACACGCGCGAGCGCCACCGTTTCCTTCAGCACGACCCCGAACGCCCACTGCTGCCTCCGGCGGCCATCTTCATGCCGGTCGAGGAGTTCTTCCAGCGCACGCAGCCGCATGCCACGTTGGCGCTGCGCGGAGCCGAACCTGTGAAGGGCCATGAAGAGCTCGCTGCCGCCGTCTTGTGGGCACGGCCGTTGCCCGACGTGAGCATCGACCGCGGCGCCACCGAACCGCTGGGCCTGTTGGAGCGTCACCTGCGTCAAACACCGCACCGCGTACTGCTGGTGGCGGAAAGCGATGGCCGCCGCGAGAGCCTGCTGGAGCTGCTGCGCGACCACGGCATCAGCGTACCGAGCGTGGCGACGCTGGCGGAGTTTCTGGCGCCCGGCGATGTGGTCGAGAAAGTGGCCATCACGGCCGCGCCGCTGGCCGAGGGCTTTCACTGGATCGACGCCGGCGACATCGGCAATTCCAGCGGTGGCCCGCCGGTGTCGGTGCAGTTCATCACCGAGACCGAACTCTTTGCCACCACGCCACAGGCACGCAAGCGGCGCAAGCAGGAACAGGTCAGCAGCGTCGAAGCGCTGATCAAGGACCTTAGCGAACTCAAGATCGGCGACCCGGTGGTGCACTTGAACCACGGCATTGGGCGCTACCAGGGGCTGATCAACATCGACCCCGGCGACGGACCGAGTGAATTCCTGCACCTCGAGTACGCCGACAAGGCCACGCTGTATGTACCGGTGTCGCAGCTACAGCTGATCAGCCGCTACACCGGCGTCAGCGCCGACGAAGCCCCGCTGCACCGGCTGGGCAGCGGCCAGTGGGAAAAGGCGCGGCGCAAGGCGGCAGAACAGGTTCGCGACACTGCTGCCGAGCTGCTGAATCTGTACGCCCGCCGGGCAGCGCGGGAAGGCTTTGCGCACCGCTTCAGCCCGAAGGACTACGAGGCCTTTGCCACCAGCTTCGGCTTCGAGGAAACCGCCGACCAGCGCGCGGCCATCCACGCCGTGATCCAGGACATGGTCAGTCCGCGACCCATGGACCGGCTGATCTGCGGCGACGTCGGCTTCGGCAAGACCGAGGTCGCTCTGCGCGCCGCTTTCGTGGCCGTGCATGGCGGCAGGCAGGTGGCCATCCTGGCGCCCACCACGCTGCTGGCCGAGCAGCATTTCCAGACCCTGGTCGACCGCTTCGGCCAGTGGCCGGTGAAGATTGCCGAGCTGTCACGCTTTCGCAGCCCCAAGGAAGTGAAGGCAGCGCTGGAAGGCATTGCGGCGGGCACGGTCGACATCGTGGTGGGCACGCACAAATTGCTGTCATCTGACTGCAAATTCGCACGCCTGGGCCTGCTGGTCATCGACGAAGAACACCGCTTCGGCGTGCGCCACAAAGAAGCCATGAAAGCGCTGCGCGCCGAGGTGGACGTGTTGACGCTCACCGCCACGCCCATTCCGCGCACGCTGGGCATGGCGCTGGAAGGTCTGCGCGACCTGAGCGTGATTGCCACCGCGCCGCAGCGCCGCCTGGCCATCAAAACCTTTGTGCGCAGCGAAGGCAACAGCGTCATCCGCGAAGCCGTGCTGCGAGAGCTGAAACGCGGCGGGCAGGTGTACTTCCTGCACAACGAGGTCGACACCATCCAGCACCGGAAGCTCAGGCTGCAAGAGTTGCTGCCCGAGGCGCGCATCGCCGTGGCCCACGGCCAGATGCCCGAACGCGAGCTGGAACATGTGATGCGCGACTTCGTGGCCCAGCGCCATAACCTGCTGCTGTGCAGCACCATCATCGAGACCGGCATCGACGTGCCCACGGCCAACACCATCGTCATCAGCCGTGCCGACAAGTTCGGCCTGGCGCAGCTGCACCAGCTGCGCGGGCGCGTGGGGCGCA
>ENA-OBIT01000898-OBIT01000898.1-metagenomes-genome-assembly--contig:-NODE-898-length-12036-cov-5.685_pt1 | contig 12036 bp, 10 predicted proteins | sample MGYA00153386_OBIT01 | MGnify analysis MGYA00153386
AGAAGCTGTTGTTGTCGGACCGGCGCGACGTGGCCCAGGCCACCGCCAGCAGCAGCGCAAAGTAGCCCAGCACGAAGGTCAGCAGCAGTGGGGCGGTGACCGCCGTTTGGTTCGGCATGTCAGGGTGGGTAGATACCGCCCAACACGCAGCGCCGCGACGCCCCGGTGACACTGGGCAGGTTGCCCGTCAGCCCGTGCAGCGTGCGCTGTGCGAACACGGCGAACGCGGTGGCTTCGACATGCTCTGGCGGTATGCCCTGGCTGGCCGTCGTGTCCACCACCCAACCCGGGCACAGCGCGCGCAGGCGCGCCAGCAGCGCGGTGTTGTAGGCGCCGCCGCCGGCCACCAGCAGGTCGCCGCTGCCGGCATGGCGCGCGATGGCGTCAGCCACGGTGGCGGCGGTCAGTTCGAGCAGCGTGCGTTGAACGTCGGCGTCAGGCAGCGTGGTGCCCGGTCCGACCGCACCGGCTGCATCGAGCTGGCCTTCGATCCACGCCAGGTTGAAATGCTCGCGGCCCGTGCTCTTGGGGGGCGGCAGCGCGAAATACGGGTCGGAGCGCATGCGGTCGAGCAGGGCGGTGTGGACGTGGCCCTGCATTGCCCACGTTCCATTTTTGTCGAACGGCAGGCCGGCGCGGGCTTGCATCCAGGCATCCAGCAGGATGTTGGCCGGCCCGGTGTCGTAGCCGATGCATTCCCGCCCCGGCGCCAGCACGCTGATGTTGGCGATGCCGCCGCAATTGAGCACCACGCGGCAGCGCGCGGGGTGGCGAAACACGGCGTCGTGAAAACCCGGCGCCAGCGGCGCGCCTTGGCCGCCGAGTGCCATGTCGCGGCGGCGAAAATCAGCCACCACGGTGATGCCTGTGTGTGCGGCCAGCAGATTCGGGTCGCCCAGTTGCATCGTGAATGGCGCGTCGCCGCCCGGTTCGTGATGCACCGTCTGGCCATGGGAGCCGATGGCGCGCACCGACGACGCCGCCACACCGACCTCGTCCAACAGCTGCTGCACCGCGCGGCTGTACCAGCGTGCCAGTTCCACGTCGATGCGGCCAAGAACGCGCAACGGTGCCGCCTGGTCACGGCACACCGCCAACACGGCGGCCTTCAAATCGGCGGGGTAGGGCAGCGCGACGGCGTGAACGATGCGCGGTTTGCGTGATTCACGCGACTCCTTGTCCGGCCCCGCGCTGATCTCGACCAACACGGCATCCACGCCATCCAGGCTGGTGCCAGACATCAGTCCCACAAACAGCTCAGCCACCCGATGCCACCCTGCAATCCCACCGTCAATACGGGGAAGACTACAGAGCCGATGGGGTCAGTTCAATGCGGACCTACCCGGCAGCCGCCGGGCAGGCCGGGGTGCTCGAGGCGCCACGGTGGACGCCGCAATCCAGCGTCGCTGGCACCCCCGGCGCGGCCCCGGGCCTCAAGCCTTGCGCGAAGAGCGCACAGCTTCCTGCGCATTGCCCACGGCTTTCTGCGCCTTTCCTTCGACCTGTTTGGCGGCGCCCTTGATTTGCTGTTCGGTGCTACCCACAGCTTCGCCCGCCTTGCGGCGCACTGCACCTGCCGCGTCCTTGACACTGCCCTTGATCTGGTTGGGATTCATGCATTGACTCCTAGGGTGGGGGGTGGTGGCCGCAGCGGGGTTTGCTGTCAGCCTGAGACAAACCTTAGGACGCCGGTGGCAGGCGCGGCATCGGACGACAGGGCATGAGTCTGTCGGCGCAGGACTACCTGTGGGCGCCGTGCGTGTTGAAACAAACCGCTGACTGGCGATGCTTCAAACAGCTGGCGGCGCATGCTGACGGCGCCAAGTTGGGCGAATGGCATGTTTTTTTGGTGAGCGCTCGCCCGTACTCTGATCTCGCGACGCAACGATCCCGCCGTTTCGATGGGCTTGCGGGGCTGCGCGGCGCGACCCCGGGACCGGCAACTCCGGCAAGCTCACGCCCGATGAGTGGAAAGTCATCCAGATCCACGCCCGGCTCCTCAGCGACGCCATTCCGGTATCGGCCTGCTTGACGGCGCTGGCCGACGTGGCCAAGAAAGCCGAGCCATACCAGGTGACCGAGGCGGCGCTAGCGGGCTGAAGTTGTCCGCGCAAGGCTGCGGCCCGTGCAAAATATGTTCGTCTCTCCCACCCCTTCCCCAACCACCTGACACCTCGATTGGACAACCATGAGCCCGAGTTTTCGTGTGTGTTTCCTGGTCGCCAGCGTGTTGAGCCTGGCAGGCTGCACGACGATCAGCCCCGAGGCGCAGACCGCCGCGCTCATCGCGCGCGCCGAGTCGGCGATGGGCAGCGCCACGCTGAAGACCCTGACCGTGACCGGGCGTGGCACCGGCGCCAGCGTCGGCCAGGCCCATGCGCCGGGCATGCCCTGGCCGGCCCTGCAGGTGCGGGCGCTGTCGCGTTCGCTCAACTTCGAAACCGCCGCCTTCCGTGAGGAATTCATCCGCAGCCGCAGCGAGCCGCTCGGTGGCGGCGCGCTGCCGTCGATGGGCAGCGGCGAGGCGCGCGGCGTGGTGCTGGCGCGTGAAGCCTTTGCCTGGGATGTCGTCGGCGTGGCCACCGTCGCCGCCCCGGCTGCGCTGCCGGAGCGGCTGCACGACCTGTGGACGAGCACGCCGCAGGGCGCCGTCAAGGCCGCCGCACGCCAGCGCGCGCGCGCTGGCGTGCGGCGCGACTTCTTGCGGCGCTGGGACACGTTGAGCTTCGAGCTGCCGGGCCAGTTCAGCGCCACGCTGGTGTTCGAGGACACCGGGCTGATATCGAGCATCGAATCGAACGTGTCGCATGCGCTGCTCGGCCAGATGCTTGTGGTGACGCGCTTCATTGACTACCAACCGCAGGCCGGACTGATGCTGCCGTCGCGCATCGTGCAGATGCAGGGCGGTTACGCGGCGCTGGACCTGCAGGTCACCCGTGCCGCGGCCGACGAAGCGGTCGAGATCACCGTCCCGGACGATGTGCGCGCGGCCACCGACACCGTCACCGTCGACAGGGTAGCCGATGGCGTGTGGTTCCTCGCCGGCGGCACGCACAACAGCGTGGCCATCGAGCAGGCGGGGCAGATCGTACTGGTCGAGGCGCCCCTGCACGCGGCGCGGGCCCGGGCCGTGCTCGACGCGGCCAACAAACTGGTGGCGGGCAAGCAGGCCAGGGTGGTCATCGCCACGCACCATCATTTCGACCACGCCGGCGGCCTGCGCGCGGCCGCCGCCACGGGGGCCACCATCTACACCAGCGCGTTGGCGCGGCCGTATCTCGAGGCCGTCATTTCGCCGACACCTGGTGCGCCGTCATCTGTTTCACCGTCACCGCTTTTGCCGTCACCCGCACGCGGTGGCGCCGCGGCAGCACCCGCCGGCCGTGCGACCGGTTTCGTCGCCGTCGAGGGCCGCGCAGTGTTGGACGATGCCACCCGCCAGATCGAGATCCACGAGCTTCAGGGCAACATCCACGCCCGTGGCCTGCTGATGGTGTGGCTGCCGCGCGAGCGCTTGCTGATCGAGGCCGGCGCCTACACGCCGGGTGCGCCCGATGCGCCGTTGCCTGCAACGCCGGACCCCAACCACCTGAACCTGGTGCAGAACCTCGAACGCCTGGGCATCGCGCCCCGGCTCATCCTGCCGCTGCACGGGCGGGTGGTACCGGCGTCAGACCTCTACGCGCAGATTGGCCGCAGCGCGCCGCCCTGAGCTGCCGCACTGGCGACTCCGCTCGCGGCCCGACTCGCGGCTTTACTCGTTCGAAGGCGCGACGACCAACTGCACTTCGAGCCGCGGCGTCTTGACCTTGGGGTCGATGCGGCTTTCGACGTAGATCTTCTTCGGGTCCACGCCGCGGTCGGTCAGGAAGCGGCGCAGCGCGTTCAGGCGGGCCGTGTTGAGGTCGTTGTCGCCCTTGCCGGCGCCGTCGATCTTCCAGTTGCCGGTGGGTACCAGCAGCGCCATTTCGATGCGCATGCCGATCGAATCCATGATCAGCTCGGTGAGCTTGGCTTTCGTCGATTCGCTGAGTTTGTCGCCGACGAACAGGCCCTTCGCCGGGATCGAGGTCTTGCGCACGCGTGACTTGTCGTCTGCGTTCTTGCTGGCTGGCAACGGCGCCACGGGCTTGTCGCCCGGCGCGGCCCACAGCGGGGTCGCAGTGGCACACACCGCAGCGATCAAGAACACGCGGGCCGCGATTTGCAAAGTGTTGGTCATGGGGGCTCCTGGAGTCTGCCGAGCCCATTGTCGCGGCATGGCGGCCGGCACGCAAAAGCATCGGCGAAGGCATGGGCGAAGGCAGCGGCTAAGACATTGGCAAAGGCATGGCGAAGGTCAGGCCGCCACCAGCGCGGGCCCACCACAGATCGCCGCAGCGCCTCACACCTGCGGGCTGCCGCGTTGACCGGCTGATCTGCCGCGCAATCTGTTCAATTGCGCCGGTATCTTCTCAGGCGGTAGAACGAAGTCGACACAACCGGTGGCCCGAGCGCTGACAGGCATGCCGCTGACTTCAGCAGAACTGTCTTGTGCGAAGGTCGTCCCCCCCACGGCCTTGATGCGCTTGCAGCCCTTCGAGCCATCGCCGCAATAGCCTGAAAAAATAATACCGACCGCACCGGCGCCCATTGCATTGGCCAGCGACTCGAAGAACAAGTCGATTTGTACGTTTCGTTTGCTGCGGGGGGAGATGACCTTCAGGGCCCCACTTTCCAGCAGCAGGTCGGCATCACTGGGAATCACATAGACCTCGTTGGCCCGCACCTGCATTCCCGAAGCAGCGAGCGTCACGGGCATTTTTGTATGCCGTGCCAAGATTTGCGCCAACTGGCTGTGTGCTGAAGGATTGAGGTGGGAGATCACCACGAACGCCATGCCTGTATCTGGTGGCAGCGCAGAAAAAAACGCCTTGTAAGCTTTGAGTCCGCCCGCTGACGCACCGATACCGACGACGATGGGGGGAGCCGGTGTTTCCATGCGAAGTAATTGGAGCGAGCCGACGTTCCCGACTATGTCTTGGTACTGGCGGTTTTGCCGATTTTCATTTTCTGTTTCGTGGTGACCTTGGCGTCAGCCTGCATGGGCTGGAGATGCAAGCCGTCATCCTTGACCGTCAATTTCTGGACATCGCTGGAGTGGCCCGTGCCCCGGGATTTGACGATGTACAGGCCCCGAGTGCGTCGCTTGCTTTCGTCTTCTTCCAGTTCCCTGACCACGATCCAGGTGTCGATGAGAGAGGAAACGCCGATTTCACCGCTGGTGTCATTCTGGGCGGCAGAAGAGACGAGACTCGTAAACAGGCCGGTAATGCCGCGCGATTTGAGCGCGTCGATCATGCGGGTCATCATCGACTGGATCTCTGTTGTTTCGGCCTGCCCAATGAGGCTGGTGATCGGGTCTATCACGACCGACGTCGGTTTGAATTCTGCAAGCACCTTGTACAGATCGAGCAAATGCGTCTCCAGCCCGAAGAAGGCAGGTCGGGTGGAAACGATTCTCAGCTTCCCTTTTTTGGACCATTGTTCCAGATCGAAGCCTATGGAACGCATGTTTTGAATCAGTTGCCCAGGCGATTCTTCGTAGGACAGGTACAAACAGCGTTCGCCACGCCTGCAGGCTTCGTCCGCGAAGGCTGTCGCGATGCTGGTCTTGCCCGTCCCGGCAGTGCCTGAAATGAGTATGGTGCTTCCCCTGGCGTAACCGCCGCCCGCAAACAGCTTGTCCAGCGAAGGAATGCCGGTAGATACTTTTTCAGCCGTGCCGGGATGATCCAGACCCGTCGAAGTGATCGGAATGACTGACAGTCCGTCTTTATCGATGACGAAGGGGTATTCGTTGGCGCCGTGGTTCGAACCGCGGTATTTGATGACGCGGATCCGGCGCGTTGCGACTTGTTGGCGCACCCGGTTGTCCAGAAGAATGATGCAATCGGAGATGAATTCTTCCAGCCCGTGACGGGTGAATGAATCCTGCCCTTGCTCACCGGTGATGACCGCCGTCATCCGCTTGCTCTTCAGCCACCGGAAAAGGCGCTTTATTTCAAGCCGAATGATGCCGGTGTCGGTGATTCCGGCGAACAACGATTCAATCGAATCGAGCACGACGCGCTGGGCGCCGATGGCGTCGATGGCCAATTCCAGACGGATGAACAGTCCCTCGAGATTGAATTCGCCTTTTTCGAGGATGTCGTTGCGTTCGAGAATGACATGCTCGAAGCGAATCGCATTCCTCGATACAAGTGCCTGAAAATCCAGGTTCAGCGAAGCGACGTCCTGGAAGATTTCTTCTTCGGTTTCTTCGAAGGACATGAAGACGCCCGCTTCTTTGAACTGGATCACGCCGTTGACCAGAAAATCGAGCCCCAGAAGCGTCTTGCCCGAGCCGGGTCCGCCGCTGATCAACGTGACCCTGCCTTTGGGTAACCCGCCCTCCGTGATCTCGTCGAACCCCTTGATGCCGGTAGGCGATTTCTGCAGTCGGTTGCCATTGGTTGCAGCGGTCGGTCTCTTCTTGGTGGCAGGCATTTGTTGACCCTTCTTGCGTTCGAGGCGTTGCTGAAACGTGCTGCGACTCCGTGGCATCGCCGAGTTATCTCGAGGGGCAAGGGTCGTCGGTCAATGTGACCGGCAACCGCTGGGAGGTCGGTTCGGTACCGCACGCAGCACCAGGGGCGCGCCAACCGCCGCTGTGCATGCCCGCCGCATCACGGGCGACGCGTTGCGCTCGCCCGCGCTGGCGCGCCCCCGCGCCTTGCTCAGGCCAGCAGGTCGAGCGGGCGGATGCCGGCGCTGCCGGGCAGCACGGAGCTGTCCAGCGCTGCGCGCGACACGCCCAGGTGGTCGGCAAGGATAGGGCGCAGCGCGGCGCGCAGGTCGGTGGTGACGAGCAGGTCGCGGCCTTCGTGGCGTTGATGCCGCGCCAGCCCCGGCCAGTCGGCCAGCACGCGGCCGCCCTTGACGGCGCCCCCCAGCACGAAAGCCACGCCACCGCTGCCGTGGTCGGTGCCCTGGGTGCCGTTCATCGCCACCTCGCGGCCGAACTCGGTGGCCACCAGCACGACGGTGCGGGCCCAGGCGTTGGCGGCCTCGGGCGCGGTCAGGCCCTCGCGCAGGGCGGCCAGCGTGGCGTCCAGTGTGCGCAGGTTGTTCGACATCGCGCCCTGCTGCGTGGCCTGGTTGGCGTGGCTGTCCCAGCCGCCCAGTTCCAGCACGGCCACCTGCACGCCCTTTTGCAGGAATTCGGCCGCCTTGCGCGCCAGGGCCACGGCCTGGCCGCGGCCGCCGGCTGCACCGATGCCGGTGCCTGGGCCTGGACCTGGACCTGGGCCTGCCATGCCACCGGCGCTGCGGGACATGCCGGCCACATCCGACATGTCGGGGTCTGCACGCAGGCCGCGGGCCCGGGCCAGCGCCTGCGCCAGCGCCGGGTCGTTGCGGTACATCGTGCTCAGCCGGGCGACTAGGTCGGCGCTGGGCTCGGGCAGCACTGAGGGCGCCCAGGTGTCTACCGCGGTCGGGCCGCGCAGCACCAGCGGCACGGCGGTTTCCAGGGCCACCGCGCGCAGCGGGGCAGCGTCCGCAGCACCCGCCAGGGCGCGGCCCAGCCAGCCGGTGGTCAGTTCGTGCGGCCGCACGCCGCCCGATTCCAGAACCTGCTGCGCGTCGAAGTGCGACCGCTCGCGGTAGGGCAGGCCGACCGCGTGCAGCACGGCGGCCTCGCCGCGTCCGTACATGCCGTGCAGCTGCGGGAGCAGCGGGTGCAGGGCGAAAGGGCCTTGCAATGGCAGCGGCGGCGCGCTGAACTGACCCAGCGCGCCGCGGGCTTCGGCAAATGCCGGGTCGCCGATGACGGGCGCGGCGGTCAGGCCATCCATGCCGCCCCGCAGGACGACGAAGACGAAGCGGTTGCCGTTGCGGGCCGGCGCGGCTGCGGTCGCGTGGGCGCCCAGGCTCAGCGTGACCCAGGGGGCGACGGTGCCTGCGGCCAGGGCGGCACGCAGCAGGTGGCGGCGGGTGTTCATGGCGGTGCCTTGTCGAAAGGTGGGGGTCAGCGGCGCTGGAATTCGGGCGCCAGCAGCAACAGCGCCAGGGCCTGCGGTCCGTCGGCGGCGCGTTCGATCTGGCGGACGGTGTCGTCGCTGAGCAGCGGGCCCAGGCTGGCGCGGGCCAGCGCGCGGGCGTCGACGCGGCGGCCCACCCGGTCGGCCACGCGGGTGGCCCATTCCACGCGCTTCCACACTGCGTCCGGGCCCAGCCATTCCTCGGCCATGTCCGGCCAGCCGGCAGGGGAAGGGGCCCCTTGCACGCGCTGGCCGAGTGCCGCGATGCCGGCATCCGGCGCACGTTCGAAAGCCTGTGCGCCCAGGCCCAGCAGGCGCACTGTGCTGATCACGAATTCCTCCGGCGTCTTCAGCTTGGCCGGCTGCGGCAACCACGCTTCGGGCGATTCGATCAGCGCGCGGTACAGCGCCGGCAACTGCCCGCCGCTGTCCAGGTAGGCCTTCTCCAGCCGCGCCACCAGCACCGGTGGCGGCGTGTCGGCCACGAAATGCCGGGCCAGCTTGACGGACAAGAAGCGCGCGGTGGACGGGTGCCGGGCCAGGTCCGACAGCACGGCAGGCAGGGCCTGGGCGCCGGCCTCGAAGAGGCGGCCGAGCACGGTCTTGGTGCCGGGGTCGTGCCAGGCGGGGTCGAAGCGGCTGGCGCCGTCGTCGTTACCACCGAACACCGGCTCGGCCTGCGGCACGCGCCAACCGGTGAGCACACGCGCGAACTCGGTCACGTCGGCCTGCGTGTAGCCACCCCAGCCGCCGTAGGCCGTGCCGCCGCCGGCCACGCCCAGCGTGTGCAGTTCCAGCACCTCGCGGGCCAGGTTCTCGTTCAGGCCGGTGACGCGCGGCGGCCTGTCGCCGGCCTCGCGCGTGCGGCGCGCCAGGCGCTGCACGATGGCCGAACGCGGTCCGGCGGACTGGTCGTTGTCCAGGTAGCGCAGCATGCCGGCGTGGGTGACGGCGGCCTGCAGCAGCGTGTCGAACGATCCGCCGATGTGCGGCCGGATGGCTTCGCGTTCGAAGGCGCCCACCACGCCTCGGGCGCTGCCCTTGGCCAGCGACACCGTGAAGTGGTTGGCCCAGAACAGCGCCAGCCGTTCGTTGAAGGGCCGGGTGCTCAGCGCCGCGGTGACCAGGCGGGCCCGCACGTCGGCCTGCACCGCCTGGCGCAGGGGCTCGTTGCGGGGCGCCGGTTCCGGGCGCATGGCGGCGTCGCCCGGGGCCATGTTTTGCGGGGTGGCCACAGTGGTGACAGTGGCCACGGCGGCAGCAGCGGCAACAGCGGCACGTTGCTGGCGCAGGAAGGCGGTGTAGCGCCTGACTGCCTCGACGCCGTTGGCAAGATCTGATCCGCGCTGCGGCTCGGCCGGGCCGATCTGCGCCAGCAGCCATGCCGCGGCATTGCTGCCCACACCTTGCAGCGAAGGCTCACCCAGGCCGAAGCGGTGGGCGGCCAGCGCGGCGGCCTGGTCGGGGCTCAGTGGGGCGGGTGTCCGGGTCATGGTGCGTGCGCCATGACGGCAGTGTCGCCGCGCTGTCGTGACGCGGCATGCCTGCCGCGTTAAGTTTTGTAGCGCGGTTCTGTAGGGCGGTTTTGTAGGGCGCGCGGCCCCAGGCGCTACTTGGCCAGCAACGCGTTGATGGCCTGCAGGTCGGCCGGCGCCAATTGGCCCGAGGCCTGGCGCAGCCGCAGGCTGCCCACCAGCACGTCGTAGCGGGCCTTGGCCAGGTCGCGCTGGGTGGTGAAGAGTTGGGCCTGCGAATTCAACACGTCCAGATTGACCCGCACCCCGACCCTGTAACCCAGCTGGGTGGCTTCCAGCGCCAACTTGGACGAGGCCTCGGCGGCTTCCAGCGCACGCACCTGGGCCAGGCCGGACTGCACACCGAAGTAGGCCACGCGCGTGGCCTGGGCCACACCGCGGCGGGCCACTTCGACGTCGTTGCGGGAGCGTTCTTCGAGCAACAGCGTTTCCTTGATGCGGTTCTGCGTGGCACCGCCGGTGTACAGCGGCCAGGTCAGCTGCAGCCCCAGGCTGGCCGTGGGGGTGGTTCCCGGCAGCAGGACGGCCGTGCCGCGGGCATAGCTGGCACCGACGGAGCCGACGGCGTCGACCGTGGGCAATTCGCCTGCCCGCGCTTTGGCCGTTTCGAGCAAGGCCACGTCCAGCCCGACGCGCGCGCGGCGCACCGACGGGTGCTGGGTGTCGGCCACGGTGACCCATTCTTCGGGGTTGGCCGGCAGCGGTGCCGGCAGCACCACGGGCACTTGCAGCAACTTGGGCACCACGCCCGGGCGGCCCACCAGCTGGTCCAGCGCGATGCGCTTGGCGCGCAGGTCGTTGTCGGCGGCGATCTCCTGGGCAGTGCCCAGGTCGAAGCGGGCCTGCGCTTCGCGGGTGTCGGTGATGGTGGCGGTACCGACCTCGAAATTGCGCTTGGCCGAGGCCAGCTGTTCGGTGATGAAGGTCTTGCTGGCGCGCGTGGTGGCCAGCGCGTCCTGCGCGGCCAGCACGTCGAAATAGGCCTGCGAGACGCGGATGACGAGGTCCTGCTCGGCGCTGGCCAAGTCGGCCTGGGCGGTTTCCAGCGACTTTCGCGCCTGCGCGATGCTGGCCTGGTTGGCGCGGTTGAACAACGGCAGGCGCGCGCTGATGCCGCCCTGGACGCTGTCGGAGCCGCGATTGCTCACCTTGGGTGGGTCGGTCTGCGCGGTGCTGGCCGCAGCGGTGGCATTCACCGACGGCCGGCCTAGCGCTTCGACCTGCGCCGCACGGAACTCGGCCGAGGCCGCCAGCGCCTGGGCGCCCAGGAAGGTGGCGTCGTACTGGCGGGCTGCGTCGTACAGCTCCTGCAGAGCCTGTGCCGAGGCCGGGCCCGGCAGGCCCAGGCCCAGGCCCAAGCCCAGGCCCATCAACGCGGCCGCCGCCAGGGCGGAAAAAGGGTGACGGAGGAAACGGTAGCGCATGCGGGTTCCTAGGAAATTCTTCATGAGGCCGGCGCCGCGCTGCGGGCACCGGGGTGCCGGCCGGCAGGGGCGATGGCCAGGTTATAGGCGGCTGAGGCGACCGCGCGCAGGCGGAATGCGACAGCCTGCGTCTGGCGCGGTTTGTGCGGGGCCCTGGCGGCGACAGACGGCAGGTGCTGCGGATGCACGGGCGTGTTCAGAAATGGAAGCGCGACGGCTCGCCGAACCCCTGCAGACGCGGCGCCACGGTATCGAACAGATCCACTTCAGACCAGGCCGCCGGCCCGGCGCGCGTGTACAGGCGCGCCCGCATGATGGGCAGCGCGCCCACCACGGCCACCAGTCGACCGCCGACTTTCAGTTGCTCGAGCAAGTGATGAGGCACGGCGGCCACCGAGCCCGACAGCACGATGGCATCGAACGGTGCCTCGTCCGGCAAGCCACGAGCGCCTGCATCGGCGCTGACCTGCAGCACCTGTGCATTCATCACGCCGTTGCGCCGCAGGTTGTCGCGCGCCATCTGCACCAGCGCAGGATGGCATTCGAGCGTGTAGACCTGCATCGCGCGGTGCGCCAGCAAGGCGGCCATGAAGCCCGAGCCGGTGCCGATTTCGAGCACACGCTCGTGGCGTTGCAGCTGGAGCTCTTGCAACAAGCGTGCTTCGACCTTGGGTTCCAGCATGCACGGGCCGTGGGCATCGCCTTCCAGCAGCGTCACCTGGGTGTCGACGAAGGCCAGCGCGCGTTTGGTCGGCGGCACGAAGTCTTCGCGCCGCACGGTGCCCAGCAGCGACAGCACGGCCTGGTCGAGCACTTCCCAGGGGCGGATCTGCTGCTCGATCATGTTGAAGCGGGCGATCTCGGTGTTCATGGTTGTGGCTGTGATGCAAAGGGTACGGCGCCTGCAGCGAAAGCGGCGCGTTCGGCGCAATCGGCGTATTCGGCGCAATCAACCAAGCTCATTCTAGGGTGGGGTTCTGGCCCGCCAGGGCGGGCCGGGCCTGCGCAGACCAG
>ENA-OBIT01000901-OBIT01000901.1-metagenomes-genome-assembly--contig:-NODE-901-length-12009-cov-17.5692_pt1 | contig 12009 bp, 10 predicted proteins | sample MGYA00153386_OBIT01 | MGnify analysis MGYA00153386
GCCAAGCAAACTATTCGCGGGTAATGTGCCATCAAATCCCGCAACAACACCCCAACTGGTTCCACCTAAACTGAAAATAATAAAACTTTGATGCTGCACTGCTAATGGCAATGTTACTACACCATTTATCAAGTCAGTACCCGAACGGGAAATGGTGACTAAATTTGCCGATACATCAGCCTTGCGGATTTGTACCGCCCAACCACTACCGACAGTTGCAGCAGCAGGCAAGGTTATCGTGATTGCACCAGATGTAGCGTCAACATTGATTAATTGTCGTTGATTAGCGGTCGTAAGTGTTGAGCTTACGGTTACAGCCAAAAACCCAAAGATGGTAAGCGGGTCTGCACCGCCAACAGCGTGAGTCGCTACGTGAGCGGTCGGAGTGCGGGCATTAGAATAAGCAGTATCCGCAGCATCTCGAATAGTTCCCGTACTGGTTCCAATTCCCCGAGTTGCTGCTGCACCTAAACCTAGCGTCGTTCGCGCAGTAGATTGGTCAGTATTACCAAGAAAGGTTTTGATAAAATCGCTAACCGTTGTGGTAATTACCCCGCCTCCAGCAGTTCGTTCAATTAATCCAGTCGCAGTCAAAGCAGCGATAGCAGCTAGAATTCCACCTAATTGAGCCGGATTAAACTTGAGACGTTGAACGCATCTACCCGGACTGCCCGGAACTATAGAATCTGGACGCACTACGGAAATTTCATCAGCAGCTACCATAGAATCAGGTTGCCATACCCAAATCTCTACGTTGCTAGTGATTGAATTTGGAACCACGAACCAAGTGCCAGCCGGGTCACTACTGCCAAAATTAATAGCTTTGAGTGCGGCTAAGTTTGATAATAAGTTGGCAGTTGTGAACGCCCGTCCCGTAGCCGTTGGCATATAAAAAGATTGTGTGGAATATTCTCAGTATCAACAAACTTTCAGATTCTCCAAGATATAGTCAATTTCGCATTGTTGAAATATCTGTTTATATTTTGGGATGATAGGTGCTTTAATTTCTCTATCAATTCCGTCGTGCCACGGCATTTTCAGTCCAAGCTTTAAAGCTTCAGATTTATGATTGTCAAGCATTATGTCGTTGTACTCAACCCCAATGAATTCGCAGCAAGCTCTCAATACTGCAACTTTATCCGCTAGCAAATCTTCGTATTTAACTACTAAATGTTGTGGATTATTTTCGTAAATCTTAGTGATTAAGTTACAAGCTCTCCAGCGTTTAATGCAATATTCGAGACTCCATTCACCACCCCAAAGTTCGTTCAGAGGCATTCTTGTTGCTTCATACATGGATGCAATTGTGTCTAGTCCGTTGCGCTTAATATGAATAAATTTGGCATAAGGAAGAAACGACTTAATCTCTGGAATAAAAAATATATGTTCTGGTGTCTTTTCTACCCAAATACCCTTAGATTCTTCTAATGCCAAACCATCTAAAACACATAAAAACCATTGAATGTTTTCTAACGCAGAGCGATAGACGCTAAATCCTTGAAATAGTTCAGGACGGTTTATTTCGTTTCTGAAGAATTGGCTTAATCGTTCTGGCAATTCTTCAGTAAACTTATCCCATAGTGCGTACTGAAAAATTTTAGTTTCAGGAAAAGATACAATTTCTGGATGAGCAGCTAGTAAACTTTGAAAAATAGTTGTTCCGCTGCGGGGGCAGCCTACTAGAAAGATTCGTTGCATAGCGCTGTTGATAGTAAAATAAGATTGATATTCCTTGTTTGTCTATCATAGCAGGAAATGTCAATACAATAAACTGCAAAAATGTCTCACTAAAAAGATTTGTTTTCTGGTATAATCTTAACAAGAATTAGAACAATAATACCATGCCTAAAACTACTGCCGCTAAACAACCAATTACGGAAAACTCTTTAATTTTGCTGCCATTAAATCGAGACAGATTATCAATGGCAACTATCGTTGAAAGAGACAAACTACGACACAATATGGTGTTACCTGATGCTGTTGAAAGCCGATTCCGTCGCATTGAGTGCGAGTATGCAGCAAGAGATAGGTTACACACTGCTAACCTACATTATAGGCAGAAAATCCTGTTGTACGGAGTTCCTGGCTGCGGAAAGACTTTAGGAGCCGAGCGCTTAGCTTGGAATACAGGATTAACACTCGTTAAGGTGCAATTTGATTCGATTCTGTCGTCATTTTTAGGTGATACCGCCAAGAATCTAAGGAAAATATTTGAGGAAGTTAGCCAAACTCCCTGTGTTTTATTTTTTGATGAGTGCGACTCTATCATCAGGACAAGGGAAGATGAAAAAGACGTTGGAGAACTTAAGCGAGTGGTTAATACTTTCCTTCAGGTTCTAGACGAATACCCCGAGAACGGATTGATTGTGATGGCAACTAACCTCACGAAGTCCTTAGATTCAGCTATCTGGAGACGGTTTGACGATGCAATCGAATTGCCAAGACCGGGTAAAAACGAGGTAAAGTCATTGCTCGTTCAGACGTTAAAAGCTTCTTTCTCTGACGCAGAAGCCGAGGAATTGGACTGGAATATTTTACTAGAAGAAGCTAATGGATTCTCTGCCGCGCAAGTTGTGACAGTCGCTCAGAATGCGGCTAAAACGGCTATCATGAAATATCCATCAAGAGGTGCTGCAACTCAGTCATTTTTGATGGACGCAATACAAGAAATTAAAGGTATTCCTTGCTATGAGTAATACACCTAGAGTGTCAATCGTCATTCCCGTCTACAACAGGGAAAAATACATAACTCTCGCAGTAGAAAGCGTTTTGCGGCAGACTTTGCAGGATTGGGAATTAATCATCTCAGACGATGGTTCAACTGATGGAACTTTGGAAATGATAACTGAATTTGCCACACATGATAGTCGGATTCAAGTATTGACCGCAGAGCATCGAGGGGCAGTCTATGCCCTGATTGCTGGATTTGACGCGGCTAGAGGTGAGTTTGTTTGTCAGCTTGATAGTGACGATTTACTAGAACCGGAGGCGGTTGAATTAACCGTCAAAGCGCTAGACGATGATATTGAATGCGGGATGGTTTACACAAATTATATTGAGATTGATGCAAATGGACAAAAACAACGACCTGGACACCGATGTTGTATCCCTTACTCAAAGGAACGACTATTGACTAATTTTATGACGTTTCACTTTCGACTGATTCGTAAGTCGATTTACTATAAAATAGGCGGCTTCAATACTCAATTTAATAATATCGAAGACTATGATTTATGCTTGCGGTTGTCTGAAGTGACGACAATTAAAAAAATTAACGATTATTTGTATCAATACAGGTTTCATCCAGACTCTACAAAAGTAACAATGGACAATTTAGAGAGAATTGAACTATGTGCAGAAGCGATTGCTCAAGCGTTGAAACGTCAAGGAATGGAAAGCACTCATAAGCTCAAGGTTGTATATAATGCTATTTTTTGTATTGAAACCTTGTAAACTTCTAGACTTCTCATCAATAACCATAGGGTGTGGGTGTAGGCGTTGGTGTGGGTGTAGGCGTTGGTGTGGGTGTAGGCGTTGGTGTAACTTCCGATAGCGTTGGCGTAAAAATAGGCATAGGTTTTCCCTTAGTTTTTGCTTTACACCAATAACTAGCGGAAGCTAAAGCTATTGTAGGGATTCCCGTATTCGCTGGAGTCACCATGTAGATAGGCAATTCTTTGACATCTGAGGCTACATTTATTTCTCCGATTCCTTCGTCTAATTTTAGTTCTACCACTTTAATCGTAGCCTTGTCAGACCGAGGAAGCGCCCTTGTTTTTTCCGGTTCTGAGAAGCGCAAAGCTTGAGTCCCATAGAATTTTTGATTAGTGTCTAAAAATCCATAAGAAATATAAATACTCTCGTCTATGTATGAAGATAACGGTTTAAAATGAGTCATATTTTCATTATCCCATTTAAAATAATAGCCAGAAATAGATGAAGCTTTGCGAATATCGTCAGAAGGGAAAACAGCTAATCCAGTAAATCTAGCAAATTGCAATAAAAAATCTTTTAAATATACTATTTCTTTATTACTTTCTGATTGATTAGCAGACAAAGAAAACCCACTAGAGGAAATACTTGTTTGACTTCCCGAATACCAGTATAACTCTAATGTATATTTAGAAGTATCTTGCCATATAGAAGAATAAATTCCAAAATATCCCTTATCATCTAAGGGAGTATATGGGATAGTAAGTCTATTAGTAACTGTAGTGTTATTTACAAATGCTCTCCCTAGCGCGACATAACCATCTACAAACGGAATTCCTAATATTTTAGTATAATTAACACTTACTCCCGAATTAGATAAACATAGTAAAGAATTATCATAAACAACGGAACTGTCATAGACCAAGCCGGGTAACTGCTTAAGTGCTAATGTTTTACTTCCTGTAGTGTTAACAATTAAGGGTTCATACAAATAACCATGTTGAAGAGTTACATCTGAACTTGATTGAAAGTTAAAACTAAAATTATTATTAGGAGTAACACACAACTCCCCTAAAAATCCTATCTTCCCAGCAGTGTAAGGCCCTAATGTAGGCCCCTCATAAAAAGAGTAGTAAATGCTTATATTTCCGGTTTTTATAGTTTTAGTCTTAAAATACCAATTAGAGGAAACATCTAAACCAAACAACATTTGTGGTGGTGCATTTCCAGTGAAAGTCCCCGTAGTATCCAGAACACGACCAACCAAGCTCGCATTCTCTTGATTAGTTAATATAATAGGTCGATAATTGCTCCCAGGCTTTATTGGATACTCTGTGAAACCGGGGCCACGATTATTGTACATCCCAGTTGCTGTCATTGCAATATTTAAAAAAGAACAAGTAATGTAAGGATAGTTAAAAGATGCTCCCGGTGTTTGAGAGCAATCAAAATCATTATACCAACTATAACTTGAAGGCCATCTCCCTAATTCATATTGTTCATCTACTATTGTGTTTACTCCTTTTCCACTACCTCCTGAGTAAAAGAATCCACCTCCACAATATTTCCAAAAGTACGGAGGACAAGAGTTTTGACTAAATTCCTGTTGTAGTAAAACACCTTTTTCTATTGTAAAAAGAATGGCAGCAGTAGTACCTAGTTGTGAGGTTGATGCTCCATAAGAAAAGTTTGAAGAATGTATTCTACTTACAGGAAAAAGCCGACCCATTACGGTATAATCTTCTTCTTTTTCGCCCGTATTGACAATAAATACATCTGCTAATCTATACCCCTCTGGAGTCGTATAGATTTTTTTGATAGGCCATGTTCCACCTATCCAAACCTCTTTTCGCAAAACGTCAGGTACTAACAGGTTTGCGGCATAGTTTAGGTTTTCCTCTGGAATAGAAGATGCTATATTCACATAGAATAAAATTTTGATATTTTCGTTCACTTTTGCTTTAATAGGTGTTAACGGCTTAGAAATGATTATATCTCGACCTTTCGGTTTTACATCAATAACAACCTGCCCGGTCGGAGTAAAAAACGAACGCACTTTTTGCCCGTTTCTAATATTACCGTTACTCAAACTTTTGCCTAATAATTTCTTACCTTCGCTATTGACAACGTTGAAAGCGTCCGCCTCGGCGTTGAATTCGCCAACCCTGTAACTAGGATTCAGCTTAAGTGTTTCTAGAGGGTTTGCAGGTTTACGTTCCCGGCGCTGCGCTGCTGAACACTTTAGCCGTTCAATCATAGCTTTACGGGCATCCGCTTTATCCCTTTGCTCTACGGCCCACACATTTGCTTCTTGAATCGACATTGGTTCGTCGGTTTCAATTGCGGGTCGCCCGTCAACGTTATCATCTTTTTTAAACATAAATTAAGCGGGGATAAAGTCAGCAGTACCTTGGGATAATAAAACCCTTTGCCCTTTCCCTAGCCGACCATTAGAGAGCATCTGGCTTGCCGCTACCTGTACGGATGAAGTAGGGCTATTAAACATATACTTGCCAGATTCAGCATTGAACTGTTGGAACTTACCAATTTCTGCCGCTGGAGGTATCCTGTTAGCTTCAACAGCAACGGGAGTTATTGAATTTTGAATACTGGAAACAGATTGAGATTGACCGTAACGACGCATCGCCGCCTGTAGACCGAGTTTGTATGGTTTCATTTAGTTGTCGAATATTTGAATATTACGCCGTAAAATAATGCTAGATTTGTCAGTGCTATTGCTATTACTAATAGCTCTAGCCAAGTTAATTTTGTCGTCGATTGATTGACAGTTTTCAGTAACTCAGTCAACCTTTTCAATATTCTCATTATTTTTTGATAATATCCAATCGTAAAAGGATAACCACATTTGCTTGTCACAATCCATCCCCAATCTACCCTCTAAAATCGTTTGCTCAATGTCTTTTAGGATTGTTACTCTATCTGATTGAGGAAGTAATTCCCAGTTTGCTTTGGTAGCGTCAACAACGAGAGACGGCATATAGCTCATGCGACCGAAGCAATATCGAAGGGCGCAAATCATTAGAGTTCCAAGCTCTTGAATCTGTGGCGTTAGATTCTCGGTAGAAATATAATTGACTTTTTCACCACTTTCGTACGGTATCTTTTGTTCCAATTTAATTAATCTCCTACAACTTGTATTAATTTCCGATTGATATTTATTTGCTCCGTCTTTCGGTGATTTCTGTCACAATTCTAACCCAGTCAGTTTCTAGACTGGGCTGTTGAGAAATCACAGTAATTACATTTTCTTCTTGATAGCCCATATATCCTTTTTTCATGGATTCTATTTCTTTGGTGGTGCCATTCACTTGTAATGTTCTGTATTCGCGTCTAGATACAGTATATTCATTTTCATTTTTTTGTAGTACGGGAACAAATCCTAATGTAATGAACCAGGAATTTGAAGATTGTACAAATTCAAACTCTTCTAAAGTTAGTTGTGAATTACCTTTGGATGTGGTCTTGTACTGAATGCCTCTGAAGAAATCAGTTGCACAATTATAAGCTTCCTCTAGGGTGATACTGTCACTCATCTTAACTAACCTTAATTGTTAACCAATCGTTCAGACTTACTTGTAACCAATCAGTAGATTTAATTTCTAACCATGCCTTCAGTTCGGCAAATGCTAAAACAGGTTCCTTGGCTACAACAGTTGTAATTGTAGGTTCTCCAATTATAACCCCAGTTACGGGGATAGCTGCACCGCCCTGAGTTGCAGATAGTTGGATTTGCTGTTTCTCGTTAACGATTTGCACTGCTGATACCCAGTAGCGACTAGGTTCTATGCCGGGAATTACCCCTGAACCCGCCGCTACTTCCACCCTGTCTCCTACTTGAAAAAAGATTACTTCTTGCTGAGTAGTGTTAACAGTCGGGATAGGTGTTGGTGTTGGTGTTGGACTAGAAGCAACTCTATTACTCACGCCAGTGCTGAGCCAATTTCCCTGCGCGCTGCTGATTAAGGAGTTTGCCGTTCCGCCCATCCACCATAAGTCACCTAATATCAAGTTTGCGTCAGGTTCACAAGAAAAGTTTATACCAGTCAACAAATAAGTCATAGCATTTTTATCGGGCTCGACTACCTGTACAGTCAGCACTGGGCGGTACAAGTTAGACAGCCACCAATCATTAAGAGAAATTGTCAACTCATAAGCTTTACTCTTTCCCTGCCTATAAAAATATAGAATTCCAGCAATTTGATTAAGGATTGCTTCAGTCGGAACCTTGCCAATACTTGCAAATTCCTTGGGCGGTGTTTGTCCTGAGCATTCTAAATCGAAATTCCAATATCTGTTAATCTTTTTCTCTTCATCTTCCCAATCGTCCAAGGCTTCCCCATCTACACCCGCTGCTGAGTAACTAGGTAAATATTCAGTTGCCGGAGCATTAGCAAGTCCTGAACGACTGAGCTCCATTTTGTCTCCATCCTTTTCTGTAACCAGCGACATTCTCGTAGTGTGTTTTACCTGGAAAGTATTAATATTTCTAGTGCTGTAAGCAATAGTGCTTGAACCTTCAACATCTCCTGTCCGGGTGTAAGTTGGGATACTCGTTACTTCGGTTACTCCCGCCGCTACTTTGTCCTTCCACAGTTTTGCGTCTAGCGCTTCTAATTCTGTTGCGTACCGCTCTTGGTAAGTGGTTTTTGCTGTAACGCGGTGCAGTTCATTATCACCCCAGCGTGAGTGCTGCTCAGTGATTTGCTTACTAGGGGCTAGCGTGCCAAGAAACGGCCAATAAGTCGTAAGTATCTTTGATATATAATCTTGGGTTACGGCAGTTTTAGCGGTTTGAACACCCTTGGTATCGTAACTGTAATTAGTTCGGGTTTTACTACTAAGAATCTGAGTTGTGTTTAATAGCCAACTATCGGCGGGGAATGTTTGACCTCCTACGGCATCAAACCCTAATGGAAAGGTGAAATTCACATCGGCATAAGTCCCTAAAAATCCTGCAAATACTTTACAAACAGGTTCTCTTATTTCCTCCTCTTCATAATCCAGTCTACCGTTGTTGGCTGGATTACCGCTAAAATATTGCGTAAAAGTGCTACGGAAACTTTCAACAAAAGCACTACGATTAACTTGAGAATTTGGCACAACCAACCCACGACGCTCTACTCGAACAGTAGTTACAACTTTTTGAGAGGCTTGAATAACTTCAGTAGTTGTCGTTGTTGAAAGTAGGATTTCAGTAGCAGCGTTGCCATTAAAATTAATAATAGTTTCAGGCCCGAAATCTTGCGTTATCGTAGTTTTACTTTTGCTACCATTGGGATTGATAATTTCATCAATATTTGTAATCTTTTTGTCAATCGTTCCGGTGACGACTAATTCCTTGATAGCGTCTAATCCGCTATCTAAGGGTGCATATTCGATTTCGTCTTTGCCAATCACAACTACCAATGCAGCCGGATTGTTTGTGATATTAATTGCAGTGATTCGGATACCATCTTTATCAGACCAAAGGTAACTAGGGGGAGACGCTTTAAAGCACAAGTCTCCGGCTTGCTGAATCAACGAACCGCTAAAGTTGATAGGGCCCCTAATCTTTCCACCGACACCGCCAGAAACTTTAGTAGCTCCAGCTCTGCCAAGTAAAAAAGTAACGACTGTCTGAATGTCATAAAACTTTGACTTTTGAAACTCTCGAAAAATCTCAGGTAAAGTTAAATCACCTTTTGGCACGGTGACTGGCGGCGGGGGTGAGCCCGAGCTACTGGACGACGTAAACGATACGCCCGGCGAAGAATATGAAATTACGACTACCGATGTCGATTCTGTGTAGCCGTCTTGCTGTTCCTGTGCGGTAGTCTTGACTTCTTTGGGAATTTTATTGTCTTCCCGAAAATCATCAATTGACCGATTCTTGAGTAAAGACAACAGGCAGCCAGTCTGAATTGTCAGCTTACTGTCGGCAAAATTGTAAAACGAGCGAATCAGATACTGAGTACCGCGCGGGTGCAGTTTGTAGGTTCCGTCACCGCCTAATATTTGAATTTCTAACTTTTTGCCCCAACACCACCAACGGTTTAACCTATCGTTGAGTTTTTGTGGATTGAGATGATGGTCATAGATTTCAACTGTCCCGGTAGCGTAAATGCAGCCGCTAGTGTCAAGTTCGTTTTCATTGCAGACATAACGAACAAAGCCGGGGAATTCTAATCCGGCAACAAGCAATTTGTTAGGTCTGGCGGCTGCGTTTGTAGTCATAGGGTGTAAAATAAAAAATATTAAGTTGTTGCCACCTGCAAACATTCTTTAATTATGACTGATTTATTAACGCTGCGATACCTTCCAATTTCACAAGCTGCATTGTTTGACGGCAACGCTAAATTACACGACCTTGACAAAATTATTCAGTCAATCAAGAAATACGGGTTTAAGTCCCCCCCCAAATGGGAAGGAACGCTTAACAATAGGCGCGGCGGTATCGTGGCAGGTAACGGACGAGTTGAAGCGCTTCGAGTAATGGAAGAACGCGGCGATGACTTGCCGATTGGAATTGCTCAATCTGAGACGGGTGAGTGGTGCGTTCCGGTACTGTTTGGAGTCGAGGCAAGTTCAGAAGCGACCGCACGGGCTTACGCGCTAGATGACAATAACTTAACGGTACTGGGCGGCAATTTTGATGTAGCGGACTTACTGGGACTATATGACCAGGATTTGTTAATGTCGGAGTTGGAAGACTTGGCGCGATTAGGAGAAGAATCTGTTACATTTGACAATGATTTTGTTGAAAATATTTTACAGCGACTTTTAACTGAAACCAAATCAGTAGACAACAAAGAAGATGAAAATGGTTTAGGGAAAGAGGAAGAAGACGAGCCAGTAAGTCCCGAAGGTATTCAAGTTCGAGAAGGGGTTGAATTAGGTTCCATATGGGCGCTCGGTCGTCACAGAATCATGTGCGGCGATTCCACTATTGAAAGTAATGTGCGGGAGTTGCTAGGCAATCAGTTTGACGACGTGGGAATGGTTTTTAGTGACGCTCCTTATGGTGTTGAAATAGTGTCAGGAAAGGGTAGTAATGGAACGGTAGGAGGTTCTAAACCATTTGGCAGTAAAGAAACAAAACAAGGCGGAAAAATTATCAAAGCCAATGAATACGCCGCAATTATTGGCGACAACGCGATAGAAACCGCGCAAAAATCTTTTGAGATTTGTAAGTATTTTACTGACGCTATTCAAATTTGGTGGGGAGCTAATTACTATGATTTTTTACCTCCTTCACCTTGTTGGATTGTTTGGGATAAAGAAAATACAGGAGATTTTGCCGATGCTGAATTAGCCTGGAATAATCACAAGTCTTCCGTCAGGATTTTTAAACATATGTGGAATGGTATGATAAAAGCTTCAGAACGTGGAGAGAAACGAGTACATCCCACGCAAAAACCTGTAGAACTTTTCGTGTGGTGCGCCGAAAAATATGGAAAACCAGAAGACATTGTTTTTGATCCATTCTTAGGGAGCGGAATTTCCATTATAGGATGCGAAAAAATGAAAGATAATCGAACCGTCTACGGAATGGAATTATCTCCAGAATATATTGAAGTTATACTTCAACGATTCACTAAATTTACCGGAATAGAACCAATCTTAGTCAAACGATTGATTTCCCGATGACTACCAATCTATATTGACACTCTTGCCGTAAACGACTCTTACCACGGAATCGAGTCATCTTCATCTTCAACTACTGGTTCAACTCGCACTACTACTGATTTTCTAAAAGGAGTTGAATCCGCTAAATCGGCTATGTTTGCCGCCAATATCTGTTCTCGCTTAGTTCGTCGTTCTGGAAGTTTGACGCTAATAGCTTTGACAGCCTTAATTACTTCAAAAGCTTTGTTTCTAGCCGCTAGATTCCCCTCAGTTAGAGCGTAAGGGTCGGTCGGGTCTAACGTTTCCATCTCTTCTACTTCTGCGGTCGCCGCAATCTGTGGGGTTAAATCTTCGTTACACGCCACGGCGTAGGTCGGTAAATTATTCAAAAGTGCTTGCTCCTTTGGTATACCTAATTCTACCTGCCTTGTCGCGCTTTTGATACACCACTGAAACTTGTTAAAGACTATGGCTTCGTAGCCACCGATGGCAACGGCTAACTCTTTTGAGAAAAATCCTAAATCTGATGTGTCCATGATGTTGATCCACTGCGTTTGACACTCCTCAGCCTGAAGTCATGAGGATTCTTAGTTCTTAGACCGGACTTAAATCAAAAACATTGCTGCATCTAACCCAGAGGCCCAATCTCCCTAAGCGTTTACTGTATCAAGTACAGAAGTTCCGACGTGCCCCGTCGTACCTATCCCGCGATTGAGGATGTTAATTGCGGCATTATGGTCTCTATCCATTTCACATCCACACTGACAAATGTGGGTGCGAGTGGATAAAGATTTTTTAACGACTTCCCCACAATTACTGCATTCTTGGCTTGTGTAAGCAGGGTTTACCGCGATGGTAATCCGACCAAACACTTTCCCAAAATATTCTAAGAACACTCTGAACTGATACCAAGAAGCATCGCCAATTGATTTTGCTAAGCAGTGATTTTTA
>ENA-OBIT01000902-OBIT01000902.1-metagenomes-genome-assembly--contig:-NODE-902-length-12004-cov-11.4461_pt1 | contig 12004 bp, 8 predicted proteins | sample MGYA00153386_OBIT01 | MGnify analysis MGYA00153386
ACCTGCATACGAACTAGCAATGTCTGAAACTGTGAATAATGCGTTTGCTTCGGAATCCTTAAATCGTATTGGCAAAGGAGAAGTGCATGACTGGCTCAACTCCCTTCTCGATTGAAGCATCCGATAATTTCAAGCGTTGTTGGTGCGGTTGGCGATCGAACAGAAAGATCGGGTTTCGCGATCGGGGTTTTAGTTCTCCTTAATATTTAATTAATCACGTTGAAATACACCTAAAATACTATATGGATACCAGTTTAGATCGTCAATATTGACGCCAATCACCAAGCATCGCTCTGCATTACTTTCTGAAAATGACTGCTCTGCAATATTTTGCATGAGTTCACTGCGTTGATATTGTTCAGATTCTCGAAATGCTAAAAGTCCAATAGCCTCACGTCGCTGTGGAAGATGCATAATGATTGAGTTAATATATTCTGGTTGTCGCCAGTTTTTCTTGACGTTACTTGTAACTCTTTTAAATTCTCTTTCAGCTTTTCGTTGATCGTCAAGGGAAACATTTAGCAACATCACTGCAACCTCTAACCAGCGATAAGGACATCGTTCCTCAATACGAAGCTGAATATCTTTCCACCATTTTATTAATTCTAAACTTGGCTTTTTTCGGATAATATCTTGGTCTAGGGCTACATAATATTCATCGATTTTTTCAGACCTTCCTGAAATCATCCATTCTCCTGGTTCAAATTCTTCTTTACCAAGATTGAAACCCGTCTCAAGATAAAAACCAAGTAAATTTAACTCGTTGCTGCGATATTGCATATGCTCTTCTAATTCAGCACGGCGCACTAAGTAGTGAATTTTCTGTGGAACAGAAGTCAAAATATCAAAAACAACTTCCAAATCAGCAAGTGCTATCGTTGGTGCAGCAGAAAAATCTTTATCTATCCAACCCGTATCTCTCAGGCGGGATACTTGGGACTGAATAGTTGCAAAATCCTCAAGTGTTACTGATAATCTAATAATTATCTCAATAGCATTTAGATCAAAATTTAGAGTATGAAAAGTTTCTGGAAAAACTTGCTTAGCTTTTAATTCCATTATTTTGTCTGCAAAACGTTTTGATTGAATGGCAGGACTTATAAGTAATTCCTGAATATCATCTTTAGCTGAACGAGGAGCTCCACGTAATGTTGATTTAGAAACAGCACCAGATTTAGCTTCAACAATTAGGAGATAAGAATCAATTTGCATAATAAAATCTGATTCATATTCTACGTCGGAGTCTTTCCACTTAAAATTTTGTTTAAAAACAGCTTGAGGAAATGATTCTGTAAATAGCTGCTTTATCTCATCCTCAAGAAACTTAGGACGACGCTTATCTTGGACTTCACGTTTGATTTCTTCAGCAGATAATAGACTATCAAGTGCTTGAAAAATAAAACTAAAAAAAACTTGTGGTATTACACAGAAATAACTACCTGTTGGCAATTTAATTAAGGGCTTTGTCCAGACAGGATTTGCTAGAAGGAAGTGTTCTGGATTAGAATCTTTAAGGTCGCCAAACTGATAACTTAGTTTAGATAAAGCACACTCAAGAGCTACAGGTTCAATATTCATTGAACTTCCTAGTTCCTCAATTGTGAATGAAAATAGCTCAGTAAAAAATAATTCAGAATCTCTTACAATCAGAGAACGAACCTTATTAATTTCTGCACCCTGCTCTCGCAAAAAAGCAGTTATTTCTTCTACTGATCCTGGTAACTGATATATATCAGGGTGAGTTTTTATTACTTCTTCTATAGTTCGTGCCTTGAGCACAGTTCTCATCTGCTGAAACCGTTCAGTATTGACTTCTTCAGTGTAAAGCACTAAATCTTCAAAGACATCAATTATTGATGTTGCTTCCAACCCAACCGATATTTTGAATAATGGATCAAGCCCTGAGTATAACCTTTTTGCAATTGAGATAACACGTTTGAAATATCCCCAGTTGCGAACAATACTAGTGTGTAGTCGCAGCCATTCTTGCAGTTGCAAAACAGCAATTTTTTCTTCTGTTTTTGCGTTTTTAATTTGTACGAGTCGCTTTAGATTAAAGGCGGTGTCAAATGAGATTAGTAAATCCCAAATCTCCTGAACTTGATGAGGTTGTACAGGTTCAGAAGACTACTCTGAAACAGATGAACGTAAAGCTAATGCTTGAACAAGCTCTACATGAGACTGGCGGATTGTAGGATTTTTTTTATTTTTAGATGTTTTACCTGTTTTGGTCATCCCAACAGAGAGACCATAAAATGCAAGAATATAAAGTAGATGTAAGACATCAACAGAGCTGATTTTTTCTACCAGCTTGTCTAAAGATTCCTTGAACTCTATTTCATGCAATAATCCAGCTTCAAAGAGTTTCTCAGCTATAACTTCTTGAGAGAGACCAGAGAAAGGATTGTTGAGTTGTGTGAATGCCAAGCCTTCTGAATCCTTGCGAGATATTTTTGGGTTTTTCTGATTACGTTTGTTGTGTTTTTTCTTTTTATTCGTCATAGCCAAAAATTTAGAGTTTATGATTTCGATCTGTGTCAAGTCCCTAGCCTAACTACTAGAAATGCTTACAGACACAGGCTCTAACGGTTGAGATGAGCCACCGTCGATACCTTTTGCTCTCGCACATAACCTCGATCCGATCGCCCTTATCGATGTCACGTGCTGGCTATCGCAACCAGCTTTTGTATAATAACATAATCTTACGTGCGATCGAACAGCTTGATACTCAATGAATAACTGGTTAACTCGTATTACCCAAACACCCGGTCAGTGCGGTGGTAGCCCTTGTATTCGAGGCATGAGAATTCGGGTCAGCGATATTTTAGAAATGTTGGCAGAAAATGTCATTGTCACTGAAATTTTGGAAGACTTCCCGGATTTGGAACCTGAAGACATCCAAGCTTGCTTGCTGTTTGCTGCACGCCGCACAGATTTTACTCGGTTGACAGCATGAATATTTGGATTGATGCTCAGTTACCACCCACTTTGGTGCTTAAATCATACTTATCTTGAATATTCTTCACTCGGAAACTAGCATTAAACTTTTTTTTAAACTGACTTTGTAGCTGTTGTATACTTGTTGTTTGTCTAGGCACACGAGTAGACACGACAAAACATAGCTTCTTGATTTTTTGGGGATTGTCCGAAAGTAATCGGATAGTTGATTCTAGTTGTGCAACTGCATGGACAATATCGCTTCCTTTCAACTCAACATATATTTCTACTTCATCAGAAGGCATAAGAGCGTAGTCGCAACGCAAAGTCTCGTTGTCACTGATAACGCAGCCATCAACCTTAATTATTAATATTTTGTCTTGATTCGGGTTGAGGAAAGTTATTTTACTTTTGTTCTCCTGCAATACAATTTTTGTGTCACATCTATATTCATCACACTCTGGAAGACTTTTCATATACGATTCAAACTAAGTTTAGAAGTTGCTCAAATTCAATAGCTAGGTCATCAGAAACAGAATCAATTATTTTTGCATCTATCAACCCAGTATCAGGACACACAATACTACTGCATTTTCCATCCATTAAAACATAGGCTGAGAGATCTGAAACATCTAGTGATTTGTATCTAGGCACAATTTTTTCTAATTGACGCTGCACATCTTTGCTGGATTCCTGATAAAGTAGACCAGCCTGGAGTAGATTATTAAGCGCTGTTAGTACATAGGGACTGTGGGTAGTGATGAAGAATTGAAGTTGCTCCTTGCGACAATTAAATACAGTAGCAATCAGCTCGACAACATTCCGCTGTGCGCTGGGAAATAAATGCGCTTCTGGCTCCTCAATATACACGGTATGGGAGGAAACTAGAAAAGATAGTGCAGCTAGCATAACTGTAAGTGGTAATGTTTCCTGTTGACCGGAAGATGAGTTGGCAATACTAATACGTCTTCCATCTGGAACCTCCAGAAAATCTTTCCCTTTTTCATGTACGTGCTTCCCACATAGAGAATTCTCTATTAGCGTGTCTATTTCCTCTTGTATATCTTTATTTTCAAGTCTAGTGATAGATAAACCCTCACGTTTTATATTTTCATATATTGAACCAAACTCCCTTAGAAAGGGATCGAGCGCGTTATTGCTCGACAGAAAAGAAAAGATGTTATTCTGAAGAATAGAGAAAAAGGAGCGACCAGCAGGAATAAACAACTGACTGAAGGCTGCCTCTCGACCAATAGATGTTACTAAAAAGTCTACAAAGATATTTCTTAACATTTGGCTGGTTACATAGAACCGATCCAAACTATCATACTTAGCATATTTTTCAGAATATTCAGCTCTTATTTTTTTAAATGAATTGCGTAGCTCTGTAAATTCCTTCTTGAATAATTCTGAATAGCTGAGGACAATCTTGCCTTTATTTTCCTTTTTTCTACTAACTTCTATAAAAATATTGGCAATCTCATACCGTATGTAAAAATCTTGTTTTCCCCAAGAATCTGGAGGAAAATATTCCTCAAACTTTTTAGAATAGTTGGAATCTAGAGTGCGTTTTGTCTGCTCGTTATCTACAGCAGCTAAAATTTCCCATACGAAGTTCTTAAAATAGAAAAGCAGTTTGGCGCAAACACTTTTACCACTGGCTTGGGGGCCAATCAGTATATTTATGCGCTTGACCTCAATCTCTAAATCCGTGATACCAGCAAAGTTTTTAACTGTTAGTTTTTCTGTCATAAGTGGAACTCAAGCATAGTCAGGGGTTCTACTATATTTTAACATTCAACTTTGACCTTAAGTGGTTTAGCTTCTACTAGATATGTTTTTCAGATCGATCGCATTATCCTACTGCGTACCAAAATACCAGAAATCGCCTTGTCAAGCGCCACATAACCTTCTGAGTTAATATGCAGGAAATCTCGACTGTATTTTGGGTCAACAATCCCCTGGAAATTTGCCAATACCTGACTGCTATCAAACATAATTACCCGATCGCGCGCCACAGCATTTTGATATAATTATTACGTCATTAATGGCGATAATTGCGATCCGTGCTGTGTAATTTAGAAAGATTAAAACCAGCAGATCGCCTCCTACGACAAAGCCTTAGAATTCTAACCAGATGACACATCTGCATTTTATAATAAAGCTTGCTGTTATGCGTTGCACAGTCAGATTGACCAAGCGATTCAGAATTTGCAGCAAGCCATCTATCTAAATCCTGACAAATACCGAGAAATGACAAAAACTGACTCGGATTTTGATAATATGCGATCTGATGCTCGGTTTCAAGCCTTGATTCAAGGATAGGGATTTGTCGTTGGGTGGGGGCGGGTTTTTGAGATTGTTAGTTATTGGCAGAAATTGTTGGCGAATCCGCCCCTACAGTATCACAAATACACTCTCTCTCTTAGTCCGCGAAGGCGGACATTGTTTGTATAGACGCGGTTTCAACCGCCGGGTTATCTGAATAAATAGTATAATTAAACTTAGATAATTCTCGGAGACAACTACTATGCAAGTCACAACCGCAGAAATCATTTATCCTGACAGCGACGGTCAACCAATGGCAGAAAGCACAATTCAATACGAATTAATTGTTAAAATTAAAGCAGGTTGCGAATCGCTGTTTAAGGATGACCCAAATGTTTTTGTAGCCGCCGATTTACTGTGGTATCCCGTTGAGGGTAGACCAGAGATTTCTCAAGCGCCTGACACGATGGTGATATTTGGGAGGCCAAAGGGCGATCGACGTTCTTACATACAACATCGAGAAGGTAATATTGGGCCTCAAGTCGTCTTTGAGATTCGATCCCACAACGACAGCCAAACTAAAATGAATAAGAAACTTTCATTTTACCATCGTCATGGAATTGAGGAATACTACGTTTACGATCCGCAAATAAATGAGTTGTTAGGCTGGCAAAGAATTGAGGATATCTTAGAAGTTATTGAGCCGATGGAGGGATGGATAAGTCCGAGATTGGATGTGCGATTTGAGTTGGGAGAAGATGGATTAGAAATTTATCGCCCAGATGGAGAAAAGTTTATTTCCTATGCGGAATTAGAAGCAGAGAGGTTATTGGATCGCCAGCGCCTACAACAAGAATCTCAAAGAGCTGAACAAGAGTCTCAAAGAGCCGAACAAGAGTCTCAAAGAGCTGAACAAGCAGATCAAAGGGCCGAACAAGCCAATCAAATTGCTCAACGTTTAGCTGCTAAACTGCGCGAATTGAACATCGATCCAGATAGCATTTAATATCAATTCCGGCTGCGCCGGAATGATATAGAGGACACGGCAGGATATAGAGGACACGGCAGTGCCGTGTCCCTACCGTAATTAATCGTAGGGACACGGCACTGCCGTGTCCTGATTTCGGGTAATATTAATTCCGATGCAACCGGAATTGACATAACTTACTCTGTTAACGTACTCCTGTCCCTCCGATCGCCCTTCCCTCTCTTCTACGCAGTAATCTAAAAAAAATAGTATTAATCTATACCTAAAAATCTAATATCTAGGATTCTACTGAAAAAAATTGAAAAAGTTCCCAAGTTCCTGTAAAATAACCATAAATAAAAAATATAGTGGCGATCAAAAGCGCTCCAACGCAAAAAATATCGCATATATACAGTGTGGCAGTTTGACATAAAATGAGGTGGAACCTTGCAAAAATTAGCCAGTATAGAAAAGCCGATCGACTCTGGGGAAAAATCCATAGCAGTCAACCTCCAAAAGGCTCAAACCTGGTACGATCGCGGCAACGCCCTAGAATCTATGGGACGCTTGTCCGCAGCCCTCGAATCCTGGGAAAAAGCGCTCGAATGTGAACCGAATTTTTATGAAGCCTGGTACAACAAAGGTGTAACCCTCAGAAAATTGGGACAGCTACCAGAAGCGATCTCAGCCTACAATAAATCCTTAAAAATCAAAGCAGACAATCCCGAAGCGTGGTACAATCGCGCCAACGTTTTGCGGAAGCTCAACAGACTCTCAGAAGCGATCGCCTCCTACGAACACGCGATCGAACTCAAGCCAGACTATCACGAAGCTTGGACGAACCGCGGCAACACCCTCGTCAACTTAGAAAAATTCTCAGAAGCGATCTCCTCCTACGACAAAGCCATAGCCATCAAAGCAGACTACTGCGAAGCTTGGTACAACAAAGCATTTGCCTTGAAAAACTCCAGCCAAAACACAGCGGCGATCATCTCCTACGACAAGGCGATCGAACTCAAACCAGACTTGCATCAAGCCTGGTACAATCGCGGTTTAGCCCTAGCCGATGAAAAACTTTACCCCGAAGCCGTCGCCTCCTACGACAAAACCTTGCAACTGCGGCCAGATTCCCCCGAAGTCTGGAACAAACGCGGCACGGCGATCGCTCAAATGGGAAAATTTAAATCAGCCCTCGCATCATGGGACAAAGCCATTGCACTCAAGCCAGACGACAGCGAAACCTGGTACAACCGTGGCTTAGCCTTAGCTAACTTAAAACGCTTTGAAGAAGCAATCGCCTCTTGGGACAAAAGCTTAGAGTTGCAGCCAGACAACACCGAAGCCTACTATAACCGCGCCGTCGCCTTTAGAAAAATCCAACGATTTGCCGAGGCGATCGACTCCTACGATCGCATCATTGCCATGACACCCAACGATCCAAATCTTTACTACCAAAAAGCCTGCGTCTACGCCCTAGAAAGAGAAGCAGACAATCAAAAAAACAGCCCGGAATCTGTAGCAACCAGCACCCGCAAAGCGATCGAAAACTTATCAAAGGCGATCGAACTAAATCCGGAAAAATACCGCAAACTATGCCAGAATGACCCTAAATTGCGTACAATACAGGCAGAAGTGCGGTTTTTAGCTTGATTTCAGGGTAAGCAACGATTGATTGATTGATTATGATGGATGCCGCACTGCAACCTTTGTAGGCCTCACAGCACCCAAACCCCCAATCATGCAAACCCTAGACAAAACTCAAGCAAAATTCGCTCAACTTGCAGCCCACCTCAGCGAAGTTACCGACATCGAATCAGCCTCATCGCTGCTGCACTGGGATCAAGCAACCTATATGCCCGCAAAAGGTGCAAGTGCCAGAGGTCGCCAGTTGGCAACTCTCAAACAAATATCCCACGAAAAATTTACCGACCCCAAAATTGGCGAACTCCTAGAAGACTTGCGTTTCTACGAACAAACCCTGCCCTACGACTCTACCGCAGCCAGCCTGATCCGGATCGCCCGCAGAGACTACGATCGCGCCGCCAGAGTCCCCGCAACCTTCATGTCCGCACTCTGCCGCCACCAAGCCGACTGCTACGAAGTTTGGGCCGCAGCCAAAGCAGCCAACAACTTCGCAGCAGTCGAACCCTATCTCGAAAAAACCCTAGAATTAAGCAGGCAGTACGCCGAGTTTTTTCCCGGATACGAACACATCGCCGATCCTTTGATCGATCGTAGCGACTACGGCATGAAAGTATCGATTTTGCGCCCGCTGTTCGCCCAACTGCGTCAAGAATTAGTCCCCATAGTCGAAGCTATCACCTCCCAACCTCCCGCCGACGACTCCTGCTTACACCAAGTCTTCCCAGAATCTCAGCAACTAGAATTCACCCGCACAGTCGTAGAACGGATGGGCTACGACTTCCAGCGGGGACGGCAAGACACCACCCTGCACCCGTTCATGACCAACTTCTCCATAGACGACGTGCGCATCACCACCCGCGTCTATGAAGATCACCTCGATCAAGCGTTGTTCAGCAGCATCCACGAAGCTGGACACGCCCTCTACGAACTCGGAAACTCCCCGGAATTTGAAGGCACACTCCTCGCAGGTGGCATTTCCTCCGGCGTACACGAAAGCCAGTCGCGACTTTGGGAAAATTTAGTCGGGCGCAGCCGCGGTTTTTGGCAGTATTTTTACCCGCAACTACAAAAAGTATTTTCGCAGCAGTTGGGCGACGTATCCCCAGACGCATTTTACCGGGCAATTAACAAAGTCTCGCGATCGCTCGTCCGCACCGACGCTGACGAAGTAACCTACAACCTCCACGTCGCCATCCGCTTTGACCTAGAATTGGCAATGGTAGAGGGCAAACTAGCTGTCCGAGACCTTCCCGAAGCGTGGAATGAACGCTACAAAACAGACCTTGGCGTTGTCCCGGCCACCGACAGCGAAGGCGCGATGCAAGACGTTCACTGGTATGTTGGGACGATCGGCGGAATGTTCCAAGGTTACACCCTCGGCAACTTAATGAGCGCCCAGTTCTACGAAACAGCCGTCAAAACCCATCCCGAAATCCCTCTAGAGATAGAACAGGGAAACTTTACAATACTGCACGATTGGCTAAAACAAAACATCTACCAGCACGGTCGGAAACACACTGCTGTCGAATTGGTCGATCGCGTTACGGGTTCAGCTTTAAGTATCGATCCATTTGTCCGCTACATTCGCCACAAATACGGGAAATTTTATGTCATTTGAGGGATAGTAATTTCACCTTGCAGACATTAAACTGAGATTAAAATAGTAGTCGCAAAAAAAAGGCGATACTCAGATATAGCCTTTCTCAGGCAAATGAGGTATCCTTGCTAATTGGTAATCGCTCCCGACATACCTCACATCTTTGAGAACCGCTATAGTATCGCCCTTTTTCACGCTAGAAAATCAGAAATCTCAAATTAAGGAGGTATCTATGTCAGAACTCTTTCAGGCTGTTATTGCCAGCGACGAAAAAACCGACTTGCGGCAGTTTGCTAGCGATTTGCGGGCTTTGGGGAATAAATATTTACTCCGCAACGATATAGTTAGTGCTTTTGCCACCTACTGCATCAAATACGAAAAGCCCGAACAGTTTCATCAATCTTCTCTATTGAGCAAACTGATTTACTACGTTCAGGAAATTATTCTTGAAGAGAGCAGCCTTTGCGTCCTGCTGCGACCAAAAATTGCGACAATGGAAATAGTGCGAGTTGGAGATGACTTGACACTGGAGCCGATGACAGTTCAAGAATTGCTCGATGTGCGCGATCGCTTCGTCAACCATTTTCACCCCCAAGAAGGCGACATCCTCGAACTAGATTTCGGCCCGTTTTACGACTATTCCCCCTCCATTCGCGATCCAAAAAACATCGGCAAAGGAGTGCAATTCCTCAACAGATACCTGTCCAGCAAACTGTTTCAAGACTCCAAACAGTGGCAGGAAACTCTATTTGATTTCTTACGGATTCACCGTTACAACGGCGTACAATTACTAATTAACGATCGCATAAAATCCCAAGAACAACTTTCAGAACAAGTCAAAAAAGCCCTGACTTTTGTCAGCGAACTTTCGGAAGAAGAACCCTACGAAAGATTTCGATTTGTCCTACAAATGATGGGTTTAGACGCAGGTTGGGGAAATACCGCAGCTCGCGTCCAAGAAACTTTAGGAATTCTCGACGAATTAATTGATTCCCCCGATCCGCAAACCCTAGAAGCATTTATTTCTCGCATCCCGATGATTTTCAAAATCGTCCTAGTTTCTCCTCACGGCTGGTTCGGCCAAGAAGGAGTTTTGGGGCGGCCGGATACGGGAGGACAGGTAGTTTATGTCCTCGATCAAGCCAAGAATTTAGAGAAACAACTCCAACAAGACATTCATCTTGCAGGTCTTGATAGTTTAGGCGTAAAACCTAAAGTAATTATTCTCACCCGGTTAATTCCTAACAGCGACGGTACGCGCTGCAACGAACGTTTGGAAAAAGTTTACGGCACAGAAAATGCTTGGATTTTGCGGGTTCCATTCCGAGAATTCAATCCTAAGCTCACTCAAAATTGGATTTCGCGATTCGAGATTTGGCCTTATTTGGAAACTTATGCGATCGATGCCGAAAAAGAACTGCTGGCTGAGTTTCAGGGGAAGCCAGATTTAATCATTGGCAACTATTCCGACGGCAACTTAGTAGCATTTTTGCTGTCTCGCAAACTCAAAGTTACTCAGTGCAATATAGCCCACGCGCTGGAAAAATCGAAATATTTGTTCAGCAATCTGTACTGGCAAGAATCTGAGGAAAAATACCACTTTGCCCTGCAATTTACTGCTGATATAATTGCCATGAATGCGGCTACTTGTATTGTCAGCAGCACCTATCAAGAGATTGTGGGAAAACCAGATAGTGTCGGACAGTACGAGTCCTACAATTGTTTTACAATGCCGGATTTATACCACGTCGTGAACGGGATTGAACTGTTCAGCCCTAAATTCAACGTTGTGCCGCCGGGAGTCAATGAAAGCGTATACTTTCCGTACACGCAGATCGATGATAGGGTGCAGGGCGATCGCGATCGACTAAACGAACTACTGTTTACTCTAAAAGACCCAGAACAAGTCTTCGGAACACTCGACGACCCGCAAAAGCGCCCTTTATTTTCGATGGCCAGGCTCGATCGCATTAAAAACCTCACAGGCTTAGCAGAATTGTTTGGAAAAAGCAAGGAATTGCAAGAAAAATGCAACTTAATTCTAGTAGCCGGCAAACTGCGAGCCGAAGAAACCGAAGACTACGAAGAAGCCGAAGAAATTAAAAAGCTCTACGCAATTATCGAGCAATACAACCTGCACGGTAAAATTCGCTGGCTGGGAGTGCGACTGTCCAAAAGCCTCTCCGGTGAAATCTACCGGGTAATCGCCGACGGTCAAGGTATATTTGTTCAACCAGCCTTATTTGAAGCTTTCGGCTTGACAATTCTCGAAGCAATGATTACCGGCATTCCAACTTTTGGGACGCAGTTTGGCGGCCCGCTGGAAATTATTCAAGATGGGGTAAATGGGTTCTATATAAACCCGACTAACCACCAGGAAACTGCCCAAAAAATTCTCGACTTTTTCTCGAAATGCGAACAAAATCCTAACTATTGGTATGAAATTTCCACGCGAGGAATTGACAGAGTTTATAGCACCTATACCTGGAAAATTCACACCACCAAACTGCTGACGCTGGCCCGGACTTTCGGTTTCTGGAACTACTCGTCTCAGGAAAACCGCGAAGATATGCTCCGCTACATAGAAGCGC
>ENA-OBIT01000903-OBIT01000903.1-metagenomes-genome-assembly--contig:-NODE-903-length-12004-cov-4.18244_pt1 | contig 12004 bp, 9 predicted proteins | sample MGYA00153386_OBIT01 | MGnify analysis MGYA00153386
CGTGATGACGCCCGACTTCGGCGCGGCCAGCCAGCTCGAGAAGATCGACATGCTCGACTTCGCGGACTTCGTCGCCATCAACAAGTTCGACCGCCGCGGCGCACTCGACGCGCTGCGCGACGTGGCCAAGCAGGTGCAGCGCAACCGCGAGGCCTGGTCGGAACCGGTCGAGTCGATGCCGGTGTACGGCACGATGGCCAGCCGCTTCAACGACGACGGCGTGACGGCGCTGTACCAGGCGGTCGCGCAGCGACTGGCCGGCCAGGGCCTGGCGCTGGCCGAAGGTCGGCTGCCCAAGGTGGACACGCGCCACAGCACGCACCAACAACCGATCGTGCCGGCCGCGCGCGCACGTTACTTGGCCGACATCGCCGACACGCTGCGCCAGTACCGGCAGCACGTGCAGGCGCAGGTCGGGCTGGCGCGCGAGTGGCAGCAGCTGCGCGCCGTCGGCCGCATGCTCCAGACCGACAAGCCCGAGCGCCACCGCGCCGTCGAGGCGGTGGACGACCTGGCCCGGGTGCGCGCCGCCCGCATGGAGCCGCGCGCCCGCGAACTGCTGGCCGGCTGGCCCGCGCTGCAACAGGCCTACACCGGCGACGTGCACGTGGCGACGAACCGCGGCGTCGAGACCCGCACCGCGCTGACCCACACCACGTTGTCGGGCAGCAAGGTCCGCAAGGTCGCGCTGCCCCGGTTCGAGGACGATGGCGAAATCCTGAAATGGCTGATGCTCGAGCACGTGCCGGGTCAGTTTCCGTACACCGCCGGCTGCTTCGCGTTCAAGCGCGAGAACGAAGACCCGACCCGCATGTTCGCCGGCGAGGGCGATGCGTTTCGCACCAATGCGCGGTTCAAATTGCTGTCGGCCGGGCTGCCCGCGAAGCGCCTGTCGACCGCCTTCGATTCCGTCACGCTGTACGGCCACGACCCGGCGCCGCGGCCCGACATCTACGGCAAGGTCGGCAACAGTGGCGTCAGCATCGCCACGCTCGACGACATGAAGGTGCTTTATGCCGGCTTCGACCTGACCGATCCGGCCACCAGCGTCAGCATGACGATCAACGGCCCGGCGCCGACGATCCTGGCGATGTTCATGAACACGGCGATCGACCAGAAGCTGGATCGCTTCGAGCGCGAGCACGGCCGCGCACCGACCGGCGACGAAGCAAGCGACCTCGCCGCCTGGGTCAAGCAGAACGTGCGCGGCACGGTGCAGGCCGACATCCTGAAAGAGGACCAGGGCCAGAACACCTGCATCTACAGCACCGAGTTTTCGCTGAAGGTGATGGGCGACATCGCCGCGTATTTCGTGCGCCACCAGGTGCGCAATTTCTACTCGGTCAGCATCTCGGGCTATCACATCGCCGAGGCCGGCGCCAACCCGATCAGCCAGCTCGCCTTCACGCTCTCAAACGGCTTCACGTTCGTCGAGGCGTATCTGGCGCGCGGCATGCACATCGACGAGTTCGCGCCGAACCTCTCTTTCTTTTTCAGCAACGGCATGGACCCGGAATACACCGTGATGGGCCGCGTGGCGCGGCGCATCTGGGCGGTGGCGATGCGCGAGCGCTATGGCGCGAACGAGCGCAGCCAAAAGCTCAAATACCACGTGCAGACCAGCGGCCGCAGCCTGCACGCGCAGGAGATCCAGTTCAACGACATCCGCACCACGCTGCAAGCGCTGATCGCGGTTTACGACAACTGCAATTCGCTGCACACCAACGCCTTCGATGAAGCCATCACCACGCCGACCGAACACAGCGTGCGCCGTGCGCTGGCGATCCAGCTGATCATCAACCGCGAATGGGGTCTGGCACGCTGCGAAAACCCGAACCAGGGTGCCTTCATCATCGACGAGCTGACCGACCTGGTGGAGGCCGCGGTGCTGGACGAATTCGAAAAGATCTCGGAACGCGGCGGCGTGCTGGGCGCGATGGAAACCGGCTACCAGCGCGGCCGCATCCAGGAAGAGAGCATGCACTACGAGACGCTCAAGCACACCGGCGAGTTGCCGATCGTGGGCGTCAACACTTTCCTCAACCCACACGGCGAGGCCTCGCCCGACAGCCTCGTGCTGGCGCGTTCGACCGACGCCGAAAAGCAAAGCCAGCTGCAGCGACTGGCCGACTTTCAGCAGCGCCACGCGGCCGACGCGCCGGCGATGCTCGAGCGGCTGCAGCGCGTCGCGATCGACGGCGGCAACGTGTTCGAGGTGCTGATGGACGCGGTGCGCTGCTGCAGCCTGGGGCAGATCACCGAGGCGCTGTTCGAGGTCGGCGGGCAATACCGGCGCAGCATGTAGCGCTCGGCCGTGCGCCGGGCGTGGGCCGGAAATACGGCGTAGCACGCCAGACCAACTTATCGAACGCCGCCGTGCGTGGTGCACTCGAAGGAACGCCCGGTCGCGCCGGATGCCCCCATCTAACCGCCATCTGAACGTTCAGCGCGTGCCCAGCAGGTCCTTCAGCAGCGCGGCCCGGTCCAGATCCGCCCGCCGATTCGATCAGCAGCTCGATCAGCTGCGCCTTGCTGGTGGCCTTGTCGGCGGCGCTTGACGACGATCCGGGCGATCGGCCCGAGGTGGCGCGACGACACCGCCAGCGCGTGCGCGCGGTCGGTCTCGCTGACCGGCACACCGGCGGTCACGCCGGCTGCAGCGGCTTCCGTCCCGGTGGCGGTGCCGGCAGCCAGCGGCACCGCGCCATCGCCCGGCACGGCGGTGCGCGGCGTCGCAGTCGGTACCGGCGAGGCCTGCGGGCCGGCCATCGCTTCCGCAATGAATTTCTGGCGTTGCGGCTCGGTGGCGACGTGCTGCGCCAGTTCCATCGTCAGGCTGGCGACGTCGGCACACTGGCGAGCCGCCTGCCGCACCATCGGCCGGGCGATCAGCCGGGCCATCGGCCCGACGCCGGTCTCCAGCGCGCGCTCGATGCTGCCCAGCGTTAGTGGGTCCCACCCGGTCGGCTGCAGCCGGTGGCCGTCGCGCCGGTGTCGGGCGAAGCGGTGGCTGGCGGGTTGGTAGGCGCCGCTGCCCGTGCCGGCCGCCGACGACGACAGCGGCGTACCCTGCCAGGCCGGCCGATGCGCGGTGCCCAGCGAACCCAGCGAGTCGACGCCCCGAGCCGTGGCGGGGCGCGCAGGCGTGACGATCACGGTGGCGTCGTCGCCCAGTGCCGTGTCGGCGTGCAACGGCAGCGCCTTCGGTCGTGCCGCCCTGGCCAGCATCGATCTTCAGCCGGCTCTGCAGCAGGTACAGGCGCGGCGCGCTCTGGCGGCGCTCGGCACGCGATCGCCGGCCAGCCGCGGCGCCAGCCAGACGCGCGTGTCCGGTCTGAAGCGGGCACTGCTGCCGTCGTCGAACTCGAGGCGCATGAAGCGGGCCTGCGGGCCGAGCTCGAGGATGTCGTCGGTGCCGACCCGCACGCCCTCGGCCCGTGCCAGCCGGCCGTGGTCGCGCAGCAGTGCGAGGACTGCCGTCGGCGCAGCGGGCCGCTTCATCGCCGGCCTGGCCAGACTGACACGCTCAGCGCCGGCCGGCCGGCGTGCTCTCGAGGACGCGTTCGATGCGTCGCTGCGCGGCAGCCGCAGCCGCCACCTCACCGGCCGCCTCGGCCTGCAACCGCTGCACCTGCAGCCAGGCCAGCAGCGGCCGGCGCCAGCCGTTCGCCGCGGCCGTATCGACCGCCAACGCGACAACCGTCGGGTCGGCCCGGCCGGCTTGCAACATCACGCCGGCAGCGACCAGCCGCGACCACGCCTCGGGCTGGCGCGCCAGCGTCTGGGCCGTTGCCGCGCCGGTGGCGACCTCGCGCTGGGCCAGCGGCAGCAGCGCCGCTTCCTGCGGCGATGCGGTGCCGGCAAGGTGATTGGCATAGGCGCGCTCGGCCGCGCCGGCGTCCTGCGCCAAGGGCAGAAAGGCGCTGCAGGGTTCGAACTCCAGGCTGGCCACGCGGGCGGCGCAGCGCATCAGTTCAACGCGGGCCAGCAGGTCGGCGCGCCCGGTCCGGGCCACCTCGGAGCGCGCGCGCGCATGTTCCTGCGCTTCGACGCGGCTGTCGCCGGCCAGGTAGGCCTGCACGGCGCGATCCATCGCCGAGCGGGCGTTGATCTGCCAGTCGGGCGCGGGCGGCTTGCCGGCGCAACCGGCCAGCAGCAGTGCCGCGGCCGACACCAACACCAGGGCCGCACCGCGATGGCCGACCCACCCGCGCAACGCGCCAGCTTCGCGTGGCCAGCGCAGCGCTTTCGCTCGAAGGTCCACCTGCGGCGCACGGCCTTCGCCCCAAGGGCGGCCCGGCGGCGTCATCGGAAACACCTGCGTGCTGCGCACTCCGGTATGCGCCTCGGGGCGGCCCGGCGGCATCATGGCAGCCTGAGCTCCTGGTCGCGCGCGAACGGCCACTTGCGGTTGATCTCATTGACGAGTTGCTCGACCTTGCGCAGGCTGGCGTCGACCTCGCTGCGCAGCGCGCCCAGGTCGGTGGTGGCGACGCGTGTGTTGACAGCGATCGCCTGCGCTTCCTTCAGCACGGCATCGACTTTCAGCAGGCTTTGGCGGGCATCGGCCAGCAGACCGTTGAGCTGCACCACGGTGGCGCGCGTTTCGCCCATCACACCGGCCGGGCCGAACACCTGCGCGTCGGCCTTGGCGGCCAAGCCATCGGCCCTGCGCACCAGACCGTCCAGGCGCGCCAGCAATGCATTGCTGCGGTCGAGCGTGGTCAACAGCTTGGCAGACGCCTCGTCCTTGCCGAACAGCAGACCCATCGCACCCTGCGGACCATTCAGGCGTTCGGTGGCCGCCTGCACATTGCGCAGGGTCTGGTTGAGCGGCGCGTCTTCCACGGTCAAGGCGCTCAGGTTGGCGATCAGTTCGCGCACGCTCGACATCAGGCGCGGAATTTCCGCTGTGGCATCGCCGATCAGCACCTCGCGCTGCGCGCCGTCGGGCAGCGGCGGGTCGGTCAGGATGCCGCTGTAAGCGCGCAGCCGGGGCGCGCCGACCAGCCCGCTTTCCAGCGTGTAGACGCTCGAGGTGCGCAGCCAGCGCGCATCGCGCAGCGGCACGTCGACCACGATGCGGGCCTTGCCCTGCTCCGACAGTTCGATGCGGTCGACCCGGCCGATCGGAAAGCCGGAGAAGGTCAGGTCCATGCCGACCACGATGCCTTCCGAATTGGCCGCCACCAGCACCAGCGTCTGGGTGCGCTCGAACACGCCGCGCGCGTACAGCACATAAGCCACCGACGCGGCCAGCAGCAGCAACACGCCGAGCAGCAGCAGACGCGCCTTCAGGTCGAGGTGGGCCACCGGCAGGGCGGGATCGGGCGGAACACTCATGCGCGTGCAGACCGGTGCAAGGTCAGTAGTAATTGCCGACCAGCGAGCTGACCTCGATCAGCAGAATCACGGCCAGCAAGCGCGCCAGGCGCGTCAGGTCGGCCGGTGAGCGGGTCGCCAGGCCGGCCTGCTCGCGCGGCGTCGTCACCATCGGCACGATCGACACCGCCAGGCTGAGAAAGAACGTCTTGAGCACGAAGATCAACGCGATCACCGGACTGAACACCTGCCCGACGGTGCGCGTGAACGGCTGCAGGCCCCAGGTCACGAAACCGTAGGTCGACAGGTAGGCCAGCGCCAGCGTCACCGCGGCACTGACCATGGCCAGCGCCAGCACCGCGAAGATGCCCGCCAGCGCCTGCGGCAGCACGACGTCGCGCAGCGGGTCGAGGCCGCGCTGCAGCATGTCCCGCAGTTCGCCGCTGGCGTGCCGCGCCCGCACCGCATCGCCCGCCGCGATCGAATGGCGTACCGCCACGAACAGCGCGGCCGACAGCGGAATCAGTTCCAGCACCAGCGTGTGGATCAGCACGTTCAGCGCATAGCGCGACAGCCCGTAGCTCAGCGCCGTGGCCAGCACGATGCGGATCACGACCAGCGCCACCAACGCGGCCAGCAAGGTGAAGCCCGGCAGCAGCGGCGCAGTGCTCAAGTACAAAGTGCGCAGCAGGGCGCCGCGCTGCACGCGGCGGTAGCTCGACGGCGACAGCCCGAGCACCAGCAGCCGCGAACCCATCCGCACCACCTGCCACCAGCCGCCCAACCACAGCCACAGCGCATGCAACCTGCGATCGAGGGCGGAGCTTGGCGCGGGCGTGGCAGACATGGCAGACGAAGGTGTTCGACACGAGTGTAGTGGTGGGCCCCGCGAGCACCGCGGCGCGCGCGTGATCGAGCGCGGCCCTTCAGCGAACCCGGCCGCGAGCGGCGTCGCCGCGCGGCACGGCCTGAAGACCGGTGAGTCGCTCAGCCCCAGCGCGTGCTGGTGGTGACGCGCAAATCGCCGTCTGCGGAATCTGCACCGTCGTCCGGCCCGAGCGGCGCCAGCAGCGCCTGCTCGACCAATTCACCCCACGGGCCGTCGGTCGGCGAGCGGGCCAGTTCGTCCTCGCGCTGCGTCACCAAATCGTCGAACTCGGGCGTGTCTCGGCGCGGCGATTTGCGTGCCACGCGATCGGTGGCGCGCAACTCGGTGGTCTGGCCGAAATGCACCGCGACGCGGTCCACGGTCGACTTGAACATCTGCGACACGCGCGACGGCGACACCTGCAGCTCCTGCGCCAGTTGGGTCGGTGTCAGGCCGATACCGAGGTACGAATCGATCACCATCCGCTCGCGCTCGGGCAGGCGCGTAAAGAAGCGCTCAAGCCGGCGCATCACGATGGCGGTGTCGACACGCGCCTCGACCTCGTCGCGCTCGGTGGCCGGATGCAGTTCGGGCTGCGAGTGTTCGCCGTCTTCGTCGTCGCCCGACGTGCTGCGCGCGCGTCCGGCCTGGTCGGCTTGCTGGAGCTGGGAAATCTCGTCGACCTCGATGCCGCAAGCGTCGCTCAACTGGGCCAGCCCGGGCTCGCTGCCGAGGGTCGAGCGCAGCCGCTCACGCGCGATCTCGATCGCCTTGATCTTGCGTCGCTGGCCGCGGCCGAGGTGGTCCATCTGGCGCAGCTCGTCGAGCATCGCGCCCTTCACCCGCATGCGCGCGTAGCGCACGAAAGCTTCGCGCGCCTCTTCGGTGTCGCGGTCGCCCTCCCATTCGAAGCCGAGTGCGGCCTGCGCCACGGCGATCAGCCCGACCTGGATCAGGTCGGCCTTCTCGACGTTGGACGGCAGGTGACGCACCAGCGTCTGGGCCTGCTTGCGCACCCACGATTCATTGCGCGCAATCAGCGATGAAGGCACACCTTGCATGGAAATCATGGGGTGGATGCTAGGCGGAGCAGCAGCCTCGGGTGCCGCGATCAGAGGCGGATTCCCCGCGCAGTTCACCCGCTCGGCCAGCGCGGCCGGCCCGGCTGCATCGCTCGCTCGGGCCCTCGGGCCGCGGCAGCCGTGCCGGCAACTTGACGGCAGGCCAGCCAATCGCGCCGCACGACCCTGCACAGCCGGTGCCGTCCGCCCTCGTCCTGCTCGATCCGCGCGCCGCGGGCGGACGCGCAACCCGTCTGATGCCGGCGCTGACGACCTGGCTGCGGCAGCACGCGCCGCATGCCAGACCGCTCGAATCCGCAGCCATCGAGGTCTCGCTGGCGGCTTTGAAGGCCTTGCCGGCTGGCAGTCGGGTGGTGCTGATCGGCGGCGACGGCACGGTCAACCGCACGCTGCTGGCGCTGCTGAAGCGTGGCCACGAGCTCGGCTTGGTGCTGCTGGGCAGCGGCACCGACGCTGCGCGCGCCTTCGGTGTGCGCGGCTGGCACTGGCAGGCGGCGCCGGCACACGCGCCGGCAGCGCCGGCGTCGCCCGTCGGCGAGCGCGCTGATCCTGCGCGACCGCTGCGGGCCGTTCCTGTCGAGCCCGGCCGCGCGCTTTGTTGCGGCAGTGGCCAAGCTCGCAGCGCGGGCTGGCCCGGCTGCCGGGTCGGCTGCGCTACCTGTGGGCCACGGTCGGCGAATTGCGGGTGCTGCGGCGCGGGCAAATCGACCTGAGCCCGGACGGCCGCCCGTGCCACCAGGGCGACGCGCTGTTCGCCTCGGCGCTCAACATGCCGACCTGCGGCAGTGGCACCGGCGGTGCCACACGCTCGCTTCCACGACGCCCGGCTCGATCTGCTGCTGGCAGGCCGCTTCGGCCGTCTGGACGCGCGGCGCATGCTGCTGCGCCTGCTGGCTGGGCGCGAACTGTATCGGCCTGCGGTGCAGCACCGGGCGTTCCAGACGCTGCGCCCGGTCAGCGACAGGGATCTGCCGCTGGCGGCCGACGGAGAGCCGCTGCCGGTACGACGTGCGTTCGAGGTCGCGGTGCGAGCCGGCGCGCTGCAGGCTGTGCAGTGTCGATCCTGCAGACCACACCCGCGCCTCGCGCCAAGCGTGCGCTCAGAGCGGCGCGCCCTGGCGGTCGAGGAACTCAGTCCTTGTTTTTGCCATTGCCGTGGCCCTTGTCCTTGTCTTTGCCCTTGCCGTTGCCCTTGTCGTACTTGACGTTGTCGCCACGACCGCGCTCATCGTCGCCTCGGCGGGCACGCATGGCCGGTTCGTACTGGTCGCGGTACCAGCTGTCCTGCACGAAGTAGACCGGTTGTCCGCAGGCGGCGTACCGGTTGCAGTAACGGCGCCAGTCCTTCGCATGCCCGGGCGGCACGTGCAGGTAGATCGGCCGCTGCTGCACCGCCACCGGCCCCTGGACGATCACCACCGGTTGCGGGTAATACAGCACCGGCGGTGCGGCGACGTTGCCGATGTCGATGCGCCCATACAGGCCCGGCTGGTTGATGCCGATCGAGACACCGATGTCGGTGGCGGCGAATGCGCCCGGCGCGCACAAGGCGGCCAGGGTCAGGAGCAGGGTCTTTTTCATGGGCAGTCAATCGAAGTGATCCAGTCCAGATTATCTCGGCGATCAACTGCCGGCATGTAACGGCAGGCAAGCGGGGCCGCGCAATGCCGCGGAATAGTTCCGCTGATGTGTCCCGGAGTCAACGGACCGCACGACAACCCGGTACCGGTTCTTCGACAAAGATGATTTGGCTGCATTTGATCGTTCGGACCGCCGGGCGCTCCAACGGCCGGTTGCCGTCGGGCCATCACGCGCTACTCCCGCTGCCGGTGCGTCATTGCGTCATTGCGTCATTGCGTGGGTGAGTGGGTGCGCAGGTGCATGGGTCCGTTCGTGCGTGGGTCCGTTCGTGCCGGGGTCCGTCATCGCGTCAGCGCTGTGCGCCGGCGTAGCGGTCGATCGTCAGGCCGTCCATGTCGATCTCGGGTTTGCGGCCGCCGATCAGGTCGGCCATCACGCGGCCGGTGCCGGCGGCCATGGTCCAGCCCAGCGTGCCGTGGCCGGTGGCCAGGTACAGGTTTGGCCAGCGCGTGGCACCAAGCACCGGCGTGCCGTCGGGCGTCATCGGCCGAAGGCCGCACCAGAACTCGGCGCGCGCCACATCGCCGCCGCGCGGGAACAGATCGGACACCACATGTTCGAGGGTGCGCCGGCGAGCCTCGTGCAAGCGCAGGTCGTAGCCGGCCAGCTCGGCCGTGCCGCCGACCCGGATGCGGTCGCCCAGCCGGGTCACGGCGACCTTGTGGGTCTCGTCCATGACGGTCGATTCGGGCGCCCCGGCGGGGTCGGTGATGGGCACGGTGATCGAGTAGCCCTTGACCGGATAGACCGGCAACCGGATGCCGAGTGGCGTCAGCAGCAGCGGCGAATGGCTGCCCAGCGCCATCACGAAGGCGTCGGCCTTGAAGGTGCCTGCGTCGGTCACCACGGCATCGATGCCCAGCCGGCCGCGCTGCAGCTTGGCGATCTTCGTGCCATAGCGGAACTGCACGCCCTTTTGCACCGCCAGCGCGGCCAGGTTCTGCGTGAACTTGAAGCAGTCGCCGGTCTCGTCGCCGGGCAGCAGCAGGCCGCCGACGAACTTGTCACGCACCCGTGCCAGCGCCGGCTCGTGGCGGATGCAGCCGCCCATGTCGAGCAGCTCAAAGCGCACGCCGTAGCGCTGCAGGATGGCGATGTCGGCGGCCGTGCCGTCGAGTTGCTTCTGGGTGCGAAACAGCTGCAGCGTTCCCTGCATGCGCTCGTCGTAGCGGATGCCGGTCTGCGCGCGCAGCTCGCGCAGGCAATCGCGGCTGTACTCGGCCAGCCGGACCATGCGGCCCTTATTCAGCTCGTAGCGCTGCGCGGTGCAGTTGCGCAACATGGCTGCGCCCCAGCGCACCAGGCCGAGGTCGAGCGTCGGCCGGATCACCAGCGGGCGGTGGTGCATCAGCAGCCACTTGATGGCTTTGAGCGGCACGCCCGGCCCGGCCCACGGCGCCGAGTAGCCCGGCGACACCTCGCCGGCGTTGCCATAGCTGGTCTCCAACGCCGCGGCGGGTTGGCGCTCGAGCACCGTGACCTGGTGGCCGGCCGCGGCCAGCTGGTAGGCGCACGACACACCGATGACGCCGCTGCCGAGAATGATCACGTTCATACCAACTCCTGAATTGGCAGCTTACGGGCTGGCTCGCCGAATATCCTGCGTCAATTCACGGGCAAACGCGGACGCCACTGAACGAACCGATCGAAAACCGGCGATTTGCCCGCACAAGTCTCGGTCGCCCTCGGGCGCAGGCCCGGCCGGCCCCGACGCCGCTGATGCCGCGCGGCTGTCACGCCGCCGCCGCACAATCGTTGTGACCTCAGTTCCGCGCTCACCATGAAATCCGAACCGAACTTCATCGCCCCCGTGCGCTACGAAGACCCCGACGCCGCGCTGGCGCAGGTGTGCACGATTTACGACCACGGCGTGGCTCACCTTCGCGAGTCGTTGCAGGGTTTCGTCGACGGCCGGGACGACGGCCGTCATGTGCGCGCCTGCTACCCCTACGCCCGCGTGCACACCGACACCGTGGAGCGCGCCGATTCGCGCCTGAGCTACGGCTTCGTGTCGGGCCCGGGCACCTACGAAACCACGCTGACCCGGCCCGACCTGTTCGCTGCCTATTACCGCGAACAGTTCCGGCTGCTGCTGACCAACCACCGGGTGTCGATCGAAATCGGCACCAGCACGCAGCCGATCCCGGTGCACTTCTCGTTTGCCGAACACGACCACATCGAGGGCACGATCAGCGCCGAGCAGCGGCTGCGCATGCGCGACCGCTTCGACCTGCCCGACCTCGCCGGCATGGACGACGGCATCGCCAACGGCACGCACGAGCCGCGGCCGGGCGAGGCGCTGCCGCTGTCGCTGTTCACGGCGGCGCGGGTCGACTATTCGCTGCACCGGCTGCGCCACTACAGCGGCACCGCGCCCGACCATTTCCAGAACTTCGTGCTGTTCACGAACTACCAGTTCTACATCGATGAATTCGTGCGCCTCGGCCACGAGACGATGACCAGCGGAGCGGGAGCGCAGGACTACACCCACTTCGTCGAGCCCGGCAACGTCATCACGCGGCGCGCCGGCCTGCCGATGCGATCCGGCGACGAGCTCGGCGCACCGCCGCCGCGGCTGCCGCAGATGCCGGCCTACCACCTGGTGCGGGCCAACGGCAGCGGCATCACGATGGTCAACATCGGCGTCGGCCCGAGCAACGCCAAGACCATCACCGACCACATCGCGGTGCTGCGCCCGCACGCCTGGATCATGCTGGGCCACTGCGCCGGCCTGCGCACCACGCAGCAGCTCGGCGACTACGTGCTGGCGCACGGTTATGTGCGCGAGGACCACGTGCTCGACGAAGAACTGCCGCTGTGGGTGCCGATCCCGCCGCTGGCCGAGGTGCAGGTGGCGCTGGAAGCCGCGGTCGCCGAGGTCACGCAACTGCAGGGTTACGAGCTCAAGCGCGTGATGCGCACCGGCACCGTGGCCAGCACCGACAACCGCAACTGGGAGTTGCTGCCGTTCCGCCACCAGGAAAGCACGCCCGAGCGGCGCTTCAGCCAGAGCCGCGCGATCGCGCTCGACATGGAGTCGGCCACCATCGCCGCCAACGGCTTCCGCTTTAGAGGCCGGCAGTCGAACCGC
>ENA-OBIT01000905-OBIT01000905.1-metagenomes-genome-assembly--contig:-NODE-905-length-11974-cov-11.9618_pt1 | contig 11974 bp, 12 predicted proteins | sample MGYA00153386_OBIT01 | MGnify analysis MGYA00153386
GCAGAATCGCTCCGATTATATTGGATTACCGACGGGATTTCTCTACGCGGGAGCAATGGGAACTTTGGCTAGTCTTTGGGCTGTCAATGACCTCTCGACTGCCTTGATGATGGTAAAATTCTATGAGGTACTAAAACCTGGAGTTAGCATTGGTCAAGCGCTCCATGATACTCAGCGCTGGTTTAAGTCCGCCATTACTTCTGATTTGCTAGAATGGGTGGAAGGTTCGGAGAGTTTCGTTGCTTCCCAGAAAAAGCAGATACTCAAGGAATTAGGCGGGTATGATGAGGATGAAAAACCCTACGGCGATGTTTATCATTGGGGAGCGTTTTGTGCGATCGGATTATAATCTTGTAGGGTGCGTCGCTGCCAGATTTTCGAGTTTATGGATAGATTGTCGATAGCGACGCACTATAGTTATAGGGTACGTCGCTGCCAGATTTTCGAGTTTATGGATAGATTGTCGATAGCGACGCACCCTACGGTGTCTACTGTATATCATGAAAACCGATAGCCTATTTTACAGCATCTTCCAAGAATTCCCGTTTATTTTCTTTGCCCTGCTGGGCATACCTGCCGATGCTACAAACCAATACCAATTCACATCCCAAGAAGTCAAACAATTAGCCTTTCGCCTAGATGGTTTGTTTCTGCCAATTGTCGCAGATTCTCAACTACCATTCTACATTGTGGAAGTCCAATTTCAACCAGACCCAAATCTGTACTATCGTCTATTTGCCGAACTATTCATCTATCTCAAACAATACCAACCGCCGCACCCTTGGCAATTGGTAGTCATTTACCCAAATCGGCAAACAGAAAGAGAAAGTGACATTCATTTTCAGGAAATGCTGGCACTCCCAAAAATCACCCGTATTTACCTGAATGAAATTAGGGAACCAGAAACAGCATCTCTACCGATAAAATTACTTAAACTGGTAATCGAACCAGAAAACACGGCTTCAGATTTGGCTAGAGATTTAGCCAGACAAGCCGAAACCGAAATAGTGAATATCGTAGTCAGAGAGAGCTTCATCAACTTACTAGAAACTATCATTGTTTACAAGTTACCCCAAAAAACCAGAGAGGAGATTGCCGCCATGTTTAACCTCAGTGAGTTAAAGAAAACTAGATTCTATCAAGATGTTTTTGCGGAAGGACAAGCTGAAGCACAAGCTCAAGCACAAGCTCAATTACAAGCACAGACTCAATTACAAGCTCAATTGCAAGCTCAATTGCAAGCTCAATTGCAAGCTGAAGCTCAATTGCAAGCTGAAGCTAAACAACGAGAAAAAACTGCAATTCTCAGAATGGTTAGTCTAGGATTAACTATAGAAGATATTGCTAGAGTCTTTGACTTGCCGGTAGCTGAAGTAGCAGCGACTATCGCCCAAGCTCAACAAGAATAAGCTGAACAAAATTAATTAAACTATAGTTTGATTTAAATACGACTTACATGGGGCTCAGAAACCGGGTTTTTAACGAAAATACTTCGTTGGAATCGGCAGATTAGGTAAAAAACCCGGTTTCTTTGATCGAAGTGCATAAGTCCTGTTAAATTCAAAGTACATCTCGTGAGGTAAATTTATGAATGAAAATGAAGTCGATATTTTGTCCCAAATCTACTCAGCCATTACCACCGCACCCGCAATTCTTACTCCCCCATTTATCGAAGAATTAATCACCAAAATTCTACCCTTGGCAGAATCTGGTGCTGATAACGATACAGTAGAAAATGCTATTAATCTACTATATCGCCAGTTTAAAGATGTCAGAGACAAAATCAAGGCTCTCAAGCGCAAAAATCTCGATGACAAAAAATCCAAAATCATACCAGGCTATGACACGCCCACAAATACCAGTCCTGATATTGATAAGGAACTTAAGAGACTGGAAGAAAAACTTGAACAACGCATAAACAAAAATTCAATTACGCCCACCTCAGATGCTAAAAATTGACCATCCCCAAGTCTATATCTATAGCTACCAACTCAGCCGTGAAAGCAAAGCCGAAGTTAACTCTATCTGGAATTGGGCAAATAATCTATGGCAACACTTTAGCCCTGAACCAACCCCAATTCTCTCAAAAGAAAATCTCAGTGATTCCCTCAGTGAACCGAAAAAATTTTCGCATTCAAATAAAATAGATGGTTCGTTCAAATTTTGCCGTCTGGATGATAGCGAAGGTATTTTAGCGAGAATTGGCTGCCCAGAAATTAAGGAGAACAAAGATATAGAAATCACAGAATTAAAACAATTTAATGTTAATAATTTTCTCCTTGCTGATAGTCATGAAAATTGGCTAGGGCAAACTATTTTGATTACCTACAAATCAGAAAATTATCAACAGCCAAGTAGAAATTATTTCCGCAAAGTTGCAGATGAATGTTTAGAGAATATCTTCCCAGAAGCATCTGTATGTCCACCTTTTTACCGTGCTACTGAGTTATTCGATTCTCCGATGTTTGAGTATAGTTATCCCAAAAGTAAATTACAGGTGTTTGTTTATCTGATTGATAATAATATTGAAGAAAAACTAGGGGAGATTATTCAACCTTTATTTGAACTGTTTTATCACCGTCATAAAATCACCCAAGCTTTTATTGATAGCCGAAAAACTTATGAGTTCCTTCGTAAATTATATGCAGAAATTGATAAAACAATCACAAACCTAGAAACAATAATCACAGAACTAACTCAGATTGAATGCCCAAGTGAGGTTGATCCCCAGAAAAGTGTTAACATAGATGAATCTTTAAAATATCTGAAAACCAAACTCAAAAAAATACTCCAAGAAAGCTTGGATTATGAAAGAGCATTAAAGCTTCTAGAAGATCGAAATAATACCATTAGTATTCATGTTTATGGTTATCAACAAAAGCTCTCTGAAATCAGCGAAATATGCCAATTAATAACTAACAATCTAACAACATTCACGTTTTTCATTGAGAGAAATTGTCCGTATTTTCAAGAACAAATTAAGGGCAATTTAGGCTATTTCAAACATGGCACTGATTTGATTAAGATTGCGGTGGAGTTAGTGGGAGGGATTGTCGATATTGAACAAGCAGAGTGCGATCGCTCTTTAGAAAGAAAAATTGAAATATTAGGTGCTGGCTTGGGGGCTGGAGGGATTGTGGTTTCTGCTGTCTCTGCTTATGTTGAGACACCCCTAGTGTTCAGGATACCTCAAACGGGCGATCGCCTTCATCCCGCCATAGCCAGTCTGTTGTGGAGTCTCCTAGCTGTGGTAATTGTGGCTGGAGTTGTTGGTTTGATTAATGGGACATGGAAAATTAATGGTAGATTGAGATTGTTTGGCCGTAAATCCGCTGCACAATTACCCCATTCCCATAGTCAACCAGTTAATGATATCTTGCAGCAAGCCGAGGAAGTATCCAATCATGAACCCGGCGGTTGAAACCGCTTTTGACCTCAAATTCGGATGTGGCGAAGCGCCCGTCATCCGAATTCGAGGTCAAACTACACAAACGATGTCCGCCTGCGCGGACTAAGATATAATATTGAAACTGCGAATCAGAAACTATAGAGATAAATAGCTAATGTCATACAGTGATTTTACCTTAAATCGAGTAGCTAAAGACTTTAATTTAACTATTTCCGAGCGTTCTAATATTTTCACAGAAATTCCAGAATTAACACCTAGCGATTTTCTCCAAGAAACCCTGCGTGACAATTTAGCTTTAGCCCTTGGTAGCAACACGGAGAAAGCGCGATCTGAACTGATTATTGCTCCGATTCTAGTTGAACTCAGAAAACAATTAAATTATCAAATTAGCTGGTTTTCTGGTATTGACTTTAGTGTAGATTCTACTAAGGGATTAAACGGGAGTTGTGATTTTATCATCAGTCAATCCCCCGAACTTTTGTTTGTCAGCGCGCCCGTGATTACTATTGTCGAAGCCAAAAAAGAAAATATACTAGCTGGTTTAGGACAATGCGTAGCAGAAATGTTGGCCGCCCAAATTTTTAATCAAAATGAAGGTAATGAAATTCCGGTGATTTATGGCACTGTTACTACTGGGACTAACTGGAAATTCATGAGATTAACAGGAGAGGTGATTGAAATTGATTTAGTGGAATATTTTATCAATGATATTGGTAAAATATTAGGTATTTTGGCTAGTGCTATCCACTCAAGTTTAGCGGACTAAGATATAATCAGAAGTGTTGAAATCCCCGATCGAGCTTTAAGACAATATCAGCATAAATACCGCTGCTATCAGTCAACCAGATATCCGTGCTATCCGTAGTAATTCCGACAATCGCGGCTCCATTTCCGATTTTTTCTACCAATAACTCAGCATGATCCATTGGAAGAAACAGCACTAACTCGAAGTCTTCTCCGCCGTACAACGCCCAATCTAAAGCCTTTTCAGGTGATACAAGTTCGCTGAAAATATGCGGAATTGGTATTTTGGGGCGATCGACTTTTGCGCCAACACCGCTAGCCCGACAAATTTGAATAATTGCATCCGCTAAACCGTCGCTGCTGTCCATTCCTGCGATCGAAAATTCACCTTCAAAACCCAATATTTCCCAAAGAATCGGCAAAACATCCAGCCTCGGCTTAGGCCGCTGATGAGCGAGAATTAAAGAAGTTCGATCGCCCTTTCCCAGATTTTGCCCAAATTCAGGATTCAACAACAACTCTAATCCCGCGCGAGAAGCCCCGTGTACGCCCGTAGCCACAATCGCCCAGCCTGACCGCGCATTTGACCGACGGATGCTACGATCGCACTCAACCTCCCCAAAAGCCGTAATCGCCACAGTCACCACGGGCGATCGCACAACATCCCCACCGGCGATCGGCGTATGATACTCTTGCAAACAAGCCGTCATCCCCCGATAAAACTCCTCAACCCAAAGCACAGCCGTATCGGCCGTCACAGCTAGGGCTACAGTCACCGCCAGAGGTGTTGCACCCATCGCAGCCAGATCCGACAAATTCGCTGCTGCGGCGCGCCATCCTGCGTCATAAGGGCTGGTGGTGCGATCGCTAAAATGCACTCCATCCACCAACATATCTGTAGTGATAGCCAGAGATTTGTGGGGATTTGTAGGGATGACAGCGCAGTCATCACCCACTATTTCTGCGGGGCAGAATTTTTGCAATATTGTTAAAAGGCCTTGTTCTCCGATATCTTTAATCAGCATAATTTTGAATTAATTGCAGAATTTTGTAGGGGCGGGTTCACCAACAATATATAACAATAATCAACAATCTAAATAAACCCGCCCCCACACCACCAATAACCTACGTCAACCTGAAAAATGATGATTATTGGTTGGGTTGGGGCGGGTTTTTGAGATTGTTTGTTTCAGGCGATTATGGTTGGTGAACCCGCCCCTACGAAATATGGTTTGTAGATACCAGACTTATTTAATAACTCGGGTATCTAACATAACTAATTTTCGTTTCCGCTTGAGCACCAGCCCCGCAAAAAAAGCAGCAGAAGTTACTAATCCCGCAATTTCTGAAGGTTCAGGAACAGCTTCAGCAGAATCAGCCCGCATCTTAAACGAAAACTTATCGCGATTCGATTCCAACTTAATCGGGAAAGCTAAAGGATTTTTCGGGTCAATTGCTGCATCGATACCAGCGACGCGAAACTCCGAGACACCGTAACCGAGTAAAGCCACAAAATCTACAACTTCATTAGGCTTGAATTTGCCGATTTCTTGGCCGCCAACTAAAACAGAAAAAAGTTCGTCAGCATCAATTCCGCTTGGTAAACCGAGGATTTTGGTAAATAGCGATGGTTCGGTTGGTTGGGGATTAAGTGCGATCGCACCTTTCTCAACAATACACCCATCACCAGTCCCGCCGCCGCCAGAAGCCACATCATCGCCGATTTTGAAAGTAAAACCAGCAGATGTTGGCGGATCGAACCAGAGACGATTTGCCACATTGCTAAAACTATGCCAACCATCCTCAAAGTTATCAGGTAACAAGGGATTGCGCTGAGAAGTACCGCAAATCGGATTCAGCAGAAAACCATGCTGTTTTCCCGTTGCACTGTTAATACCTTGACCGACCATTTGTCCGCGATCGTTAATGCCGTTTATTTGCTGTAAAAACCAGCCAGAATCCGCACCAATCAGGCTATTGACATTAGCCATTGTTCCATCTTCCCAGATAAAACCATGAGCAAGTCCACCATTACCAGTAGTGTTACCAAAACCGACTATTTGGCCTTTATTGTTAATATCAACCGCAGCAGTTTTATTGCCACCGAGAGTGCCCAAATCTGTAACTTGACCATTTGACCACAAAGTAGCGCGCTCTTGCTGAGTGATATTATTTGCAGAAGCACCAACCGCCTGTCCAGCATCATTGATATCGTAAGCTGTGCTACCGTTAAACCCTGGAAGAGTTCCCAGGTCAATCATCTGGCCATTTTCCCACAGGAAAGCATGAGTTACGCCGAAAGCCAGGCCCGAATAACCAACTACTTGTCCTTGATTGTTGATACCCTGAGCTCCTCCATTGAAACCAAGAGTACCAAGATCGATCATCTCCCCGTTTTGCCACAGAAAGGGATTAAATTTCTCTTTTGTAGTTTTAAACCAACCAACTATTTGTCCAGATTCATTGATGTCACTAGCCAGACTGCTGATACCACCAAAATAACCGAGGTCAGTCCTTTTACCGTTTTCCCAGACGTAGGCATTATCCGTCCAATTTTCACTCAGATAGCGACCCACGACTTGGCCAGAATTATTGATTTGGTAAGCCCAAGTGCTATCTTTAACCTCAGTCAACTGACCGTTGTCCCATATCCAACCAACACCTTTCTGACCAACTACCACTTGTCCGAGATTGTTTATACCACTGGCATTACCTTCGCCGAGGTCGGTAATCCCATAGGAAGCGAAACCAGTGTGGAGACTGGCGGCGTTGACTGGTTCAACTGTGATAAATCCCAATACTGTAAAAGCAGTCAGCGAGAGACAACTCTGAACAAACCCCTTCAGGGGAGGTTGTTCAAGCATTTTTTTGATTTTTTTCATGTGCACCTCAGATTTTGTCATCAAGTTGGTCTAACCCCTTTGGGGAGTAGAGAACGAGTTCCCTGTATATTTATCTGAGGTTCGATCGAGATTTTATGCAAAGACACGGAATTTGTTACAAAAGTTTATATTATTGGCTATTAGTTATGGACTCAGAAACCGGGTTTTTTAGGAAAATATTGGGTTGCAGCCCGTGATTCGGCCAAAAACCCGGTTTCTTGGCTCGCAGCGCATAAATCCTGATTGGTTAGTAGTTGGCGAGGATCGCCAAGTCCCTACGCCCCATGCCCGATGCCCAATGCCCAATTCCCAATAGCTAATGACTAATGACTAATGACTAATGACTTCCCAATTACCATTCCTGACTGGAACTCGGCGGCAAGCGCAACCTGGGAAATCTGTAAAAAGTATCTCCTTCATCATCCACATCTAAAATCGCCGAAAAAATCTTCACTTGTCGGTCTAGATACTGCTGAGCAACTTCAGCCTCCACCCTAGCGCTAGCCGCTAGTTGAATCAGCGAAACTTGACTCTTTTGAGTTTCCAATAATTGATAAAAAGCCTCATCTAGTCGTCGTTTTTGCTTGCTTTCATTCAGATTTTTGACAACAAATAAACCAACTAATCCACTCAACCCAATTACCAATAAAAATTCTAAAATTGCCATATATTTGATAAAATTATTGATTTCAATAACGCTATAAAAAAATCTTTCAGCCCGCAGAGGCGGGCTTGGTTTGTGTAGACGCGATTTCAATCGCTGTCACTAATTAAACTTGAGGTTTCACCAAATTTTCCATCCCTTTAATTACCTTAGCAGATACAATCTTGTCTCCCTGCTTCAGTTGCTCCAAAACCTCTTTTCCTTCAATCATGTAACCAAAAACAGCATAGCGACCGTCCAACAAATTCAGACCGGCGGGCGTCAGTTCCGGCTCAAACAAGAAAAAGAAAAACTGTGAAGAAGCGCTATCAGGGTCAGTTTCAGTACGGGCCATCGCTACAGTACCAAAGGCAGAAAAAGGCAACACAGGCTCGTCGCGATAACGCCCTGCATCTTCTAGGGTAATCCCGTAGACAGGTTCCTTCTCGTCTCTGACTAGGACTTCTAGTGGCACATTCCGGTATTTGCCAGTAGCAGGGTCAATAAAACCAATATCCTTGCCTTCGGGATCTCCTGTTTGTAGCACATAGGATTCTTCCGATCGAATAAATGGTAAGCCATTATAAAAACCTCGATCGACCAAATCGACAAAATTACCAGCAGTCACCGGCGCACTGTAGCCATCAAGCACAACCGTAATCTGCCCTTTCTCCGTTTCCAAAGCCACCGTAGCGCGACCTTTCAGTTGAGGCAGATTAGCATACTTTGCCGGGACTTCAAACGGAAACTTGGTCACCATCAACTCTTCGATTTCGCCAACCGAACCGAGTATTTTGGCTTTCAAGTCAATCACTTTTTCCCTGTCTTTAGCTTCAACAGCTTTTTCCAGTAGGGAAATTCCGTCCTTGACTTGTACAACTAGGGCTTGAGCTTCCGGCTTTTTGGCATCGGGAATGCTCTCTAAAATGTCAGACTCCCGCAGATTGAGAAGCCTCGAAGCCTTACTGACATCGCTGCTAATGGGCCCCCAACGTTTAGAACGTATGTGGTTGCCAATATCTTCGAGACTGATTTGCAACTCTCGCACAGTCTGATTGTCAAAAGGCAGAGCGAATCGCAGCAGCGCCCGGCCATCGGTAATCGCATTGCCCGCAGGCATACTGCTGCTAGGGCGTTTGGCATGGGATACCGAACTGAAACTCAGGGAAAGGGTGAAGAGGAGGAGTGCTAAGACGGCGGTTTTGACCCAGCGCTTGCAGGTATCGATCGAGAAATTAGGCCAATGCAGCATAAGTTTAAGTTTTATTGCCGTTATTATCTTCCCACAGCACTGCCCGCCCGCCTTTGCTCCTACCCATCTAAAGTATCTGTTCGTTCCCGGGAGGGGCGGCGGCCCGCTCACAAGACTCAACAGCCAACAGTCAACAGCCAACAGCCTTAACATTTCAGTAAATTAGTTGCTCCCTTTGAACGGTAAAATAAAATGCCAATTGTTTTTTGATGCCGTCAGCTAGGCTGCGGCTTTAATCTGACTGTAGTTCCCCCGTGCCGCGCAGGCAACGGGATTGCCCGCAAAAATTTATATGATCTCCAGTAACGACTTTCGATCGGGTGTTTCCATTGAATGGAATGGCGGCGTGTGGCGGGTTATCGAATTCCTCCACGTCAAGCCAGGAAAAGGCTCAGCCTTTGTACGGACAAAATTAAAAAACGTCCAAACCGGAAACGTAGTAGAGAACACCTTCCGAGCCGGCGAGACTCTGCCTCAAGCCAACCTTGAAAAGAGCGCCATGCAGCATACCTATAAAGAGGGCGACCAGTTCGTCTTTATGGATATGGAAACTTACGAGGAAAGCCGCCTCAGTGCCAAGCAAATAGGCGATCGTGTCAAGTACCTCAATGAAGGGATGGAAGTCAGCATCCTGCGCTGGAACGACCAAATCATGGAAGTGGAACTGCCCAACTCTGTCGTCTTGGAAGTGACACAAACCGATCCGGGAGTCAAAGGAGATACTGCCACCGGTGGCAGCAAACCCGCCATCCTCTCCACCGGGGCTCAGATCATGGTGCCTCTATTTATTTCGATCGGAGAACGGATTCGGATCGATACTCGCGAAGACAAGTACCTGGGCCGAGAATAAACTTTGAAAGCAGGAGTAATGAGTGGTGAGGTATGGGTTTTGAGTTCTGAATGCACTCAAAACTCAGCACTCAAAGCTTAAAACTATCCGTTTTGCCCCTTAACTCGGTGGAGTACCGCCGCAGATCTCAATTCCCAATTCCCAATTCCCAATTCCCAATTACCCTTGAATCTGCTGTGCAATTAGACTTAAACCAGCTTTGCGAACTGCTAACTGTTTTAGACAAAACTGGCATTTCGGAACTGACATTAAAAAGTGGGGAGCTTGAACTGACAGTACGCAAAGGCATTCTGGCAAGCTCACCAGGTGCTGCTGCTGCGCTCCCTGCGACGACAGTGACAGTCGATCCGACGATCGCCTCGGGCGCTATTGCTGCTAGCCCCACCTTAGCGTCACCGGATGCTGTTGGCCAAAATTTAGGAGCGGCTCTAGCTGAGACCCCAGCCGCCGCCCCAGCCGCCGCCCCTGCTGCCGTGTCTGCTCCTAGCGATACCAAATGGGTGCCAATTATCTCGCCGATGGTAGGAACCTTTTATCGCGCTGCTGCTCCTGATGAGCCGCCTTTTGTGAATGTGGGCGATCGAATCAGCGTCAGCCAGACAGTCTGTATTATCGAAGCGATGAAGCTGATGAACGAGATCGATGCCGATGAAGTGTCCGGTCAAGTGATGGAAATTTCAGTTCAAAATGGCGAACCTGTCGAATATGGTCAAATCTTGATGCGAATTAATCCGGATTGAAGGATTACTTTATTGTTATGGACAGAATAAATGATATTATTTCGAGATCACTTCTCTCCGGTGAGTTTGATGAAGTCATCCCAGCCTGTCCCGCAAGAGGTTGTGCAACAAGTTGCTGAGTATTTCAGTATTTTGAGCGAGCCAATGCGTTTACGAATTTTGAACTTGCTTCGCGACGGCGAAAAATGCGTGCAAGAGTTGGTGGAAGCTACTCAAACGAGTCAAGCCAATGTTTCTAAGCACCTAAAACTGATGCTGCAAGCTGGTATCCTTACTCGCCGGACTGAAGGCACTTCAGCTTATTATAAGGTGCAAGACGAGTTAATTTTTGAGCTTTGTAATATGGTGTGCGATCGGCTTGCCACCCGGATTGAACAACAAGCACTCCACTTTCGGGCATTTAGCCTGACTACCAAGCACTGAGAATTAGTCAGTAGTCATTAGTTGCGAGTCATATCTAATCCGGTAATTACGGAATTAGACCCTGCAAGCAAGTGGGAAACTCGCAATGAACACTCTTGCAAAGCATCCCACTCGCACGGCATTCCGAAAATTATTATTCCGATGCAAAGGTCAACGATATTATCAGTGATCTATCCCTAATTTATGCCTTCAGACTAATGACTACCGACTGTTAATTGCTAAAGCGGAAAATTTTTGTCAAAACTTTGGCGGGTACTCGGCTGAGCTACCTCCAAACCTTCGCCCCCTAAAAGTTCTAAAGGCTTCCCTTCCACCGAAATCCAAACCTTGGTATTCGGTTTTAAACTGGTAGCCGTATAGATAACTTGCCCTAACCTACCAGTCATTGAATTGCTACCTCCCCCAGAAGTAAATTCGACCGACAAATCGACATAAACTCCCTCATTTTTGACACTCAAACTACGGAGTTTTGTCCCTTTAGGAATTTCGCTAGAAACACTTGCATCCTTCGGCCCAGCCAACAAACTATTAAAAGCAGCTTGTAAAACTGCATCAGGCTTGTCAGCTTGTTTGACAGCTACTTTTGTAGGAACTGCCTCAAATTTGCCGATCGCACCTTTAACCCAGTAGACTTGCACCGTCTGGGTATCAGTCTGCAGCAAAGGCTTTGGCTGCGGCGACTTTGGCGTCACAACCTGCGGCGTCACAGCCAGGGGCTTCTGAACCTGTGGCGTCTGAGCCTGCGGTGTCTGGACGGGAGTTGGAGGGGGTACAGGGATGATTACAGCAGGAGATTCCGCAGCACTTGGGGACAGCGCCGGAGCGGTAGCCGGAGCGGAAGACTGCGTATCTGCGGTTGGCGAACGGTTTGCCGTCCACCAGGCTATACCACCTCCCGTCACTAAAGCCAACCCGCAAACACCGGCAATGACTGCTGTTGTGGAGACGCGGCGTACTTCTTGTCCATCTTTCATAATACAAATCCTCCTTAGAGATAGAGCGCTTGACACGGTGAGGAGCTACTCCCGATC
>ENA-OBIT01000910-OBIT01000910.1-metagenomes-genome-assembly--contig:-NODE-910-length-11922-cov-9.44889_pt1 | contig 11922 bp, 10 predicted proteins | sample MGYA00153386_OBIT01 | MGnify analysis MGYA00153386
ATCGATTATTTTAGGCTGTCAACTTAATCTGGATGCGGGGAGTGGGCAATTGCCACCGATTCAATCTAGTCGCTTAAATGCCCATCCTCCATGTAGATAATGCGATCGGCAACATCTAGGATGCGGTTATCGTGTGTCACCATCAAGATGGTGCAGCCCTGTACTTTTGCCAGTTTTTGCATCAGTTCCACCACGTCGCGCCCCGATTTCTTGTCTAGGGCGGCAGTGGGTTCATCGGCTAACACGATTTGAGGACGGCTGACTAGGGCACGCGCGATCGCCACGCGCTGTTTTTGACCGCCAGAAAGACTTGCTGCATAGTATTGAGTCCGTTCTCCTAAACCCACTACTTCTAGCATGTGTACAGCTAAATCGCGCCGCTCCGAACGCGAATAAGTGCCGTGGACTTCTAGCCCCATCATCACGTTCTCTTGAGCAGTCAGGCTGGTATGGAGATTGTGTGCCTGAAAGATATAGCCACAGGAGCGACGTGCCTCTACTGAAACCGCTTTTGCCGCACCGACGAGTTCTGTCTTCAACATCCGCAGACTGCCGGATTGAGGCGATCTCAAGCCACCCATCAGCGATAATAACGTTGTTTTACCCGAACCAGAGGGGCCAGTCAAGATGATGATTTCTCCAGCATTAATCGTAAGATTGATGTTAAAGAGCACCTGTTTTTTCAGTTCGCCTTCGCCAAAAAAGTGGTCTAAGTGCTCCACTTTAATCGCTGGAGATGGCATAACTGGAGGCTGAACAACTATATAATCCCAGGCAATTATTGAAACTGGATTCATCTTAACTCCTAAAAGTTATCGGCTGGATCGGCAGATTGCAGCTTATGAGTTGTTACCGCACCTGAGACTACACACATTACCACTGTAAGCGAAAAAACCAGAATTAGCCGCTCCACAGTCATGGCAATCGGCAAAGCACCAATGTTCCGAATTAGCGTGTATTGCCCTAATGCAAGTGCTAAACCAGGGACAAATCCCAGCGATGCCAGAATCAGCGATTGTTCCAGCACGATCGTCAGCAGATAGCGATCGCGATATCCCATCGCCTTAAATGTGGCATATTCGCTCATGTGCTCGTTCACGTCAGTAGAGAGAATCTGAAAAACGATTACCATCCCTACGACAAATGACATCACTGTACCGAAGGTGAAAACGATACCAAGTGGGGTGGTTTGCTGCCAGTATGCTTCCTCGTCACTTACATACTGCTGTTTTGTGGAGGCGGTCGTATCGGGCGGTAAGATGGCTTTGATTTGGGCAAGGACTCGATCGGGATCGACACCAGGCTTAACTTTGATTAATCCCAAGGTGATTTGTCCTGCGCTGCGATCGGGAAAAAAGCGCAGAAAAGTTTCTGGACTAGTTATGAGTGTTCCTTCCGTTGTAAATGAAGCACCGAGTGAAAACAGTCCGATGACTTCGATCGTGCGACGTTGAACTTCCGTTTTAACAGATTGTCCGGCGGTAACTTTGGCAACGACATCTGCGTATGCGCCTCGGCTCAATCGATCGAACAAAACAGTATCAGGCTGCTTGAGCTTATCGAGATTCTGATTGATTTCATTGAATGTGAACGCAGGTCGATCGAGACTTTGCCCCACCAGTGTGAGTTGAGTTTTGCGCCGAGTCTGAGGATTTTTCCAAACAACCGTCGATACATACAGCGGTTCGGCAGATTGCACGCCAGGGATAGCTTTAATTTGATAGAGACGACGGCGGGGGAGTGTATTCGCCAGATTTAAGTCCCGATACTGAGCACTGCCAATGATGATGTCTGCATCCATACTGCGATTGAGCATGGTATTGCTATCAAACAATGCTGCTTGAATGCCGAGTTGAGCAAACATTAACAGATCGGCAAAGGCAATGCCAGCTACTGCTACAATCAGCCGCGATTTACTTTTCTTGAGTTGCAGCCAGCCTAACGGAGTTCGATCGACAATTGTCTGCCAAATACTATTCTGCGAAAAGCCAATAGTGGGCACGTCTTGTGAAGGGCGAACAGTAGGCGCATCTTGTCGCGATTCAGGTAATATTAATGTCATCGATCCCTCCTGTTACCTGTAAATTTGTCAGTCCAGCAACATGCCGAGCAGAACTAGCCTGGGCAATCTGCATTTTGTTAGTTGTTAAAGGTGTGGTGGGTTGGGTGGCCCGAATGTGCAACCGCCATGGATCGGCCTCTCCACCCAAAAGCAGCACTGCACCGACAACTAAAGGCTTAAATGGGAGCTGCTTGCCAATGATTTCGACTTTCTGACTCTGCATCATACTGAACTTTCTGATTTGAGCAAGGGGATCGATATCAACTAAACGTGTGTTTTAATATCAAGGCAGAGCAATAGACTGTTAAACGGCTTTTTGAACCCTTGAAAATCTTACAAAATATCGCAATTGACCGATCGAGCTAAGTTTTCAACCAGACAGGATTAATTCAAACGTTCGTTTGATATAATTAAAGCAGACTTTTTAGTAAATTGCAACGTGCAAATCTGAAATCGCCCTCAACGTCAGTCCGAGATCGGGATTGCCTAGAAGAGACTGTAAGCACAAAGCAGGCGGTACTAAAGCTGGATTCAGGTGGGGATGGACAAGTTCTTAATTACAATTGACACAACTCGAACCAATGCAGAAAATTGTGGGTGCTACAACAATCGATACTAAAGAACAAATCATTAATGTTGCGGAGCGACTCTTTGCCGAACGAGGCTTTGCTGGTACTACGTTACGAAATGTGATCGGTGAGGCAGATGTTAACTTGGCGGCGGTTCACTATCACTTCGGGTCAAAGGAAGAGCTGTTTCGAGCAGTGGTTAAGCGGTTTGCTCGTCCGATCGTCGAGCAAGAATTGGCACTGCTAAAGCAACTTCAGGCAGGGGGTCGAGTGCCATCAATAGACGCGATCTTGACCGCATTATTCAAACCCTGTCTAGAGTTTTTGGCTCAAGATAAAGAGTTCTTGCTCGTCCACACTCAATTTATGGGGCGTTGTTGGACGGAACCCGAACCGCTCAAGAGTATTGTGGCGGGGGAATTTTCGGCATCGATCGAGGCATTTTTGGATGTGTTACAACAGGCACTTCCCGATCGATCCCGATCGCAGCTTTCCTGGAAGTTCGATCTGGTAATTGCCGCATTAATTCGAGTCCAATCTGAAGCTGGGCAACCTTGGGCACTGATCCAAAATACAGATCCTGAAACGATTCAATCAGCGATCGAGCAACTGGTGAAGTTTCTCAGTCCGGGGATGCGATCGTGAATGAATCCGATCTCGATTCAGCAGTGCGGTAGGTTTGCACTACTCTTCCAAAGAGTCCTGAATTTCAGATGAGATGATTGGGAATCGATCGATAAAATGTGAGTGCCAGCGTAATTCAAAGTTTTGACAGAAATCATCAATATCCAAGAATAATGCGCCTAAACTATTTATAGGAGAGGGTGCTAAATCGTTGCTACTAATACCCTGCAAGCTTAACGCCCTCTTCCTCTCTTATCCTATGACGTAGTATTACCATCCTCAACAATCTGTCTTTTTTGTTACTTCGTGTTACACTTTATAAGTAACATCTAATCTGTATTATGTTATGTGTTTAGAGTATAGATCTGAGAAGTAATACATTTTCTGCAAAGCTTACACACATCAGACATGAATTTTGTCCAATTTCTGGTTAAAACCAAGGATCGAAATTCAAAATGTGTAGCTTAACTTTCAAGAATCGATATAAAAATGCGATCCATTACCTTCGTTGGCGATGCCAATCAAGAAACCTTGCGTTTAATCAAATCGACAAAGGGGTCATTTTGCCTCAACTCTTGATTAGAGAATGTTTAGAAATATGGGAAGGATGTAAAAAAAGTACTGATTTAGCATCGATCTGCTACTTAGATACTCCTCATCCTGGGGAACTTTGACTCTAACTTGAAGTTATTTGCATAAACCCTTTTATTACCAATCTCTCAAACTTAAAAGTATAGATGCTATCAAAAATCGAACAACCTAGCCTCATTTTCGGTAGTCAAGATTCCGATCTTTCACAGTTATTACCCAAAGAACCTTTATTTTCAAGTCAAAAACTAGACTGGGCGGGGACTTATCTTGAATATCACCGTCAGTCTACTTGGGAAACTCCTTACTTCTCTAGTACTTACCATTCAATTATTGTTAATAACAGCCACCAAATCCCGATCGGGCGTTGGTCAGGTAATCATAAGCTGCATCAACAATTTAACAAAGGAGATATTACGATCTTTCCAGCCAATACCCAAAATAAGCATAGCTGGGATCGAGAATGGGAATTTTTCTTATTGTGTTTAGATCCAAAAGTTATGACTCAAATTGCCTATGAATCGATCGGGATGGAGTCGCTCGAAATCTTGCCCTGCTTTGCCACGCCCGATCCGCTAGTTTACCAATTTTGCCTAGAGTTAATTTCAGAACTTAAATTGGGTGAATTGTGCTGTCGTCCTTATGTCGAGCATCTGATCGCCGCCCTATCAATTCACCTGATTCGCCAATATGCTGTCAAAAATCAGTCGCTCCGAGATCCTAATGGTTTGTCCAAGACTAAGTTACAGCAAGCGATCGCGTACATTAACGAGCATCTAACAGAAAATTTATCGCTCAAAGATATTTCTAATGTAGTGGGAATGAGTCCTTTCTACTTTACTAGTTTGTTTAAGCAGTCTACGGGAATGACGGCATATCAATATGTGATTTACCACCGGATCGAACGAGCAAAACAATTACTGCGCAAGCAAGGATTATCTATTGCTGAAGTCTCAGAACAAGTTGGGTTTGAGAGTCAGAGCCACTTTACCAATGTTTTTCGTAAGCATACAAATAGAACCCCAAGAATGTATCGATCTGATACAAAATAGTTAGCAAAATTGAGGATTTATGTATTTTCGCAATAATTTGCTACTTTTTTGGGGAAATTTACAAAACAGAGACTAGATTTTTTTATATGCTTAGTTCATGTATCAATTGTAGTCTAATGCAAGACAACGATAAATAATTTAGATACACACTAGTTTTTAGCTATACATTGTTCCAAAGTAATTACCTAGATAGCAGGGGCGGAAGTAGCGATCTACCAAGCACTCTATATTAGCAAAGTTACTCATCCCCAGTCAAGTCTCAGCAATGATTTTAGATCGTTTAGCAGTTGACGATCTAACTCAAGCTTCAATCCCGTTGATTAAAAAAAAAGATGGGAAACATCTAAAAGTTTGAGAGCTAACGAAATTATTTTTTTAAGGAAATCACTACCGTGTTTAATCCAAATTGTTACACAACTCAAGGCAAAATCGGCGTTTCTCGCTCCAGTAAAGAAATTTCAATAGATTTTGCCACAAAGGAAGTGTTATCTCGGATCGACAGTCAACGAGGCGGGCTATTGACTAGTAATTATGAATATCCTGGACGCTACAAAAAATGGGCAATTGGGTTTGTAAATCCCCCGCTAGAAATTAGCACTCGTGAGGATACATTTAACATCAAAGCTCTCAATCAGCGAGGATCGATCCTTATTTCTTATTTGAGCGAGCGGCTTGCAAAATGCCCTGCGTTAGAGATTAGAGACCGAGATGCCGAGATAATTACTGGATTTGTCCGTCCTACCACTCAAGTCTTCACCGAAGAAGAACGCAGCAAACAACCTTCTGTTTTTAGCTTGATTCGGGAAGTGATGTTTGCGTTTAATAGTACTGAAGATGAGTATCTAGGGTTGTATGGTGCATTTGGTTACGATTTAGTCTTTCAATTTGAGAAAATGACTAAAAAGCTGCCTCGAGCGAGCGATGCACGGGATTTAGTATTATATCTTCCCGATGAATTAACGATCGTCGATTATCAGCGACAACAGGCTTTTCAGTTACAGTATGATTTTGAAATCGATGGACATACCAATCGAGATCTGCCACGAACAGGGGAGTTTATCGATTATCGAGGTCAACAGTTAGCCTTAACCCAAACAGCCGACCATGCCCCAGGAGAATATGCAGCTAAAGTAGAAACAGCTTTAGATTATTTTAGGCGCGGAGATTTATTTGAGGTAGTTACTAGTCAAAGCTTTTATGAAAGTTGCGATATTCCTCCCGTTACTCTGTTTGAGACTTTACAACAAATAAATCCCAGTCCCTTCAGTTTTATCTTCAATTTAGGGGGAGAATATATAGTCGGTGCTTCTCCAGAAATGTTCGTCCGAGTAGAAGATCGCCGAGTTGAAACCTGTCCGATTAGTGGTACGATTCGTCGCGGCAGCAACTCGATCGAAGATGCGGCAAATATTTTAGAGTTACTCAATTCTTGCAAAGATGAATCTGAGTTAACCATGTGTACTGATGTCGATCGGAATGATAAATCGCGGATTTGTGAGCCTGGTTCCGTGAAAGTGCTCAGTCGTCGGCAGATAGAATTATACAGTCATTTAATTCACACAGTCGATCACGTTGAAGGAATATTACGCCCTGAATTTGATGCCATTGATGCCTTTTTATCCCATTTATGGGCAGTTACCGTCACTGGCGCACCCAAAAAAGCAGCGATGGAGTTTCTCGAACAGCACGAACGCACTGCTCGACAGTGGTATGGCGGAGCTGTAGGTTATTTGACCTTTAAAGGGGATTTGAATACAGGTTTAATCTTGAGAACTGTTGAGTTAAAAGATTCGATTGCTCAAGTTCGCGTCGGCGCAACACTTCTCTATGATTCTATTCCCGCAGCAGAAGAAGAGGAAACCTTATTAAAAGGGGCAGCGGCATTCCAAACGCTCAAATCTGCTAAAGTTTCATCCGCTCAAAAAAATATGCCTACGGTGGTTGAAACTCATCCAGCCATAAAAGATTTGCACAGTGTGGTTGAAAGTCATCCAGCCATTACCCACGCTCATCGGCGAGTGCTATTAATTGATTATGAAGATTCTTTCGTTCACACACTAGCTAATTATATTCGTCAGTGCGGTGTCGCGGTAACGACCTTGCGGCATGGTTTTAGCGAGCAAGTTTTCGACCAATTACAGCCAGATTTAGTGGTATTGTCGCCTGGGCCGGGTAACCCAAGCAGTTTTGGGATTACGGCAACGATTCAAGCTTGTGTTAAACGACAAATTCCGATTTTCGGTGTTTGCTTGGGATTACAGAGCATTGTAGAAGCTTACGGCGGCGAATTAGGAATTCTTGACTATCCTCAGCATGGTAAAGCCTCTCGAATTCATGTTACTGCTCCAGAGTCAATTTTATTCCAAGGCTTACCGACTGCTTTTGATGCGGGTCGTTACCATTCTTTGTATGCGATTCCCGATTATTTGCCCTCACAACTGCAAGTAACGGCAGTTGCTGAAGATGGCACGATTATGGCGATCGAACATCAAACTTTACCGATTGTGGGAGTTCAATTTCATCCTGAATCGATTATGACACTGACGGGAGATGTTGGTCTGGGCATTATTAAAAATGTTATCGATGCTTATACCAATCCAGTTGTATTTAAGCAAGCTCAAACTTTAACAAGTTCTAAATATATCCCAGAATTATCCAGAAGCTGATAAAATCAAAAATGATGCTAAAATCTGTTCGATCGCATAATTTTCTTGAAGAGATCTTCAACTATAAGCAAGAAGAAGTAGTGCAATTGCAACAGCATTACGATCTCATGGATCTCCAAGATCGAGTTAAACAAGCCAGTTCTTGTCACAATTTCCAGCAAGCTTTACAGCAAAATAACCAACAGCCTAGTTTAATTGCTGAAGTTAAAAAAGCATCGCCCAGTAAAGGCATTATTCGGGCAGATTTCGATCCAGTGGCGATCGCTCAAGCTTACCAACGTGCTGGCGCAAATTGTCTATCTGTTCTCACAGATACACGTTTTTTCCAAGGAAGTTTTGAAAATTTACATCGGATTCGGCAAGCGGTCGATTTACCGCTGTTATGTAAAGAGTTCATCATCGATCCCATTCAAATTTATCTCGCGCGGTTGGCAGGTGCCGATGCCGTTTTATTAATTGCATCGATGCTGAGTGTGGAAAAATTAGGCGAACTTCTTTGTTTAATTCAAGAGTTAGGGATGGAAGCTTTAGTCGAGGTGCATAATTTAGCTGAACTCGATCTCATGTTGTCATTACCCTCTTTACGTTTAGTTGGTATTAACAACCGCGATCTAACAACTTTTACTGTCGATTTAACCACAACTCAAACTTTATTAGCTTGCCGCAGCGATATCTTACAATCCAGAGGGATTACAACGATTAGTGAGTCGGGACTGCAAGATCGAGAGCACTTAGATCGAGTAGTTTCGTGGGGTGTAGATGCGGTTTTGGTGGGAGAAGCTTTGATAAAACAACCAGATATCGAACGAGCGGTTCACTGTTTAATGACTGGCGATCGTTAAATAATCCAAGTTGTGCGTAGTCCCTTTACCCCACCCCAGCCCTCCCCTTATGAAGGGGAGGGAGCAACATGAGCCTCCCCCTTTATAAGGGGGTTTGGGGGGGGTAACACAATCTCAGCCGAAGCCTAGCCGACTTGTCGGTACGCGGTAGCGCATATTCGGGGGGTTGGGGGGGTAAACCAATTTTCTATTGCTCGATCGAACTCTAATCTCGATCGAGTAATCACTAATCTTCTATCGGACTAAATAATTATGACTGCCTCAGTTTCTAATCGTTTTGAATTGTTAAAAACAACGAAAAATTCCGTCAATTCCTGTGGATTAATTCCATTTATTATGGCAGGAGATCCGGATCTAGAGACTACGGCGCGCGCCCTGAAGGTTTTAGATCGATGTGGAGCGAGTGCGATCGAATTAGGGGTTCCTTACTCCGATCCATTGGCGGATGGGCCAGTCATTCAAGCTGCGGCAACACGCGCCTTACAACGAGGAATTAAGTTTGATGCCATTTTAGCGATGGTCGCCGACGTGACTCCCCAATTGAATGCGCCGTTGATTTTGTTTACTTATTACAATCCCATTTTATATCGGGGGATTGAGTGTTTTTTAGACCAAATTGCCGCAGCCGGAGTTCGGGGCTTAATCGTGCCCGATCTACCCTTAGAAGAATCCCACTTACTAATCGAAGCGGCGGCAAAAGTTGGGATCGAAGTGACATTACTGGTTGCTCCCACTAGTCCACCCGAACGAATTAAAGCGATCGCTACTGCTTCGAGTGGCTTTATCTATCTTGTCAGCGCGATCGGCGTAACAGGGATGCGCGCTCAAGTGTCTCAACAGGTTTATCCATTACTGCAACAAATTCGCCAAGTCACTGATAAACCGATCGGGATTGGGTTTGGAATTTCCAACCCCGAACAAGTAGCGCAAATGAAGGAATGGGGAGCTAATGCCATCATTGTCGGCAGTGCCTGTGTCAATGCTTTAGCCAGTGGAACGCCAGAGCAAGGATTAATAGCACTCGAAGATTTGTGTTGTGCGTTTCAAGCAGCCCTTGCTGATTAAATTTCGATCGTTTACTACTCATTTACAATAACTTACTCTTTACATCATGATTAGCAAAGCTCCTGCTCCAATGTTTATCGAAGTCCAGCAACCCGATCATCTCGGTCGGTTTGGACGATTTGGCGGTCAATATGTCCCGGAAACCCTCATGCCTGCCTTGCAGGATTTAGATCGGGTTCACCAAAAATATCTGAACGAGCCAAGCTTTCAGGCTGAGTTAAACCATTTACTCAAGGATTATGTCGGTCGTGCCACGCCCCTATATTTGGCCGAACGCTTAACCGCGCATTATGCCAAACCAGATGGCAGTGGCCCCCAAATTTATCTAAAACGAGAAGACTTAAACCATACGGGTGCCCACAAAATTAACAATGCCCTCGGTCAAGCCCTCCTCGCCAAACGGATGGGAAAACGGCGAATTATTGCTGAAACCGGAGCCGGACAGCATGGAGTAGCAACAGCTACAGTTTGCGCTTTATTTGGCTTGGAGTGCATCATTTACATGGGAGTTCAGGATATTCAACGTCAATCCTTGAACGTCTTTCGGATGAAATTAATGGGGGCTGAAGTGCGCCCAGTATCGTCGGGAACTGGTACCCTCAAAGATGCCACTTCGGAAGCGATTCGCGATTGGGTGACAAATGTAGAGACAACCTACTATATTTTAGGCTCTGCGGCAGGCCCTCATCCCTATCCGACGATTGTTCGGAATTTTCAAGCAATTATCGGCAAAGAAACTCGCGCACAGTGTCTAGAAAAATGGGGCGGATTACCAGATATTCTACTGGCTTGTGTCGGTGGTGGCTCGAACGCCGTGGGATTATTCCACGAATTCTTGACTGAACCAAATGTGCGCTTAATTGGCGTTGAAGCCGCTGGTAAAGGACTAGATACAGACCAACATGCGGCGACGCTTACTTTTGGAAAAATAGGCGTATTGCATGGCGCGATGAGTTACGTGCTGCAAGATGATGAAGGGCAAATTATTGAAGCTCATTCAATTAGTGCTGGGCTAGATTATCCAGGTGTCGGCCCCGAACACAGTTATTTAAAGGATCTAGGACGGGCTGAATATTACAGCGTGACCGATGGGGAAGCTCTAGCTGCATTTCAACAACTTTCTCAGTTAGAAGGCATTATTCCTGCTTTAGAAACGTCTCATGCGATCGCCTATTTAGAAATTCTTTGCCCTCAATTAGAAGGAAGTCCCAAAATTGTAATTAACTGTTCGGGACGCGGGGATAAGGATGTGCAAATGGCGATCGATAGTATTCAATTTTAAATTACTATGAATACCAACAAGATGCTGGATGATTGTCGAATCGCAAATCAGCAACCCAAAAAAATAACTATTCTGGGGGCTGGAATTGCAGGTTTAGTAGCAGCTTACGAACTCGAAAAATTGGGTCATCAGGTCGAATTGCTCGAAGGTAGTTCCCGCATTGGCGGTCGGGTTTGGACATACCGATTTGGGTCTGGAACTGATGCGCCCTATGGCGAACTCGGTGCGATGCGGATTCACAAGGATCACCAACATACGCTGCATTATGTCCACGAGCTGGGATTGGCAGATAAGCTGTGCAAATTTATTACAGTATTCGAGGAGCACAACGCTCTAATGAATATCCAGGGCAAGATTTTCCGAATTAAAGATGCCTCTAAAAGCTTCGAGCAATACTATCAAGGGATCTTTTTAGCAACACAGTATAGTGAAAAAACTCGTCACTTTGCGGCTTGGCTGAAAACTATTATTGATGCGATCGCACCTAGCGATTTGCGGGAAAGTTTCGATCGAGATTTAGAATCGCATTTAATGGCGGAGCTAGACCGATTGGATCTCGAACCATATTTCAGCGAGGAAGGGGATACTGTAAACTTTCACAAGTTTATTAAAGATAATCCCAGTTTTCGCGCTCATTGTAGCAAAGCCCTCAGTATATTTCTCGGCGATATCTTGGTCGAGACTAGCGACGATTTATTGCAATTAGAAGGGGGTATGGATCGATTGATCGATCGATTAGCAACAGCAATTAAAGCTACCATTAAATGCGATCGAGAAGTAGTAGCCATAAATGCTCAGGCAGATTCGGTCGAAGTTTCTTGGTTAGAAAACGGGAAATTACAAACTCACGATTGTGACTATGTACTGTGTACTATTCCCTTTTCCATTCTCAAAAAACTTGAGTTAACTGGCTTTGACGAGCAGAAATTAGCATCGATTCAGGATACTGTCTACTGTCCGGCAACCAAGACGATCTTGCACTGTTCCGAACCATTTTGGGAGCAAGAAGGGATCGGCGGTGGTGCATCGCTGGGCGGCGAAGGTATCCACCAGATCTATTATCCATCGATCGAGTCTCACCCCGATCGCGGCAGTGTACTACTAGCGAGCTACACTATTGGTAAGGACACGGAACACTTAGACATCATGTCAGATCCACAACGCTGTTTTTA
>ENA-OBIT01000911-OBIT01000911.1-metagenomes-genome-assembly--contig:-NODE-911-length-11918-cov-3.37006_pt1 | contig 11918 bp, 10 predicted proteins | sample MGYA00153386_OBIT01 | MGnify analysis MGYA00153386
CTTGCTGGCGGAGGCCTTCTTGCAGAAACAGCCGGGCGCGAAGATAATCCACGATCCACGCCTGAGTTGGAACACCGTCGATGTGGTCACCGGTGCCGGGGGCGTACCCGTGATGTCGAAAACCGGTCATGCTTTCATTAAAGAACGCATGCGTGCGGAAGACGCCATTTATGGCGGCGAGATGAGTGCTCACCACTATTTCCGTGATTTTGCTTATTGTGACAGTGGCATGATCCCATGGCTGCTGGTCGCTGAGCTGGTCAGTGTGAAGGGACAAACTCTGGGGCAACTGGTACAGGATCGCATTGCCGCCTACCCGTCTTCCGGTGAGATCAATATCAAGCTGGCTCAGCCTGTCGTGTCAATCGAAAGCGTTAAACAACACTATTTACCGCATGCCGATGAGGTGGACTACACCGATGGCATCAGCATGGCGTTCGCAGGCTGGCGTTTCAATCTGCGTTCCTCCAATACGGAACCGGTTGTGCGTCTTAACGTCGAATCTCGTGCCGATGTTGCGCTGATGCAAGAGAAAACCGACGAGATTTTGGCGCTGTTGTCAAACTGAGTGCGACGCGTAAGGAACACACTGTAGAGCTGTCTTGAACAGCTCTTTTTTTTTGTAAGGCTTAAACTCCCCATGTTCTGTCTCACACACACTTGGGATGCTTCAGAAAGGCAGTGAGGTTTTCTCTTGATATAACCAAGAACGCGGCTAAATATTTTAGCCTCTTTGTAGGGAGCCAGGTCAAAGCCTCCTGGCAGGCCGATTGTTTACTTGCTGGCCAAAAACGAGTGTACCAAGGGAACTCTGGGGACATATGGATGGTCAATTATGATCGAAAAGGCGTGCGTGAGTCCTAGCTTCGTTTAAAATCAATTGATTGCTTAAAGAAGACAGTTCATCTTGAGCGCCAGGGGCGCGAGTAAGGAGTTTTTATGGCGGTTTTAGTCACCGGTGGGGCCGGTTATATCGGTTCTCACACTGTTCTGGCTTTGTTGGAACATGGCGAAGATGTCGTAGTGTTAGATAATTTATCGAACTCTTCCGATGAGTCTCTGCGTCGCGTTGAGAAACTCGCGGGCAGAAGTGCTCAATTCTACCAAGGCGATATCTTGGATGCTGAGTGTCTGCACCGTATCTTCGAGGCTCACGCCATTTCGGCCGTGATCCATTTTGCTGGGCTAAAGGCTGTCGGAGAGTCGACGCGCAAGCCGCTAGAGTATTATCAGAACAATGTCACTGGCACGTTGGTATTGTTGGAGGAAATGCGTCGTGCGGGTGTGCATAAGTTTATCTTCAGTTCTTCTGCCACGGTGTACGGTACTCCAGAGCAAGTTCCTTTGACTGAGACGTCACGCGTTGGCGGTACGACGAATCCTTACGGCACGTCGAAGTTGATGGTAGAACAAATTCTGCAAGATTTCGCTAAAGCAGAACCGCAATTCTCCATTACCGCCTTACGTTACTTCAACCCGGTCGGTGCGCACGAATCTGGCATGATCGGTGAAGATCCAAATGGTATTCCTAACAATCTGATGCCTTATATTGCTCAGGTGGCAATCGGAAAACTGGAGAAACTGTCAATTTTTGGTGACGACTATCCGACACAGGATGGCACGGGTGTCAGAGATTACATTCATGTCATGGATTTGGCTGAAGGTCATCTCAAGGCGATTGAACACATTGACGAGCAGAAAGGTTTTGCCGTGTACAACCTCGGGACTGGGACCGGATACTCGGTGCTGGAAATGCTGAGTGCGTTTGAAAAAGCGTCGGGGCGTCAAGTTGCATATCAGTTTGTGCCGCGCAGGGAGGGGGATATTGCGGAATGTTGGTCAGCGTCAGGCTTGGCAGAAGAAAAATTAGGCTGGAAAGCAACACGTAATTTGGATGACATGATGAAAGATGCGTGGCGCTGGCAGCAGCAAAATCCGCTAGGTTATCAGTCAGATAAAGATGTTGAATTTTAAAATGTCAATGAAAATAATGCGTTAAATTATCGTTGGCTTTGTTTGACGCATAAGGCCCATTATTTTTTATGGTCTAATGTCGGATATTTTGATTTATTGTGCTACGCTCACCAACCCTCGGTTAGGGATTTTTTGGACTACTTCGATATCGATATTGTTTGGGTGCCATTCAAAAAACGGTGTGTCAAGTAGTGTAAACTAGGCTCGGCAGAGGTCCGGATACATCGCGTTCGGAATGAAGAGGCTAGGTGAGGTTTTAGCAAGCAGGTTATCGAATGAAAGTGATTGATACGCAAGTTGCAGGCGTGAAACTGATCGAACCGAAGGTTTTCGGTGATCGCCGTGGTTTTTTTATGGAAACATTTCAGAAAAGTCGTTATCAGGACTTCCTGGGTATCGATGATGAGTTTGTGCAGGATAATCATTCTCGTTCAGCACGAGGAGTTCTGCGAGGACTGCATTTTCAAACCGTTAAGCCGCAAGGTAAACTCGTTCGCGTTGTGCGTGGTGAAGTGTACGATGTTGTTGTTGATATTCGCCCGAGCTCTCCAACCTTCAAGAACTGGGTTGGCGTCCATCTTTCAGAAGACAATCATAATCAACTTTGGGTACCGCCGGGATTGGCTCACGGATTTGTTGTCCTCTCGGATATCGCCGATTTTGAGTACAAATGTACGGAGTATTATCATCCAGCTCATGAAGCCTGTCTACTTTGGAACGATCCAGAAGTTGGCATTGAGTGGCCAATAGACAATCCAATCCTGTCCGAGAAAGACAAGTTGGGAAAATCGTTGCGGGAGTTGACTCAATGAAAGTTCTGTTGACGGGGGCCGGTGGCCAGTTGGGGCGCTGTTTCAACGATCTTGCGCCAAAAGGCTGGGAAATCTTGGCGGTGGACAGCAATGCTTTAGACATCACCAACTTTGATTTGGTCAAAGAAACGGTTAGCGCCTTTAATCCTGATGTTATCGTGAATGCTGCCGCCTATACCGCCGTGGATAAGGCTGAAAATGATGTCGAGTTAGCTGCGCTGGTGAATGAATGTGGCCCGCGAAATCTGGCATTGGTGGCTCAAGAGACGGGATGTCGTTTGGTGCATGTTTCGACGGATTATGTGTTTGATGGGTTAGCAACGACACCCTATCAGGAAACAGATAAAACAAATCCGCTGAGCGTGTATGGAAAAACCAAGCTGGATGGCGAATCTGCAGTATTGAATGTACACCCAGGTACAATTGTTATTCGAACTGCTTGGGTTTTCAGCGAATATGGCAATAACTTCGTCAAGACGATGCTAAGATTGGGCAAACAGCGTGATTCATTAGGGGTCGTTTCCGACCAGTTTGGCTGTCCGACCTATGCTGGCGATATTGCCGTGGCCATTATTGGTTTACTGCAAAAAGATATTGCAGGCGGTATTTATCATTTCTGCGGTGATAATCAAGTCTCTTGGAGTGAGTTCGCTGAGGTAATCTTTGCGACTGCTGTGAAAAAAGGACTGTTGGAAAAAGCGCCAGTAGTCAATGCGATTTCAACGAAACAGTATCCTACGCCGGCAGCCAGACCTAAATATTCTGTCTTGGACTGCAGCAAGATAAAACAGCATGGAATAGCACTCTCTGATTGGAAGAGTAAAATCGAGAGCGTCATTTTACATACAGTTGTTTAAGATAAAGGCCATGTGTATTAATACACATGGCCTATTTTTCGGCTAAGACGCCATTTCAAGCTCATATTAATATATGCTTTTCGCTTTGCCATCAATAGCTCAATAAAATGGCATAAGAATCATCTGGATCACTAAGCATCCCTAGGATAAGAAAGCATACTCTTAAGAGATATACAACAGAGGATTTAGGATTATACTGAAAATAAAGCGTTTCTGGATACCCTGACAACCATAAAGTGTTAGCATATTACTCGAAAAAATTTTTAGTGAATATTATAATGGAGCAGTATTGAGGTAACCGGTTGTTAAAGCATGCATTGATTTTCAGTGTGCAGGTTATAATTTCCACAGTCAGCATCGGAGTCAGAACAGTGATTGGCAACTGAGAGTCAAGGGCGGTAGCGTGGAAAAATTTAACATTGCCGCTGAGTGAATGGCGGGCCCAATACATTCTCATACCCAAACTTGTAAGATTATTGTCCTACGGCAGACATACGAGCACGGGGTTGGCTTCTGTTTTGCGGACTGAGCCGAAACCATGGCGTATTTAGCTCAGGGGGTAACATTCAGGTCACAAGGTGGCGGTTTTTAACTCTCGGACTAGTTGAACATTGCGAGGAATGATGTTTGGTCATTGGGAGCAGCGGGGCGTTAACCTTTCCATATGCAGAGACAATAAAGTCTTGAATGAAGAACTTGATTATGCGTGCAGGATAGTCAGTCGTGCCATGAGATATCATTCAATAAATAGCGCATATCAACAAAGAAACTTCCTGACTTTTAATATGATTCTTAGCTAAGAAAAATATACACAATACAAGAGTGAAATAATGACTGCTCAAAGAAATTCAACCGTGAAATTGATTATAGATTTAACAAGAAGAGAGATATCATCAAGATATAAAGGTTCCCTTTTTGGGTATCTTTGGGCCGTTTTTACGCCCCTGCTGATGTTGTTGGTCTATACATTTGTTTTCGGGAGCGTGTTTAAATCACGCTGGGCCGGCTTCGATACATCGACTGGTGACTTCGCGATTGTCCTATTTATAGGGATGTTAACGTATAATATTTTTGCCGATAGCGTATCGAAAGCGCCATGGTTGATTACTGGTAATGCAAATTTTGTTAAAAAAGTGATATTCCCGGTAACCATATTGCCCATTGTTGGAACATTGACGGCTATTTTCAACTTTATCATGGGCCTTGTTCCATGGTTCTTAATTACCTTTATTTATCACGGCCTTCCGCCAGCCACTATATTCCTTCTCCCTATTTATATTTTTCCTATAGTGCTGATTAGTTTGGGGGGGAGCTGGTTTATTTCAGCGTTGGGAGTTTATTTTAGGGACGTTGGGCAGTTTATTGGCGTTTTGGTGATGCTTCTGATGTTCTCATCACCGGTGTTCTACCCTGTTTCAGCTGTGCCTGAAGAGTATAGGATCGTTTTTGAAGTGAACCCTATAGCAAGTACAATCGAAATGGTTCGCAGTGTCGCCATATTTGCCGCTATACCACCAATCGAAGATTACATAGTTGCCTTATCTATTTCAATTTTAATAGCTTTCTTGGGGTATTCTTTCTTTAGGAAATCAAAAAGAGGTTTTGCTGATGTCCTGTGAACATAGTTTGTTGATAAGAAATATCTCAAAAAAATATAAAATGTATGATAGCCCTAAACAGCGGTTTCTCGATTTGTTCACCAATGGCCGCTTAGGGAAAAATAAAGAATTCTATGCGTTGAGAGACTTCAGTCTTGATGTTAAGAAAGGCGAGGCGGTAGGCGTTTTAGGTAAAAATGGTGCCGGCAAATCCACATTACTACAGATACTCGCTGGCATAATTCCTCCCAGTTCGGGCAGTGTAACCGTAAATGGCAATGTGTCCGCATTGTTAGAGTTGGGAGCGGGCTTTAATCCAGAGTTTACTGGCCGAGAAAATATTGCATTGAGTTCGACAATTTATGGCGTAACCTTAACATCAGAGAAGATCCAGCAGATCATTGATTTTGCTGATATCGGTATCTTTATTGATCAGCCGGTAAAGGTCTACTCCAGTGGGATGTTCATTCGCTTGGCCTTTGCGATATCATCTCAAATGGAACCGGACATCTTGATTGTAGATGAAGCTTTATCCGTTGGCGATCTGCAATTTCAAACGAAATGCTTACGATTAATTGAAAAGCTAAGGGCTAACGGCTGCACTTTTATTTTTGTTTCTCATAGCCCAAGAATGGTCGAGCTTTTCTGTGATCGTGCCATTTGGCTGCAGGATGGCAAAGTCAAATTGGATGGAGAGCCTAAAAAAGTCGTCCGGGCCTATGAAAACTTCATGGTTGGCGGCTTGAAAAAAACCTCATCGACGGACAATGAAGATGTTATTGCTGAAGAGAATAATATCGAGAACTTCCTTCCAATTACAAGTCGAAACCATGTGGAATCTAAAGATGGTTTCAGCCTTAGTGCGGTGAAGGTCAATATTAATGAGAGCTGGAACCCGACGTCTATGCTTTCTGAGAAGTTATCGTTGACGATGGATGTTAAATATCAGCTGAAAAACGAAGTGAACAAACCGCTTTGGGCGATTGGGTTGTTTAATGATCTGAATCAGCCTGTATTTCATTTTAATACCGATAACTCGCACGTTGAGTTCTCTGAAGGCGAAACGGACCGTTTAAGCGGCACAGTGCGGTTTACCGCGGAGATACCCAAGGTTCGCCCTGGTGAGTATCTGCTTGCTATAGGTCTTGACGACGGTGTGCCGGGCAACAGCGAAGTGCTTGTGCATGTTTATGATGCTCTGAAAATTAGCATTCATTCAAATGATGATTCTCCTCAGGCAGGATATATTCAATTAGATAACTGCAAAGTGGAGGTGCTTAATGACAAATAATTATCGCTTGCCTATTGATTATAACTCCAGGTTAGACTTTGATAATTACATTGACGGCCATGACTCCCTAGATAACACTATTTATCAACCATTGGTCTATAAATCAGCATTCGAATTGGTCAAGAAAACCAATGCCAAATATCTCATTGATATTGGTTGCGGTGATGGCGGAAAAGTTAAAGAAGTCAAAGATTATAAAAGTGATTGTAAAATCATCTTAATTGATCATGAGTATATAATCAATAATGTTGTAAAAAAATACGATGGCGCTCAGTATATATCCGCAGATTTCGATATAGCTATTCCAGAAATTGACGAAGAAATTTTAAAAGAGGCCGTCATTGTTTGCAGCGATGTTATAGAGCATCTGGCAAAGCCTGAAATTTTGCTTGAGTTCTTCTTCCGTTGTAAAAAATGGGTAAAGGCGATTGTTTTGTCGACTCCCGATAGAGTGGAGGAAAGAGGCTACTTTGATTATGGTCCTCCAGCTAACCCCTATCACGTACGAGAATGGACGCAAGATGAGTTTACGCGTCTTTTAATGGACTACGGATTTACAGATAGAATGCTATGTGGGCTGACTATTTCTAACGATCACTCCAATGTAAAAGCAACGCTGCTATGCATTATGAGTAAATATTTAGAAGTTAAAGTTGAAGATGATGAGAAAGTAAAAGCAGAGACGCTAAAATGTGCTGTAAATATATTCCCATCGACCTTAGCTTCAGATGTTAAGAATAATATCACCTCCCATGGTGAAAAGTTCGAAAATGGATGTTGGTATATATTCGAATCAGAAATGAGCGAATATGTACCATTGAACCTGCGTTTACCTTTTGTGAATATGTTGACCCTCGCCGAATCTAATGGTTTTAACGTGCTGTCAAAAAGCGTAGTCGAAATGGAAACCCAGCATGGATGGGCTAGCAAGACAGGGGATGCCAATTTATTGGTGCATAATGATGGTGAAAGCCCAATCGCGGCAATCAAGGGAGAGTTACTTAATAAAGTACTTTCTGGGAAAGAGGCAGAGATAAGGAATTATCCATTCAATATATTATCACTGATTCCGGAAAAGAAAAAATCTCTATTCTCTTTCTTCAAAAAAGATACTCCTGAGAGACTGCCGTTGGGTTCATGGCACGATAACATCGTACGTAAAGATTTCATTGTTGAGTTAATGTTTGGTGGGGATGTAAAGTGAAACAACGAGTCATTAAAGAGTTAAAGGCAAATCGCTTTGCCAAACGCGCTTACGCCTATGTAACAAATAAAGTTCCTTTTGTCAGCAATTTGGTTTCGCTTTACCGTTACTCCAATTGGCTGAAAAACTATAAAATGTCGTTGCAGGATAATGAGTCTTACTATCATAAGTTTGACGAGCTTCATCGCCTTGTTCTTCAGCAGGCGAGCAATAATGTTGATGTTAAAAAACCGATCATTATTATGACGACCTATAACGATCATGATATTATTGAGGCAATCATTAGAGAGAACGATCGCTTAGGCTATGAGCAGATCATTATTGATAACTGGTCTAGTGACGGCACTTGGAAAATAGTTGAAAACTTAAAAGGTGAGTTAAACTCTATTCTGGATATTAAGCACTTTCCAGAAGAGGGGCCGACGAATGATTATCAATGGAAACTGATGTTGGATCTCAAAGCCAAGATCGCATTGAACTTTAAAGGTCGTTGGATTATTCACCAGGATAGTGACGAGATCACTATTCCTCCATTCTATAACCATGAAATAAAATATGTACTGAACGCTATTAAAACAATGGGCTATAACACCGTCTCCCTGCGGATGTTGGATTTTACGCCTATCGATAATAGCTTTACTATTGGCGACCCAGTTAGCCACTTTGAGTATTATCGTATCTCACCAATTATTTCCTATGGTCTGCAAAATAAAGTCTGGCTGCAAGGTGATGAGCTAGTCGATTTGAGTTGCATGGGTGGGCATGATGTTGCATTTAAAGGGAAAGATGTTTTCCCAATTCGCTTGCCTCGTTTCCATTACAGCATTCGTTCAGTTGATCATGCGAAAAGCAAGTACTCGCCAAAAAGATTAGAACGTTCAGAAAGTGAACGTACTGAATTAGGGTGGCATACTCATGTTGAAGTTAAAATCACAGAGAAAATCATATACTCGAAAGATGAGCTTATAAAATACGATTTTAATGATTTATACTCTGAAAAATTCAACTGGTTTATCTATAATGGCTAAATTAAAAGTAGTGAACGTGGGACCCATTGAATGGTTCTCTCCGCATTTTGCTTCTAGCGATGATAATTTTGATACTTACAATTATAACCCATGGAAAGAGGATGTTTCTCTTATTGAGTTCTGCAATAAGTTAAATCCAGATATCCTCTATATTTTTCGGGGGGATGTAGTCCGCAGCCAGTTGTACAAGCTTCGAGGGATACATCAGATTGAGTTTTCCAGCGAGATTTATCCGTCTAACCCATTTAGCAATAAATACTCACAATGGTTAGGTGTTCGTAAGTTTATGCATTGTTTACGTGATCTTGATCCTTACTCTAATATATATCACTATGATAAATCTAGAAAGGGGTTCTTCGATTCGATGGGAATGAATATGAAATATCATTTCCTTCCTGTAAACCTTTCTTGTTTTAATGACGATTTACAGCGTGATATTGATATACTCTTCTTCGGCCGCGCATCGGCACGTCGCTCGACGGCATTTTCTAAAATCAAAGAGTCCAATATAAAATTTGTCTGGATTGAGAATGGATTGGATTGGAGAGAGTTATCAGCTTATATCTCTCGTGCTAAAGTGGTAGTGAATTTTGCCGCCGATGACTGTGACAATTTTGAACCTAGAATTTTGTTGGGTATAGCCGGTGGAGCTTATGTTATTACGGAGGCATCCGTAGGGCTGGATATGTTCCTTCAGGAAAATCCAAAGTATGCGAGTTTGATTAAGGTTTGCAGCCCAGACTCACTTAGCGTTATGGACACATTCCGCAGGCTTTCTATGAAAGAAGGCTTTGGCAAGCACCACGGCGTTGATGTCCTTTCGCTTTCTTCCAATACATTTATTGCTCAGAGCCTTGGTCTGCTGCCTTCGATCTAGTTTCTAGCTCATCACATAATTTAGGCATGGAAATTCAGAGTAATTTCATGCCTTGTTTTTTGTAATAGGCTGGTTTTCGTCGCCAATCCAATCGATAGCACGCCTCTTTACTGATGCTTTCAATTATGCTGAAGATAATCATGGTTAAATATGCCTGAAAAATTAAGCACGATAGCTATTTTACTTGGTAGCAGGAATGGTGAGTCTTTTTTGCAACAACAGTTGGACTCTTTTACTCGTCAAACCTATAAATATTGGCAAGTTTATGCGTCTGATGATGGCTCGACGGATTCTACGCGCTCAATTATTGATGGGTTTCTGTCAACCCGACTTGGTGAGGGATTTCTCTGCAAAGGCCCACAAAAAGGATTTGCTGCCAACTTTATGTCATTGGTTGGTAATAAGGATATTCAGGCTAATTACTACGCATTTTCAGATCAGGATGATGTTTGGCATTCTGAAAAGTTAGCTTGTGCTGTTAGCTGGCTAAACACGATAGATGATGATATTCCGGCATTGTACTGTTCGCGAACAGTTCTGATCGATGAAGATAATAAACAGATTGGTCTATCACCCGATTATAGAAAAAAACCAGGTTTCGGGAATGCTTTGCTACAAAATATAGCGAGCGGAAATACAATGGTGTTTAATCATCGTGCGCGACAGCTATTGGCAAAAGCTGAAAATATGGCGTTGGTGGCTCATGACTGGTCGCTTTATCAAATAGTTACTGCATGTGGGGGCATTGTGCATTTTGACTCGAACCCTCGTGTTTACTATCGGCAACATGGTAAGAATACGATCGGCAACGGGATGTCCCCTCTGACTCGTTTGAGTAATTTTGTGGCTGCACACAAGGGGCGTAGCATTATGTGGAATGACAGAAATAATGAAGTACTTAAGTGCGTTGAGAATGATTTTACTCAAGAAAGCAAGCAAATGCTCGCCTCTTTTAAACGTATTCGCGACAACACTTTGATGAATCGATTTAGGCTTATGTCACGCTCTGGCATTTACCACCAGCAGTTGATCGGCCGAGTGACCACGTTCACGTATGTCTTGCTTAATAAAATCTAAATTTGGTGTTCTTTGTGAAAATTATCGCTTCCCTCGTGCTTTTTAAACATGAGTATCAGGAGATTAAGCAAACGTTATCCTCGCTGTTTTCCGAGGAAAGTATTTCTAAGGTTGTTATCGTTGATAACGGCTGCTATTGTGATTGGTTGGATACGCTTAGTCATCCGAAGCTGGAGATTATTCGCCTGGCGAACAATGAGGGTTTCGGTGCGGGACATAACGTAGTTTTTGAACGCTATGGTGATTCAGCGCCATTTATTCTTATCTGCAATCCCGACGTTTCGTTTTCTAAGGGAGAGGTGGACAAGCTTTATCAGTTTAGCCTGAAGAGCGGCATTGGTTTGTCAATTCCAAAGGTCGTCTATCCTGATGGTAACCTTCAGCACGGTACGAAATTGTTGCCATCGCCGTATCAATTACTGATTCGCCGCTTTCTTTCTTCATTCTCTGACAGGATTAACGATCGTTACGAATTGCGTCAGGCAGATTATAGCAAATCGTTTTTTGCGCCCTCTCTGTCCGGTTGCTTTATGTTGATCAGTCGGCAGGCGTTGCATGACATCAAAGGCTTTGACCCCCGTTTCTTCCTTTATCTGGAAGATGTAGACCTCTCGCGGCGCGTTTGCCTTGCATCCCACTTAGTGTCTTACTTCCCTGGCGCCTTGGTTGTGCATGAGTCGCAGCGTCGTTCCTATACCAATCTCCGTTTCTTGTGTTATCACATGGTGTCTGCTGTTCGTTATTTCAACAAGTGGGGCTGGTTTACTGACAGGGAGCGGGATGAGCTTAACCTGCGCTGTTTGAAAAATCTCCCCTCAGCAGAGAAAAACGGAAAATGAGAAGCGAATAGCATTTCTTAGCGCTTCTCTTTTTCAATGTTACCGGTAATGTAGGGAGCTTCCGGGCATGCAGGTGCTCCCCACGCTGCATGTTTGAAAAATGTTATGGCTACGATAGGTACATGCTTTGGTATACTCATGTACAATGTTCTCGTTCAACCGAACAGCATTGGATAGTCAATAACCCATTTGTTTTCAGTGGATTATTGATTTTTCAAGACTGGTATATATTTCAGACAGGAGTTCCTAAATGTCCAAGCAACAAATCGGCGTTGTCGGCATGGCGGTAATGGGCCGCAACCTCGCACTTAACATCGAGAGTCGTGGTTACACCGTTTCCATTTTCAACCGTTCTGGCGAC
>ENA-OBIT01000912-OBIT01000912.1-metagenomes-genome-assembly--contig:-NODE-912-length-11914-cov-4.63774_pt1 | contig 11914 bp, 8 predicted proteins | sample MGYA00153386_OBIT01 | MGnify analysis MGYA00153386
GGCACCGTGAGCTCGGGGTCGGTGCGGCGACGCATCTCAGCAACCACGGAGGTGAGCGGGAAGTCGATTGGCTTGATCTTCACGCCGGCTGCGTCGAGCGGCGGACGCCAGAGCTGGTTCATCTGCTTCAGCGCGCTGGAAAAACGCGCCAGCGTGACGGCGTCGCGCAGCGGCGCGGGCACGGTGATGGTTACCAAACCAGGCGGCAGCGCGCTGTGTTCGCGCCCGCTGAACAGCCCCGACAGTTCCGAGTTGACGGCCGAGCCGATGGCCACCGGCTGCGCCGAGCCGGCCAGCGCCAACGTGTTGACCGGCAAGGTGCCGAACACCGCCGCATTGCCGAACTGGCCGACCTGCTGGTGCACCACCACGCCGAAGACCGGGCCCATGGCCGCGGCGCGAACGGTGGTGATGGGCCGCGCTGCCGTGCGCGGCCGCAGCACCGGCGCTGGCCCCACAGTCGGTGTGGGACCGAGCCGCACCTGCGCGCCGAAGGCCTGGATGGCGCCGGTGCGACCATCAATGCGCAACGGCACGATGGTGGCGGTGGCGCGGCCGGGCTGGTCGCTCAGCCCGATCAGCACGCCTTCGCTCTGTCGCACCGCTCCGGTGGCCTGCACCTGGTGGGCGATGTCGGCCATCGACACACGTTGTGTGGCTGCGGCCGACAACTGCGCGAAGCGGATGAAGTGGGTTTCGGTCAGCAGGCCCTGCTCGCGCACGGCCTTCAACGTGGGCCGCCAGGTGCGGCTTTCTCCATCGCGCTGTGCGTACCAGGAGTGCGCCGCGCGACTGGCCTTTTGCATGGCGCCGAGTTCGTCGGCGCGCATTTGCCCCGGCAGGCCGAGCACCGACAGGTCGACCATCGCGGCCGGGTCGGCCGGCAAGGCCAAGCCGTCGAAGGTCTTGCTGCCCAGAATGCCGTCGGGCACATAGCGGTTCGGGTCGATCGCGCCGGGGTTGTTGCTGGCCTTGACCAGCAGCTTGACCATGGCGCCGACCTGCACCGCCACGCTGGCCACATTCAACCCGGCCGCCCGCCGCACGGCCGCTTTCAGGGCCGGGCGCTGGGCGCTGGTGAGGCGGCGCAGGGCCGGGTCGGCAATCGCGTTAGGCACGCTGGTGCTGCGAATGCGCGACAGCACCGTCTCGTCAGCGGCCAGCCGAATGCGCGAAGCGGCCGGCCCGGCCACCGCAAGAAAGCGGTCGTCGGGCAGCGCCTTCATGCGCTCGTGCAGCACGCGCCCCACTTCCTTCGCCATGGCTGCGCGGGCCAGCGCGCGCTCGGTGCGCAGCACTTCGCCGACCTGGCCCCAACAGGCGTCCATGAACACTTCCTGGTTCGCCTGCACGACGGCCGTGCCCTTGCCCGCCGACGCACGAAAACGCGGGTCGCGGTTCAGGTCGTTCAGCCAGCGGCCGGGCACGTCGACGATCAGGTGCTTGCGAGCGTGCCAGGCACCGTAGATGGGCGGCGCGACGGTGGGCGCGCGCTCAGGCGCGGCGGCACTGAGCAATTGCGTTTGCGGTGCGTTGACGATGGTGCGCAGCTTGATGCCGGTCACGTCGGCGGCGGTCATGTCGGGGCTGTCGTACTTCACCGAAACGAGTGCGCCCTCGTACAGCATGCTCAGCGGCTGCGCATTGGCGGTGAGCAGGCGGTCGGCGTCGACCGCCACCGGCACCGTGCCCAGCGTTCGCAGGCGCTCGGTGAGGTCGTTGTCGTCCTTGTAGTCCTTTGGAATCTTGATGCGGCGCGCCAGCGTTTCGAAGTCGCCGGCCGGGCCGGTGGAAAACTCCCAGTGGTGGTAGACGGGCAGGTTCACATCTCCGTTCAGCGGCCGAGCCCACGAGGGTTGCAGCAGCAGCGGGGCATCGGCCTGCGCGGTCAGTGGCTGGCCCAGACCGCGCCTGCGGCCGACGTCGAACGCCGGCACCACGCACGCGAAGTAGTCGTGCGACGGCAGCAAGCGGCGCGGCGAGATCAAACGCGACACGTTCTTTTCGGGCTGCTGCATCAGCTCGGCCGGAATCTGCGCCTGCGCGGCGCTCGACGTGGCCTGCGCATGCGCCCACATCCACGACTCGGCCAGGTCGGGCAGCTCGCCTTCGGCCACCGGCAGTCCGTTCGCGTCGAGCAACGGCACCACCACCGACGGCAGCGGCGCACCGGCGCGCATCCGCGGCAACGCGACCTTGGCGCGGTCGAACACCAGCAGCACCAGCCACGGCCGCAGGCGCTGGTTGTCGTCGGGCTTGGCAGGCGTGAACATCCACGCGAAGTCGGGCGGGTCGAAGTCGATCAGGGCCAGGTAGTTGGGCTCGAAGCTGGTGGTGAAGGGCTTGGGGTCGCTGCGCAGGATGAGCCGCGTGTCGATGCCCATCACATCGCCGGGGCCGAACAGGCGCAGGGCAACCGAGCCCGCCACCGACGGCGAGGCCGTGCCGTCGCGGTCTGCCGCGATGGTCAGCCCCAACTGGATGGCGGGGCGTCGCGGTCTGCCGCGATGGTCAGCCCCAACTGGATGGCGGGGCGGGCTTGCGCGCCCGGCGCGTCTACACCTTGCACGGCGCGCGTGAGGCCGCGCTGGGTCCAGGGCAGGAAGCGGTAGTCGATGGCCATGCGAACCTCACGTTTCAGATCAGCGCTTCGAAGGCTTCGGCAACCTGGAAGTCATGCCCGCCCAGGCCGGCGGCATTCGCCTTGGCGCTCGAGTAGGTCGTAGCCGCAATCACCGCCTTGGCGGTGGTGCGCTCGGTGACCTGGTAGCCGGCCGGCGCCACCGCCACCTTGGCCGACACCTTGGGCTGCAGGCGCTCGCGCAGTTCGCTGCGTGCGGCGGCACCGAAGGCGTACATCCACGCGCTGTCCACCATCAGCCCCAGGTGCAGCATGCTGACCACGCTGTCGTCGTCGCTCGACAAGTTCTTCTCTTCGTAGTCGAAGCTTTCCACCGCCATCGGCCCCGCGTCGAAGCTGTCGACGGCCACCGTGACGCCGGCGTCAAAGCTTTCGAACGACGGGCCTTGCAGGCGGTCTTGCTCGGTCACGTCGAAGAATTGGGCGGCGGCGAAATGATCTTTCACCGCGGCCGTGGGGAAGCCCGCGCCGCCACCCGGCAGGTTGAGTGCCGGTGCGCGAAAACGGTTCGGGCCGGCGGGGCGCTGGGTGCCCAGGCGCTTCAGCGTGGCATCGAGCGGGATGTACTTCTGGCGCCAGGTCAGCGGGCTGCGCGGGTGGGCCATCACGTCGACCCCGCCCTCGACCTTGGCCAGCGTGACGAAGGCGTCGTTGGGTTGGGGCAATTGCGCGGACCAGTTTTCGCGCTTGCCGATTTCCAGCGCCAGTTGGGCTTCGACCGACTCGGTCGCCACCGGCGTGTCGGTGGCGCTGCCCCAGCGTTCGTCGAAGTCGATGTTCGTCGAAGTCGATGCTGTGCTCGCCGAAGAACCCGAGGTCGACCGTGGCCGAGCCGGCAGCGTGCCATTCGCCGGGGCCGGCCAGCGTGCCCTCGATGCGCGCGCCCAAGTGAAAGCCCAGCAGCGACACCTTGACCCACAGCCGCATTTCGGCGTCGAAGTGAAAGCGCGGCTCGAGGTAGACGATCACGTCGTAGCCAAAGCCGCCGTCGAAGCTGGCCACGCCCACGTCGGCCCAGATGCGCAACTCCGAGCCGCCCTGCACCGTGGCCGATGTAACGGCAAAGTAGCCCTCGAACTTGACGCCGACGATGCCGATGGAGAAACCGGCGCCGACGCGGTCCATCGCCGGAACGTCGTCCGGGATGTCCTTGAAGCGCGGATGAAAACCGCCCGCGCTGAGCAGGAAACTCGGCTTCGAGCCGAAGCTGGCGCGAAACGCAAAGCTGCCGGTCAGCGTGATGAAAAGCACCCGCGAATCGCGCAGCTTGCCGTCGAAGCCGAGCTTGAACGGATCGAAAACGATGTAGCCGATGAAGTCGATCTGCAGCCGCAGGATGGCCAGGTCTTTGCTGACCAGCGGCGGGATCTGGATGATGGCCTGACCGACGATGACGATCTTCGACGCCTCGATCAACACGCCGGCGCGAATGATCACCAGGCTGGGCGTGCCCCAACCCACTTCGAGCATCGGCCCGATCACGAAGCCGCCGGCCTTGGTGGGAAACACCGTGCGCAGCGTGTTGATGATTTGCGGCGCGTCGCCCACTGGATTGGCCGGAAACAAGATGGCGTCGAGCGCGCCGCTGGCCATGCCCTTGGACAGCGCGTCGGTGCTGATGGTGTGCTGCAGCCCGATCAGCCCGCCGATGCCGGTCAGCGTGAAGCCGAACGACAACTGAATGGGCGGAAAGTTGCCGAAAATCAGCAACAGCAGCGACCAGCCGGCGTCGGGCACCTTGGTGTTCAAAATGGCGATGGCTTTGATGCCGATGGCCGCGATGCGCAGCTCCAGCACGCCGGCGTATTCGCCCTTCTCGGGGTCGAGGTAGATGTAGCCGCCACCCTTGACCACGCCGACGTCGAGCGACAGGCCGGCGCCGTTGGGCGGCTTCAGCGCGAACGACACGTCGGGGTTGGCGCCGAACATGTTGCGCAGCCGCGTGACGACGCCGAGCCGATCCACCGAGCCCTTGAAAGGCCCCAGCTCGATGCTGAACGAGGCCGACAGTTCGGCGTCGATCTTGTTGAACGAGCCTTCCAGCGGCTCGATGCCGAGGTGGATCATTTGCAGCTTGAGCGGCCCGCTGGGAATCTTCGGCACCGGCAGCGAGACGCGCAACCCGGTGCCGTCTTTCAGATGCAGTTTGCCTTTGTTGTCGAGCTGCGCTTCGACCGCGAAGTCGACCGTGATGTCGCCCGCCAGCACCTGCTTGAGCAGCTTGTCTTCGATGACGAGCTTGATCTCGCCCTCACGCAAAAACAGGTCGAAGCGCGGCGCCAGCGACGCGCCCGCGTCCTTCAAAGACAACTGGATGCCGGCGCCGATCTCCTTGACTTGCAGCAGCGCCGAGCCGAAGCCACCCAGCGCAACCGGGCCGATCTTCAAAGCTTGTCCGTCGGTTTGCTTCTTGCCCAGTTGAATGGCGATGGAAGGCGCATTGCCTTCGACTTTGGCCGGGCCTGGCGGCAGCAGCGGCTGGTACACCTTGAGCGCCGCGCTGCCCTTTATTTTTACTTTGGCCGGGCCGGCGGCCGCGCTGGCAGCCAGATCGAGCGAGGCGTCGAATTGCACGCCGGCCGGCGCCGGCTCGGGCACGAAGGCGATCTTCAGGTTCGGCTTGGCCGGGTCGGTGGCGCCGAAGGCCAGCGTGACGGACGTGACGGCGGTGGCCGGCACCGCGCTGGCCATCGCCTGCGGGCTCCAGCCGAAGGGACCGTCGAGCTTGCTGGCGAACGTGCGGTCGAGCAACGAACCGGCAAGCACGGTGAACAGGCCGAGCGCGCTGGCGGCGTCGGCCGTTTGCATCGGGCTGGGGTTGCCGCCCACGGTGGCATTGGCCACGAACGAGGCCAGCAACTGCGCGTGCGACTGACCCGGCACGAAAGCCGTGCGCGCGTCGTCCGACAGCGTGAGCATCAGCTTGGCGAGGCCGAAAGCGCTGGGGTAGCGCGCGGCCGCGTCCACCCCCTTGACGATGGCGTCGACCTGCTTGACAACCTGGCCAACGAGCTTGAACACATCGTTCTTCGCGGCTTGGCTCATGCCACCGTTGGCGACCGACTGCACCGCGTCGACGGCGGATTTGATGGTGTCCAGCGCGACCAGAAATTCGGCCGCGATCAAGGCCGCCAGCGCCAGGCCCTCGGCTGCCGCGCCACCGCCCTGGAAGTCTTCGAGCGTCACCGTGTTCGGAGCCGGCAGCGGCGCGTCGACGTTGATGCGGCCGATCAGTTTCCAGACCAGTTTTTCGACGCGGGCCTTGTCGGCAGCGGGCCAGGGCGCGCCCACGAGCACGTGGTCGACCGCTTCGCGGAACCACTCGTAGCTCTGGACGAACACCTTGTCGGGCTGGGTCGCCATGATCGGACCTTCGCATCAACGGTGCCGGACCTCAGAGCCGGCGCTGCCGTGTTGGCACGAGCCGGCCCGCCGATCACGGCGGCCAACCATGCGTTGGCACGAGCCAGCCCGCCGATCACGGCGGACATCGCGAGCCTTAGAAAGCGAATGCTAGACACGCCTTGCACAGCGAGCCACCCCTAGCTTGCACGCCGATTGCCTTGCGTCACCGCAAGACTCATTTGTCGCACGCTCTCGAAGTTTGGGATGGTCCGCACTGGCGACCTGAATCGAATATCGGGTAGCGGTGGCAGTGACATGCACATTGACCGAATGAGGCACCGGGCGCTGCCAGGCGCTGGGAGATACCGTGAACATGCCGGGTCGGGTTCGAGGTGCAATGGGTTGGGCCGGCATGGTTGGGGTCGTCGGTTGGGCGGTGGCCGCCGATGCGCGGGCGCAGGCGTTCCAGTGCGCCGCGCTGAAGCCCAGCAGCTCGTTGGTGCCGGCCTACGCCAGCGTGGCCGTCTGGTGCGCACGCCATAGTTCATCGCGCAAAACCTGCCACTGCTCGAGCACGCCGTCAGGCCAGCGCGTTTTCAGCGTCGCGTCGTGGCGTTCGCGGGCCAGCCGAAAGAGGTTCACGGCCACGTTGTAGACGTTCGCGAAGTCGAAGAAAAGTTGCTTCGGCACCAGCCGCAGCCATTCGCTGTGGTCGAAAACGCGCTGCAGCGGCACATCGGCGTCGCCCAGCCGCAGCGCAGTGGCGCCGTGCACTTCCACGTCGGCCGTCACCGGCGAGCGGCTGCTCTCGAGCAGCGGCGTGACCGCCTCGGCCCGCGTTTGCAGCGTCAGCCGCGTTCCTGGCGGCAGGCTCAGGCCGCGCAGCCAGGTCTGCGTGGCGCGAACGCTGAACCGCTCTGCGGGTTCGCGCGTTGCGGCCTCACGCAGTGCTGCGTCGGCCGACTCGAACGCTGAACGATGCCGACTCGCAAACCATCTTCGATGAACAGAAAGCGCCGCCTGCCGTTCAGACAGGCATGCAGGCACTTGAGCCGGAACTGGCGCATCTGCAAGTGCGCATCCCGGCGTTTTTGAACACGCTGACAAAAGGAGTCGCGCCATGAATTCGATTCGCTTCGATGCCCGCCCGTTGCTTCAACCGAAGGCCTTGACCGGTATCTCTCGCCGCCACGTGGTGCTGGGCAGTGCCGCCGCCGCACTGGCCGTGCCGCTGGTCGGCTGCGGTGGCGCAACCTTGTTCGCGCCCTTCTTCGTCTTCACGCTCGTCGGTGTGGTCGACCGCAAGATCGTCAGCGTGACCTTCTCGCCGCCGAATCGCGATCTGCCGACAGGCGTCATCGACCTGCAGTCGTTCATCAGCGTGCGCGATCCCAAGAACAACGCCTTTTTTGTCAGTTCGAACTTCGACGGCAAGTTCAATGGGCGCGACCCGCTGATCGCACTGGCCACGCCGCTGGCACCGCTGGCACCGCTGGCACCGCTGGCCCCTCAATACAGCGGCGAGTTTGTGGAAGACGGAACCATCGTGCTGACACCGACCGCGCCCGGACCGCTGCCGATCACTCTGCGCATTGACAGACAAGACCCGCAGGAGGACCGATTTCTTCCCGCGCTGACCGGCGACTGGGTCGGCACCGACGCCAGCAACGCACCCTGGAGACTGAGCCTGGCGAACGACCCGGCCAGCGATCCGGGGGAAGCCGTGGTGCTGCTGGCGGGCAAGGAGGCGCCAGGCACCGCGCACGAGGCGCTGCTGAGCGGCTATGCCAGCGTGCGCCACATCGAGCTGGACATCGCGCGTGCCGGTGGCAGCGCAAAGCTGAAAGGGACACTGCAAGCCGGCCCTTCGAAACGGGTGGTGGGCACGCCGCAGGTCACGGCAACCATCAGCTACGAGGGCGGCGGCACGTTGCGCCGCGCACCCTGAGCGCCGGTCCTCCGCTGGACGGCGGCTGCCGCCGGTCGCGTTATTTCGGCGTAGGCGTGTCGATATATCGAGGCCTGCGCGCGGTGCGTGCTGGTGGGCTCGGCGTTGCGGTGGTGCTGCTTCGGCACCACACCGGCGACAAACCAGGTCGTGCTCGTCCAATCGCTCCGACCTTGGACCTTCTGTCCATTTCGACTCCTCGCTTCGGGTGCAAACGCTCCCCAGTGGGGGCCCGACAGACCATATTTCTATGAATCAACATCACACACAGCAGCTGCCGCCGTCCCTCCGGCGCGCGCGATTGCATCCAGGAGCGGCGCGACGAATGGGCAGTCGCGAGCGGGCGGGCGAGCGAGCGTGCGCACTTTGAGCGAACGAACGAACGAACAAACGCGCGATGACCGGGTAACGGACGCAGACGTCGCGCCTGTCTTCCCGGGCTTAGCATCTGGACATGAGCCAAGAGCAAAACCCCGCGCATCCGCACGAAGACGACGCCGAACACGGACATGAGCCAAGAGCACGACCCCGCGCATCCGCACGAACACGACGCCGAACACGCGGGCCACAGCGAGCTCGGCGAAATGGACCTGCGGGTTCGCGCCCTCGAAACCGTGCTGACGCAAAAGGGCTACCTCGACCCGGCCGCGCTGGACGTGCTGATCGACACCTACCAGACGCGCATCGGCCCGCGCAACGGGGCCCGTGTGGTGGCGCGGGCGTGGGCCGATCTGGCCTTTCACGACTGGTTGATGCGCGACGCGACGGCGGCCATCGCGTCGCTCGGCTACAGCGGCCGCCAGGGCGAACACATGGTGGCAGTGGCCAACAGCGACGCGCAACACCACCTGGTCGTCTGCACGCTGTGCAGTTGCTATCCGTGGCCGGTGCTCGGACTGCCACCCACCTGGTACAAAAGTGCGCCCTACCGATCGCGCGCCGTCAAAGACCCGCGAGGCGTGCTGGCCGACTTTGGCGTGGCGCTGCCCGAGGGCACGGCCATTCGCGTGTGGGATTCGACCGCCGAAGTGCGCTACCTGGTGATCCCGCAGCGGCCGGCCGGCACCGAGCATCTGACCGAAGCCGAACTCGCCGATCTGGTGACGCGCGATTCGATGATCGGCACCGGCCTGGCGCTGGCACCGCCCGCGTTGCCACCGGTTGCGCTTACACCGGGCGCGGTATGAGTGCCACGACACAAGCCGGCATGAGTGACACGACACACGCCGACCTGGGCGGCCGACCCGGCTTCGGCCCGGTCAGCCCGGAGCCCGAAGGCGAGTTGTTCCACGCCGCCTGGGAGCCGCGTGCGCTGGCGCTGACGCTGGCGATGGGCGCAACGGGCTCATGGAACATCGACACGAGTCGGCGTGCGCGCGAAACGCTGCCGAACTATGCGGCGCTGAGCTACTACGCGATCTGGCTCGACGGACTCGAGCGCTTGCTGGCCGAGCGGGGTCTGGTCAGCGCGGCCGAACTGAGCGCCGCCACGGCTCAACGAGCCGCGCTGCCTGCGCTTCCCGCCCTTTCGGCCATTCCCGCGCTGCCGATCGCCCGCGTATTGAAGGCGGCCGACGTGCTGCCGACGTTGGCCCGGGGCTCGTCCACGGCACGAACGGTTCAGCAGGCAGCGCGCTTTCAGGTCGGCCAACCCGTCCGCACGCGCAGCGAACACGTGGCGCATCACACCCGGCTGCCCGGCTACGCGCACGACAAGCTCGGCACCATCGAGCGCGTGCACGGCGCGCATGTGTTCGCCGACACCAATGCGCAGAGCCAGGGCGAACAGCCGCAGTGGCTCTACACCGTGGTGTTCGATGGGCGCGAGCTGTGGGGCCCCGATGCAGCCCAAGGTTCGACCGTGTCGGTCGACGCCTGGGAGTCCTACTTGACGGCTGCCGAATGAATGCAGCTCTGCTGCCCGGCGTTTCGCAAGCGCAAGATGGATCGCCCGTGTTCGCCGAACCGTGGCAGGCGCAGGCCTTCGCGATGGTGCTCAGCCTGCACCAGCGCGGTCTGTACACCTGGCCCGAATGGGCACAGGCGCTGGCTGAGCAGATCGCCTCGGCCCAAGCGCACGGCGATGCGGACCGGGGCGACACCTGCTACCGCCACTGGCTGGCGGCGCTGGAATCCATCGTGACCAGCAAGGGCGCCGCGACGCGCGCCGAACTGACGCAGACACAGCAGGCCTGGGACCGCGCCGCCGACCGCACGCCGCATGGTCAGCCGATCCAACTGCAGCCGAGCGACTTCGAACGCTGAACGCCCGAGGCAGTCGGGTTCGACACCGCAGCGTGCGTCACCCCACCGCCGAACGGCGTCGTATTGACTCCATGCATTCCGTCGGTGCGGATGCGTCGGGCAACATGGCCGCGGCGCATCGTTGGCAGTTTTTTGACCTGACCTCGCAAGCTGCGGCAAGCCCTGCGCGGGGCGCCCGCGGGCGCGAGGCCTGCATTCCACACCAGTTCCCACCGGCCAAGGCTCGTCGCGAAGTGATCGACGTGTGTGAAATCGGTTGAAACTGTGGTTCGGTCCGGGTGTTCGGAATGCTTGGGCGCGCGATTTGTGTTGTGTGCGTTGTCGCACCGACAGGCTGCGCACGCCCGTGTCCAATCTGTCGGAGTAGCAAAATCATCGCACTGCGGCGAGTCCGCGCGAAAGGGCTTGTCCATGAATAACCTTCACAGATTCTCCAGATTCGCCCCGGTGCGATGGACGCCCGCAGTGGTCGCGGCGTTCGTGGCGGGTTGCGGCGGCGGCAACCTCGATCCAATCCTCGGATCACCCCTGGTCGGACAGTCGCCCACCGTCACTGCAACCTCACCGTCGGCCACCTCCAGGGTGTCCTGCGCAGGATCCTCGGATCACCCGTGGTCGGACAGTCGCCCACCGTCACTGCAACCTCGCCGTCGGCGACCACGCCCATCGTCACGGGCGTGGCCATCAACAGCCAGGTATCCGCCACCTTCAGCAAGCCGATGGCGGCGGCAACCCTCACGTCGAGCAGCTTCACGCTGGCCTGTCCGACCGGAACGCCAATCACGTCCAGCGTCAGCTACGACGCCACCACGAAGGTGGCCACGCTGGCCCCGTCAGCACCGTTGCCGAGCAGCACCACGTGCGTGGCCACTGTCACCACGGCTGCGCAGGACACCCTGGGCCTGCCGCTGGCAAGCAATTTTTCGTGGAGCTTCGTTACGGGCGATTTCGTCCCGCCCACAGTGATAGTGGTTTCGCCCGCCGGTTTGGCGTGCCTGACGCGCAGCCCCAGCGCCACCTTCAGCGAGCCGATGGATCCGACGACCATCAACAGTTCGACCTTCACGGTGAGCGACAACGGCGTGGCCGTGCCCGGAAGCGTGAGCTACGACCCCGCCAGCCGCACGGCCAGCTTCACCGCCACCAATCCCGCAGGATTTGCCGCAAGCAAGCCTTACGTCGTCACCGTCAAATCGGGCAGCACCGGCGTCAAGGACACGGCGGGCAATCCGCTGGTGGTCGACAGCGTGTCAGGCTTCACCACGGGTACGCAGGCTTGCGTCGCGGGCGTTGCGCTGAATTCAGCGGCCTCGTTCGGCGCCTTCGGCGGCAGCGCCGGCGTCACCAATCAAGGTGTCAACACCATCATCGGTGGCAACGTCGGAACCACCGCGGCCTGCACGCTGATCACCGGCCTGCACGACGGCAGCAATGTCTATACCGAAACGACGCTCAACATCGGCGCGGTCAGCGGCAGCATTGCCTGCGGCCCACCGGCACCGGGCACCACCACCACGCTGGCGACCGCTACACAGGCGCGGGCCGATGCACAGGCAGCCTACGACGCGCTGGCCGCACTGCCGGCAGGCTCGGACCCTGGTGGGCAACTCGGCGGTTTGGTGTTGTTGCCCGGCGTGTACAAGTCGGCGGGCGGCACCTTCGGCATTACCAGCGGCAGCTTGACGCTCGACGCGCAGGGTGACGCTAACGCCGTG